>Ga0315290_10002574_pt1 | contig 12798 bp, 4 predicted proteins | sample YL17G12_0_MG_FD_203627 | JGI IMG/M metagenome (GOLD analysis project Ga0315290, IMG submission 203627) | Sediment microbial communities from Yellowstone Lake, YNP, Wyoming, USA - YL17G12_0 | ecosystem: Environmental > Aquatic > Freshwater > Lake > Sediment | place: USA: Wyoming | collected...
GTTCGCCGCCACCCGCGTCGAGGTCGCGGTCGAGGACGCGCAGCAGCCGCACCGCCACCTCAAGCACATCGTCGCGATCCTCGATGACGCCGATCTCGACCCGGCGGTCCGGGCTCGCGCGCTCGAGGTGTTCATGCGGCTCGCGCAGGCCGAAGCCGAAGTTCACGGCCAAACTCTCGAGCGGGTCCACTTTCACGAAGTCGGTGCGGCGGATGCGCTGGTCGACATCGTCGGCACGATCGAGTGCCTCGCCGCACTCGGCGTCGAGCGGGTCTATTCCACGACGCTGCGGCTCGGCCGGGGCGCGGTGGACTCCGAGCACGGACGGATTCCGGTGCCCGCGCCGGCGACCGCTCTGCTGCTGCGCGGGGTGCCGGTTGAAATTCCTGCGCTCGACCACGAACTCGTGACTCCGACCGGTGCCGCACTGCTCGTCACGCTGGTCGAGTCGTGGGTCGCCCCGCCACCGTTCCGGCTCGATCGCATCGGGACCGGCGCGGGCGGACGCGATCTCAAGGAGCAGGCGAACGTCCTGCGCGTCATGATCGGAGAGGTGGAAGCGGCTCCGCTCGCGCGCGGGCGGGTCACGGTGCTCGAGACCGCGATCGACGACGAAAATCCGCAAACCCTCGCCCTGCTCGTGCCACGGCTGCTCGCCCTGGGGGCGCACGACGCGATGCTGGTTCCGGCCGTGATGAAAAAGGGCCGTCTCGGCACGTGGCTCGTGGTGATCGCGCCGCCCGAGCACGCCGAGGCCCTGGCGCGCCTCGTGCTCGCCGAGACCTCGACGCTCGGCGTGCGCATGCGCCAGGAAGAACGGATCGAGCTCGAGCGCCGAGCCGTGGAGGTCGCGACCAGGTTTGGACCGGTCGTGCTCAAGCTCGCGATCCTTCCCGGAGGGTCGGAGCGTGCGATGCCCGAATTCGAATCCGTCAGGGCAGCCGCGGAACGGAGCGCTCGGAGCTGGCGCGAGGTCGCCGACGCCGCACTCGCAGCCTGGGGAAGTGGGCGTGACGGCGGAACTTGATCGCCCATTATCCCCCGTGGTGCTCGCGGTCCGCGATCTGGCCGCCGCTGCGCCCGGAGTGATGCGGCCCGCCGTGCGCGATGTGACGTTCACGCTGCGCCGCGGCGAGTGGCTCGCGATTTCGGGACCTAACGGCGCCGGCAAGACCACGCTCGCCCTGGCGCTCGCCGGGCTGTGGCCTCCGCTCAAGGGTACACGCACCGTACCCGTTCCAGACGGTGGGCTGCGTATCGCCACGATTCTCCAGGAACCCGCCACCCAGATCACGCAGCGGAGCGTGGTGGAGGAGATCGCATTCACCGCGCTCAATCTCGGGCTCGGGGACAGGGCGGCATACCGGGAAGCCGTACGGTGGGCCGAGCGGCTCGGGCTCACACCACTGCTCGAGCGTGCGCCCGATACGCTGTCCGCAGGCCAGCAGCAGAAGGTCCTGATCGCCGCGGCACTCGCCGCCGAGCCCCACCTGCTGATTGCCGATGAAGCAGCCGCGCATCTCGACCCCGAGCTGCGTCGCACCGTGCTCACGATTCTGCGCGAGCGGGTCCACGCCGGACTCGCTCTGATCTGGGTGACCCAGGATCCGGAAGAAACCCGATGTGCCGACCGGCTGATTCGGGTCGGGATCGATGGTCGCTGCGAGGAGCGGCCGTCGGGGCCCGAAGACCTCACGGAATCGCACGTTGGTCGCGAAGAAGCCCTCGCCGCCCACTCGATTACCGCCACAGCTACCGTTCCTCGAGTGCTGGTGCGGATTGTCCCCGATCCCCAGGGGCGCATCGCCGTCTCGGGGCCGCTCTCAGTCGCGATCGGCGACCAGGGCGTGTGGGCCATCGCGGGACCCAACGGATCAGGAAAGACCTCGGTGCTCGAGGCGTTGGCGGGGGTGGAACCCGTTCGTGGAATGGAAATTAAGTGGCGCGGGTCCTATCCCGATCGCCCGATTCTCGCCGGCCAGTTCCCCGAGCGGCAGATCTTCCAGGAGCACGTCCGTGCCGAGGTGAGCTTCGCCGCACTGCGGCGCGGGATGCCGGCGGGGGAGATCGAGAGCAGGATGACCGAGATGTTCCGCTCGCTCGCTCTCCCCCTGGATTTTCCAGATCGCAGAACCTGGGAGCTTTCGACCGGCGAGAAGCGAATGGTGTCGCTGGTTGCGACGTTGCTCACCCCGGCGAGCCTGCTGTTGCTCGACGAGCCGACCTGCGGCCTCGATCCGCTCCGGCGCAACGCGATCGCCGGCTGGGTGCGTGGGGTGTGCGGGCGCCTCCCGGTCGTCGTCGCATCCCAGGATCAGGTCTGGATCCGTCAGGTAGGGGCGATCGAAGTTCCACTGGGGATGCGCGATCGGCGCTCAGAGAGGTTTTCGGCCCAAGACGCCAAGTTTCGGCAAAAAACGGATTGACAGAACCCTGTAACAGCGCCTAGCCTTGCGGTGCTGGGTACACGGTGCCTCCTCTTAAAACCCCTAGGAGCACCTCAGGGTTACGCGGTGGTCGGAAGCTCACGACGGCATCAACAGTCGTTGGGCTACGGCTTTCGCAAAGACAGTGCAAATAATCGAGTGTCGATTTCTCATCCGAATTGCCTAAGGATGTGGACTCGGCAGCGGAAAGGGGGGATGAGCACCGCGCAGCCAGGTCGTCGACGCCCTCGCGCAGTGTGAGAATCGTTGGACGGCCACATCGTTTCTGCGATGCCTCGCTCGCAATCTCTCGTTTACTGGAAGTCACTTCGCATTGCCCATGCAATTGCGACGATGGAGGTAATTAACATGAAGAAATCGCTCGTTGCGCTGTTGCTTGCGTTTGGAGCAACCGCTTTCGTGGCGAATTTGGCGCTGGCTGACCGGATGGATGGCGATGAGCAGAACATGAAGCTCATGAACGCCAACATGGCCAAAGAATTGCAGTCTCGCGCGACCCGGCTCGGCTCGTCGGCCACCACGGTGGACACGACCTACATCGGATACACGCCCGGGAAATTCAACGCTGCAAACAACTATTGGTCGATCTGGTCCGGCAGCGACAAGTTCTCCGTACCGACGGGTCCCTATCATCGTCCGCCCGCACAGGGCGCGATGTGGGATTTCGATGGACCCTACACCGACGTACACGGCGACTCACTGCAGGGTTGGTGGTCGGTCCGCAGCGACTACACGACCTCGCGCGGAACCCTCCCCGACTACAATCGTCCGTGGAGAGCGCTCGATTACGGCAACGAAGTCAATTACTCGTTCGGTGCGGGACGCACGTTCGGCGTCGTCGGCATGTGGCACGTTGACGGTGGCAACACGGTCGTCGCGCCAGCGAGTGTCACGTGGACCGGCGAACCCGCGGGCTCGGGCGGTGTGGCGTGGGCTCCTCTGACCGGTTCCGGTTCGGCGTGGATGGGTATGCGCCGTCACGGTGACAACACGGTCATCGATGACGTCGCGCGCGGCGGCACCGGCAATCCGTATAACGAAGACACCCATGTTTACCAGCCGGGATTTGCCTCGGTGTCACTGGGTGGTGCCGACAAGAAGTTTCCGGGCTACGCCGCGGCGATGGACCAGATTCTCTATCGCGACGTCGATCTGTCCGGAGCCGGCGACACGACTCTGACGGTATCATTCCAGTACCGGACCAGCATGTCGACGGGTTTCAGCACGAACAACGCAACCAAGACCGGCTGGTTCGTTCACGATCCGCTCGCGACCATCACGGGTGGGGCGAATCCGAACTTCATCTCGGCCACCGGGTCGACCCCGACCATCGACTCGTTGATGGTATATGTCGGGGCGCCGGCGGAAGGTTCCGTTCTGTTGTCGGACGGTGCTACACACTCGATCTTCGACGCCAAGCGTCGCTGGTTCGGTGAAGTGATCCGCTCGAACGAAGGTCTGTACAAGCAGATCCACGGTTCGGCCGGAACCGTCGGCTCGACGACCGTGACCACGACGATTCCTGGTTCGGTCCTTGGTCCGCTCAAGGCGGCTGGAGCGAACAAGGTTCGTCTCGTGTTCCGCGTCAAGACCAACACGGTGTTCGACGACGCGAGCAAGCAGGCCCTGGGTTACTCCTCGGGCGGCGTGGGAGCGGCGATCATCGATGCGGTGTCGGTCAAGAAGGGCCCCGCGGGTGCGACGACCGTCATCGGCGCATTCGAGGCGGCTTCAGAAATCGACAACCGGACCAGCGTTACGGCGCTGAATGCCTGGAAGTCGACCGGCAAGGCTCCGCAGCCGTTCCACCACGCTCACTTCCTGAGCAATGGCGGTCCGTCGACGAACGGCCTCCTGTACCAGGATCTGTGTGGTCAGGTCGGTAACCTGGCGCGCATCTGCGACATGAAGGGTGTCGTGGTGTCGGCGGGCGATCATGACAACAGCGAGCGCTCGGGCGACCTGAAAGGCACTCCCAATCAGGAGTACTTCCAGGGGATGTGGTCGCCGGTCATCAACCTTGCTGCGGGTGTGACGCCCAACAGCATGGGCCTGACCGCCTCGACCGCGGAAGCGACCGACGACTATTACATCGACTACGATTTGTACACCGGTATCTTCGACTACTTTAATACCGGCGACGCGTGGCGCTTCGGGTTCAGGTCCTACCCGGCCGCGAACACGGGGTCTGGTGTGGGCGAGCATCCGCGTTGGGGTGAGAATCGCTTCCCACCGTTCATCTTCTTCAACCCCGACAAGCAGTGCTTCCGCGACATCGAGCCTGTCAAGGGCTACGCGATGCTCCGCACGACGAAGGCCAGTGGTGTGCCCGATTCGTGTCAAATCTATCTCGGCGTACGTCAGGAAAGCTATCGGTTCGCCGCGATCATCAAGTCCGACTTTACCGACGGTGCGTACTTCGACAACGTGTCGCTCGACGTCGTCGACGGTGCGGGCGCAGATCCTGTCACGATCAGCATCTGGGACCTGCTCCAGGACACGTTCCCGGCCAGCGACAACGCTGGTTTGGTCGGTATCCCGGCGGCATTCGACACGACGGTTGCTTTGATCAGGATCGGTCTGAACACCTCGCAGGCCACGACCACCGTGAGCCGCTACGACGTCCCAGGCGATAGCACCACGGTCACCGCCGAAGGCGACAGCGTGCGTCTGGACATGGTGTTTAGAATTCTTCCGGGACCAGGCAACTACGTGGCCCCCGCGCTGGGCGTGAATTCGCAGTTGAAGGCGAACGCGAACAGCGCGACCCCGATTCCGACGCCAGTGTCGGGGACTTCGAACTTCTGGGCGAACTACATGTTCGACAATGGCGCCCACGGCTCGCCCGGCGGACACCCGATCGCAGCCTCTGGCCCACTTCTGGGCAAGAAGGTCTGGAGTCCGAATGTTTGGAACAGTGCGCGCATGGATACGGCGCAGGCCAACCTGTTCCAGATGCAGGGACGCGGCGTGCTCAGCCCGGGTAATTCGGGCCTGTTCATGACTGCGTATCACGAGACCGAGCTTGCCAGCGTGCACCGCGGCGGGTTGGGCATCTCTCGCAACATCTGCTTCGTGGCGGACACTGCTCTGGCGACCTCGACGAATACGATCATCTGCGGCTCGGGCAGTGTGCCGGCCGGAGTGACGTACCCGCCGGCGTGGACCTCGGCACCTGGCAGCGGATTCAATCTTGCGACGATAACGAAGGAAGGCACGAAGATCATTCCGGACGGTCTGCTGACGCCGGGTTCTCACGTGCAGTACTTCTTCCGCCGTCAGGATGGTACCGACGTTGTGAACATCTACCTTGCACCGGATACGAACATCGTCACCCCGCAGGCCTCCGAGAGCTCCACCGACGGACACCGTTGGCAGCAGTTCGGCGTCCTGCCCGATCGCTGGAAGTCTCCTGCCTATACGCACCCCGTGCTCGGAACCCCGGGTCGCGGTGATGCGTGCATGCTGTACGTGGACCAGAACGACCGCCGTGGTGTCGAGCGTACCTGGGTGGGTGTGGCCGATTCGATCGGCGCGACCCGTTCCGAGAAGTACGGCGCTCACAACGGCTGGCAGGCTCCCGGTGACGGTGACGTCAATGACCCGACGTACTTCGTTCACAAGCACATCGGTCAGCCTGGCACCACGTGGGACATGTATGGAGTCAAGGCGGCCGAGTCGATCAACACGGGAGCCGGCAGTATCGGAAACCGTGGTGGCGTGTCGGCACTGTCGTTCAATGATCCGGCGAACACGCAGATCAACGGCAAGTCGTCGCGCATGGGTCCGTCAGAAGCGATGCTCAATGCGTACTACAAGATTCTGCTCGTCCTCACCGGCGATCTGAATTCGAGCATCTTTGGCCCGTTCGCGGACAAGTCGCAGAACGACTACAAGATCATGCAGGACTTCCTGCTGTCGGGGAATTCTTTGAGCCCGGACCGTGGCTTCTTCGCCGAAGGCGACGGACTGTGCGAATCCTTGGATCAGTCGAACGAAGGGTTCAATTTCATGACCACCTTCCTCGGCGTCGAGCTGCGTAACGCTAGCTACCTCATCACGTCGGGCAACACCGGTCTGAGCGCGGACATCGTTTCGACGACTGCGATCGAGGGGCCTGGCCCGACGGACGTCTACGGCGTGCGCAACGCGTGCACCTTCACCTTGGACGTGCTCGACCGGACTGCTGGTCTGGCGGCCGAGACGGTGGATGCCACGTTCTACGAACCGGTGGGTGCTGGTGCGCCTTACACCTCGGGCGTGCTCAAGAACCACACTGCGGCAAATCCGTGGATTGCGTTGGTGGATGGTTGGAACACGCAAGTGTTGCGTTCTCGCGACGAGGTCTCGTCGCGCGGTCGTCTCACTTACTTCTACAATGTGTTCAATCACATCTTCAGTGCGATCTGCGACGTGGACGGTGCCGCGGTTGGCACGACGGACACGCCGCGTAACGACGATGGTCGTCTGTTCAACTTCATGAGCCTCGCCAACAACCCGCTGAAGAGCGGATCGGCCACGATCAACTTCGGAATCGCGAAGGCTGAGCGTGTGAAGATCCAGATCTTCGACGTAAGTGGACGTCTCGTCCGTACGCTGGCCGACCGTGGATTCACGGCGGGCGAGCACAAACTTACGTGGGATGGCGTGGACAACTCGGGCCGGCTGTCGGCTCGGGGCGTGTACTTCGTCCGCTCGCAGTACGCGGACAGCAAGTTCACCGGTCAGTCCAAACTGGTCGTCCTGAAGTAGCAGACCGCAGTACCGCATCAAATGCCGGAGGGCGGGACGCAAGTCCCGCCCTCCGGTCTTGATTTAGGTCCTGACCCCGGGCAACTGCAGCGATTGCCGTGCTTTTGTCGCTTGACGCCCCGTAGTCGCCTTGCTAGGGTCACCCCACTTCCCTTCTATATGACTGGGCGTTCTGGGGGGCGTGAATGCGCTTTCGTGCTGGACTCATTTTGTTCATTTTTGCCCTGCTCGCCGCAGTGGGATGTCGGAAACCCCTCTCACCGAACGTCGACCGTAACGATCCGCCAGAAACGTGGATTTCCGCCGCCCCTCAGGACACGATCACGGAGAAGGACGAGAACGGCGTCCGGATCGTGCCTCGGATCGGAACCATTCCGGTACGCTTTCACCTGTACTGGGCGGGCTCGGATCATGATGGCGCAGTGGCCGGCTTTTACTACGCGGTGGTCGAGACCATTCCGCTTCCGCCTCCGGGTCTCACCCTGCCTGGTCTTCCGGGGCCCAAGCCCCAGGACTACCATTTCACGAGCAAGACCGACACAACCTTCATCTTCAACGTGTCCGAATTCCGCCCGGACCGAGAACACGCGTTCTTCATCTACGCCGTCGACGACAAGGGCAAAGCCGACGCGACCCCCGCCCGCTTCATCTTCAACGCGCTCGACCGCTTTCCGCCGGATCCCTACATCTTTCTGGCGAGCGCGACCGGCCCGATCTATCGCATGCTTGCGGACCGCTCGATCTTCGTGAAGGACACGACGATCTTCGTCACAGACTCGCTCACGCTCGCGGGTCTCGGCAGGGCCCCGCGTGATACCGTGCCCGCCGTTGCCGCGCTGACCTTCCAATGGCGAGGCGAGCCGACAATCGTTGGCACTTACGTGACCGGCTACAAATACAAACTCGACGATCCCGATTTCATCTCGCTTCCGGCCAGTCAGACCCGCAAGATATTCCCCCTGGATGCCGTGGCCCCGGGGGTCAAACTGTTCACGCTCAAGGTGCTGGATCAGGCGGGTGGCGCGAAGGAGACCAACCGGCGCTTCCAGATGAACTTCAGTCCGGACACCTGGTTCGCCGGGCCGGATCCGAGCCGCGTGGCCCAGGACCCCGCGACCGGGGAGCGAATCATCCATGTGGCTAGCGGCTGGAGCAAGAACGCGCTTCGCGCGATTCCGGAACTTGCGGGGACGCTGTTCAGTTCCGATTCACTGACCCACCTTCCGGCCGAACGCACCCAGCGCAGCACCTTCTACGAAATCTACAAGGACCAGATCTACATCCGCAGCGAAGGCGACACGGTGAACATGAACTCGTGGGTCGTGTTCCACGCCGGAGGCTCGGACCTGGACTCGCCCTACAATGTGGCGGTGCAGTTGAATGACCCCGCGCTGCAAGACACCGAGGCCGTGATCGGAACGGCGGTCGTCGTCCGGCCCGGCCCCCCGAACGGCTCCCCGATTGGATTCCAGCACAGGTATTCGACCGAGACCACGCCGTTCAAGAGCGTTGTGCCTCAGCCTCTGTCCGGCCTGTTTCCGGTGTTCGACGGCGCGCGCGTGGATCAGGCTTCCGCGATTGCTGCCTACATTCCGGCAGCCACGGCGGGTCAGGTATTCCTCACGCTGCGATCGGTCGATGGAAACGGCGCCAGCGACAAGCGCGTGCCGGACGCGCGCAACTTGATCCAGAACGGCAACCCGATCAATCCAAGCATGCGCTCGCGCGCCATCACCTACTTCGTCGACAAACCTCCGCGCTTCGACTTCAACCGCCCCGGGTTCGTGCCGCGTCCCGACACGACGTTCTTCGCGCGCACCAACATCAAGTTCAACCTGTTCGCGCTGGATGACGACCCTTACGATCTCGATCCCGCCTATCGGCCCGACGGTCCGGGCGGGCCATCGGCCTCGGTCGTCCTGCGCTGGACCGTGGGAATACGGGGCAAGAACGCTGCGGGGAACGACACGACGATCGTGCCGCCCGGAGGTTTCCAGATGAACGTGCCGGCGCTGACGTTCAACATGCCGGATGCGATCGTCAGCGAGGACGTCTACGCGGAAATCCAATTGTGCGATTGCGCCGACTGCGAGATCGCAGAAGGTTCTGGCCGCTGTGTGTATCTGACCGGCAGCAAGGCCATCCACTTCCGCGTGCCGCCGCCGACGGCGTCGCGGTCCGAAGCATCGAGTTCGGTGGTTCGAAGTCCACGACCGGGGCCACATCCGTCTACGGGCAGGAGCAAGCCGTGATGAACACCCAATCCGTGAAGTCTCTGCTGCGCATCGGGCTCGTGCTCGTGGCGCTGGTGCTGGGCCTGGGATGCTCCAAGGACAAGAATCCGATGCAGATTGAGAACCGGCGCCCTGAGGTGAGGCTGACGTCGGCTCCGATCGACACGTCGAGTCTCTACTACTACTCCTACACGGTGAACTGGGTTGGCTTCGACCCCGATGGCCGCGTCGACCACTACCTGTTCACCATCGATCCGCATCTGCTCGCCCCCGGCCAGGACACGGTCTGGGAGCGCACCGAGGACAACGAGCGCCGCCTGTTCTTCAAGTCTACCGAACGTATCGAAGAGACAGGCGGAAGATTCATCGGACGCGACTTCCATGTATTCCTCATCAAGGCAGTCGACAACGTCGGCAGCGCCGGGCCGTACAGTGCCCGCGCGTTCTACTCCTACACGGTCGCGCCTCAAGTTCGCATCCTGAATCCCCCACCGGGCGCGTTCGTCGCCTTCGTCACACCCTCGGTGCGCATTTCGTGGAGCGGACAGGATCCGGACGGGGTGTTCACGACGAAACCGGTCAAATACAAGTACATCCTGCTCAACGCGTCGTCCACGTTCCCGAAGGATCTCGCGACCCAGCAGCCGGATTCCCTGCGGCGCTATTACGGCGTGTTCTGGAAGGAGAACGGCCTGGCCGGTCCGTGGGCGGGATGGGATTCAACCAGCGCCGACACGACGCAAGTGCAATTCACGAATCTCACGCCGGGGACTGAGTACGTCTTTACGGTGATCGGGTTCGACGAGGCCGGGGCGTATTCTCCGCTGTTCGACTTTACGACCAGCATGATCACGCTCCGCGTCGGGTTCGCGGCGGTGTTCGGGCCCCGCATCACGATGTTCAACGAATTCTTCAATTACACCTACCCAAGCGGCGGATTCTGCGTGTGCGAGAAGGCACAGGTGAAGGTCGAAGTCCCCGGCAACGAAATCGTCAATGTGAACTGGTCGGCGGAGGCTCCGCCGGGCGCCGACATTCGATCATACCGATGGGCACTGGACATCGACGACGTGTTCGACAACACGGCGCGCACCAACGAACTGGAGGACGTCCGGCACTGGAGCAGTCCGAGTGCCGGTGTGACGTCGGCCCAGGTCGGGCCATTCCAGGGCAGTGAAGTGCACCTGTTCTACATCGAAGCGACGGACAACAATGGACTAAAGAGCCTCGGTATACTCCGGCTCTCGATCGTCGTGGCGACGTTCGACAACCCGTTGCTGATCGTCGACGACACCCGCCTGCGCGTCGACATCTCAGGCCGGAACGATGCCTGCGTGATACTCCCATCGGGTCCGTGGCCTTCGGCCGCCGAAGCGGACACATTCCTTTACGCGCGCGGCGGCGCGCCGTGGCGCTGCTATCCGAATGGCGCCGTCTCGCCGCCCGGCATCTTCGCGGGATACGACTTCGACACGCTCGGCACGCGCGTTGGCAAGACCGATCTGACCGTGCCGCTGTCGAAGCTCGGGAAGTACCGGCACATCATCTGGATGACCGATGGGACGGGTGCTCAGTACGACAGGAGCGGGACCGACCCGGTCAATCCTGGCACGGCGTTGCGCTGGATGGGTCGCAGAGGGGGAGTGAACACGCTCGCGGCGTTCGTGAAACAGGGCGGGAAGGTGTGGACGCTCGGCGGTGGTGCGGCAGCCGCGGTGTCGTTCGGATTCAATGATCCGAACAACGATCAGGGGACGCTCACGTTCGCGCTCACCGGCTTGCGCGGCGAGCTCGGACCCGGGCGCTTCATGTATGACATCGCGAAATGGCAGTCCGAGTTCAAGGTCAAAAAGGCGGTCGCCAGCGTTTCGAAGAGCGTGGGCCGGTTCCGGAGCACCGCTCAGTACGCCGGACTGCCCGACCGGCTTGAAGCAAAGACCGCCGGCTCCGATCCGCTCAGCATGGAGGCGCCGACCCGAAGCTCGAGCGAGTTCTACCAGATCGGCCTCGAGATCGAGTACCTGAGTCTCGAGAACTTCGTGATCCAGGACGTCGATCCGGATGCCGACCTCGTCGACGAGCAGTCGACGCTCGACACGTTGTACCGCGTGCGCGGCTCGACCCTGCCGGATCCTCAGCCGGACCCCGCAGCTTCGCCCCGGTTCGTGATCATGACCTACTACCACGGCCCGCCGCCGCAGAATCAGACCTCGGTCCACAGCGGGTTCGCGCTCTGGTTCTTCAAGCGCTCGCAGTCCCAGCAGCTCGTGGACTTCGTGCTCCAGAACATTTGGGGGCTTCCCAAGGGCGCGGTGTCTCCGTCTCGGTACTCGGCTGCGGCCACTTCCACTGAGGACCCGACCTCGGCCACTTCGCGACGGGCAGTTCCCCTCGGCGCGGTCAAGCCGTGGTCGATCCGCAACCCGCGGGACTGATCGAATGAATCGAAGCACAGCTCGAAGCGGGAAGCTTCGCGGGTCCGGACTCCGCAAGCAGGTGTTCATCGCCTGCGCCGGAGTGCTGGCGTTGTCCGTCGGTTTTGGCACCGCACGCGCACAGATCGGCGACACCCCCGGCTGCGACTTCAACTTCGCCGCACGCGGCGAGCAACGTCCGACGTTTCCCAGAATTCCGATCTGCGCGTTCGCGGGCGCATACCAGGACTCGAGCCACATCAAGCCCAACCGCTGCATCGGCGCGTTCCACGGGCCGCTCGCAGACAGCGTGCGGCGCCAGGCGCGCACCATCACGGTGCGCTTTCTGCGGGATCGCGTCGCCGAGGCACGTAACGACTTCGGCGGCTATCGCATCTATCGGGTTCAGAATTCTCCCGATTCCACGCGCATGACCCTGATTCGCCGCTTCTCGAAGCAGGAGGGTGACGAGATCACATGGCACTTCTCAAGCGTCGACACGGCCGTCAACACGCTCACCCCGCTCGCGTTCAAGTGCGGCGGAGCGGTCGTGCACGACAGCGTCGTCACGTTCGTCGACCCCGATTCGAACGGCAACTACGTCAAGGTGTGCCGGCGCGTCGATCGGTTCGACCGTTGCCTCTCACGCGGGGATTCGCTGTTCAAGTTGGTGGCTCCGCCAGGACCGCACGACGGATTCCAGACCTGGTATGCGATCACCTACGAGCTCAAGAACAGCTCGCTCGATGGCACGTACGACGAGATGTTCATTCCAGACACGCTGTCGGGTTGTGGGACGCTGCTCGATCGCTCGGCGTGCCCGAATCTCAACAACAAGCTCATGAATCTCACGCCACAACCGGTCGAGCCGGCCGGCGGACCTACCGCGGACCTCGAACGCGTCGGTGTGGTGCCGAATCCCTTCCGCGGCCGGGAAGCGTGGGACCGCGA
>Ga0315290_10002575_pt1 | contig 12797 bp, 16 predicted proteins | sample YL17G12_0_MG_FD_203627 | JGI IMG/M metagenome (GOLD analysis project Ga0315290, IMG submission 203627) | Sediment microbial communities from Yellowstone Lake, YNP, Wyoming, USA - YL17G12_0 | ecosystem: Environmental > Aquatic > Freshwater > Lake > Sediment | place: USA: Wyoming | collected...
TTAAACAGTACGTCGAGGGAGCGAGCGGCGAGCCTTCCCGCCGAAGGTTCGTCGCAGCAGCGAGTCCGCGATTGTAGCAGAAGCGCTCATGAATATTGCGGGCCACCTCCCACAGTATCGTCCACGTGGAGGCTATATTATACTGGATGATCATGCGCCGCTCATGGATTCTCACAAAACTATTTTCCTGCCTCTGTCTTTCCCTGATCCTCCTCTGTGGGTATGACCGAGGCAGTGCGCCTGCCGATCAATCCTCGTCGTCGAGCCCCCCCCGCGAAGGCGCGGGATCACAGCCGGGAACGAAGGCGACGGCGCAACCGGGACGTCCGAAGACTCAGGTCTCCTCCGAACGCCCACGCATCGTCGCCTTCGGTGATAGCCTGACAGCCGGTTTAGGTGTGGCATCGGATCAATCGTATCCCGCCCATCTGCAGCGGAAACTGGACGCAGCGGCCTATGCCTATCGGGTCGTGAACGCGGGAGTCAGCGGTGAGACGACAGCCGGCGGAGCCCGACGGATCTCCTGGGCCCTGAACAACAAGCCGGCAATCGTCATTCTGGAACTCGGCGGCAACGATGGGCTCCGCGGCCTCAGCCTCCAAGAGACGAAAGCCAACCTCGAACGGATCATTCAGCAACTCCAACAGGCCTCGGTCACCGTCGTGTTAGCGGGGATGAAACTCCCCCCGAATTATGGACAGGACTATACCGCTGGGTTTGAGGCGCTCTATCAGGCCTTAGCGAAGCGATATCGCCTGACGCTGATTCCCTTTTTTCTCGATGGGGTGGCAGGCTCGCCCTCGCTCAATCAGGCCGACGGCATTCATCCGACCGGAGAGGGCTATCGCATCATCGTTGAGAAGATCTTCCCAACGCTTGAGCCGTTGTTGGAGAGAAAACGATGAAAGTGATTCATGGAGAGGGGCGCAGGGCAGGGAACCTCCCTGCCCTGTCGTATTCCTGCTGGCTCCCAGGCATATCCGTGCCCATGCCTTGAGCCCGCAAGTTACTTTTTCTTGCCCTTCGGTTTCTGTGCAGCTTGCTCGGCATGAGTCAGCGATTCTTCCGCATGCTTCAGCGATTCCTTGGCATGCTCGAGCGCTTCCTTCGCGTGGGCATTGTCGCTTCCTTTAATAGCTTCTTCCAGATGTGTGATGGCTTCCTTCTCGTGCGCGATGCCTTCCTTGGCATGCTTAATCGTTTCGTTGACATGCGCATTTTCGCCCGCGAAGGCAGGGCTCGACAGGCCTCCTGCGAGTAGACCGCAGACAGCGACTGCGACAACGATAGCTTTAACTCGGCTCATAACCCCTCCTTTGTGATGGTGGACTCGTAACCCGGAACCGGATCATACATCAACGGCAGACATTTGTTAAAGCAACGACTATGGGCTTTCCCCAACTCTTCACCCCGAAGGGCCGAGGAGTCGGGGGGGACCATCTCCGACTCCTCGGGCAGGTCTGGAAGAAGAGGAGGCAACTACCAGACCCGTTACCGGCTGCTTCTTACTTCTTACTTTTTTCTAGCCCGTAGCCCGCACGTGAGCCACTTTCCTCCGTGAACTTTCCTGAGCATTTCGATGATCGGTCCGACCCTCCTCGATAAACCCGTCCACCGATGTTCGAAACACTCGCAAACTGCCCAACCGATTTTGGTGACACGCAAACGGCCTTCCTCGATCCATCTGTAGATCGTCCACTTACTGACCTTCAGCAGCTGCACCGCGTCGATCACACGCATCAGCGAGGATTCCATCAAGGCACTGCTCCTCAGCACTTGGAGGTGAAAGGGAAACAGCCTCGCGGCTGCTCCATCACCGGGCTTGGAGAGGGGCCAGTCAAACCAGCACACACTCCGGTCCACCGTCCATCGAATCCCTCGCACCAATCTCAATAACTGGCCCATCAGGCTACGGAAAGCTATGTGGGCATGCGAGCACTTTGATGGTACGCACCTGTGGCACAACAGGAGAGCAGTCCCGCAGGATGGTGTTCCGTCACTTCATGACCTCGCCCGTGCAATGCCAGCTATCGCCTTTCACGCCGGTGACTGCCGTGACGAGTTGCGCTGGCTTCACCTTGCCGGATTCGACGGTCACCACGGCATGGCCCTTCATACTCTTGAGATCCACAGTCTTCACACCAGAAACCTTCGCCAACGCCACTTCCACATCGCCGAGATAGGCATCGCAGAACTTGCCGCCAAGCATGAGCACGACCTTCTCCTCGCCCGCAAAGACGGGCGTCGCCATCGCACAAGCAAATCCAATCACACAGCCAAACTTGATGAATGTATTCATGGCCTCCCCTCCTGTTAAATGGTCACCAGTTTCTACTCACCACGATCCACCCGCGCCGAGCAATTCCACCCTGACGCGAGTGCGCGATGCACCGCGCCGGCTAATTGCTCGGGCGTCCGCTGCCAGGCTGATACCGCACCAGCACCGTGCCATGGTTATTCAAAAACTCCACCTGTTGAACCCTGTTGAATGCACGAAGCGCCGCCTCGACATCCTTACGATGGTATTCACGCATACGACCGAAAATTTGGACGATGACCTCGCCAGCCTGTCTTGTTCATTTGGTCTATTCGGTCTGTCTGGTTTGTTTGGTTGCATGAGACTAACCAGATGGACCAGACAGACCGGGCTTGTCCCGCTCGACTGAGCTCGTCGCAGGCAGACGTGCGGACCAGTGAAGTTCTGGCTTGTCATATAGCTTTTCCGCAGCCTTCTGGAGCCCCGGCCGCGAACGATGAAGTTCCGACCATCAACCACCCGGCCAATGCGAGAAAGAACACCCGTCTCATAGCGACATTCCTTTCAAAGTCAAACCAGTAAGGACCGGGGCGGAGGACAAAGGAGGAACACCTGCGCCCCGGATCAGTCCGAGCGAGGAGGCAGCCCGACTCGGACATCGATAGATCAACAACCGTCAATGGTGTGGACGCGAGACTGAGATCGAATAAAGGAGCGCGAGAGGAAGCAGCACGACACAGGCCGCCCGGGGTCCCTTATCCGATGAGGACGAAGGGAACCGACGGAGGCGCACGGGAGCGAAGCAGAGAAGAGGAGAGCGAAGGGACCAGCTGATTGGGAGACGAGACCACCAGCCGAACGACCGAGCCCGTTGATAACGACGGCGACTCCGGTATCAGCCCGGCATCGGACGTGGCCTGGCAGGCCCAAGCACAGAGCGCATTGTGCGAAGCAGATTCCTGCGACCCATGGTGCGCATGGCCGCTGGAGGGATCGACGTGACTCACCGCGCAGCTCGCCGCCATCACGGCAAGCGACGCATAGACCAGGGCCACGAACCCGGCGACAAGAACAGTACTGCGTGATACAGCAGAACGTGTCATCAACGTCTCCACGATGGCACTTCTATACGCGTCTGCCGACCACCTGTCTACCGACGCCTGCTCACGGATGCTACAGTTTCGAAACATTTGTTCTTTGCAACAGGCTCCCGAATGAGGCAACTTGAGATCGAGGTTAAGATTGAGTGAAGAATTGAATTGCTTCATCTCAGCCTTTACCTGACCCGTAACCTTCCAATAACGCTGCCGGAATTTTTCAGCATGCTGTTAGTACTTGTACTCCAATCCTGCATAGGCGCTGAGTCCTTGCGATGGATTCGCGAAGCGGTTCAGTGAGTCGTTGACAACGACCGCCCCGGCATACGTCTTGTCCGTGAGGTTTCGTCCCTCCGCGTAGAAGGTCAGTCGCTCCGTGATGTTCCACCCGGATTTGAGATGGAGCACGAAATAGGATGGATTTTTCACCGTGTTTAGATAGTCTGTGTAAAACCCCGAGAGCATCCACTCGAAGTTCGGCGCCACCCACCAGCCGGCCGGGTGATCATAGCGAACCTCTACGTTCAGGTTATGCTCCGGCGCGCCAGCCACCCAATTACCGTCCTTCGCGATGAGCACCCCCGCGCCATATACATCATCCGTAAACTTGAACCGGGACCAGGTATAGGCCACCCGCGTTTGGAGGCTATCCTCCTTGCCGCCTCCGTCTTGCGCAAACAATCCCCTGGTCAACACCATGGCTCCACCGGCTTCGACGCCAGTATGGCGTGTGCCATTGGCGTTCTGGAAGGTGCTCTGGTTGTTGATGTTTGATGCAAGGATTTCTTTCTTCATCTCCAAGTCGTAGGCGGTCACATCCCAGCTATAGCGCCTATCGGCGGAGGTGCCTCGGTGTCCCAGTTCAAACTGCCACGCACGCTGAGCATCAAGATCGAGGAACCCCGTATTGGGAGACCCGTTCGAATTAACGGACGATAAGAGTTCAACGTTGATCGGTGCTTCATAGGCCCGGCTGGCGTTGAAGTACAACTGTGATATCGGAGTTGTTCGATATACCATACCCACTTTTGGACTGATGGCATCGAAATGCCGGAGCGGCTGTTGGGTATTGCTCAGCGTAGACGGAGTATTGGGATCAAAAGGATTGCCGGCCGGACCGAAGTTTTGAATGTTGGCCTGGCGTCCGCTGTTGTCCCAGCGGCCACCGACGACGATCGTCAGATCTTTCGTCGCATCAAGTGAATCTTCGGCATAGGCTCCGAAGTACGTCGTCCGGGCATAGTAGTTCTGTGTCATAGCCCCGATGTCGCCGTTGATATTCACAAACCGCGTCTGATGCTGATTCCCGTAGCGGGGTTGAAATCCAGCCACGAAGGAGTGATTGAGTCCGAACAGCTGGTTGGTATTGAGGTAGCGGAACTCGCCGCCGACATTGGTGTTATCTTGCCGAATGGTCTGAAAGATTGGATGGTCGACATACTGGTACGAAAAGTAGGGGATGACCTCAAACACCTGGTTGGCGGAAAACTCGTTGTGATAGGCGAGTCCGATGCGCTGCTGGTTATAGTAGCGTCCCCAATTGCACGTCTGGTTATTCGACACACAGGCAAAGAACGGAGGTGGCAACGGCGGCGGGGTTTGTCCTCCCGCCTGCTTGCGATTGGCAAAGAGTTGGGCATTGGTCAGGGATCCTGGAATCCGTTCGGACACATTAGACTGTAGAAAATACGCCCGGATCTCTTGATGGTTGCCGAGCTGAAGCCCAACGTTGGCATTGATGCGTTGCCTGGACTGCTGACTGTTATCCTGAAATCCGTCCTGGTGATTTCCGGTCACGCTGACGTAATAATCGGCCGTCGCGTCCGTATTGCCCATCTTGAACGGCAAGACCTTGCCGCTTGAAACCTGGCCCAAGTACATACCGTAGCTCCCGCCTTCTGCCCGCATTTGTAGAGATGAAGCACTGTAGCCCGTACGTGGCACGAAATTGATGGCGCCACCAATTGTGTTCGCGCCATAGCGCAGCGCATTGGCCCCTTTATAGACTTCAATCCGTTCATAGGCCAAGAGGTCGATGGACTCGAAATCCGAAAATCCATCGGCATCACCAAAATATATTCCGTTGATGAGAATATTGATGCCACGGTGATGAAAGTTGTTACGAAGCGAGGTGCCTCTGATCGAAAATTGTCCTTCGTCCGCTCCAAAACGTGACTGAAACCGCACCCCCGGCGCAAACTGCAGGACATCCTGGAGATTGAGCGCACGAGATTCCGTGATCTGTTTTTCCTCAATGAGAATATTGCTGCCCGGCCTGCGGGCGAACTCCTGTTTTATATCGTTCACGTTTTCGATCCGCTGCCCCTCGACCTTGACCGCCTCCATCGTCAGCTCGGGGGCCTCCTGTCCGGCTGGTTCCTCTGCGCCCCAGGTTTCAGGCGGAACCGTTCCGATCACACTCATTACGGAACAGACCAACAGGGCACAGGTTGTTTTCCAAGTCCTTGCGCGATTCATAAATGATCTCCTCACGAGTGGGTAAAAATAAGAAGGCGTGGTGATATTTGCCGTGTCATGGCCTGGCTCCTGCACTAATGCGCGTGCGTCGGGTCTGTCTTTTCAGACACTGTCACCTCTCCCTGGCCCGGGGACGGCAGGGAGAATCCTTGTTTGAATCGCAAGCGGATCGCCTGCACATAGTTGAAATCTTCGAGAGGGTTCCCGACAAGCGCAAGGAAACTGGTTTCGTATCCCTCCTCGAACCGTGCAATCTTGCGACCGGGGAAAATCGCCGTCGGCGTGGCTTCGCACCACAGTTTCAGGAGCGTCAGATTGTCGAAGGGGAGCAGCGCCCTGAGGTTTATCACTTCAGCCAACGACGTTTCGGCATGATCGCTGCCGATTGCCAGCGTGACTCCGTGACGGTACAGAAGGGTGATGTTGGCGCGTTGCACGTCACGCGCCAGAGCGTGAAGGTCTACACCATCCGTGGGGGAACCCGAGCTCGTTCCCGGCATCGCATGATCTGGCGTGTGATCATGAAAATGAGCACTACCGGTGCCGGGCATCGCCTCTCCTGCGACCGTCGTCGTGACCACGACAATGCCCTTCTCTGCTGCGAGTCGCGCGTCTTCCTCGGTGAGTCGAGCACGCTCGGCATCCACCACACTCTCCACCAGCCAGCCGGGAACATGGGCGATCTCATCCACCCCGGCCTGTACCGCGATTCTAAAATCCGACGCCGATTCGACATGCACGGTGAGCGGCAGACCAGCCGCATGGGCTTTTGCCACGATCCTGGGTAAGAGCGCAGGGTTCAACCCGGTTCGTCTTGTCAGATGCACATCGCGTTGGTGTGCAGCGGAGTCCTCTGAGTGCACGAGGTACATTTTGAGAAAGTCCGGCTTGCCACTGGTAATAAGATCCCACTTCTTATCGAGATCCTGCTCCGTGTCCACCACGACATAAGCGCGATTTTGAAACCACCCCGCCTCTCGATGGCCGATGACCGGCTCGTAGCGATGCACTCGTAAGATGTCCTCGTACAACGCAATGGGGTGGCCTCCTGTCCCGGTCATGCCCGCATGCGCGAAGACGGCGTCGATAGTATGAGGACGATTCAATCGATCCCTGAGGGCTACCGCAAAATCGCGCACGTCATTCGGATTCTTGACGTAAAACACTCCGTCCTTCAGATACCGTTCACTTACTGCCTGCACATTCCATTCGCCTTCCACGTTGTGGTTGTGCGCCTCGCCGAAGGGAGGGACGACAAATGCACCAGCGAGATCCACGGTCTCGACAACGCCGGCCGGCGCCGTGCGAGTCAGTCGTCCTTGTGACGAATACCATGTCGCCTGTTGGAAGCCTTTGCCGTCAAACCACTGGCCATGGAGGAACGCATAGTTCTTCACAGCCTGGGACTCAGCCGACGGTCGCGATCTTCCGTCGGATGGAACGGCACCGGAGGCGCCAACAACGCCACCCCACAACGCACTCCCCACACCAACAACCACACAGACCGTCTTAGCCAAATCGAGAACAGACATCGCAAAAGCTCCTTCGCTCATATGAAGATGCGACGCGCCGGGGGCAACGCGACACTCGACGCTCACAAGCCGCTAGTGGATGATGTACGGTGACTAAAAAGAAAGAACGGAAAGGGGCGGACCACGGACAAATCGCCACTGACGAGGATGACTGGCAAGGGAACGCGGCGCAGAACCATACGCCGCAAGCCAACAGCCGGCGACGAAGAGTCCCATCAGGCCCACAGACAGACTCGCACCGATGTTGGCCTGACAGGCGAAGTCGCAGAGTAGAGAATGGGAGGAATGATCGAGCGGCGGCGCCGCATGGTGCCGGTGCTGGGCCGACTCCATGGACCCGACACAGGTCAGGGCTGCCACGCTGACGAGAACATACAGAATGAGTACGCTGTAGACGAGCAGTCTTCCGCGTATCCAGATATGGCGATTCAGCATGCTCGATCGCATCATGGTTGTCCGGTCATCGCCGCTCGTTCCAGCATTCCCTGCTGCAGGAGAATACGATTCATCGGGAAGGTATGCTCCGTCCAACTCACGGCGACGGTGCCATTGTCGTGAATGGCCACGGTGGGATGTTCTGCTTTGGCGCCGGAGCTCAGGATCTGTAACGGGCCGAAATGCTGTCCGCGATCCATCGACACCCGCATCACAGCCCGCTTGCGAACGCCGGTGATCTCTTCCCAGACCGCCACGACGGCGCCATCCGGATGTACGGCCATCCGCAACTGATCGGGCAACGAAGTCGTCGACGTGTGAAGGGACAGGGGGGAGCTGAATTTCCGGCCTTGGTCGTCGGAGGTCGCAACCAACAGTCGAGGCTGCTCATCCGTCCCTTCTGTGTACCAACCGACATAGATACGCCCAAACCGATCGAACCCGACGGACGGGCCTCGATGCGGACAGGCGGAGAAGATCCAATTGTCTTTATGCACCAGCAAGGGTGACGAAAAGGTCTGTCCGCGATCCTCGGACTTGGCCAGGACGATGTCCCGCACATTTCCGGCAAAGGTTTTGCGCCAGGCCACCCAGAGATGTCCGTTCGGCGCCACCGCCACCATGGGACGACAGCAGGGGCAGGCCATACCATCCACCGTAAGATTCTTGCCCATGGTCTGTCCCTGATTCTTGGAACAGCCAAAGAGCAACGCGGCGCCGCTCTGGTCTTTGCCTCTTCCATCCAACCAGGCCACATACAGGTCGGAGCCATTTCCTGCCACCATATCCTCAAACGTGTGACTGATCGGCAGGCCGTCGTCGTTGACCTGCACTGGGGCCTCAAAGGTCTGTCCCCCATCTTGCGACCGCGCCACTCTCAGATCCGATGCGAACAGGGAACCAGGGGTTCGATTCGCGGTAGACCACGACACAAAGACATGATGATCCGCATCAGTGGCGAGCCCGGGAGCCTGATGAAACGCGTCAGGGGGCAGCGCCTCGGGATTCACCTGCACGGGGGTCACCACACCCTTGCTCTCCTTATCGATTCGGACGCTCTTCACCACTCCAACCGATCCCGCTTTCTCGAACCAGGCCAGATGCACGGAAGCGCGCTCATCGAATCGGACGGCAGGAGGTGAAATCGGCACAGGCCCAACGAAGACCGGCAATATCGAGCCAAGCGTCAGGCCCGCTTCGGCTTCCCGCTCGGCCTTCGCCGGAGTAAGGGCAACAACCAACAGCAGAAAACAGATCATCAGCAGAGAGACGACCCGCCGCATCTTGATTCCCCTCCGGATGTTCGTATTCAGTAAAGGCGCAACTCTAGGGGCGTGCAGGCATCTTGTCTACTGATGCCTGCACACAGGTGCTCATGGATGCTACAAATCTCACAGTGGGACGAGGCGGTTGTGATCGCTGAGGTCGGCGGGAATGGTGATGGCGAGTCCGTCGGAACTTCAGTGGTGAATGCGCTGGTTCATGTGCGGATGACCTCCAAGCTGACCTGGCGAAAGCCGAGCCCGCGGACGCGATCGATGAGGGTGACGAACCGCTCCAACTGTGTCACTTTGTCGGCGCGGACCAGGACCAGCGACTCGCGGGGATGGGTGAGGAGGGTCGCGTCGAGTTGCTCATCGGTAATCGAGAGATCATTCACAAACAATTCACCCGCCGCCGTGACGGTAATGATGAGCGGAGTATCCTGCCGATCGCCGGCCGTCGCGGCTTTGGCCAGATCGACCGGAATCTGGCCCGCCGTAATGAATGTGGCGGTGGTCAACACGATGACGAGGAGCACCAACATGACATCGACCAGGGGAATGACGTTGATTTGATTGACCTCACGATCCATGCTGCGCCTTGTACTGCGCGAGGAGTTCGCTCACCCGACGCCGGAGTACGTTGTTCATGACCACGCAAGGAATGGCGACCAGCAGCCCCGCCGCTGTGGCCTTGAGCGCAAGGCTCAGGCCGATCATGATCGACGTCACCGCCATCGCGCCGGATGTGCCCATCGTGTGAAACGTCAGCATAATGCCGAGGACCGTTCCGAGCAAACCGATATAGGGGGCGTTGGCCGCCACGGTACCGATCACCACCAGCCGCCGGGTCAACATGATCTCGCACAGATCCAGCGTGGGAAACTGCCGTATGTCCACCCGCCGGTAGAACAGCCAGCGCTCCACAGCCACCCCGATGGCCCAGAAACTCAGCCCCAACAAGAGCCCGATGACGCCATACTCGACGAGTTCTTTCAGTCCTTCCATGAAAACACTGCGGTCCTTTCTACAACAGCTGTCCGTAACTACTCAGGTAGATAGACTGAAGGCGTTTGGTCTTCAGGCTGAACACCTGAGTAGTTACAGCTGTCCTAGATATTGTTTTTCGCCGCCCTTCACCCGTCGCGTGCACGTAGCTGACGCTCAGTGATCCGTCCGATTCTCGGAGATCAGCTTGTCGACCGAGCTCCCGATCACGCGCAAGCTCTGCTTACCGATTTTTGTGGCGCTCAATCTCCCTTCCTCCACCCACCGATAGACCGTCCAGCGGCTCACATTTAAAACCACCGCCGTTTCATTGACCCGGAGCAATTGCTTGTTCATCCTGCACCTCCCTCTGTGTCGTCGTCAGACTCATCGCCTTCTAACGGGCTACTCAATGGATGAGGGCGTCGTGGAGACATCCATACCCAAAACCCGCGCCACTGCACCCGTCCCAAACAACTGGAACAATCCCAGTGTCACGCCGACATAGACCGACCGGCCAGAGACGGGCAGGAATACCTGCTTGAAAGGATCCGCCAAGTTGTCGGCAGCTGGCAGGTCATTGCCCACATGTTTGCCGATTCGAAGCGAAGTTACTGACGTGGAGGGGCGCGAGATCGCGCCGACTGCTGGGAGAGGAACGGCGAGACGGAAGCGGCGACCAACAGCAACATCGCCACGAGGTTGAGCGGCAGCGTCTGTGGCGTGGCCGCAGGAAGGTCAACGGTCGGAGTGGCGTGGCAGGCCCAGGCGCACAGAGACGAATGCGTCGCTCCGCCCGTGTGATGATGGGCTGAGTGTGGTTGGCCCTGGTGCGCAAAGAGACAGGCCATGGCACTGACTGATAGCGTCAGGTACAGCGTTGCAATGGCCAGAGCCAGTGGGACGAAACACTTTCTCATTTCCCGCTCTCCATGACCTGCCGCATCATCGCCACCGCCTCTGGACTATCCCAGGCACGAGGCCCGACCGCTCGCCCGGCGACGGTGCCATCCCGCGCGATCACGATCGTAGTCGGGAGGCCGCGCACCATGAAGGACCGGGACACTTCTTGATCTTCATCGAAGAGCACCGGCAGGCTGACTTCCAACTGAGACAGAAAGTGGGTAATACCCTGGCGCTGCAGATCCGTCGTCACCGTCAGGAGGGCAAATTGTGCTGGGTCCAGCTGCTTCTGCAAACGCGCCAGTGACGGCATTTCTTCTTTGCAGGGCCCGCACCAGGTGGCCCAAAAGTTGACGAGCACCACCTTCCCTGCCAGCTCGCTCGACTTCACGACCTTGCCGTCCAGCGTCGTAAGCTCAAAGGGCACCGCCATGCTCCCGGACGGCAACCGGCTCATCTTGAGCGACACAAACGGATCGCTGGCTAGCGCGGGACCAGCCAAAACGACGCCCACAAGAGAAAGCATCGCTGCAATCAACACTCGTTTCAATGACACAGGCACGTTACGGCTCCTGCCTCGCGAGGAATTTCGCAGACGGAAGTTGGAGGGTTTTCACGACCATCCGATGGTTCGGCATCGCGTGCTCCATCCACGCCTGGTCTGACATCAGGGGTATAGGACAGCATCTCCCGCGACTAACTCCCGAGGCTATAGACCATCGGCACATACACCGCTACTTCGGACGTGCCAAGTGGTTGATGCATATGCAGCGGACATGCCAACCGGATGGCTTCAAGAGCCGCATTATCAAGCGCCTCATAGCCGGAACTTCTATGCACCTTCACCTCCGACAGGTGGCCATCGGCTCGAATGACTGCGCGCAGCACGACCTTCCCTTCCCAGCCATTGAGGCGCGCGGCGCTCGGATAGCGTTTGAGCTCAGCCAGTCTCCGCCTCAGCGATTCGGCAAGCCAGCCATAATCGGCTTTGACTGCGGGAATCGAACGGGTTGCCATCGCCACTTGTGGCGGGGACTCCTGCGCGACAGATTCAGCCGGCTTCGCGTCATTCGCGGCAGGAGTCGCCGGCGCTGCGGTGCTCGCGGGCTCAGCGGTCACGGCTTCATGTTGAACGGGAGGTCCAACCGACTCGACCACGGACTGATCGGTCTGCTGAACCTCTGCTAGTTGCTGTTCCCTGACTGGCGTGACCTCCTCGGTTCTTGCCTGCACCGCCACGGCCTGCTGAATCGGCTGGCTCGTCTCGACCACCTGGCGGATTTCGCGCTGCACAACCGGTGTCACCTCGCGGGGTTGCACCTCCTGCGTGATCATTTGGGGCTTGCTGGGAGCGGAAGCTGCCGGACGTGGAGTCGGCTTAGCAGGCTCCTGGGTTGGTTTGGCTTCAGTCTGAACCGTTTCTTGAATCCGTTGTGGTTCGACCAATGCGACGTCCCACTTGAACACCTCTTTCGGCACTACCGGTTTCACCTGTGCCATGAGCCCGAGGGCCACGGTCAGTGCAAGGCCGTGAACGAACACGGACACCACCCACCCTTGCACGCGATACTGCCCATTTGGACTGAGCGTCACTTGATCACCACATTCGTGAAGGAAGACTGCCTGTGCCTCATCGATTCATTTTCCTCAGTCTGATTCCATTTCACTGATGCAATATGCCGCGCTGCTGCACACACGATTTCCGTTAAGCTCCTTCCTCTCCAACGTCTGAATCAGTCAACAGTCTCAATCTCCTTCAGGGAAAGGAGTCGCGACCGCTGTCACCGATAAGCTCGGACGATGAAGAAAGAGGAGGAACTATGCGAAGGGCGGTGCACGCGAGGGG
>Ga0315290_10002577_pt1 | contig 12794 bp, 10 predicted proteins | sample YL17G12_0_MG_FD_203627 | JGI IMG/M metagenome (GOLD analysis project Ga0315290, IMG submission 203627) | Sediment microbial communities from Yellowstone Lake, YNP, Wyoming, USA - YL17G12_0 | ecosystem: Environmental > Aquatic > Freshwater > Lake > Sediment | place: USA: Wyoming | collected...
ATGTTTTTCATCTTCATTTTTTAAAGACATTCCATAATATCCATCATTGCTCAGTGTATGATTTAACCTTGTGATGGGATTTGTTTCAATAAGGTCAACAATGTTCAACGCTTGTTGCATCATATTAACTCAGTCCATCGATGATAATGGCAATTTGATTGGAGTAAATACTCAGGAACATAAATTGAGAGAAGAAAGTGATGAAATATCAACAGCTGATATTAGAAAAGAGTTGTTTGAGGGAAACAATATTCTAACTAGCAAAAGCGACCATGGCGGAAATCCTTTCTCAAAAAAGGATTAATTATAACAAACCCAAAATAATAATATTTGTTTTAATTATATGTCTATCATTAAAACAAAAAAGCATTATAAGAAAAGTAAAAATCAAGGTAAAACAACAAAAAATAGTACATGTAATGTCTTATTACCAGGATATGTTTCTTTTGAAAATAAAGAAAATTATAACGCAAATAATAATAAAAGAATTATAGATTATTTTAAAAAACAAAATAGCTATGAAATGCAACAATTATTACGTAATGATTATTATGAATATATTTCTAAAAACATGCATGACAAAATAACATTAAATAATTCTCAAAAATATATTGGAAATATTAATTTAAATACTTTATTACAAGATAAAATTTATAATCAAATGATTGAATTGGTTAATTTAAATAAACATAAAAATAAACATTTTAACAATTTTTATGAATCTGCCAAAAAAAAAATTTCACTCGAAACTGCCAGAAAATACATAAATGAACTGGTGCAGTATATTGATGAGTGTATGTTGGATACCACTAAAAATAATTTATGGAAAATGTTAGCATTTTTTAATAAAAATAGAATTATTTCAGGATTTTTACCTTTATCCTATGATTTATCTCCAAATGAACAAAATACGACTAAATTTGCAATTTATTTAACAAATAAATGGAGCAAATTTTTGCATAATTTAATAGATGGTGATACTAATACTCAAGAATATATGAAATTGCTAAATGCCATATTTACAGCATTGCTAGGTAAAAACCACGGAGTTAACATTCAGGACATTATTGATGTTCATCATGAAATATATGTGTGTTTAAATGTAGACGCCACACCATATGAATATAATATTATACATAAAAATAATGAGCAAAAATATAATTTTAATTATGAAGTTTTTTTCAAAGAATTAGGTTACACTGAATCGCCAGAACAATTCATTGTTAAAGATTTGGTTTATTTTGAAAAAGTGTGTAAATTGATGATTGATAATTGGAATACTCCAAAATGGAGAGGATATTGGATTTTTATTTGTGCAAGACAAATAGCCAGGTTTACAGAGATAATATATAATACACCACAGCGTGAGTTTTTTGTAGATTACTTTTATGGAAAATTAGCACCTTTTACACAAGAAATAGAAGCAATTAGATTAACCTTAATTACATATAATAGATTATTAAGTGATTATTATATTGAAAAATATAATGATGTTGCAGGAGTTAATTATATTTCAAAATTAATTACTGATTTAAAAATGGTATTTTATAGAATAATTCAAAATAATACGTGGCTAGATAATAAAACCAAAACAGAGGCTTTATTAACCATAGAAAATTTAAAAATAATAGTAGGAAAAACATTAAAAATTATGGATGATCCAGACTTAAATTATACGAATGATGATATTTGGCACAACATAACATTATATTATAACTGGAAACATTCTTATTTATTAACATTAGACAATACCAATGTCATTAATATCCCTACAATGGATTGGAATAAATTTCCATTTGAATTTACTGGAACACAAATATTTGTTCCATCAATTAAATATTATCCCACACAAAATGCAATATATGTTCCAGCATCATTTATACAAATTCCAATGATGGATTTACAAGGAAAAGGATTAATATATAATTTAGCAAACATTGGGTTTTTAATAGCAAAAGAATTGTATAAATCTATTGATGATGATGGTTGTCATTATAACTATCATGGAAATTTATATTATTGGTGGAAAAATGCAACTCAACAAAAATATTCAATGTTAAAAATAAACACAATTAATGAATATTTGTCATTGGCAAAAAAACATAAAATACAAAATGTTAATATAAAGGGTAATGAAAATGAAATTATTGCATTTATAAATGGGTTTCATCTATGCTGCGAATATTTAAAATCATATTATGCTGCAACAGATTTACCACATGTAATTTCTATATCCAAAATAAAAACATTTTTTTCGTTTTTTGTTAATGCGAATAAAGAAGATAGGAAATATATAAACATGCCTCTTCCAGTTATTTCAACAATATCAAAACACATTTTAATAAATTTAGCATTATCCAAAAATAAAACATTTGATTCTATATATGATATTAAAAAAGGAGATAATATGTATTCTGAAAATAAAAAAATAATTTGGTAGTATATGTTAGATAAATATACTAAAAAAAATATATATAAAAAACCAAAAAACAATAATAAACACAATATATATACTCGTAAATACACTCGTAATATAGAAGAAACATGCAATGAAAATTTATTAAATTTGAATAGTTTTGAAAAAATATATAAATCAAATGAATTGAAAAAATACAATATAAATTATAAAAAAAAAGATGATGAACTAATGTTATTTATAAAAACTAAAAATAAATTCAAACCTACAGATGATTATTATAATTACATTAATTATAATTGGATAAATAAAGTATCAGTATTACATAACCAAAAATACATAACTAAAATAGATAATTTTAGATTAGTGCAAGACAAAGTATATAATCAAATAAATGACATTTATACAAATTTAATTACTACAAATTCTACATCAAAAGAAATTATTAACATGCGTGAATTTTATTTATCAGCAAAAAATTTAATTTCAAAAGAGCAATGTAAAATGTATATAAATAATCATATAAAAAAAATAGATAAATTGATAAATGACCCAAATAATAATAATTTATGGAAATTATTAGCATTAATCAGCAAAAATAAAATGATATCTGGTGACGCACCATTGTCATTTAACATGTCACCTAATGAAAAAAAGTCAACACATTATTGTGTGCATATAACCCCATATTCAGTGCATGCGGATGTAAATATATATTTAGACCAACACAATCCAAAATATAAATTTATTTCAGATAAATATATTGAATATATGAATACTTATTTAGATATAACTGAAAATAAAGATTTACATGGACATGCACAAGACATTTTTGATGTAGAGAAAGACATAATTATGTGTTTTTCAACAACGAATTTTAACAATGACCCAGATGGATATAATAAAGTAAATACGGATGAAGCATTAGAAAAATATAGATTTAATTTTAAAGAATATTGTAAAGAACTTGGATTTAAAACAATTCCTGAATATTTTGTTGTTTCAAATTTGGATTATTTGAAAAATATATGTGAATTAATGTTACTGAAATGGAAAACACCGAAATGGAGAATATATTGGATTAAAATATTTGTTAGACAAATTATTAGATATACACATGATTATAAACATATATGTGATAATTTTTATTTAAAATTATTGAAGGGACAAGACAATGATTATACTGATGAAATTAGAGCAATTAGATTTACACTAATTTCATATAATAAACTATTAAGTGACTTATATGTTACACAATATACAAATGCGAATTCAATAAAATATTTAACTAACATGTGTGTTGATTTAAAAAGTGTTTGTTATAAAATGATTAAAAATAATACATGGTTAGAACCAAAAACAAAACAACAAGCATTGTTAAAACTTGATTATTTAAAAATAATAATTGGAGAGTCAGTAGACAGTGTTGATGATCCAGATTTAAATTATATAAATAATGATATATGGCATAACATGTCAAGTTATAATGAATGGAAACATAATGAATATTTAGTATTAAATGATTTGCCTATTAAAAATATTCCTGTTATTAATTGGGAAGAATATCCATTTGTGTATAGTGGTTCTCAATCATTTATAGTTAACGCAAATTATACTTCTATTACAAATTCAATTTATATACCATTAGCATACATTCAAGAACCATTTATTAGTTTAACTAATGACACGTCATTAGATTATAATTTAGCAAACATTGGATTTACAATAGCACACGAATTATCACATTCATTAGATAATATAGGTTCAAGATATGATTATAATGGAAATTTGATTAATTGGTGGACATCTACAGACATGAAAAAATATAATGAAATTCAAGAAAATATTAAAAAACATTATGAATTTGTTACTAAACGAGATGGATTAACTATAAATTCGTCTTCCAATTTAAGAGAAAATATATCTGATATTGTCGGATTTAATATATGCACTCAATATTATATTGATTTTTTAAATAAAACAACTGTTGATTTGTCATCATTAAAAGCAATCATTGAAGATTTTTTTATATATTTTGCACTTCAAATGAGAGAAAAAATCAATAAAAAGTCAATACAATATTATATTGATATGAACCCACATTCAACAGATAAATACAGAGTAAATGTTCCATTATCCAGAAACGAAATATTTACTAGCTTATACAATGTTAAAAAAGGAGATAAAATGTATTATCCAAATATAAAATCTATATTTTAAGACAGATTTGTTTTTACTTTATTATACCATTACTTATTATTTGAAATGTTATAATATTATTTAGGTCATTCATTAATTTTTAGCAAGACAAAAGTAATATTCATCATTAATAATTCTTTTTGTTTTTATAGCATAAGACATTGTACTAAGTTTAGTTTCTTCTTTTGCTTTGGCAATTGTTTCATATGTTTCCAATACTGTATCTGTATGAAAATCCCTCTTTTCAACTTTTTTTCCATTATTACTTGTATTTTTATAATGTTTTTCATCTTCACTTTTTAAAGATATTCCATAATATCCATCATTACTCATTGTATGGTTTTCAGTTGCATTATTTGAACCATCTTCATTTATTTTTTTTTCATATGGTTTCCAAATAACTGCAGGTAATAGGTGTTGATGATTATTCAAATAGTGTCTTAATTCTTTTTCATCTTTGCTGTTAATTATTCTGCTTGTATTTCGTTTCCATTCTTTATATTCATCAATCAATGTTCTTACAAATATTTTACCACTTGGTGAAAATTTGCATTTTTCATAAACAAATATTTCGACTTCTGTTATTAAAATAGAAGGTTTATAATCAACAAGTTTTAACATAACTCCTTGAAACCCATACTGAACCTGATTTTTATCCTGTTTTTTCAATCTAACATGTTTAAATCTTCTTCTTAGATAATCCGAAATTGCCATTTTTAATTCATTTGATACTTTTCTATTCCATAATCTAAATTGTCCAATAATGTCATCAGAAGACACCTCTAATGTTTCACCAATAAGACAACACTCTTCAATATAAGCATCAAATCTTTTATATAAATCAATGTTAGTAGTAATGATTGGATATGACAATGGAACTTGGTCGTCAAAATCAGTTTGACAAGCAATTTCATTTGTTGATATCTTTTTTATGGATTCGTCATTCATAATAGACATTTCTTGTTCGAATAATTTTCTTAGTTTTAATTGTCTTTCTGATTGATTAGTTATTTTAATAAATTTACTTCTATTTACAACACCCATCATAATACATTTGGCTTCTTCAATATCAATTCTATATACTTCATCTTCAATTCTATATGGTTTTAATAATAAATGAATATAATGTTCCAAACTTTTTACATTGATGTCTTCTAAATATATTGAAAATTCAACATTGCCATTTTTTGAAATTTGTTTATAAGGTTTTATTCTTTTACGCAAATTTAAAGTTACTCCAACCTTTAATTCAGATGGAACTACTCTAACATCCATGTTATAAATATAAAGAGTTGTTTTATTACTCTTAATAGTTTCAAGATCTTCGATTAATTTTTCTTTTTCTTCTTTTTCATTTTCAAGTTGTCGTTGCAATTCTGTATTTTGTTCTTCTAAAATCTCCTGAATAATTTCTTCCAATTTTAAATAATAATCGTGAATTTCATCTGCTTTTTTGGTTCCTGCTTTCATACAAAATTTTTTAAAAGTGTCAATATTTAACATAATGGTTTCTTTATTATGACCTCCTTTAATGTGGATTGATTGCTCGCTCGCCTGAGCGAGCAATATTTTATAATCTTTATCAAGTGTAAAATGCTTTTCTAATAAATTTTTAGCACGAATTTTTTGACTAAATCCAACCCATCCCCATATATTATCCAAATCAATGACAAAATCTGTCTTTTTATTATAGTTCAAATAGCAGTAAAAACTAGTAAGAAACAATTGTTGTTCATATTCTGTGAAATTTGTTTTAATTTTATCTAATAATTTCACATTATACGTCTCATTCAACCTTGTGATGGGATTTGTTTCAATAAGGTCAACAATGTTCAACGCTTGTTGCATCATATTATATATGTAAATGGTGTATATCTTAAGTTCTTTTGCTTTCGTTTTTAGAATCAAATTTTTAAAGCAATATGAATGCTTCTACCACTTTGTCTTTTTCACATTAATTTTCGGACCTTGACCGCGTTTCTTTGTATTAGCAGGGTCATATTGTTCTTCTTCATCGTCAGATTGCACACCTTTGGACAATTCCCAGAATTCTTTTGACCCCAATTTGAAGTCATTATGCGCTTCTGCCTTGTACCAAAACACTTGGTCTTGTAATTTGTTGGATTTTACGTTGTTATTAATAACTAAACACTCATAATTCTCAGTGCATTGGTCCATTACCTGTGCAAAAGATTCATATGTCGGAAACATACCTGCATAATTTTCATAAATTCTTTTGCGGTTTGCGATATAATTGTCTCGAAGTATAAAAACGTAATCTATATTGGTGCGGAGAGTAGGAGGTACGCCTAAAGGATATTGCATAGTTACGATTAAAATTACCTTCCAGTGACGTCCATTTAAAAAAAGTAATCGCATTATTTTATCTCTAGACCAAGTGTTGTCATACAAGCAGTCATCCATAATGACAAAAGTGCGTGGGTCGATATTGGATTTTTTATAAGTTTCCATTTCTTTTTTGATTTGTTTCAATACAGAACGCTGACGTTTCAATATATTTTCAATAATGGCGGTATTGTATTCATTGTGAATGAATAGTTTAGGAACCATTTTGCCATAAAATCCATTACCTTCTTCTGTGCCTGAGATGACAGTTCCAATGGGGATATCTTGATGATAATACAATAAATCTCTCACTAAAAACGATTTACCTGTGTCTCGTCGTCCTAATAAGAAAATGACTGGTCCTTTAGAATCATTTGGTTTAAAAGAAATACTTTTCATATCAAATTTTTTCAATTCTAGCGACATTTATATTAATACCGGTTTTAATAATAATAATAATTACGCAATCAATAAATCAATAAATCAATAAATCAATAAATCAATAAATCAATAAAGGAGAGAAAAGGAGAAAAGGAGAAATAAAGAAAGAAACTCAATAATAAGTTAAAAAGAAATATAATTTATATGTTAAATACCTATTAATGATATTTAATGTGAATTATCAAAAAAGAAAAAATCAAGAATTATTTCTTACTTTAGAAAACAAAAATACTTTATTTCTCTCTAAAACGCAAAATTATATACCATTATATGATAGATTTTTCACATTAACTGAATCAAATTATAGAAATGTGAATTTAAATCATACTTGGTATTTAACTTCTGTAAAAGAAAAAATTTACGACGAAGACAATTCTTATCTAGGAAATGTTAAAAATATAAATAGTCAAAAAGTTAAATCAAAACCAATGTTTTTTAAATATGCTCCGCTTCTGGACCCATACAAATATTTATTGGGTAAATATGACATTAGCAATCCAAATTTGTTTAATTTGCCAACACGCCAAGAAACAGAACAACAATTGGTGCATTCTAAAATGTTGGATGTAAACAATGCGGCGTATGTGGATGGATTGTTTGTCTATTTATCCAGTTTTTTAATTCATAATAATAATTTTATCAATGGTGTAGATTTTTATGGTTCTTTTCTCTCTATTAAACAAAAATATAGAATTAATGTAGAGGATGACATTGAATATTTAATGAAATCCCCTTTTTTTAATGAACACAAAAATAAATTATTTACAGTAGATGACTATGAACATTTATTTCAAGATAATTTTGACAAAAAAGAGCCTATTAAAATTAATACGAGTGAATCTGTGAATATAAATGCAGATGCAGACATCATTACAGATAATTTATTTGACAATGTATTTGATGAAAATTGTTTAACTCTGGACAATGTAAAAGATTTATCATTAGATTTGGTTGATATTACACATTCAACTATGGAGACATATTCATCAAATCTTACAACAACATTGAAATCAGGATCATCTTTTTCATCAAGGTCTTCTTATACATCAAATTCAGATAATCAAGAACAACATAAGGATGCTGATGAAAATGACGATGAAGATGATAATAAAAATGACGATGAAAATGACGATAAAGATGATGGTCAAAAGGATAAGCAAGAAGATAATGAAGAAGACGACGCAAATGATGATGACAGTAATAGTGGAAGCAGTGATGAAGAAGATGATGAAGAAGAACTCAAGGCAACAATAAAAGAATTTCCGGTTCATGTAATTTGTATGGAAAAATGTGATAATACCCTAGACAGTCTTATTTTAAATGAATTTCTGCCCAAAAGCGGAAATCATCATGAAGGAGCGAAGCTCCTTTTAAATGACAATTTTGAAGATGAAAACGAATGGTTTGCAGCATTCACACAAATAATTATGATTTTGATAACATATCAAAAGGTGTTTTCTCTCACACATAATGATTTGCATACAAACAATATTATGTATTGTGAAACAAAATTAAAATATGTCTATTATTTGTATAAAAATAAATATTATAAAGTGCCGACATTTGGCAGAATTTTCAAAATCATAGATTTCGGAAGAAGTATTTATAAATTTCAAAACAAGCTATTTTGTAGCGATAGTTTTGAATATAAAGGCGATGCTTCTTCCCAATATAATACAGAACCTTTTTTAAATGACAAAAAGCCAAGATTAGACCCGAATTATAGTTTTGATTTATGTAGATTGGCATGTTCTATATTTGATTATGTAGTAGATGATATAAATGATGTTAAAAATTTGAAAAAATGCAGCCCATTAGTGAGATTAATTGTAGAGTGGTGTTTAGACGACAAAGGTGTAAATTTGTTATATAAAAACAATGGCACAGAACGATATCCTGATTTTAAATTGTATAAAATGATTGCTAGGTGTGTGCATAATCATACTCCCCAGGCACAATTAGAGAGAGAAGAATTCAAACAGTTTTTATCAACGAAAAAAGATGTATCCTTAGATTTTCTTGTAAACATTGATGCGATGATTCCACATATTTAACCCGGCAAAAATAACTGCGATTAATTTACAAAATATAATGGGGTGTGATTTTATAATAAATTAATTTTATTATAAAATTGAAATGCTTAACCGCCAACATAAATTAACAATTAACTATGAACACCGAAATTGAAAGTGAATCAACAATGAAAATGATTATAAACAAAGGAACTGGTGGTGGCGGTGCAAATACAAATCTGTATGGTAAAAAATTTGAAGAAAAAACAGATAATCAACCAAGATTGTTAGATGTTGGATACATTAAAATAAGATTTACACAAAAACCCAATAAAACTAATAAAATATTCGATTATTATTTAACTAAAACGTTTGAAGAAAAATCAATTGTGTTTGTATTACAAAATGGATTGAAAATATATATGAAACTGAAATATAACATTGAGTTATTTAGATGTCCTGACGAAGCGTATATTATTGAATACAATACACGTAAAAAAGTAATTAAAATTTTAGAGAAAAAAGAACAAAATGTTAGCGGATCAATAGAAACAAAATTATGGGCAGCGCCATCATTAAAACGAGAATATGAATTAATATTAGGTGAAGAGTTTGAAGTTCAGTATTGTTTATGTGTTAGTGAATTTTTAAAGAAAAAAATAACCTCTAATGAACAAAAATATACAGTATTAAATGCAATATTAAATGAAAGTAAAATTGCTGTATTATTTGGAGATGACGAAACTTATTTTGAAACAGTTGACCTCTGGATTAATAATTCTTTATAATTAATTCGGTTGTTTTTGCTTCTGGGTTTTTACTATTTATGCTTCTTTTTGCGCTTATAGATTGAACATTATATTTTTCTTCTGGAAAATGTTTTTTTACAAAATCGGTATTTGAATTACTCATCATAAATTTACTATTATCCAATTCATCGCACAAATGAAACAATCGTTTCTGTTTTTCAATATCAAAACCATTTTCAGTATATCCTACAAATGAAGTATCTGTTTCTTTATTATATGGCGGGTCAAGATATATATAATCGTTTGATTCAATATTGTTTAATGATATGCTAAAATCACAGCATTCAAATATGACATTTTGTATGAGCTCGTGTATTTCGTATAAATGTTCCTTGTTGATGATTTCAGGATTATTGTAATGTCCATAAGGAACATTGAATCCTCTCGGTCCAACTCTGAAAACGCCTCTAAAACACGTTTTATTTAAGAATATAAACATTGCGGAACCTAACACACTTCTTGTATCATCACCTCCTAATTTGTTATATTCACAGCGAACCCAATAATAGTAATTTTCTTTTGCTATTTTGGCTTCATCGATACTTGTGGGTGTTCTGTTTATTTCGCCATTTCCACAAGAATTAAACTCTGTTATTAATGTTTGTATAATATTATACAATTCATCATGATTTGATTGAATGTTTTTATATACATAAATTAAAGGTTCGTTTAAATCATACGCATAGATATTTCCGTGTATTTTTATCATGCCATTTTTTACACATGATAACAATGCTAACAAAACACTTCCTCCTCCTAAAAATATTTCACGATAATTATGAATTTCAGTTGGAAATTCACTAATAAGTTTATCTAATATCTGTGTTTTTCCACCAACCCACTTTAATATTGGCTTAGGAATTCGTGTTTTTTGCGTTTCGGCGACTTTATCATTGCATGGTTTTGTGTTATTCATATGTCGTGTAAATGGAGATTTAGTTTTAAATTCTTTGCCACACTTTTCACAAGTATATTTGTTCATTTTATACTTTAACTATAATATTAAATTTTAATTCAATTTTTAATATTATAAATAATATGATGTTTAATGGAAGGAAAAACAGATAATTAAACAGGCGAATATTTATTTACATTCAATGCAATGGTTTAAAATCCCGGATTGTCTGTAAACACATTCGGACTTTTTATTTCAATATTTGCAGGAGAGACTTGTTCATATAAAAACAATCCAACCACAACACAACAATAAACCAATAACGCATCGCGTATCATTATTTTTAGAGGTTTATTTTCTTTCTCAATAAATCTCATTTCAATAAATTTCGCGATTAAAAAAATAAATGAAATAATTCCGGCAATTGCAAACATATTATTATTATACTTATTCTAAATACGATTTTTACGCAATGCAATATAATATTATTATATTATATATGGAGGAATTAGAAAAATTAATGGACCGAGCTGCAGAAAATACTCAAGCTAAGAATAAAGAAGAAGACCGAAAGGAGAGAATACGATTGCTTAAACAATACGAAGCTTTACAAAAAGACCCAACTCTTGCTACATATCATCAACCGATAACACGAGAAGATATACACACAACATCTATGCGTAAATCAGAAGACAACAAAAATAAAGAAATTACACTATTTATTCATTTTCACGGAGGTATGATTATGAATAATATGGATAAGGGTGATCCGGATAATGAATTGGTGGTGTATAATGTCCCTCACGGTATTAAGGAAGAAGCATATTCTTCATCTCCGGATGGTTTTTTTGAAGCGGCGCATGATGCTCAACGCCTTGTAGAACCAGAAAAAGAACTTTATATATCAGATAATTGTAACCCTGGACAATACTCATACACCAAGACAGTCCGCGTCATACCAATAGACAAACGCCAAGCAGGAGAAACAGATTTATTAACTCAACATATAAAAAATGAATATCCTTTAACAAATTTAACAATGAGCGATTTAGTTGAGGTAAAAACTTATATAGAAAAAATGTATACTGATGATGACCAAGTGCATGATCTTAAAAGAATTTTTCATGAAAAATTTAGAATAATATATATACATTCAATAGATCCGCGAGTAGAGATACAATTTATTGAAAATTTTATAAAAGAAAAAATGGGTGAGTATGGATATTTTTTAAGGTCAGAATTATTAGAATTCATATTTAAAGTTATGCATTTTGAAAAAATAAACTTATATGATTTTTCATGTTCAGGATTAGTTGATCGTAATGGTATTCAAATTAATAGAGACCCAAGCACATCAGTTGGTCAAGTATTATTTGATCGTAATGGTCAAATTAATGAAGACCCAAGCAGACCAGTTGGTCGTCGTGTTTTCTATTCAACTCAGGAAACAAATGATAGGGCAATAAAAAAACAAAGATATTTTAATGCTAAAGGACAATCCAGAAAACACAATAAATCAAGAAAACACAATAAATCAAGAAAACACAATAAATCAAGAAAACACAATAAATCAAGAAAACACAATAAATCAAGAAAACACAATAAATCAAGAAAAGACAATAAATCAAGAAAATGATAAATATTAATTCAATGTTTCAATTTCATCTTTCAGCAAG
>Ga0315290_10002579_pt1 | contig 12793 bp, 10 predicted proteins | sample YL17G12_0_MG_FD_203627 | JGI IMG/M metagenome (GOLD analysis project Ga0315290, IMG submission 203627) | Sediment microbial communities from Yellowstone Lake, YNP, Wyoming, USA - YL17G12_0 | ecosystem: Environmental > Aquatic > Freshwater > Lake > Sediment | place: USA: Wyoming | collected...
CACTTTTTCCATTCCCTCTCAGACTCTTTCCTCTCATTCCTCCAATCGCGCGCACGGGGCCCGCGCACCGCACTTATTCACCCCGCCGCGCCTCGGGCTGGGAATCCCAGCATGGTCGCCTCCATTCCGGACAGCAGGCCACCGCCGCCTGGCTTTGTGGTGGGTGGCCTCGCGCGAGGGGGAGAGAGTCAGTTGCACGAAGAGGTCGGGTTTCGTTTCGCTCGCGCTCTCACTCTCCCCTAAAACAACCCACCAGGACCCCGAAATCACGCGGACGGCGCTCAGCGGCCTGGCCGCATACCTGAGGACTAAAGGTGAGCAAGCTCTGGGGGGGAGTCATGGGTGAAAAGGGGATGGCGCCCGGGCGGGAGGCCTGTTTGGCGGCGCGGAGAGTCACCCCTGCGCCCGGGGCCGACCCCTCTGCCAATGCCTGCCTGCCTGTCTCTCGCTTTCTCACCCCACCCCACACCCCACGCACCTCCAGGCATCCCCGCCCTCCCTCCTGGCTTCTCCGTCCGCCTGCGTACCCGGCGGGACGGGGCGTCCAAGGGCACGAACGACGTGGTGAGCGTGTGAGGAGAGGGGAGAGAGAGGACGAGCGCGCGGTCGTCTCGTCGGGGGGGGTGGGCGCCGCTCCCCCATTGAATGAAACTGCCAAGGCCAGTGCCGGGGAGTGCGACTGCCCGCACTCCGCCGCTCACACGCGCAATAGATGTTCCACCAATCTGAGCCCCCCAAAGTTGGGTGATCGGGGCGCGGGGCGGACCCAGTCGAGGGCCGCCGCCGCGCCATGCAAACCGGCCAAACAGCCGAGGACGAAAAAAAAAAAAAAGTCGCGCTCAATCTCGGCTGCGCTCTTCGCGCTCATCCCCCTTCCTCCTTCCTTCACGCACGCACCGCAGTACTTCTACGGCCCCAGCGGCGAGCGGTACCGGTCCCGGCACGAGGTAAGAGGATGAGAGGAGCGACCGCGAGTGAGAGAGAGAGGGAAGGAGAGGCGTGGGACGGGACGGAAAGAGAGAAAAAAAAACAAGCGCAGGAAGAGCGACGGCTGCCGCGTCGGTTTGTTGCGCGCCCGCCCGCCCGCCCGGTCGAGAGAGACCTGCCGCCCTTTTTTTTTCCAGGGCGGGCTCATTCCCTCCCCCTCTCCTTTTCCTCTCCCCAATCTCTTTCCTCTTAGGTCGCCCGCTCCCTGGGCGCCGCCGCCGACGCGGACGCCGCTCCCCGCCGCCCGCACTCCAACCCGCCCCCCCCTCCGGCGAGCGAGGATGAGGATGAGGGCGGCGCTGCCGCGCCGCCGCTGCCACCGCCGCCCCACCACCACCACGACCGCGCCCCGGCCACTGGTGGCTTCCTCCTCCCCTCCCCCGCCCGGGCCGCCGCGTCCTCGGCCTTGGAGGCCAAGGCCGCGCGCCTGCTGGTCGATCGCCTGCGCGCCCACGTGGCCGCCCGGGGCGGCGCCCTGCCGCCCGGCTGGACCGCGGCCGTCGCGCTGTGCGGCGGGCGTCACGAGGCGTGCTACCGCTCCCCATCAGGCGAGTGCTTCCCCTCCCGGGCGGCCGTCTCTGCCGCCCTGGGGCTGGGGGGAGGAGGTGGGGGTGGCGGCTGTGACGGCTGTGACGGCGACGGCGACGCCGCCAGCGGCGAGGACGGGGATGCTGGCGCCGCCCTGCCCCTGTGCGGGGTGGTCGTCGCCCGGGGCGGCGGCGGCGACGACGCGTCCCTGCTGCTGGCGCTGCCCGTGGTGGCCGCGGCCGCCGCCGCTGCGGCCGCCGCCGGTGGTGGCGGTTCCCGCCGCCCGTCCGCCTCCTCCGGGCCGTCCGCCATGACGACGACGACGACCGCGACCGCCGCCCCGGCCTCCTGGCCCCGCCTGCCGGCCTCCACGCCCCGGGCGGGGATGGTGGGCTGCGGCCTGGATGTGTGGGCCCGGGCGGCGAGTGGGTGTGGTGGCGGTGGCGGTGGCGGGGAGGGCGGCGCCGCCCCTCCTCCCTCCGCCCTCACATCCCGCCCGGCCCCGCCCCCGCTGTTCAAGGCCGTCCCCGCTAAGCCGGCGGGCGATGCCGTGCTGGCCGCGGCGGGCGGGGACGCGGACGCGGTCGACCCGGCCGCTTGGCGGCGGGCGGCAGCCGAGGTGGCCGCCGCCGCGGCGGAGGCGGGCGGGGAGTGGGCCGCCGACGGCGGCCACACCGCGTTTGGTGCTGATGCGACCACCGGGGGCGCGGTCTCCGCGGCGGGCGGCAGCGGTGGCACCCCCGGCGGCGAGGCCGTGTCCCCCTTCATGGAGGGCGGCCGCGAGCGCGCCAGGAAAGGCGGCGGCGGCCCCCACCACCTGTCCCTCTCCGCCTGGCCCGCCGGCACCCTTGGCGGCGGCGGCCCGGCCACCGCCCGGTCCGCCTCGCCCGCCGTCAGCGGTGCGGGCGATGACCGGTCGGGCGGCGACGATGGCGGCGGCCCCGCCGCGCGCGCGCCCGGCCCGCCCCCGCCCGTGCCGACGGTCGAGGGCGAGCTCGCCCGCCTGCACTCGGCTGCGGCGGGCGCGGGCGGGTCTCTGCCGCCCGGCTGGTCGGCCGACGTCCGCGTCCGCCAGGCGGGCACCTCCCGGGGCGCGGCGGACGTCTACTTTTACTCGCCCGCCGGTGCCCGCTTCCGGTCCGTCGCCCAAGCCTTGCGGTCGGTCGGCTTGGGCGGCGGAGGCGTGAACGGGGCGGGCGTGCCGCCAGGCCCGCCGCCGCCGCCGGCCCGCCCACCCAGCCGGCTGGGGCCGGGCGGGGCAGGTGGTGGTGGTGGCCCCGCGCTCGCCGATCCTGCCTCCAAGCTGCCCCGGGAGGCGCCGGACACGCCGGGTGTGTCCGGGGCGGACGGAGGGGAAGAGGTCGTGGTGGCCGTGCCGGGCGCGAAACGGCAGCGGGTGTGAAAGAGAGCGCCCTTAGGGGTTTCTTGCTTCCTCCTGCGTGTGTGCCTGGATTATGTCTGAGAAGAGTACAAAAAAACAAACTTGGTTGGGGTGGATCAAAGGGGGCGAGGGAGAGGGTGGTGTTTGGGGAGCGCGTGCTGGCCGGCCTCTTTGTTCTAAACCCCGCTGCTGCTGCTGACCTAAAAAATATATATGTCGTGTGTGATGACGCGTGCCGTGCACGCGACCTGTGTGTGTGTGTGTGTGTTCAGAGAGAGGAAGAGAGAGAGCTCTGTGAGAATGAGATCGGGTCAAAATGATGCAGGTCGGCCGCAATTCTCAAGTCTCGCCACACAACTTTGACCCTGTGCGGCTGGGGGGAGAACTTCACGATGCCGCCCACTCGCAAGGCCGCCCCCACCGCCGGCGACCGCCCCAAGCGGAACGTCTCCCGCATCGACTACGTCGCCTTGGACGGGGTGGCGGACCATGTCTTTGCGGCGGAGGTTGCGGGTAAGGATGAGCATGAACAGCAAGGAGAGGTGTTCGCAGCCGATGGGGGAAGAGCCTGGGCGCCTGCGTCGCTCCTGCGCCCTCTCTTCCCTCCTCTCCACGCCCACCCACACACCGGGTCGCCTCCAGAGCTTGGTGGCCCACCCTCCCATGGAAGGCGTGGCCGCACTGGGTGGGGCGTGCGTGCAGGGTGAAGATGGAAACACGAGCGGACATCGCGCGCTCGTGTTGTTTTTGCTTACTCTTCTTCTCAACCCAGCGGAAACGCTTGTAGTGGGCTGGGCAAGGCGGCGTTGCATACACCGCGCCGCGCTCAACCATTCCTCCCTCACCTCTTCATTTCGCCCCGTCTCCCCTTCCGCAGAAGCCAAGGCCCGCGCTGTCGCTCTGAAGGCCGGCAAGAACGCCGACGGGTCCACCCCCAAACCCCGGGGCCGCCCCCCAGCCTCCGCCGCGGCCGCCGCCGCCAAGGCCGCCCGCAAGTCCAGCATCCTGGCCCGCTCCGACTTTGCGGCCGTCCTAGCCCGTGCCCGGGCCCAGCTGTCCCGGGCCCGCCGAGAGCGCACCCTGCTGGACGCCCACGCCGCGGACGGGTGGCGCGGGGCGGGCAAGGACCGGGTCCGCCTGTCAGCTGACGCCGACCGCGCCCGCCGGGCCCTGGGCCAGGCCCAGGCCGCCCTGGTCGCCGCCGTCGCGGAGTGCGAGGCCGCCCACGATGACAAGGCCCTCCCGGCGTCGGCCTATGATTCCGAGGGCGAGGTGGATGAGGGCGCCATCTTTTGTGGCCGGTGCGGCCGCTTTGATTGTGCGGATGATGATGACATCATCCTGTGCGACGGCGACGCCTGTGGGCGGGCCTACCACGCGGCCTGCCTGGTCCCTCCTCTAGACGTGGGCACCGAGCTGGCCGACCCGGAGGACGGGTGGCTGTGCCGGGCGTGCGAAGTGAAGGCGGAGATCCTGATGGCGGTCAATGACGAGTTTGGGTACGACTACGAGCAGGACACGCCCTCGGCCGCCCTCTTCGCGCGCCCGCCGCTGCCGCCCTCGCCGCCCGCAGGCTCTGACGGGGACGGCGGCGGGGGTGGGGTTGGGGCGCTCGGCACTCTGGCCCTGCCCCCTGGCGTGCCCAAACCCACGGGCGGCACGCTCGGCCTGCTGTTTGGTGACGACCTGCCGGAGGACGACGATGAGGATGACGAGGAGGGCGACTCTGACTTCCGGAGTGGCGGCAACGGTCGTGGTGGGGTGGGCACGGCGTCGGGGACGTCGGGCGGGTCGTCTTCGTTGTCGTCTTCCTCTGATGGCGATTCAGGGACGTCCTCGCCGTCGCCTTCCTCGGACGCCGGCAGCAGCAGTGGAGATGAGGAAGATGGGGAAAGGGAAAAGGGCGCCCGCTCCACCCGCAGCCGCGCCTCGGCCTCTGCCGCTCCGTCCTCCTCCTCCGACTCCGAAACGCCACCGCCCTCCCTGTCCGGCCTCGTCGGCGGGGACGCGTCTGACACGACCTCGTCCGGTGGCGGTGGCGGCGGCGCCCGCCGCCGCCCGCGGGCGGCCGCGGTGGCAGCCCAGCGTGCGTGGCAGGAGGACGCCGTCGCGCGTGCGGCTGCGACGGCCGCGGCGCCGCCTGCTGCTGCCGGCCCTTCACCCTCCTCTCCTCGCTCCCCTAGCCGCCCGTCATCTGGGGGTGGTCGCCGCCGCCGCCGGGGTGCGGGCCGGGTGGACTACGCGGCCCTGAACGCGGCCATGTTCGGGGAGGACGGCGGGGAAGCGTACGCGGGCGAGGCGGACGACGGGGACTGGGGCTCCCAACCCCTCAGCTCGCCGGGGCGCAGTGGGGGCTCCAAGAAGGCGGAGAAGAAAAGACGGCGGCGGGCGGCGACACAGTCCTCAGGCAGCGACTGAGCGGGAGGAAACAAATGAGACAATGAGACTAGAGAGCGCGCACGGGGTTGGTGTATTGAAAATTTCAAAACCATCCCCTCACGCACGCACGCACGTCCCTCCTTCCTTTCCCTTTTTTTTCAAAGCCCCGTCAGCTGGGCCGCCAAGCCGGCCGCCTTGGCCCACCCCTGCAGCGCCGTCGCCGCGCCCACAAAGCCGGCCTTCGCCGCGGACAGATCGCCGGAGCGGGCGACGACGACATACGCGTCGACAGCAGAGACAGCCGCGGCGGCCGCCTTGCCCGCGGGGCTGCCCGCCTCGCCGGACAGGGCCGCCGCGGCGACCGCAAAGTCGGCCGCCCAGGTTCCGGACAGGGCGTCCGCCGCGTCGGTGGCCGACCCGGCGTCCAGGGCGGCCGCGGAGCGGGAGAGCTTGCGCACCGCTTTCTGGGCGGCCGCCAGGGGGCCGACCTTCTTGGCCGGCCCGCTCTCGATCACCGAGAACCGGGCCTCCGTCGTCTTTTCCGAGGATAGACGGGCCGACCGGTTGGCCCGGGCCTTGACGACCAGGTCCAGGTCGTCATCGTCCGGGATGAGGGCGAGGGCTGAAGAGGGTGTGTGTGGTGAGGGAGTGGGTGAGGGAGTGGGTGAGGAAAAAAGGAGATCCGCACGGTCGGACCGGCTGTATCGTGCGCCATCCATTTCGGCCCGCCGGCCAATGTCAGGCCAAGCAATGGCCCGCACAATGAGTGACTCATTTGGCGGCGGCGGTGTGGGCCCTCCCGCCAGCCGCCTCGACACAAGCTCAAGCCACAACGCTCGGCCGAGAACGTGGCCAATCGGCGCAACAAGAAGAGCTCCGGCCCCACCGCCCCGCAGCTCAGACCCCACTGATGCCTAGCACATTGCGCACATTGCGCACCCAAGCACTCTGTGCTTCCCCTTTTAGGATCGGTGCGGGGGTCAGCCCTCCCCCACCCCCATCATATCACAAACTCACCTGGCGCTGCAGCCGTCAGCGCCGGCACGACGGCGAGCAGGAAACTCGCCACAGCGCGGCGGTTGAAGGCCGGGGCGGCCGCGCGGGGCGTCGAGGCCACGGCCATTACGGCCGGGCGGACCGCGAACGCGGAGATGAGGGTGGACTGCATGATTTCGAGGGGTGGAGAAGGGAGGAAAGGCACACGGAAAGAAGAAAAGCAAGTTGTGGGGCGAGCGAGGTTTGGCGATTCTCGCCGTCGTAGTTTTACTCCCACGCCCTCCCATGAGCGTTCCCCCCTCACTTGGCCCGCCCAAAGAAGTTGCGCATCTCCCGCTGCTGGCGGGCCTCTTCTTCCGCCTTGCGCGCCCCCGCCCGCGCTTTCTCCCAGCGCGCCTCGTCCGCCGCGGTCGGGTCGGCGGCCGCGGCCTCGTCAAAGCAGGCCTCCGCCTCGGCCCACCGCCCGAGTGACGCGCACGCGGTCCCCTTCCGCAGCAGCGCTTTCGCGTGCCCGGGCTCGTCCTTCAGGGCCTTGTCCGCCCAGGCAATGGCCTCGCCCGCTTTGTCCGCCCGCAGGGACGCCAGCGCCAGGTTGGCGTGGGCGGCCGCCCGCCCCGCCGCCGCGCCCGCCGCCGTCGCCTCATCCGCCCCCACAAAGTCGAGCGTGTTGGACAGCATGTGCGCCGCCCGCCGCCACTTTTCCACCGCCCGCCGCATGGCCAGGTCGGCCGGGGTGGGACCGGACGCGGTGGAGAGAGGAGGGGCTGCCTCGCCTCCACCGCTGGCAGGGGCAGCACCCGCAGCGGCGCTCGCCTGGGCAAACAGGGCGTTCCCTTGCGCCCTCAACTCGCCGGCCCGGGCCAGCAGGGCGACCGGGTCCGCGTCGGGCCCCCCTCCCGCAGCCGTCCGGTCATAGTCGACCAGGTCTATCGTGAATTCGACGCGGGCGCCCTGCGGGCAGGCACGCGGGCGGTCGGTGCGGCCGCCGTCCCACGCGTGGCCGGCGTCCGACACCACGACCGCCCGCTCGCCCGGCGTCATCAGGCGGACCGCCAGGTCCACCGCGTCCGGGACGGCGCCCGTGCCAATGATGAACTCCAGGGGAGGAGCGGAGGAGGAGGAGGGGGAGGGGGGAACAGCACCGGTGCCCCCGTCTGCTTCCCTGGTGTCCCAGCACGCGGCGCCGCCTTCCTTGCTCGCGCCCTCCCCTTCCGCCAGCGCCACCGCCCGGACGTGGACGCGAACGGCGTTGTCGTCAAGGGGGCAGTCCGCCGGGAATTCGCCCCGCCCATCCACCACCCGCCGCTTGGTGACGGACCCGTCGCCGACCAGGTCACGGACCTGCACCATCCTCACCAGGCAGGCCTCGAATTCCACGCGCGCGGCGCCAGTGGGTGGGCACGGCAGGCCCAGGCCCCCGCCGCCGCACCGCCCCGCCGGCACGGACACGACCGCGGTCTCGCCCCGCGTCACGGTCGCCAGGGCGTCCTCCAGGCCGGTCGGCAAGGCCCCGCTCCCCATCGTCGCGACGAGCGGTGCGCCCGGGGGCGTCGCCCAATAGGCTTCTCCTTTGCCCGGCACGCCGCTGGACGCCGGCACGCGGGCAGTGATGGTCGCGGCCACCTCAAACGGTGGGCGGGGTGTCTCCCAGGTGTCGCCCTCGATCAGGGTCACCCGAATCACGTCCCCGTCCGCCCCGCCAATGCCGACTTGGGCGGACGGTGTGATGGAGAGCAGGGTGAGGTCGGCCTCATACTCCGCGCCCGCCTCGCACCCGGGTGGGGGGCCCCAGGCCAGGACGGGCGGGGCGTCCGGGTCTCCGCCCCGGGCGGCCCTGGCGGCCGCGGATTCGGCGGCCGCGTCCAGGAAGCCGTAGCCGCGCCCGCACCGGACGAGCGCGCGCCCTCCGCCGGGGGACAGGTTGGCCAGAGCCAGCTCCCAGCCGCGGGGGAGGCGGGCGCCCCGGCCCAGGACGGCGACGACCGGGGCGGCCGCAGCGTCTGGCAGGCCCGCGGACGCCACGTCTTCCGGGCGGGTGGAGTAGAGTGGGGCGGCGGTCGGCGGGGCGCCAGGCTTGCGGATGGCGACGTGGACGGTGACCTGCGAAAAAAAGAGAGGGGGCCAATGATAGAGATTTTAGGTCAAAATAGGGGAGGGGTCACACGGTGGCGGACGATGTACGCCTTCACGCGTGCTCACGAATGGGCGCGACCGGGAGACGACGCGCAGAGCGAGAGCGTGTGGTGAGGCCCCCCAAGCATGGGCGCCTGGAGGTGCGCAGCCCAGGGTCGGCCCAGTCCGCGCCGCGCGCGCGCTCTCCTCTCTCTTTCTTTACCATGTCGCCCTCTACCGGCCCCGGCCCGCCATCGCCGGCATCCAGGGCCACCACCTTCACCGCGCCGTCCGCCAGGTCGGACGCCTCGCTGAAATGGAAGGGGGTGCGTGGAGAGAGTGTGAGACGCTTGCGTTGGCGCATCGGCACGCTCCCTCTCTCTCTCTCTACTCCATTTTTCCTTACCGCACAGCCCGCGTCTGGTCGGCCGTCAGCTCGTCCACCACGGGCTCCAGGTCGGGCAGAGGAGGGGCCGTGTCGGTGAGGCGGTGGACGTAGGCCAGGAGAGAAGTGGCTGCTGCCGCCATGGTTGAAAGTTCGAGACACGCGCGCCGCTCACCCTTCTTTGCATGAATATGAGACCTTGCTCTCGCTCACCTTTCACTCGTTGCCCTGCTGCGAGCCAAAAAAAACCACCGCCGAAAGTGCACACGCCGCCCCTAGCCTGCGCGCGCACTCAATCCACATCAAAAACCAAATTCACAGACTCTCTCTCTAATCAGCGCCGCCCACCCCCTCCAGGCGGCACGGTCTCCTCCCTCAACTCCCCGGACCCGTCCGCCGCCCGCCGCCACAGCGACCACCGGCGGCGCGGGGCGGTCGTAGCAGCAGCAGCCTCGGCAGCAGCATCAGCAGCCGTCACGCCCACAGGGGCGGCAACAGCGCCAGGGCGGCGTTCACGCCCGCTCCCACTCCCGCCCCCACCACCAGCGCCACCACTCCCGACCCGGTCCAAGGCCTTCCCGTCCGCGAGGGCACGCAGCTCCTCGCCCGTCAGGGTTTCGTGTTCCAGCAGGGCCGCCGCAATGCGGCGCAGGGCGGTCGTGTGCTGGGTGAGCAGGGCGTCCACACGCGCGGCCGCGGCTTTGAGCAACTCGCCCACCTCCCTGTCGACCTCCTCCGCCAGCGCCGCTGACGGCATCGCGCCCCTGGAGGGCCCGCCCCCGCCCCGGGCGCCCGCGTACGGGTTGTTGTCGCCCACCGCCCGGGGCCCGATCACGTCGGAGAAGCCCCACTCCGACACCATGGCCCGGGCCAGGGAGGTGGCCTTCCTCAAATCGTCCGACGCGCCGGACGTGACCTCGTCCTGGCCAAAGATGAGGGCCTCGGTCGCCCGGCCCGCCAGCGCGACGTCGATGCTGGCCACCATCTGCCGCTTCGTCATGCTGTACAGGCTGTCCTCATCGGGCGTGTAGGCCACCATGCCCAGCGCGCCGCCCCGGGGCACGATGGTGGCCTTGTGGATGGGGGAGGCGCCGGCGGATAGCAGCGAGACCAGGGCGTGGCCGGCCTCATGGAACGCCGTCTTCTCCCGTTCCTTGGGTGACAGGCGGAGGGAGGGCCGGGCGGCGCCCATCATGACCTTGTCCCGGGCCTCATCCAGGGCGGCGGGCGAGATGGAGGCCGCGCCCGCGCCCGCGGCTTTGAGGGCCGCCTCATTCACGAGCGTCGCCAGGTCGGCCCCCGAAAAGCCGGGCGTCCTGCGGGCGAGCGCGCGGGCGTCGACCCCGGGGGCGGCGGCCTTGGTCTTGTCCAGGTAGTACTGGAGAATGTCGGCCCGCCCCGCGACATCGGGCAGGGAGACGGAGACGTGGCGGTCAAACCGGCCCGCCCGCGTCAGAGCGGGGTCCAGGGCGTCGCCCAGGTTGGTGGCGCCGATGACGATCACGCCCGAGTTGCCGTCAAAGCCGTCCAGTTCCACCAGCAGCTGGTCGAGCGTCTGCTTTGAGGAACTGTTTTCGTAGGACCGGCGGGACGCGCCCAGGGCGTCGATCTCGTCGATGAAGACGATGCAGGGCGCTTTGGCCTTGGCCGCCTCGAACAGCTTGCGGATGCGGCCCGACCCCAGGCCGACAAAGACCTCGTCAAAGGCCGCGCCAGACCTAGCGAAAAAGGGGACGCCCGCCTCGCCCGCGACCGCGCGCGCCAGCAGGGTCTTGCCCGTCCCGGGCGGGCCCGTCATCAGCAGGCCCTTCGGCAGCTTGGCGCCCAGCCGCGTGTACCGGGCCGGGTCCTTCAAGAAGTCCACAATCTCTTCCAGCTCCGCCTTTGCTTCGTCGCACCCGCGCACGTCGCTGAACCGGACGTCCGGCTTGGCGCCATCATCGTTCACGGCCTTTGGGGATGCCATAAGCTTGTCCAGGGGCGATCCCGTGGCCATGCCGGCGCCGGAAGGCAAGGCCGGCATGCCGGAGGCGGGCAGAGCGGAGGAGGGCGAGCCCCGGGCTCCTGCCCCATCCCCAAAGCGGCGGGACGCGGAGAGACCCAGGTAGAGGAAGGACGCGAGCGTCAGGGCGAGCCAGGCCGAGGAGAGGGCGGCCCCGACGGCGGTGCGTCCGCTTGCCGGCACGGGGCGGGCGCCGGGGCTGAACAGGCCGCCCTTGCCGTCGGACAGGGTGATGTGGAGCGGGCGGGCGGCAGAGGCGCCTGGGCGGCCCAAGGTGGTGCCTGGGGTGGGTGCGCCACCCAACCCGTTTGCATCCGACCGGGCGGCGAGGTCGGCCAGCAAGTCAGGGAGGGGCGGCCTGCGGCTGGCGTCGGCATCCATGTCGAGGGCGCCCATCCGGCCGAGGGCGCGCAGATAGGCGGCCGCGCCGGCCTGGTTGAGCGGGGCGCGCCGGGATGGTGGTGGCGGGGGGAGCGAAGGGACGGCGGGCGCAGCCGTTGACACGGGAGGCCACGCGTCCGCCTCCACAGCCGTCACCACCTCGTCCGCCCGGCCCGCGCGGATGAGGGCGTCCGCGTAGGTAGCAAAGGTGGCGGGATTGGCAGGCTCCGCAACCGCGGCGGCCCGCAAGGCCGCCAGGCGGCGGTTGGTTAGGCGGGCGGCAGCTGCGCGCAGGGGCGCTGTCGCGGTCGCCCCAGCCGACCGGACCGCGGCCGCCGTCGCGGCCGCCCAGCCCACGATGCCCGCCAAGGACGGACCGGTCGGTTCCTCTTCATCCTTGCCCAGGATGGCTGTGCCCAGGACGGCGGCGGGCTGGGCGGCGCCCGGCCAGGGCGCCTCCGCGGCGGATGAGGTGGTCGGGTCCATTGAGGGGGAGGACAGCGGCACATTGGTTTCGGTGTCCTTGGCGCCTGGGTCGCCGCTTCCCGCACAACCCCCGCTCGGTCGAGCCACACGCACGACCTGGCGTCCACCCGGGCGGCGTGGGGCGTGGGTACGGGAGGGCAGGCGTGGGCGGGAGGGGAGAGAACGCCAGCCCTGGCAGAGGAGAGGTGAAGTGGTTGCCGTGGTTGCGGGTAGGCTTCCCGGCCGCCGGGATGCCTGGGAGATGAGGGGCATGGGTGCCGTGCGTGCGTGCGTGCGTGCGTGGGAGGACGGGCTGGGCAAAGCACAATGAGGCCCCGCAGCGCGCGTGACGTGTGAGGAACGCCAAATTGGAGGTGAACGAAGAAAAAAGCCTCGTAATTTTCTTTCATTTCCGGCATCTCTTTTTCTCATCTCCGTCGTCTCTGCAGCCCGCCGCCTTCTTGCCATGTCTCTCACCCTCTCCGCCCGGTGCCCTACGGCCCTGCCGATCGCTCGCCGTCCCAGGTATGCATTGAGAGAGACGAAGAGATGATGAGGGAGGAAGAAAGAATAAGGAAAACAGATCGGCTAGCCTCTTGTGGTCTGACTCGGCGCCCGGGCTCTGCCCGGCCGCCACACATTGTCCCACCGGTGGGCGGTGCGGGTAAAACATGACCTTGGCTTTGCAGAGAGAGCCGCGATCGATCAACTCCCTGCTGGCACCCTCCCGTGAGAATAAAAATGCGACCCCCCTTTTTTCCTCACCCCTTCGCCGACCTTTTCTCCCTCTCTCCTCTCCTCCAGCTCCACCCGCCGCGCCCCGCTCTCCCCTCGCGCGGCCGCCACCGCTGACGACGCCCCTATCCCGGGCCTGGCCACCGCCAAGTCTGGCAACTCGTTCAAGCCCCTGCAAGACATCGAGCTCATCCAGAAGATCCTGCCCCACCGCTTCCCCTTCCTACTCGTCGACCGGGTCGTGGAACTGGAGCCACAGGCGTACGCTGTCGGCTACAAGAACGTGACCGCCAACGACAACTTTTTCACGGGCCACTTCCCGGACCGCAAGATCATGCCGGGTGCGTGGTATGGAAAGAGAGAGGGAGAGAGAGAGCGCGTGTGTGGGCGTGCCCGCTGCCGCCGGGCGGGGGGGGGGGCGCCCCGCGCCCCCCCGGGCCCC
>Ga0315290_10002583_pt1 | contig 12786 bp, 6 predicted proteins | sample YL17G12_0_MG_FD_203627 | JGI IMG/M metagenome (GOLD analysis project Ga0315290, IMG submission 203627) | Sediment microbial communities from Yellowstone Lake, YNP, Wyoming, USA - YL17G12_0 | ecosystem: Environmental > Aquatic > Freshwater > Lake > Sediment | place: USA: Wyoming | collected...
GCCCTCGCGCGTGCCCTCCATGTGGAGCGCCAGGTCGAAATCGGGCGCGTCCTTGCGCAGGTCGATCGGGGCGGCGTGGACGCCCGGCAGGTCGAGCGCCCCGGTCCGCGCGTCCTGGTACGAGAACATGGCGCGCGTCAGCGGAACGCGCGCGAGTCCCGGCAGTGCCGCGATCTGCTGCAGCGGGACGCGCTGGTTCTGCCAGGCTTCCATGACGGTCGCGCGGACGCGCCCTACAAGATCCCGGAAGCTCGGATTCCCCGACAGGTCGGCGCGCATCACGACGATCGTGTTGAGATACCCGATCAGGCCCTCGAACTCCGCGCGATCGCGCGAGGCGAACGGCGAACAGACGAGGAGGTCCTCCTGCCCGGTATGGCGATTGAGCAACGCGCAGAAGGCGGCCAGCAGCGTGATGTACTCGCTCGCCTCTTCCCGGCGGGCGAGTGCCTGCAGCGCTCCGGCGAGCACGTCCGGCAGCGCGAACGTCCGGCTGCGACTGCCCCGCACCGGCTGTGGTGGCCGCCGGTGGTCTACGGGCAGGCGGAGCTCGGTGGGCTTGCCACCCAGTTTCCGTCTCCAGTAATCGAGCTGTCCCGCCGCGATCGCGTCGCGCGACCGTAGCTGCTGCCAGTGGGCGAAGTCGACGTACTGGACCGGTAGGTCGGGCAGCGACGGCGCGTCGCCCGCGAGCAGTGCTCGGTAGACGATGCCGAGCTCGTTCAGGAAGATCGGCTGCGACCGCCCGTCGAAGACGATGTGGTGCATCGTGAACGCGAGCACGTGATCGTCGTCCCCGGCGCGCAGTACGAGCGTCCGCCATGGCGGTCTCGCGCCGAGGTCGAACGGAGCGCGCGCGTCCGCCTGCAGGTGCCGGAGGATCACTGCGTCCCATGCCCCGGAAGCGAGTCCGGCCAGTTCCGCCGCGACGTCGGTCAGCGTCACGATGGCCGGCTTCGGCGGGAGGATCCGTTGGACCGGCCGGCCGCGCTCGATCTCGCGGAACACCGTGCGCAGCGCTTCGTGCCGCCGCTGGAGCAGGGTGAGGCTCTGCTCCAGCACCCGCACGTCGAGCGGACCCGCGAGCCGGAACGCCGTGGAGACGTTGTAGACGGTGCTCTCGGGCTTCTGCTGCGCGAGCGTGTAGATGCGCTGCTGTCCGTCCGACAGTGGCAGCGTTCCGTTGCGCTGCACCCGGATCACGTCGCCGCGCGCCGCGCCGCCGGACGGGCGCAGTTCCATCAGGTACGCGATCAGCTCCGATTTTCGCTCGAGCAGTTGCGACCGCAGGTCGGCTGTCAGCATGTCGCTGGGCGCGTCGACGCGCAGTTTCTCGCCGTCGAGCCCGAGCCGGACGTCCGATCGGGAGAGCTCGGCCAGCAATTCGGCGAGCGGCTTCAAATCTCGAGCACCGTCCGCTCCGCGTGTTTCGCGGCGGCGCGATCGTAGCCCAGCGTCGCGGCGAGCGCCCACGCTTCGTCGGACAGAAAGTCGGCCCGGACCTCGTGCTTCCAGCGATCCGCGACGGCAGGATCGATCGTCCGGTGCTGATGGAATTTCATGTCGCCGATCATCCGTGACTCGGGATGGATGCCGTCGGTCATCCGTGCCCGACGGTCGCGCTGCGGCTCGAGCATCGTCGGCTCGAACGGGACGCCGAGGAACCGGCACAGCTCGCCGGTCGTGCGCGCGGGTGCTGTGACCAGGTCCTCGAATTTGAGCCGGAACTTGCGCTCCATCGGCACACGCTCGAGGAAGGCCAGGATGTTCCGGTGCAGCACGATCCAGAGCATTTCGGCGAATGCCTCGCGCGGCCACGGACACCGCGTGCGCTCCGCCTCCTCGACGCCGATCAGGCGCGGGTACCAGAACTGATCGAGCTTCGCCTCGTCGAGCGAGCGGATCATGCCGTGCGGATGACGCAGCAGGTGCACGTAGAGCGCGTCGTCGAAATACGCCTCGGCGCGCTCCAGCGTCTCGACGCGGGCCGCGTAGAACGGCGTCTTGTCGACGAGCCGCCGCGGTCCGAGCCCGTCCTGCAGCATGCGGTAATAATCGCGGACCGGGAGCTGCCTTGACTCGAGATCCCGCATGGTGGCGTCGGCCTCGTCGACGCTCTGATTGCGCAACTGCATCAGGGCACGCGTGTTGCCCTCGAGCTGGAATCGTTGCGCGCCCGTGAACCACGCATGGCGGTCCGCCAGCGTCTCGAACGACAGCAGGTAGAGTTCCGGCGGCGCGAACAGCGCGCTGCTGCCGCCCAGCATTGCGCGGAGCAGCGTCGAGCCGGAACGCGGCGGGCTCAGGATGAACACCGCCGGAGGATTTTTCGGGCCGTCGCGTACGGAGCCGGGGCGAAGCGTGAGTGCGATCGAGCCGCGGAAGCGCGCCACGTCGTCCGCGCTGACCGGATGCCGCGCCGCGGCGTCGCGCGAGGCTTCCCGGCCCAGCATCCGCGCGACCAGCTCCGGGTAGTCCTGGCGCAGGCAGGCTTCGAACCGCGCGACTGTCGGCGCGTCGAACACCGCCGTGACGTAGACGGTAGCGCCCCAGTCCTGCTCGATCTGGTTGACGAAACTCGCGGCCTTGAGCGAACTGCCGCCGAGTGCGAAGAAGTCGTCGTCGACGCCGATTCGCTCGGCGCCGAGCGCGCGTTCCCACATTGCGCTGAGCGCGCGGGCGACCGGCGTGTCCGGCGCCACGTAGGTTGGCCGCGGTGCGGCGCCCGCGGGGCCGGACAGACCGAACGCCGCAGCGAGACGGTGGCGCTGCAGCTTGCCACCCGCAGTCTTCGGGATCGACTGCACGATGTGGAGGATCCGCGGCACCTTGAAATACGCGAGCCGCGCGTCGAGGTGCTCGATCAACTCGCCCTTCGCGACCACGGCCCCCGCTTTCGGCACCACCACCGCCGCAATCTCCTCGCCGAGTGTCGGATGCGGTACGGCGAAGGTCGCCGCCTCGGCGATCGCGGGGTGCGCCAGCAGCGCGTCGTCGACTTCACGCGGCGACACCTTCTCGCCGCCGCGGTTGATGATCTCCTTGAGGCGACCGGTCAGGAACAGGTGATCGTCGCGGTCCAGGTACCCCTCGTCCCCGGTGCGGAACCATCGGCCGAAGAATTCGGCACCCCCGCCCGCCCCGCCGTCCGCGTAGCCGCGCATCACGTTGTCGCCGCGGACGACGACCTCACCATGGCACATCGGCCCCCGCGCGCGTCCGGCCTCGTCCACGACCGCGACCTCGGGCCCGGCCGCGATGCCAACCGACCCGGGTTTGCGCACGCCGTGCGGAAACGGATTGCTCGCGATCACGCCGGCAGTCTCGGTCATGCCGTAGATCTCGACCACCGGAACGCGGAACCGCCGCTCGAACGCCGCGAGCAGCTGCGCGGGCAGCGGCGCGGACACCGAGCGCATGAACCGCAGAGTGATCAGCTCGACGATGTCGCGATAGTCGTCGGCGTAGGCGAGGATCTCCTGCAGCATCGTCGGGACCGCCTGCGACCAGGTCGGGCGCGACGCTTCCAGGCCGCGAAAGAACGCCGGGATCGAAAATCCCGGCGTGCAGACGACGCGTCCGCCGACGCAAAGCGGTGCCGCGAGCACGTCGATCAGCCCGCCGATGTGGTACATCGGCAGAAGATGCAGGCAGCGATCCTCTGGCGTGAGACCGAGTGACGTCACAACGTTGCGCACCGACGCGATCAGGTTGCGTTGCGTCAGCGGTACTTTCTTCGGGCGGGACGTCGTGCCGGACGTGTAGAGGACGAGGGCAAGATCGTCGGGCAGCGCGAGGTCGGTCGCGGTGGCCGCGGGTCCGCCCGCGGACGGGAAGCCGAACACGCCGGCCTCGGCCCCGTCGACCGGCGAAATTTCCAGCACGCGGATCGACAGCGCACGCGCGACGTCGCGCGCCGGCGACTCGCGCCCGGACGCAACGATCAGGGCCTTCGGCGCGAGGCTTGCGAGGTGGAATTCGAACTCGGCTCTGCGGTACTCCGGATTGAGCGGCGCGATTGCCGCGCCCGCGCCGACCGCGAGGCAGGCCGTCGCCATCTCGGGTCCGTGCGGGTGCACGATCGCCACGCAATCGTTGCGTCCGATGCCTTCGCGCCGGAGCGCCGCGACCGTCGACAGGATGTGGTCGCGCAAGCGCGCGAACGTCAGCGGGGGTCGTCCCGGCGCCTCGATCGCGACGGCCCTGGGAACGCGGTCTGCTTGCGCCGCGATGCTGGCGTGGATCGTGTCGAAAAGGGTGGGCATCGGATTTCGCGCCTGCGGGCCGGCGGTGTCGCCTCGGCGTTTTCCGGAGGCGCGACCCGAACCGGCTCCCGGAACGGCCCCGTGGTCCTTGGCGTGCGTCGAACGCCGGCTTGCATTGCAATTATAATACGTTGCCGGAGCGCGATCGGTCGGGAGGAGCCCGGCCGATGTCCGCACGGAAATCCTGCGAAAGGTGTGCGGACCAGCCCGCTGCAGCCGAAAACCCACTGCCGACCCGCACGCCCGAACCCCCATTAATAATACTGAGAACTTGTCCGTCAATGAGTCGCGTGATGCGTTTGGCCGCGATGCGATGGGTTTCGCGAAGGACCGCGATGCGCGTGGCAGATCCCGCGCGCGAGCCGGCCGCCAAAGAGTGATAGCGCGCGGAGCACGATGTCGATGATTCCGGTGACGCCCGGGTCCGCGACGCCGCCGTCGCCATCCGTCCTGCGCGGTCATGTGCCGCGGCGAGCGGCCGACGTGTACTTCATCTCGTACCCAAGGTCGGGGCGCACGTGGCTGCGCGCGCTTGTCGGCAAAGCGCTTGTCGACCATTGCCGGCTGCCGGAGGAGATGTTGCTCGACATGCCGGCAGTGACACGCTCGGCAGGGCTGCCGGTGGCGGCTTTCGATCACGGCGGCAGCGGGTTGCGCAGGGGCTCGCGCTGGCAGGACTTGCCGACCGACCGAAGCTTCTATCGCGGCAAGCGTGTGTTGCTGATCGGGCGCGACGTTCGCGATAACCTGGTGTCGGCTTACTTCCAGGCCACCCGGCGGATCAGCGTCTTCGACGGCCCGATCTCGGCGTTCATCCGCCATGACGCGTACGGGATCGAGAAAATTCTGGCGTTCTACGCGATCTGGCACGCGAACCGGCACGTCCCGGCCGCGTTCGACTTCGTCCGTTACGAGGACCTGCACCGGGACACGGCCGGCACGCTCGTCCGCGTCCTGGCCTTTCTCGGCGCCGATGTTGCGCCAGCCACGATCACCGCGGCCGTCGAGTATTGCCGGTTCGAGAACATGCGCAAGGCCGAAGTGGAGGATCGTTTTCGCACCAGCACATTGCGCTCCGCTCGCGACGGTGACCCCGAGGCGTTCAAGATGCGCAAGGGCAAGGTCGGCAACTACGCCGAATACCTCGCGCCAGGCGACATCGCGTGGATCGACGCCGCGGTCGCGGCGCATGGTTGCGAGTTCACGCGCGCGGCGATCACGCCGGCGCCATGACCGATCCCGCTCCCGTGCCTACCTACAGTGTGAAGGCGATGATGCGCATCGCGCCCCCATCGACAGGACGGTAAAGAACGCGCTCACCCGCCCCGAGCGCAAGAAAGTCTTGAGCATGCAGGTATTCAAGCCCGAGGGCGAGGTGATCGGGGTTGCGGGGCGGCAGGAGTAGTCAAGTACAAGATCACTGTTTCCCGATCCGCAGCACCGCCAGCCGATCTCCAGCGAGGCCATGGGAACGGAGCGCTCGGGGCGCCTGCCGCGTGAGAACCTGGTCGGGCAGCCGGTCCATGCCTGGATCTATCGCCCGTCCATCGTCCGCAACGACCGCGGTAACGGGATTGCGTAGCTGATCGGCCGCCTTCGCGCGTCTACGATTCCTGCCCCTGCCGCGGGATTCGACGCAAATCTGAGCTGATATTGTAGAAGTTACTCTTTCATACAGCTTTGTTTCCTTGGGAATAGTTGCGGCATCGAGACCTTCCGAGCAGAATAGCGGGTTTTCCTCGCGCGACACGACGCCTCTTGCGCGATCGCGCTCCCTTCCAAGCGAAACTCCGTGCTCACCGCCGCCAACATCACGATCCAGTTCGGAGCGAAGCCCCTGTTCGAGAACGTCAACGTCAAATTTGGCGATGGCAATCGGTACGGGCTGATCGGCGCCAACGGGTGCGGCAAGTCGACGCTGATCAGGATTCTCGGCGGCGATCTCGAGCCGTCGGGCGGCAATGTCGCGCTCGATCCGCACGAGCGACTGGGCAAGCTCGAGCAGGACCAGTTCGCGTACGAGGACACCCGTGTGCTGGACGTCGTGCTGATGGGCCATCGCGAAATGTGGCAGGTCAAGCAGGACAAGGACGCGATCTACGCGGACCCGGACGCAACCGAGGGCGATTACGTTCGCGCCGCCGAACTCGAGTCGACGTTTGCCGAGCAGGATGGCTACACGGCGGAGGCGCGCGCGGGGGAATTGCTGCTGGGCATCGGCATCGCGACGGAGCTGCACGAAGGCCCGATGAGCGCCGTGGCGCCCGGGTGGAAGCTGCGCGTGCTGCTGGCGCAGGCGCTGTTCGCCAATCCCGACATCCTGCTGCTCGACGAACCGACCAACAACCTCGACATCAACTCGATTCGCTGGCTCGAGGACGTGCTGAACGACCGGTCGAGCACGATGGTGATCATCTCGCACGACCGCCATTTCCTGAACAGCGTCTGCACGCACATGGCCGACCTCGACTACGGCAGCCTGCGCGTCTACCCGGGCAACTACGACGACTACATGATCGCGTCGACGCAGGCGCGCGCGCAACTGCTTTCGGCGAATGTGAAGGCGAAGGAGAAGATCGCGGACCTGCAGGAGTTTGTCCGCCGCTTTTCCGCCAACAAGTCGAAGGCGCGGCAGGCGACCTCGCGCGCGCGGCAGATCGAGAAGATCAAGCTCGAGGACGTGAAGCCGTCATCGCGGCAGAACCCGTATCTCCGGTTCGACGTCGATCCCAAGCAGAAGCTGCATCGCCATGCCGTCGAGATCGCGCACCTGGCCAAAGGCTGGCCCGGGCAGCCGCGCGAGCTGTTTGCCGGCTTGAGCCTGATCCTCCCGGCCGGAGCGCGCCTGGCGATCGTCGGGCCGAACGGCTCCGGCAAGACGACGCTGCTGCGCACGCTGATCGGCGAACTCGCGCCCGATGCCGGCAGCATCCGGTGGGCCGAGAAAGCGGTCGTCGGCTATTTCATGCAGGATCAGACGGCGGCGTTCGATTCGGATGAGACGGTATTCGACTGGATGCGGCAGTGGGCGCAGGAAGGCGATGACGAGCAGATCGTCCGGGCGACGCTGGGGCGCCTTCTATTTTCCGGCGATGACGGGAAAAAGCGGGTGCGCGTGCTGTCGGGTGGCGAGAAAGGCAGGATGCTCTACGGCAAGTTGATGCTGACGCGCCCCAATGTCCTCGTGATGGACGAACCGACCAACCACATGGACATGGAGTCGATCGAGTCGTTGAATCTGGCGCTCGAGCTGTACCAGGGCACGCTGATCGTCGTGTCGCACGACCGGCAGTTCGTGTCGTCGCTCGCAACCGAGGTGATCGAGCTGGGTGCGCGTGCGCCGGTGCATTTCTCCGGCAGTTACGAGGACTATCTCGCCTCCAGGGGCGTGGGCTGAAATGGCTTGAAACCGGCACCTGAGGCGCGCCGGGGCGCGCACGAAGTTGCAACAAAGCGAGGAGCGGGGGCGCCGGCCGGATGGATGGCGCTTGCGTTGGCAGCGATAATCTGGCATCAATATGCCATTGGTATAGCAATGGCACGCTTGTTGCAACTGGCGTGACCATCACCCACGACAGCCGAACTCATGAAGCTCTTCGATCGCGTTCTGAATCCGCGCGAAATCCGGCGCCGGCTGGGCCTCAACCAGGAGGAGTTCTGGACGCAGATCGGCGTCACCCAGAGCGGCGGCTCCCGGTACGAAAGCGGCCGCGAAATGCCGAAGCCGGTGCGCGAATTGCTGCGGCTCGTGCATGTCGAGCAGATCGACCTGTCGCAGGTCAAGCGCGTTGACTTCGAAATCATCAGTTATCTCAAGTTGTCGCACCCCGATCTCTATCGGACGCTGCGACGGGCGGTGAAGGGTCGTCAGCCGGAATCAGTTCCGGCAAGCCCCGATCCCGCGATCGAGCCGGGGGAAGACGCCGATCCCATCGACCTGCCGCTTCCTGCCGCGGGGCAGCCCGGCGGCGGCCACTCCTATTGAAGACGCGGGGATCGTTTCTGCCCCGGATTTGAAGGCAACGAGAACCCGCCACGGCGGGTTCGTTCTTTTGCGACGCTGCTTTCCTCGCAAGGCGCGACCGATGGGCCAGAACCCCGTTCACGAAACCATTCAGCGCGGCGCAGGCTATGCGCCAGTCATCCAGCGAGAGGCAGGCAGGCATGAGTGAAAAGCAACGGGTCATACCTTTCGGCCGTTTGCGAATGGGCGACGTCGACCGGGTCGGCGGCAAGAATGCGTCGTTGGGCGAGATGATCAGTCAACTCGGCGACGCCGGCATTCGCGTCCCGGGCGGTTTCGCGACGACGGCATTCGCCTTCCGCGAGTTCGTGGCCCATAACGACCTCGGGACTCGAATCGCCGCGCGCCTGAAGGCGCTCGACGTCGACGATGTTACCGCGCTGGCGCGGGCGGGGGCCGACATCCGGGGGTGGATGGCCGGCGCGCAAGTGCCGCCCGCGCTGAGCGCCGACGTCACCGATGCCTACCGCACGCTCGCCGAAGGAGCGCCCGACGCGACGTGGGCGGTGCGCTCGTCGGCGACCGCCGAGGATTTGCCGGAGGCATCGTTTGCTGGACAGCAAGAAACATTCTTGAATATCAATGGATTAGACAATATACTTCATTCCATTCGAGAGGTATTTTCCAGTCTCTACAACGATCGTGCGATCGCCTATCGCGTCCATCAGCGCTTTGCGCACGAGGACGTCGCGCTTTCCGTCGGCGTCCAGCGGATGGTCCGCAGCGACCGCGGCGCGTCGGGCGTCATGTTCACGCTCGATACGGAATCGGGCTTCGATCAGGTCGTCTTCATTACGGCCTCCTACGGGCTTGGGGAAACCGTCGTGCAGGGTGCGGTGAATCCGGACGAGTTCTACGTCTACAAACCGAATCTCGACGCCCAGCGCCCGGCGATTCTGCGCAAGACCATGGGGACCAAGGCGGTGCAGATGGTATTTGCCGGTGGCCAGCGGGCCGGCAGTTCCACCGCCACCGTCGATGTCGCCGACGAAGATCGGAATCGATTCTCGATCACCGATGCCGAGGCGCACGAACTGGCGCGGTACGCCGTCACGATCGAAAAGCACTACGGGCGCCCGATGGATATCGAGTGGGGGCGCGACGGAGTGGACGGCAAGCTCTATATCCTGCAGGCGCGGCCGGAAACCGTGAAGTCGCGCGAGAGTGCCGGAAATCTGCGCCGGTACCGATTGAAATCGAAATCGGATGTGCTCGCGAGTGGCCGGGCGATCGGGCAGAGAATAGGGCAGGGCGCGGTGCGACTGATCAAGTCGGCCGCGGAAATGGATCGCGTCAAGGCGGGCGACGTGCTGGTGGCCGACATGACCGACCCCGACTGGGAGCCGGTGATGAAACGCGCGGCGGCCATCGTTACGAATCGCGGCGGCCGCACCTGCCACGCGGCGATCATCGCGCGCGAACTGGGCATTCCCGCTGTGGTCGGCTGTGGTGACGCGACGCGCGCGCTGGAGGAGGGCGCGCAAGTGACGGTGTCGTGCGCCGACGGCGACACCGGGCACGTGTACGCCGGCATCCTCGACGTTGAGGTCATCGACGTCGTGCTCGACCGGATGCCGCCGTCGCCGACCAAGATCATGATGAATGTCGGCAACCCGGAACTGGCGTTCGAATTCCGCCAGCTGCCGAACGAGGGCGTGGGCCTTGCCCGGCTGGAATTCATCATCAACAAGAACGTCGGCATACATCCCAAGGCGCTGATCGAACTCGACCGCCAGCCGGCGGACCTGCAGCGCGAGATAGGGAAGCGGATCGCGGGCTATGCGAGTCCGACCGAGTTCTACGTCGGCAAGATCGCCGAGGGCGTCGCGACGATCGCCGCCGCGTTCTGGCCGAAGAAGGTGATCGTCCGGTTGTCGGACTTCAAGTCGAACGAGTACTCGAACCTCGTCGGCGGCCAGCGCTACGAGCCGCACGAGGAAAACCCGATGCTCGGCTTTCGCGGCGCATCGCGCTACATCGCGCCCGAGTTCCACGACTGCTTCGCGCTGGAATGCGCGGCGATGAAGCGTGTGCGCAACGAAATGGGATTCACCAACGTCGAATTGATGATCCCCTTCGTGCGCACGCTCGCCGAGGCCCGGCAGGTCGTCGCGCTGCTGAAGGCGCAGGGTCTCGCTCGCGGGGAAAACGGGCTGCGCGTCATCATGATGTGCGAGATTCCGTCGAACGCGATTCTCGCCGACCGCTTCCTCGAGCACTTCGATGGTTTTTCGATCGGCTCGAACGACATGACGCAGCTCACGCTCGCCGTCGACCGGGATGCGGGTGGCGCCATCGCGTCGTCATTCGACGAGCGCGATGACGCGGTGAAAGCGATGCTCTCGATGGCGATTGTCGCCTGCAAGAAGGCGGGCAAGTACGCCGGCATCTGCGGCCAGGGCCCGTCCGACCACCCGGATCTGGCGCAATGGCTCGTCGCCCAGGGGATCGAGAGCATCTCGCTCAACCCCGACACGGTGGTCGCCACCTGGCTGCTGCTCGCCGGGAAAAAGTAGGGGACGGGTCGCCGGTCAGCCGTATCGCCGATTGACGCGAGCCACGCCGGCGCGCGCAATACGCGGCGATGAAGCTCGCACCGCGCCTGCGTCTCGCTCCCCGCCCGTCACGCATCGGTTGCGCACTGATCACGGCCGCCTGCGCGCTGACTTCGCTGCTGCTCGCGCTATTGCCGCTGCCGCTCGCAGCCTGTCTCTTCGCCGCCGCCGTCATTGTCGCGGTTCTGACTTCCGGCCTGCGGCGTTGCGCGGGGCGAGGCGTGCCTTCGTTGCTCCATGTCGACATCGACCGGCGGATCATGGTCACGGATCGCGCCGGAAGGTCACGCGCCGGATCGATCCTCGACGATTCGTACGTCGGCGCGTGCGTGACGACGATCATCTGGTGCGCGGATGGCGACCCGTGGTGGCATCCGGCGCGGTCGATCCTCGTTCTTCCCGACACGTTGCCACGCGACCAATTCAGGCGGTTGCGCGTGGCGCTTCGCTATGGACGTCCGGTCGTCGAGGGAGAAACCAGCGGCACGGAAGCCGGCTGACCCGCGAGCCACGCCTGGGCGTCGATGCGCGCGCCGCTTTCCGCCTTCGATTGCGCTCCCAGCAGATGAAGGTAGAGCGGAAGCAGCGCCTCGGGCGACGTGAGCGACGACCTGTCCTCGCCCGGGTGCGTCAGCATGCGCAGCGGCGTGCGCATGGGCCCTGGCACGACCGCGGCGATGCGCAGGTTCGCGCGGCCTTCCCACTCGTCGGCGAGCGTCGCGGCGAGCGCCGAGAGTCCCGCCTTTGCTGCCGCGTAGGCGCCCCAATACGCGCGCGGGTCCTCGCCACGCGCGTCGAGCGTGAATACGACTGACGCGTCGGGTGCGGCGGATAGCAACGGAAATGTGGATCGGGTCAGCGCCATCGCCGAGGCCAGGTTGACGCGCAGCACTTTCTGCCACGCGTCGAAGGACTGGTGCTCGATCGGTCCGAGCGAGCCGAGAAAGGCCGCCGTATGAACCAGTCCGTCGAGGCGGCCGAGCTGCGCGCGGATCGCGCTGGCGACATTGCCGAAATCATCGGTGGTCGCAGCAGCGAGGTCTAGAGGCAGTATTGTCGGCTGCGGATGCCCGGCCGCGACGATCTCGTCATAGAGCGCTTCGAGTTTGCGTACGACGCGTCCGTGCAGGACGACGGTCGCGCCCTGCGCGGCGCAGGCGAGCGCGAGAGGTCTGCCAAGCCCGCCCGTCGCGCCGGTGACCATGATCGCGCGGCCCGACAGATCGACGTCGGCGGCGACATTCGGAGCGGGTAGCGGCATAGGGATGCGAAAAAAATGCTCGTGTCGGATTTTCCTGGCGTGGCGTGCGCGATGATAGCCGACGGCGCGGTCCCGCGTTCCCGGCCAGTAGCGAACTGGAACCGGCCGGTTTGCACAGGAGGGCTACGCCCCGTATAATTTCGTGTTGGCCGTGGGGGTATAGCTCAGCTGGGAGAGCGCTTGCATGGCATGCAAGAGGTCAGCGGTTCGATCCCGCTTACCTCCACCACCCAACCAGCCGCATTGTTTTGATCAGGTTTGCGGTCGCTCCAGGTCCCCATCGTCTAGAGGCCTAGGACATCACCCTTTCACGGTGAGTACGGGGGTTCGAATCCCCCTGGGGACGCCAATAAAAACAAAGAGTTAAAGCGTAAAAGGCAAAGAGGTCGGGCGGCGTGCCAAACTCATGCCAAACACGCGGCGCAGGATCTTTGACTGGCTTCGCCGTTGAAGGCGGTGGGCTCCTCAAGTGAGGGGGAGGGGGGGTGAATCCCCCCGATCAACACTGCAACCGTGCAACACCTCCCGCGTAGGCAGGATGCCGATAGCTACGGGGATGGGCTCGCCGAGGCAGAGCCGGGCGGGGCGCCCCTTGCGGTCTTCGCGGTTCCACAGAAATCCCTGCTGCACGGCCGCAGCCGCGCGCCGCGAGACCGCACTCTTGTCGAGCCCCATGACCTG
>Ga0315290_10002587_pt1 | contig 12781 bp, 8 predicted proteins | sample YL17G12_0_MG_FD_203627 | JGI IMG/M metagenome (GOLD analysis project Ga0315290, IMG submission 203627) | Sediment microbial communities from Yellowstone Lake, YNP, Wyoming, USA - YL17G12_0 | ecosystem: Environmental > Aquatic > Freshwater > Lake > Sediment | place: USA: Wyoming | collected...
CTTCGAGGCATTGACATCAATGGTGAGGCGGTACGCGTGGCGGCGTTCAGTCTGTACCTGGCACTCCTGCATCACGTCGAACCGCCGGACATTTGGCGTGACAAGCTGCTGCCGAGCCTGACGTACGACCCTGGTGCGGACGCGAATGATCCCACCCGGTTCAACGTCCTGCTGGTAGGCAACTCGTTCTCGGTTCCCGAGTCAATTCAACACGCGGAGGTGTCCGGGCGATTTTCCTCCGGCCAGCTCGATGTGGTTGTCGGTAATCCACCGTGGGGATTCCCCAAGCCCATCGACCAATGGGGCGTTGAGAATGCGAAAGCCGCCCTCGCCTGGTGTCAGCAGCGTGGACATGAAGTGGGCGACCAGGAGTTATCGCAAGCATTCATTCATCGCGCCATCGACTTCCTTCGAGAAGGGGGCCGTACTGCATTTCTGGTGTCCTCGGGGGTGTTCTTCAAGCACCATGAGCACAGCCGGAACTTCCGGCAGCAGTGGCTCACCGCCGCTAAGCTCCTACACGTCGTCAATTTCTCGGCCGCCCGGCACTTGTTTTTCAGTAGCGCGATTGCTCCCTTCGCTTCCGTGATCTTTGTGAAAGAGAGTGGCCCCGACGCCGACCACTATGTTGAGTATTGGTCGGCGAAGAACACGTTGCAGGCGCAGCGGATGAATGCTGTTGTCCCGAGTCTCGCTGACCGGCGCGTATTGCGGCAAGCAGACGCTCTTGCCGACAACCGGCTGTGGAAGGTTTATTGGTGGGGGAACCAATATGATTACGCGCTTGTCCAAGCACTAGAATGTCATCCCTCGCTCGGGGAATGCGCGGGAACGGCGGCATTTGGGTCCGGTTTCAAAGAGGATAGGAAAGGGGCATCTCCGAGCGGATGGCTGAAACGCTTTCAAGAGTTCCCCACTTCCGCGTTCCGCCGGTATGGTCCGCTTCCCACGGACAAGTTCGTGGATACCCCCGCCCGCGTCACTCGCCCACGAGCCCCTGGCCTCTACGAAGGCAGGCGGCTGCTAGTCAAACGGGGTATCACACAAAGCGGCGGGCGCAACGGCATCATTGAAGCAAGACTGGAAACTGAGCCGTTCGCCTTTCGGCACTCGATCTATGGGATTAACCTCGACTGCATGCCCGAATGGAAAGCCAAGATCATCCTTGCCATCCTGTGGTCTTCAGTTGCCCGATACTACTTTTGGATGACTGCGGGCTCCTGGGGCGCGTGGCACCACGAGATTCTCCAGGACGACGTTAAGCGTCTTCCGATCGCGTTTCCTGATGACGCGAAACTTCGACAGCGCATCGTGCAGGTTGTTGACCGCTTGCGAGAGATTCAACCAACCGAAAGGCGACCCTTGCTCGAGGCTCCCGCGCGGGGGACGCGAGCGGCCCCACAAGCGGAGATTGAAAAGCTGGAGCGCCAACTTGATGATCTCGTATTCGAGACTTACGGCCTAGCTGGCTTTGAGCGGCAATTGGTCAACGACATGTGCCAGATTGGTCTTGACCTGTTCTACCGTCATTCCCAAGGGGAGGCCGTTAAGCGGCTACGGCTGCCTTGCGATTTTCTGCGTGGCCGCGCTCCGGATACGGGTGGACTCGGTGATGATAACGATCTCCGGGGATACCTGCGTGCCTTTGTCGGCCTGTGGAATCAACAACTCACCTCGCATGGCGAGTTCATTTGGCAAGTTGTCCGCCCTGGAACCTCGGCCCCCATGATTGCCGTGGTGCTTGAGACAGCCGAAGTCGGGCGCTCTGATGAGCCGCTCACAAATGCCGATCGACACGGGTGGGCGTCCCTGATGCGGAAACTGGATGAAGTCTCGGTTCAACACGACGGCTCGCGACGAATCTTCATTGACGGAGTCGTCCGCATCGTGACTGACACGGAGGTCATCGTTATCAAGCGGAACGAACGGAGGTTGTGGACCGCGAGCGCGGCCCGTGAGGACGCCGAAGCGACGATCAAGCAGGCAATGGAATTGCAGGAACGGCAGTAGACGAGGCTGGTGATGGTGCGGCCCAACTTGAAGCGGCTCAACTTCTGGGAGCAGCATGAACGCCGCATCCTTCAGGTTCTCACGATCGCGCTGCGACTGCTTGCCCGCGAGAGAGACTTGCCGCCGGGGGAGAAGGAGAATCAGATCAACCGAAAGCTCTACTTCTGTATCCTGAGCGCCATCCGAGAGGTTCACGAGCAAGGAATGGATCTGATTTCCTACCCGATCTACGAGGGGAGCAATCAGCCGGACGCTTCGGATGAGGAGAGGGCGGCGCGAGAGGGCAAGCGGCCCGACTTTCAGTTCGGGTTCATTGACCATCAGGAACCGAACCCGGATGCGAGTGCCAAGCAGTTCGTGGTCGAGTGCAAACGGCTGGGGGAGTCGGGACGTAGCGACTGGGTGTTGAGTGCCAACTATGTCGAGCATGGAGTCGTTCGATTCTACGAAGAACAATATGGTTATGGCAAGTCGGGTCCTTCGGGAGCGATGATCGGCTACCTCCAGAATGCCTGTGCAGATCAGGTTCTGAATGAGGTCAACCAAGCGGCAACCGCTCGGAGAATGCCGCGCATTGTACTCTCCCGGGAGGGCTGGCAACGAAGTGACGTTTCCAATTTGCATCACCGGCTCGATCGCGCCATGCAGCCAACGCCCTTTGATCTTCGGCACCTATGGCTCGACTTGCAGAACCACAGTGACAACTGATTGCCAGCCGTAGTGTGCCCCTCCCAGTCTCAAGTCTTAACGACGACCCCCGAGGCTGACGTCTTATGCTATCATCAAAGCGCATGCGCCCGGTTGCGAGACGGAAATCGGTGGGACTTCGTCCCACCCTACAACTCGTCGTGCTTGGCCTCGTCGGGTTTTTGGCCGGCGCGGCTTGGGCCCAGACGCCGGGGGCTGGGCGCCAGGGGATCGACCTGCTCGACGTGGCCCGGGTCCGCTCCGGCGTGCGCCAGGGGACCGAGGCCACGATCTGGACCGGGGACAAGCGCTATCGCGACGCCCCGCAATTGAAGCCCCGCACGTCGATCACGCTGGCCGACCTGAAGGGCCCGGCCGTAATCACCCTGCTCCACGTGGCCAAGGCCCCGGGACTCAATGCCAAACTCGCCCGGGGCGTGGTCATGGAGATCTACTTCGACGGCGCCAAGGACCCGGCCGTGATGTGCCCGGTGGCCGACTTCTTCGGCGACGGCTGCAACGCCAGGAGCATGGAGTTCTCGACGAAGTTCTTCGAGGTCGTTCCCTTTGCGTGGAACGCCTACTTTCCCATGCCCTTCAAGACCGCCGCCAGGATCGTGCTTCGCAACGACAACGACGACCAGACGTTCTGGGGCTACTACGTGGTCGAGTGGCAGGCCCTGCCGGAGTGGAGGGAGGATTTAGGGTATTTCCACGCCACCTGGCGGCGCAAGGGGTTCTGGCTCACCGACGAGTCGCGCGAGGAGTTCCTGCACGTCACCGGCAAGGGGCACCTGTTGGGCCGGCAGTTCAGCATCGCCACCGACGCCCCCCAGTACGCCAACTACAACTTCGTCATGGAGGGGAACAACGAGGTCGACGTCGACGGGCGCACTCGGGCCCTGGAGTACCTCGGCTCGGAGGACTCGTTCACGTTCAGTTGGGGGTTCCAGCACCCGTTCATCGGCCACCGGGCGGGGATGCCCCTGGTCGACGTCGACGCCACCCGATCGCCCGAGCAGAAGAAGACCGCCGGCACCCGCTCGCGCCTGTCGATCTACCGCTTCCACGACCACATGCCCATCCGCTTCGACAAGGAGGTCCGCTGGTTCATCGACTGGAGCAACGAGACCTTCGGCCGGCAGAAGGGCTGGGTCGATTACGCCACGGTCTTCTACTGGTACCAGGACTCGCCGGCCGGCTTCCGCCACGAGCCGCTCCCGCCGGTCGCCGTGCGCTGCCTCGACGTGCTGCCCAAGCCTGAGAAGACCCCGGATCTCGGCAAGGTCCTCCAGGAGATGCCGGCCGATCCCGGGCTGGAGAACACCTTCTCCACGGCCGCCGACTGCAATCGGGTCCGCATCTTCCAGTGCTGGCCCAAGCTGCACCCCTTCTGGATCGACCGGCCGCAGCCCAAGGGCGGTCACCCCGGCAACCCCAACCCGGGCAGGCAGGGCATCCTGGCCGTCCATGCCGAGGGGGACGACGCGCCGGCGCTCGTGCTCCGCAAGGTCGCCCTGCCGGCCGGCAAGGCGCCGGTCCTCCGGCTGGTCGTCTCCGGCGATCCCTACGAAGGCCCGGGCCGAAGCGACTTCCTCCTCCAGGCCGGAGTACACGACGGCAAGCAACTTCAATGGTTCAAAGAGGAGCTGATCGACGCGGGCACGCCGCCCGACGCGAAGAACTGGCGCACGCTGGAGTATCCACTCAAGCAGTACGCCGGCAAGACGATCGGGATCGTGGTCAAGGTCTCCTACGGCGGCCCGAAGGGGGTATTCAACGAAGAGGCGTTCTTCGACGAGATCAGCGTGGTCACGCCCTGATGGATTGACCGGGTGCCCTCCTTGTCTCTGATACCTACCGCGTTGGGCGTTGTGGCCTTTGGGCCCAAGGGCTCCACCGGGTAGGCGATCATCAAGTCGGTGCGTCGCCGGATTGAGAGTCGGCTCGGCCAAGTGTAAACTGAGTTTGACCGCCGCGCCCAGAGTGCCGTGCCCCCGTTTGTTCTACCAGGTGTTATGAGAGTGCGGTTTGGGTGAAAGGGAAAAGGTTGAATTCAGGGGTCGGCTGTGCGGCGGAGGCGCCGGGGGCAGGAGGCCCGGGTCGGCAGACAATCCCACGGTGCCGCCGGAGTCGATGACCAGCGACTGGCCGTACGGAAGACTGTTTGCCGAGCCGGTCGCCAGCGTGCCCGCCCACACGACCGTCCCACCCGTGTAGCCGTTGCTGCAAAACTCTTCGTGGACACTGGCGGTGGCAGGACGTACCCCTTCTGCTCCGCAGCGGCAAGGCCATGGCCTGCCAGACGACGCAGATCGTCATCCGGTCCCGCCCGCCGCGGGCCGACGTAGTATCGCCTTTCGCTCCGCGAACGTTGCGCGGCCCTCGCGGAGCGAAAGGCGACACTCATTTCCGCGCCGATCCTATCGTCGGCACGGGCGTCAGAAAGGTCGCGGGAACTCAGCGCCTGTTCTTTGCAGCCGAAATCTAAACCATCTCTTCTTTCCGCAGGCGGAGCATCGATAGCCGTTGTCCGCTATGCCGGTTCCGTACGAGGAGTTGCCTACCACCAGATCCCATCGTCCGCCGCACTGACATGGGTGGGCTTGGATGAACTGGGCAATGGACGAGCCGGAGTGAATGCCCGCAAATATCGAGTTGTCCAGTGCGGCATTGGCGCTCGGAATTACGGAGAGATCGACAGCGGTGATCGCGTCGTATCCGGCCGGGGGATGCCCGACGGCCGACAACCGAACCGCTTCCGCCTCGGAGCTTTCTTTTCTGCAACGCACACAAATCAAATCACCCCAGAAACTGCCGCTCTTCCTCAGCACATCGCAAACCGGGCAACTGCAATAGCCCCAGCTATGCACTTCTTTGCCGCAGAGGGTGCACTTGCAGTTCTCCAGAACATGATCGCTGTCCCTCTTTTCGCCGCACTTTTCGCACGTGCAATGCTTCCAGAAATGCGGTTCTATGCCGGGGCCACGTCGCGTTCTTCCGCACGCGACGCAATAGCACCCGTGCCATGAATGCACTCTGCTTCCGCATTTCACGCACTTACAGGCTTGCACTTCATGTTCCGCATCGCGAGTATGACCGCAGATTCGACACTTGCAGCCGTCCCAGAGATGCGATGCGTTCACACGGGTTTTCCCGCACCGGTCGCATTTGCACTGGTTCCAGTTGTGCATACCCAGGCAACAACGGATGCTTCTCATGAATGCTTCCTTCATAAGGGGCGGTTCAAAAGAGCACACGATTGCGAGGTGGAAGAATTCCTCGACTTTGGTTCACGTCGGGGCGACACGTCCGTGACGCTCCCCTAGTGAGCGATGGGGAACCTATACCCTATCTATCGTTAATTCTGGCCACTAGCTGCCAATTCCCGGCCGCGAGGTCCGGCCGCGAGTCGGCTGCTCCGACGACCATCGGTGGAACAGCATGCAAGGCTCGTTCTAGTATACCCGCGCTGGCGGTCGCTGTCACCAGCAAGGGCGCGGAAGTGTGGGTTTCGCGGCTGCGTGCGGGCGGCGATGCGGCGACCTGGCTGGACGCCCTGGCCGCTGCCGTTGCCGCCTCCGCCGCCTTCCTCCCAGCATCCGTGGACACTCGCCATAAGTTCGTCACGAAGGAAATGCCGTTGCGTTGCCGGTTGAGGTGGCCCCATTTGTCTAGACCACGGATTACGGATTCCTGGATAGAGGGGCTGGCGGCCCGCGAGACCCAGAGCTGGCCCGAATGGCACGTGAACTTCCGTAAGTGGTTTGAGACTCAGGATTAAGCAACGCTATCACAGCAATGCTATCGGGGACACGGGTTTTCCCGAGGATAGCTCGAATCTCACGATTAGCGGCACATCACAAAGCCACCCCTTCGTAAGGTCGAAAACCATGTTGTGATAGGAATGCTATGACAGCGTACTTAACCGCTGAAATCAAAAGAAGTTACAAAAGTTCACGTGCCATTCGTGCCTGTCCCCTTTTTCCCCGCCACGCGGCTCTTCGACGGAAGCCTCTGAGCGTCTCGCCAGTGCCGCACCGGAAGCACGGGCAAGATGCCCGTGCCACCCAATAGAGTTACCAGATTCGTTCGTCAAGACCCATTAGGCGGGCAGCCATCTGCCTCCAGACCACGCTCATGAACCCGGCACAACTGCGGAACATCGGAATCTCGGCCCACATCGACTCGGGCAAGACGACCCTGAGCGAGCGGGTGCTGTTCTACGCCGGGCGGATCCACCGCATGCAGGAAGTGCACGGCGACGGCGACGGCGCCACGATGGACCACATGGACCTGGAGAAGGAGCGCGGGATTACGATCACCAGCGCGGCCACCACGGTCGACTGGGGCGACGCGACGATCAACCTGATCGACACCCCCGGCCACGTCGACTTCACCGTCGAGGTCGAGCGGAGCCTGCGCGTGCTCGACGGGGCGATCCTCGTGCTCTGCGCCGTGGGCGGGGTTCAGGCCCAGTCGTTGACGATCGACCGCCAGATGCGCCGCTACCACGTCCCGCGCCTCGCCTTCGTCAACAAGATGGACCGCGTGGGCGCCGACCCGGACCGCGTGGTCCGACAGCTCCGCGACAAGCTCGGCTGCGACGCCGTCCTCATGCAAAGGCCCATCGGCCGTGAGGCGGGTTTTGAAGGGGTGGTCGACCTGGTCGCCCAGCAGGCGATCTACTTCGACGGCCCCAACGGAGAGACCGTCCGCCGCGAGCCGGTGCCGGCCGCCCTGGCCGACGAGGTACGCCGGGCCCGCCAGCAGATGCTCGAAGCCCTCTCGATGTACAGCGACGAGCTGTTGGAGCTTCTTCTTTCCGAGGAGCCCGTGCCCGACGACCTGGTGCATGAGGTGGTTCGCATGGCGGTGGTCAGCGAGCAGTTCACACCCGTGCTCCTCGGCTCGGCCTACCGGAACAAGGGGGTGCAGCCGCTGTTGGACGCCGTGGTCCGCTATCTCCCCTCGCCGCTACAGCGGGAGACCAAGGCGCTGGCCCACGACGACCCCAACCGCCAGATCCCGCTGGAGGCCGACTCCGAAAAACCGACCGTGGCCATGGCCTTCAAGATCGTCGAGGACCCTTACGGGGCGCTGACGTTCATGCGGCTCTACCAGGGCCGGTTCGTCAAAGGGGGGACCTACTACAACCAGCGGACCGGGCACAAGGAGCGATTCAGCCGCATCGTGCGCATGCACGCCGACCAGCGCGAGGACGTCGACGCGGCCGAGGCCGGCGAGATCGTCGCCATCCTGGGCGTCGACTGCGCCAGCGGCGACACCTACGCCTCGACCTACGCCTACTGCACGCTCCAGAAGATGTACGTCCCCGAGCCGGTCATCAAGATGGCCATCGAGCCGACCCAGCGCGACTCCGCCGACCGGCTGGCCAAGGCCCTGGCCCGGTTCCGCCGCGAAGACCCGACGCTCCGGATCACGGTGGACGAGGAGACGGGCGAGACGCTCATTGCCGGCATGGGCGAGCTCCACCTGGAGATCTACGTCGAGCGGATCCGCCGGGAGCACAAGGTGGAAGTCAAGGTGGGGGCCCCCAAGGTCCACTATCGCGAGGCGCCCACCCAGCCCGCCCGGTTCGACGTCCGCCACCGCAAGCAGACCGGCGGGGCGGGCCAGTACGCCCACGTCGTCGGCCGCATGGAAGTCCTCCCCGAAGACGCCGAAGAGCCGTTCCTGTTCGAAGAGGAAGTCGTCGGCGGGCGCATCCCGCGGGAGTTCATCTCCGCCATCGCCAAGGGCTTCCGCAACGGGGTGGCCAAGGGGCCGGTCGCCGGGTACCCGGTCGTCGGGTTGCACGTGATCGTCGAGGACGGGTCGTACCACGAGGTCGACAGCTCCGACCTGGCCTTCCAGATCTGCGCCCAGACCGCCATGCGCGAGACCTTCCCCAAGACCCGGCCCGTCCTCCTGGAGCCGGTGATGAAGATCGAGATCGAGTGCCCCAGCGCGTTCCAGGGCTCCGTGGTGGGCGACCTGACGGCCCGGCGCGGCCTGGTGCAGGGCACGGAAGCGTCCGGCCCCAATACCCGGATCGAAGGCGAAGTGCCGCTGGCCGAGACCTTCGGCTACTCGACCGATCTGCGAAGCCTCACCCAGGGTCAAGGCACGTTCACGCTCGAGTTCGCCCGCTACCGCCGCCTGCCGCCCAGCATCGAGCGGGAAGTCGTTGCCGAGCGCAAGAAGGACCTGCTGGCCGGAGCGGTGTAGGCGGGGACCCGTCGGCTCGCGCCCGCCGAGTGGGAAAAGACTGATACTCGGGCGGCCCCACACACCGGGGCACCGTTCCCTCAGGCTAGCCACTCCTCAGCCGCCCGCCAGCCGCCAGGGGGGATGGATTACTTGCCGAACTGGCATCCGTCACGACCTCGTGGTAGGTTAATGCTTGAGTCGAGGGCAGCGCGTGGGCCCACGGGAGTCCTCAGTTCTGTAACGATTGCGCCTGCAAGGGTGACTTTGGTGTCTGGGGCCGACAGGCGAAACTCGAAGGGACTGGCTACCCGAAAGCGATACAGGGATGGTGGGCCCATACGCCGCAGGCGGAACAAGGTCCGGAGGCCGGGCAAGCGGTTGCCGGGGCCCATCTTGCCGTTTATCATGAGTTCGTTTGGTCAGGCCATGGGAGCGCAGGCATGCCGCGCGTCGTTGAACCCGGAAGTGGGGTGCGCCACAGGTTGATCTTCGAGCTCAGGTACGAGTCCGGAGAGCTGTTCTGGGATCGTTGTGGTCGCATCGCGCGCAGTTTGGCGGCTGCGAGAGGATGGGCCTGCCAGTCGGTCGACACCAACGGATGTCACCTCTGGAACGAGGACCAGAACCTCGCCTTTACTTACTCGGCCACGAAGCTCGATCTGAGCCAGTCGCAGAACCAAGATGTGTCTGACTTGCTGCCGCCCGGGGAATTCGCAGCGATCGCCGAAGAGTTCTCTGAGGTTGTGGTACGGGCGCTGGAGGTCAATTCTTTTCCCAGGATTGGCTTCCGCCTTTGGGCTCTGCACGCTACGGAGTCGGTTGAGGACGCTTCGTCACGAATCCGAAGGATGTCGTTCTTTTCTCCGTGCAAGGCGCTCATGGGTCTTGGGGACCTTTCCCATGTCTCCCATGCTGTAGTTCTCGCTCGATCGAAACACATGGTCCGCGTCGCGGCGACGCCCTTTGAACAGCAGGTCCGTCTCGCGCCAAGTCTCGTAGCCGCTGCCCGGGCAGATGCCCGCAAGCATGATAAGGACCAAAAGAAGGTACTGATCCAGAGGATGAGGGCCAAGAAGGCGATCAAGACATTCCCCCCTGTGGGCATCATGATCGACTTGGATGCTTACATCGAAGATGTCCCTTATCCCGATGAGGTATCGGCATGCGCATTCATTGAAGAGGCGGCAGGGGATTTTGAGGTGATTTGCCAAACGATCCTTTCAGAGGAGAACCGGCAATGAACCGGGATGAGGGCACAGGCGCAGATCTTCCCGTGCAGCGCCACACAATAACCACCGATCCCTTCGCATATGAATCAGTCTCAGGGGACCGCTGGGCGCCCGGAATTGAGACACCCGGGAGTCGGTGCACGGGCGAGGCCAGACGCCGTGCCGTTAGCGAGCCGGCAGCCAAACCGGCGATTCCCTCTCGGCGCACCCCAGACAGGGCCGTGCGAAAGCGACGCCCTTATCTGAAGGCGTGTCTCGACGACTTGGAGCGGGTTCGTAACGGCCAGGAGGACCCGATTCTCAGGGGCAATTCCTTGGCCGATGTGAAGGACCATCTTCAGGCACTTTGGGAACTCGTGGAAGGCAGTCCGGAGTCTGAAGCCTTTGAGGAGATGGTCAACGTCCTTCAGGTGGCTTTGTGCGTGGAGAGCCCCGAAGCTCTTACACCAGGCCAGTTGGAGGGCGTCCGGTCGGTTCTCGTCAAGATGCACGAGGATCCGGATGTGGACGACCAAACGGCGAATGATCTAACCCAGGAACTCATCCGGAGCGGCGTGGATGTCTTTCGTGAGATTGGATGACGGGCACCATCCGGATTCCCCAGAGGTGTTTCTCGATACCTCGATTCACTGCTGTTTCCTCAAGGGGGAGACGCTGAGGCCGCGTCTTAACTGGCTGCTCGGCCTCTTCTCCTGGAAGGGAGCCTCGACGTACTCGAAAGTGGAATACGGCAACGTCATTTTGGCGGCCGCGCAGTACTATCTCAGGAAGCTGCGAGAACTGGAGAGCGTCAGGCGGCTCCAAGAGCACATCAGCCACGTTCTGCCGCCTCACCAGCGCGAGAAGCGCACTTGGGCCTTCAGTTTAGTCCAAACGCTCGGTAGGACGGAGAAGGACCGGACGCGGCGCGCGGAAGCGTCGTTGCGCCGCCTCTTGAAACTCGGCACCAAGGCAGTTGACGCTCGTTGCGATTCGCCGCTTGCTGACGGGACGAGCTGTCATTGGGGAAAAACGGGACTCCGTCGCAGGCGCGACGGAGACTACACCTGGAAGACTCCGAACTGCAGGTCCTCCAACAGGGCGTGCAACGTCGATGGCTTCTTCGTGGAGCACCGGCAGACTTTCGAGTCAATCAAGAGGGAGATCGACGCCCTGGAGGCCGACATGCTCACCGATGAACTTAGACAGTTCTCGCGAGTCATCGGCGAGGCGCTCGATAACCCGTCTATTCTGTTGGACTACGACCATGGCTGCAAGCTCCTCGCCGACGCGCTTATTGCCGTCGACAGCAAAGGCTACCGCAGTTTCGCCACGCAAAACTACAAGGAGAGTCAGGTATTGACCAAAGTGCTCGGGCAGCGATGCTACTACCTACCCAACAATCCAGAGCGTGGCGTCCAGATTCTTGAGCATGGCGCCGCGAATTCCCCCCACTCTCGCGGATCGTGATCGGGGATCAGAGGGGCGTTATGCTCAAGCATAACCTACTGACTATTGACTCAGGCGATCCCCCCTACCCCCAGCTCCTCTCCCGCAAGGGGAGAAGGGGGTGAATCGCCTGCGGGCCGGCCCGGCTCCGGCTTCATCCCGGACCCCTTGATCGCGCTGGCCGCGCCGAACAGAGCCACGGCCAGAAGCAGCACGATCAGGCCGAGGTTGAGCTGGTTGCGTGCCTGGGGGCCGGCGGTGCGCCACTCCCCACGCCATAGGCCCCAGAGGTTGCCTACCAGGATGGCGAGCGAGATGAACAGCGGCCACCCGAGGATGCCGCCCCACGAGCCCATGCGCCCGGCGCCCATGCCGTAGAGATAGAAGCTGCCGATCCACATGGCGGCCATCAGCGCAATCCAGCCGGCGTTTCGTGGGCAGTGGCTGGCGAACTGGCGGAGGTTGCCGCGGCGGATCATCAGGCCGAGGCAGTAGGACAGATTCACGGCGAAGCCGGCGGTGAACAACAGGGCCCAGGCGGCGTTGCCCGCCATGCTTTCCGATGCGCCGCGTTCGACCGCGGCGGCCTTCAGGCTCACCGCGTAGTTCATGCCGACGTTGGGAAAGCAGGAGAGTGCTCCCGCCAGGAGGGCGATCACCAGGCCGGCACCCAGGGCGGACACGGCGGGTTGGGGGCCCGGCTGCGCGTCCTTGGCCGCGGCGGCCTTGGAGCAGAGCACGACCCCGCCGACCGTCACGGCCGTGCCCGCCAGCAACAGCAGCCCTCGGGGAGAAGCGATCTCCCCGGGGCTCTCCAACACGAGCGGGATGATTGCGCCCAGGCTCAGGATCAGGCCCATGATGATTGGATACCCCACGGCCATCCCGAGCTTGGCGATGCCCAGCCCGAACAGGATCGCGCCCGCGCCCCACAGGGCACCGAACGCGGCGAGGGTCCACAGATCGCTTGCCGGCGTGGCCCGGTAGGCGGCCACCAGATTGGGCACCGCCCAGACCGCTAGCGCCCAGTTGAAGATCAGCATGCCAAACAGCGAGAACAGCGCCCAGCCGTGCTCCCATTGCCAGCCGCGGGTGAACGTCAGGGGCAACATGAACGTGCCCTGGAGGAATCCGGCCGCCAGCACCAAGCCAAGACCGATGACCAACTGCTCGCTCACGGGCCTACCTCGTGTTGTGGATGGCCAACCGAGGAC
>Ga0315290_10002590_pt1 | contig 12778 bp, 5 predicted proteins | sample YL17G12_0_MG_FD_203627 | JGI IMG/M metagenome (GOLD analysis project Ga0315290, IMG submission 203627) | Sediment microbial communities from Yellowstone Lake, YNP, Wyoming, USA - YL17G12_0 | ecosystem: Environmental > Aquatic > Freshwater > Lake > Sediment | place: USA: Wyoming | collected...
GGAATTTGATAACTTTGTGGTTTTAATAATTCTCTCATTTTTTTTACTAAATTTCTCCAGGTTAGCGGTTTATTATTTCGCACGGTTTCTAAAAAAGACCAAGTCATTACACCTTGCGGTTTGTTATTTATGAATGTTTCAAGACTAAATTGGTCATCACGACAACCACTAAGTAAGAATGCGTTGCAAGGGGTTTCCGCAGTTTGCGTATTTTCAGAAATATCATCATAATTTAATTTTTCTAATATTTGATATTTTAAATCTAGCGCACTCCCACTATTGCAACTATCAAACAATGCTATTAAATTTGTATTGGATTTTCCGTATGTATTTATTATTGTTTTTAATTCATCATCCTTTATAAAATTAAAATCTAATGGAACAATCAATTCATCATATCTATCTAACTCATCGCCATTTCTGTCTAATGTATTTGAACCGTGTCCACTATAATATATAAACAATGTATCATTTGCATTAGATGTTTCAAGTAACGTTTTTATTTCATTTAATATATTTTCTCTTGTAGGTTTGGTAGTAGTTTCATCTGTTAGCATTTTAATATTTGTAAAATTCTGTTCCTTTAAATAAGATTCTATAGAGTTTGCGTCATTTATGCAACCACTCAACGCACTAGATGTACCTAGATAATTTATTCCAATGATTAACGCTTTTTTATTATTTGCTTGTAAAGTAAATTGAATAGGAGCTGGTTCTGATATAATATTTGTCTTTTTTATTTCATTTTCAAAAAATAGCTTAACATTCTTTATTGTTTGTTTGTATTTGTTATTAATATTATTAATAGCGGATTGTTTCAATCGAATATTAATGCGTAGACTATTTATATATCTAATTTCATTATTATAGTTTTTATTTAATAAAAAAATTGTTTTATTATAAGAATTATTAAGATTAGTTAGTTTATTTTTTTTAAAATCACTAATTAAATTAGACATTATATATTAAATAAATATTTTATTTATTCGTTCTTTCTTGTATTTTTTTATAAAACGTTGAAAAATAAAGGAGAGAACAAACCAAACGCAAAACAAAAGTAACTGCGAAATAAATAAATAATCACAAACTAATATATGTTCAACTTTAACTTTAAGAATGAAAATCTACTTTTTTATGTTTTTGTTGGGTTTATCTTACTTGTGTGTTTAAAAATATATTATGAATCCGACGAATTTAATTTGAAATGTGTAATTGCATCAAAAGACGGCAATCGTTATTGTGTAAGACAAAGAGAGAAACTAGATGAAGCAGCCAATTTGTTGGCAGAAACAACCGAAAAATGCAAACAACTGGTAAAATATATGAATGATACTTTACCAGATGACATGCGCGTTAAACGCCTAGTTGCGGGGTTCAATCCAAAAGCAATTCGCGAAACTCTTCCAACAAGTGAATTGACTGCATATAGTGAGAACAAAGGAGAGAAGATTGCAGTGTGTCTAAATACTACTAAAAATGGTGATACATTGATTGACCCAAATACCTTATTATTTGTAGCAATTCATGAACTCTCTCATATTATGACTGAATCTATAGGTCATAAACAAGAGTTTTGGCAAAATTTCAAATTTATGTTAGAAAATGCCAAGGCATCAAATATTTATCAACCGATTGATTATAAAAAAACGCCGAAAGAGTATTGTGGAATGACCATTAATGATAATCCATTTTTTGACCTTTCATAACAAAAATTGAAGAAGTTATAATGAATATAATAATAATGAAAATTATGAAGGTAAACATTTTACCACCACCCCCATTGTAAGTTTTAAGAGGTCCAAAACCGTGTAAATTAACTGTTCTAATACCGGACCGATCTCTTCCAGAACAGGATTGACCCATTATATTATATTAGTTATATAGAAAATAAAAGAACATCATCATTGAAACGATTGCCATAATTGCAAGTCCAATTGAATTTCCAATTGTTAATAAAATCATAGAGACTGTTAATATGGATGCAATAATCATAATTTTATTATTTTTAACATCTATTTTTAACTTGAACAACATAACTATTGCGACTATTAAACAAATAAAAAGAAATAATACCACTAATTCCATATAATAATGGTTTATTTTATATAATAGTATAGTATGTATAAAATAAACTATTTAATAAATGATACAATTTCTAAAATCCACGTATTTTATGGGAAGTCATATCCGTCATTTTCAGTAAACAAATTGAAACAGTTGTTTGTACAAAATCCATTGGACTCTAAATTTCAACATATTTTTGAAAAAGATGAATTGGACAACATTATTAAAAATAAAATAGATGTTGAATTTTCAGAACAACGCATTCATCCTGATGATACTATTGCTGTAATAAAATTGAAAATATTGAATGAATTTAAACAACGTTTTTCATTTGAAGAGATTTATTTGTATTGTTTAAAAGAAGAACGACTAAATCCAATAACAATCTATCAAACATTGACCCAAAATAAAAAAATAGAATTGACTCGGAATAACATCAATGATTTTTTTTTGAATATAGAAAATGCGCGCATTATTGTTGATGAAAAAGAGACATATACTTATGATGATATTTTAGCATTGAATTTGGAAAATCGTGAATACATTGTTGCAAAAGCATTAGGTCAGAAATTATTTATAGTAGAAAATGAATATCCATATGTGTGCAATCCATTTCGTGTTTCAAGAACAGAGCGAAAGTTTCACTCTACTTTAAATTCTAAATTGTTATTAAACAGTGGTGATATTATTGGAAATAATATTTATCTATGTTTAGCAGAAAATGTATTGATTGCGACTACGAATGCGACTACTCAACAATATATCTTGGAAATGTATTATCCAAGTTTATTCGCGAAATCTGTTCATTCTCTCGAGGACTTGACAAATAAACGAATAATGATTATAGGAGAAAATGACCGAATGTTAAATGAAAAGACCATTGAATTGTTCAAAAGTGTTGACCTATTTTTTTACATATATGAAAATAGAAGAAAAGGGAAGGATTTAAAATACAAGTCGAATGGAATTAAAAGTATTAAAATTGCGATTCATCCAGAATATAGTATTAAATTGCCATTGGATGTTATTTTTAAACGCACACACGCTACAAACATCTCTCCTTTGATAAAATACAATTCTAGTATAAGAGATGAACGAATTTATCGAGAAAATGTGTATCGGTTATATACCGAAGATGTCTCTATAGATGGACGAAAAATTCCTTATTTGCCAAAGGCTGTTATTTTTAAATTAATAAAATTGTTTGGTAAAACGAAATCTGTTTCCATATTTATAGATGTAGATAAAGATATTGCGACAGATGTGTATTGTGAATTTGATGAGAATTGCAATATTACTATAAATGCGGTATTTGTGAAAACAATGAATGTGAGAGAAATAGAGGCATTTATTAAACAAGAAGTCAATCCAATCATTGATGATATTAAACAATTTTTGGAAGAAGGAGGATATAAAATAAATGTATTTGATTCATTAACAAATGAACACGTGGATATTGTAGAAATGAATTATCAGATAGAAATAGAAATAAAAAATCCTATAGATGTTTCTACGTTGCGTGGTTGTATTACAAGTGTGTTTATTATTGAATCCCCGAATGAATTGCGATTTAAGAGAGTCACTAATTTCAATAAAAAGAATAGTCAAGAAGCATTTATTATTGAACAAAATTCACAAGGAAAGTCTTCAAAATATATTATTGACGCGCTTGTGCATAATTATCAATTGACAAATGAAGATGCTGACGCAATGTATCGTCAAATTATAGATGAATTAGAAGTTGGTCGAACTATGAAAAACAGAGATAATTCTGGTTTTAAAACAGTGTTGAATGTAAATAAACTTACGAGTGTTGCTACAATTGACGTGTTTAATATCAATAATATTTTATATTTGTCTACTATTCCTATTTACATTGATTCTTTAATAAGAATGACTCAAGACAAAGATAAAAGTAGTTCGCTTGTTCCTATTTCTGAAATAAATCAATTGTGTTTTAGTGCAGAAAAAGAAGACATTGTCTTGAATGATGGAATATCTTTGAATGAAAGTCTCACGCTTGATGCTGATGCTGATGCCGATGCTGATGCTGATGGTGAGAATAAAATGAATGCATTTGATTTATATGATGATGATAAATATAACGAAGAAGATGATTATGCAGGTGGAGCAAATGAAAATGAGACTTCTAGTAAATCAAATCCATCTATTTCACAAGAACAAGAATCATCACCATTATCTTCTATTTCACAAGAAGAAGAAAAAGAATCATTGTCCTCATTACCATCATTGCCATCTTCTATTTCACAAGAAGAAGAAAAAGAATCATCGCCTTTAGAATCTTCTATTTCACAAGAAGAAGAATCATTGCCTTCTATTTTACAAGAAGAAGAAAAAGAATCATTGCCATCATTGCCATCTTCTATTTCACAAGAAGAAAAACAAGAAGCATTGCCACTAGAAGAAGAAGAAAAACAAGAAGAAGGTTTGGAATCAGAAGAAGAAAAACAAGAAGAAGGTTTGGAATCAGAAGAAGAAAAACAAGAAGAAGGTTTGGAATCAGAAGAAGAAAAAGAAGAAGAAAAAGAAGAAGGTTTGGAATCAGAAGAAGAAAAAGAAGAAGAAGAAGAAAAAGGTTTGGAATCAGAAGAAGAAAAAGAAGAAGAAGAAGAAAAAGGTTTGGAATCAGAAGAAGAAGAAGAAGAAGAAGAAGCTCAAAACAATCCAATTAAACGAAGTAAATTTCAAACAAAACGAAAACCTATAAACGAATTAAAAGACATTGATGGTATGAGTTTAAATAATCCGTATTTTTTTCAAGATAGAATACAACAACGAGAGCCATCCTTAATAATCACTAAAAAGCAAGGAAATTATGATAGATATTCACGCTTGTGTCCTTCAAGCACAAGGAGACAACCTGTTATTTTAACAAAAGAAGAAAAGAATAAAATAGATAAGGACTATCCGAATTTTTTACAAGAAGGCGATGTTGTCAAATATGGTTCTGATGAAAAGAATCCATATTATTATATTTGTCCAAGATATTGGTGTTTAAAAACAAACAGTGTTATTAGCGAAGAAGATGTAAAATCAGGAAAATGCGGTAAAGTGTTGCCAAAAGATGCAAAAAAAGTAATAAAAGGGCATTATGTATATGAATTTTATACTCCATCAAAAAAAAATGCAAATGATAAAAGATATCCAGGATTTCAAGTAGATAGTCATCCAAAAGGTTATTGTTTGCCGTGTTGTTTCAAAACTTGGAACACAACTGAACAATTAAATCATCGTAAGACCTGCTCTGGTAAAGAAGAAAAAAAACAAGGAGTAGAAGGCAAATTAAAAGCAGCTAATTCAAAAATAGAAATAGATGATTATATTAAAGGACCAGAAAAGGTGCCATTACCCCCTCTTCGTTTTGGTTATTTGCCACTTCAAATGCAAAAAATATTACACGAAGTAAATGCTGATTGTCAAGTTAGCAAAATAAATTCAAGTATAAAAGAGCATCAAGCGTGTTTATTGAGACACGGAGTAGAAATAAGTGAAAATCAATCTTTTATTGCTTGTATTGCAGATGCCCTCTTTTTTGCGCGAAAAAATGATAATGGAGAATTGTATCGTGTTCCTACGATAAAAGAAATGAAAAATATTATTATAAAAACATTAACAATTGATAATTTTTTGAAATATCAAAATGGAAATTTAATTACAGATTTTTACAAATTAAATAATAAAGTAGACCTTTCAAAATATGAGAATAAATTAAACATAGAAGAGGACAAATTTAAACAAGTAATATCCGCGTTTGAAAATTTTATTGATTTTTTAAAGAATGATGATGTAAATATAAATTATTCTTATTTATGGGATATTGTGTCATTACCAAATAAAAACTTGTTCCAATCAGGTATAAATTTAATTATATTTGAAATAGTAAATAATGATACTACAAACAATGTAGAATTGATTTGCCCAACAAATCATTATTCAGGAAAGTTTTACGATGCAAGAAAACCGAATCTCCTTTTATTACAACAAGGCAATTATTTTGAACCAATTTATTCATACAAAGATACAGGTAATAAGAGAGAAATAAGCAAGACTTTTAGTGAATATGACCCTCAAATATCTAAAACAATAATGGCAGTTTTTACAAAAATTATTAAACCGCATATTAAAAACGTGTGTGTTCCTTTGTCAAGTATTTCTCCGAGAATATACACGATGAAATCTCCTTTATTATTGTATAATTTAATAGAATTGCTTCACAAGAAAAACTATGATATAAAGACCCAAATTGTGAATTATGATTTAAAAGTAATAGGCGTGATTGCCGAAAAAAATGAGAAACACGGATTTATTCCTTGTTATCCATCAACCATTAATGATACATATGAACATTCATATATGACAGATGATAATTTATGGAACAATTATCCTGATACAATTGATTTTTTGAAAAAAGCCGTTGGTAAAAACCATTTGATACCGTGTAAGCCAGCATTCAATGTAATAGAAGATGAACACGTTGTAGGAATTTTAACTGAAACCAATCAATTTATTCAATTGTCAGAACCATATCCACTATCAGAAGTAACAGATGACATTCCTGAATTAAATCATTCGGGGTATTTAGTTAATAATCCTGACCATACAAAAGAAAATAAACTAACGGCGGATTCTATTATTACAACGAGCAATCAAGTAGATACAAAACGAATCGAGTATATTAAAAAAATAAAATTAGAAACACAATTTTACAATGTTTTTCGAAATACAATGCGAATTCTATTAAATGATTACGAAAATTTGAAAATGCGAGAGAAGATTGAAACTGAATTAAATAAAAAATATATGATGTATTCTCACCAATTGACTTTGATTCATAGATTAATTAAAGAATTAGTAGATAACAAAGTTCAGTTTATTGGAGATAAAAATTTCTATAAATCAATAGACAATGTTTCAATTTGTATTAATTCAAAATGCAATAAAGCAACAAAATTATGCGAACTTGTAGAAAACAATGATTGTTCTCTCATATTACCTGAAAAAAATTTATTGACTGGAAAGGATAATGAAGAAATTTATTACACTAAATTTTCAGATGAGTTAATTCGTTATAACAGAATCAAATCATTTATTTTTCAACCACAAGCATATTTGTCTTTTGACAATATTGGATATAATTTACACGAAAATGAAATATTATTGCTTCAATCCTTAATTACTCAAGAATATTTTGAGAGAATGATACCTGCAATTAAAAATAAATTCATAAAATATAATTCGTATGATGAAGTTGAACCATTAAAAACACAGGCATATGATAATACTATTGATTTGAATGATGCTATCCACGAAAAAGAGAATGATGATTGTGCTGTTATAATTCGCGATAAAGTTCGCTCCATATTTTGGAGAAAGTGTTTTCCTGATTCATATGGCGAAATTGAATATGGTAAAACGAATTATTGTAGTTTGTTTTTTATCATTGATTTGATACATAAATCAAATGGAACCTTATTGACTGAAAATCAAATTAAAACACAATTATATCAAGAATATATTAAATATTTGCCAAACTACAAGAATAAAATATTAGACATTTTGACAATTCAAGGGAAAAAGACATTATGTGACCAAGTAAAGAAAGAAACACTTTCATTTATTAATTTTATTTATACGGATAGTTATTTTTTTACAACATTGGATTTATGGATATTAATTGAAAAATATAAAATACCAAGTTTTTTCATATCAAGCAAGTTTTTATTGGAAACAGATTATCAAAAACATTCATTTAATGCATATGGCGGCAAAGAAGCACAACGCTTTGTTTTTATAGTTATTCCTGGATTGCGAAATGAAAATGTGCCTAGTTATAAATTAATTTGTGATGACAAAAATGATATATTTATTTCAATAGATAAGTTAGTAAACGCTGAACGCATAGAAGAATTAAATGAACCTCAGTCAACAGTGGAAGATTATTTGAAAAAGTTTTCTAAAAATGCTACTACCAATTATAACAAAAAAATGCCTATTCCTCCTGCTAAAGCTGAGGTGGTCAAAAGAAGGTTTCGTTATATTGATGAGCCTATTATAATAGAAGATAAGGTTCCGATGACTCAAATGAATCCGAATCCGAATCCGAAGAAAAAAGTAAAACTTCGAATATTAGATAAACCACGCGTTATGTCAGAAAGTTTTATTGATGAAGTAAAAGAATTAAACCAGAGACAGGCACAGGCAGAGACACAGGCAGAGAAACAGGCACCGGCAGAGACACAGACACAGGCAGAGACACAGACACAGGCAGAGGCACCAAAAAAGAAGAAAACTAAAAAACAAAAGGCAAAAGAAATTCAAATAAAAGGCGAAAAATCAAAAACACGGCGTCTTAAACTAAATCGTGTAAATCCTATAAAAGAGTCATCCTCATCATCTGATAACATATGAATTAGTTAATATGTGGTGATAATATGATGTCGGTGGCGTTTCTAGAATCCAAGGTCATAATCCTTATCTTGATTTCCGAACCCCTGGTTCCTGGATTTAATATTGATAACATTATTATGCATTTCTAATTTACTAATATCACAAGGGTCTTCCACATTTGTATTTTCAAAGAATTTGTCTATAAATTCCGATTCATTTTCTATATCAGAAGCAGGAGGCATAGCCAGCGTTAATTTCTCCATTTCTTTAATATCAAGAATAACTTGAAAACAACTTGTTCCGAAAAATCCTTCTTGACCACACATTATATTGGCAGAGACACCACGCATCGTGTCCAATTCAGAATGTCGTGCTGCTTTCAAAAACATTTCCGGTGTTTCTTCAAATGATGCTTTTGCAATTGGACCAATATCATCATTATTAATTCCGTGACGACAAATAGATATTAATTTGCTTGTGAAAGTCATTCTGTCGCACAATATACTGAAATTATGATAATTAATATATGTACCATCAAATTCTATCACTTCCGCAAATTCATTATAAATAGTTTGTCTTGCAGCTTCTATCCCCAATACATCATATACTTCCACAATATTATTACTTACAGTTCTATTTTTATCAATAAAATCCAAAGACAAAATCTCCATCAAATTTGTTCCAATTGTATCCAAGACCCAAATGTCTTGCTTTTTATACGAACCATTGTGTTCCACCACATTGTCCTTGATTTTTCTAAGATTCGCTTTACGAATTCCACTTATGCCACGAATGATTACATTCTCCAACAACTGGTCTTGGAAATTTTTCAACATATAAATATGGTCTGATTGATCCAACGGTTTTACCTTTGTCTTCACCTTTTCACCTGTTCGTGTTTTTGACACGGATGATTTAATGACTTCATTCATTCTAATTCTAAATACTAATTTATCCGAATTATAATCAGAATATATACAATTTAGTTGATTCTCATAACAATTGTTTAATGTGAAATTCAAATCATCCATTGTAATGTTTTTCTCAAGCATTGTTTCCGCATCCATTACCATACGAATTATCCATTTGGATTTTTCTGATTCGCCTGATTTTGTAGCACCACATTCCTCAACCATATCTTCAAATGCTTTAAACTGCGCAATTGTATCACGGTCTTCTTCTATCAAGGTATTATAATCATTCGGGTCAAAACATATCTCAATCGTCTTTACCAATTCTTTCAATTTTGTATGTTCCAACATATATGTAATGGAATGAGCCTTATCCTTGTCCGTCTCGTCTTCTGGCTTTAAATAAATGTTTAGTGATGGGTTTTTCGGCTCACTTGTCAAATTTAATATCTCTTCAATTCTTGGCACGCCTGTCGTCACATTTGATTTAGATGACACTCCAGCCAGGTGGAAAGTATTCAGCGTTAATTGTGTGCTAATCTCTCCAATACTTTGACCCGCAATAATCCCAACCATTTCTCCTGGAGACACGATGGCTCTTTTGTATGTTAGCATAATTGTTTCTAACAATAGTGTTAATGCGTGCTTGTTGAACCTTTTTATAATGAGCAATTCTTTTGGTGATAAATAATAATAATACAGGATTTTAAACAGCATTGTAGGTGGTGCATAATGAATTTGTTCAAGTGTTGCATAATATTCTTCAATCAATTTGTATGCTTCGTACGGAGTAATATCAACCAAGGAAGATGATGTGATGTTACATTGTCCTTGAATGTTATTAATAATATACCCAAATGCGACAGGACAATTAACAATGTTGTCGCCTTTATTTTTAAAGACATTTTTAATAATTTCATTGCGTTCAGTGCACATGAATTCTGTATATAATTGAGAAGTCTTGTTAAAATCATTGAGCTGTGCAAAGTGCCGTTTTATCACATTTTTCAAAAAGACCTGTTTTAATATTTTGGTTTGTTTTGTTTCATCTGGAATGTTATAGTGAGCATAAATGTCTTGAATACTCATTTCAACAATTGGCAACAATTGATTTTCTACTTTTGTTGGGTCAATGCCATCATCACCATAAGAGAATTGAACGATTTTATTTTTATTTGTGCGAATAGTCATGTCATAATTCACCATCAAATCCTCCAATCCTTTCACCAATCTGCGTGAAATATATCCGGTAGAAGCGGTTTTAATGGCAGTATCAATAAGACCAACGCGACCACCCATCGCGTGAAAGAACAACTCTTGTGGAGTAAGTCCATTAATATATGAATTTTCTACAAATCCACGCGCACTAGGTGAATCATCAAATTTATTGAAATGTGGCAGAGTTCGGTGTTCAAATCCATATGGTATTCGTTTGCCATCTACGTTTTGTTGTCCGAGACAAGAAATCATAAATGAAATATTCAAATCACTGCCTTTTGAACCCGCATTTACCATTGTAACAAACCTGTTGTCTTTATTCAAACTTTTCAATCCGACTTTACCCGTTTCAGATGTTGCTTGATTTAAAATATTGTTGATGCGCATTTCAAACTCGGACTGATTTGTTTTTCCCGTATTATTTTCAAACATTCCAATTTGTGCTTGGTCTATGATATTTTGGACGTCTGTTTTTTTCGTTGTAATAATTTGAGTGATTGATTCATTTGTTTTTTCATTTGACATTAAATCGCTAATACCTACACTAAACGCTGTTGATTTTAAATATTCTGTAATAATGTTTTGCAGGTCATCGATAAAATTGGAGGATGCTAAATTACCGAAATCATTGCAAATTCGTTGGATAATACCTTTTGAATTTCCTCCAAGAACACTCTTGTCTATTTGCCCACGAATATATTTACCATTTTTTATTTCAAGAATCGCATTTGAAGTGTTCTTGTTATCTGTATCTTCATTAAATGCCTTTGTCTTGTATTTTAACGACATTGGCGGCAGAATCTGAGATAATATTTCAAAATTGGTAATGAAATCATCTCCTTTTGTAAACAGGTCTTCATTCACTCTCTTTGACATCATCAATAAATTCATTGCTTCGCGTGGTGTAAATTTAATGTTTTCTCGCGTGAATTGATATGAACCCAACATTGAATCTTGGAAAATACCTATAATCGACGCATTATTTCCTGGACTAATCATCTGATATTCTACTGCTGCTAAATGCTTTAATTCTGCCTCGGACTCTGGATCCTGAGGCATGTGTAAATTCATTTCATCCCCGTCAAACTGGAAGAAGTCCCAATGGTTTCCCAAAGGGCAGGAATACACCTTAAGCCTCATCAGGTCGGTTAAACCATCACATAAGACCCACCACCATCTACTCTCTGAACCTTCCCCATACTCTTACCATAGCGAGGTTAGGGGCTTGGCTGCGGATTGCCCAATCCTTCATTTTTTTACCATTGGGTTCGGCAATTAACCGAGTTCCTTACTGATGTTTCCATCAGAAGTGGTAATGAAGGCTCTAAGGGGGTTCCCGCAATTTGGTCGTGTTGCGAATAAATCAATAAATATTTGAGGCATTTCTATATTATTTTTTATATGATAATCTAATCTAATCTACTATTTTTTATAATGTTGTTCATTCATTTAATCATTTTATATTGGTTTGCCTCAAACACTATTGATTATCCACTAGAGGGTAACACGCTTTTAACGCCCCCTGTTGCCAACCTTGACGGTAAAAATTCGATCGGCATTGTACGGTTTTGTTGCACCTACATTTAATCTGAATGTATCACCTTGCTTCATAATTCGAGCAACATGACACATCATAGACATTCTATGTAAAGTCGGCTGTCGGTTGAACAAGACAGCATCTCCATCCATCATGTGACGGTGAATAATGTCGCCTTCTTCAAGCACGATTGAATTGCGGTCCATATATCGCAAAGTGATAGTTTGACCATTTGATTGTTCCAGCATTTTCGCGCCGGGATATACATCAGGACCATTTAAAACTAATTTCCTTAGAAACGCCTTGTTCATTTTATTCACGACAACAGGTTTCGTCACATTTTTGGCGATTTTCAATGGAATACCGAGTTCACGGATTGAAATATTCGGGTCAGCACCAATGACGGAACGAGCACTAAAATCCACACGTTTTCCCATTAAATTGCCGCGAATGCGTCCTGTTTTGCCTCCAAGACGGTCTTTGATTGACTTTAAAGGACGTCCAGATCGTTGTGCGACAGGTGCTGCGCCGGGAATCTTGTTGTCCACTTGTGTCGCGACGAAATATTGTAAAAGCGTAGTCCATTCATTGATTACATTTGCAGGTGCATTATTTTGTATTTTATCTTGAAGTGATTTAT
>Ga0315290_10002591_pt1 | contig 12778 bp, 12 predicted proteins | sample YL17G12_0_MG_FD_203627 | JGI IMG/M metagenome (GOLD analysis project Ga0315290, IMG submission 203627) | Sediment microbial communities from Yellowstone Lake, YNP, Wyoming, USA - YL17G12_0 | ecosystem: Environmental > Aquatic > Freshwater > Lake > Sediment | place: USA: Wyoming | collected...
CCCGGTGCTTCCAAATCCGCCCTCTCCCCGGTCGGTAGGCGGCAGCGATTCGACCTCCAGGAAGGAAGCCGGCTCCACTTTGGCCACGAGCATCTGAGCAATCCGCATGCCTCGGGCAACCTGGATCGGCTCGGTCCCCAGATTGAGCAGCGCCACCTTGAGTTCGCCACGATAGTCGCTGTCGATAGTGGCCGGTGTATTGGGAAGCGTCAGCCCATGCCGGAGCGCCAGGCCGGAGCGTGGCCGGAGCTGGACCTCGTAGCCGGCAGGAATGGCAATCGCGAAACCCGTCGCAAAAAGCCGCCGTTCCATCGGGGCCAGCTCCCCGTCTTCGGCGCTGGACAGGTCGAACCCAGCCGACCCGGGCGTGGCCCGGGCCGGGAGCGGAAGGCCCGCGCCGTGCGGCAGTCGGACAATGTGGATGTCGGGCATCGGCAGGACCGGGCCTGTCCTAGAGCACGGTCTCGACGTCCACCAGCGGCAGGCCGAACGCCTCCGCGACGCCGGGGTACACCACCTTGCCCTCGACCACGTTCAGCCCGAGCATAAGCGAACGGTCGGCCTTGCACGCGGCCTTCCAGCCGAGCTTGCCCAGCTTCAGGCCGTACGGCAACGTGGCGTTGGTCAGCGCCAGCGTGGAGGTGCGCGGCACGCCCCCGGGCATGTTGGCCACCGCGTAGTGCAGGATGCCGTCCACGAAATACGTCGGGTTCTCGTGGGTGGTCGGCTTGATGGTCTCGACGCAGCCGCCCTGGTCGACCGCCACGTCGACAATGACGGAGCCAGGCTTCATCGTGGCGAGGTCGGCACGCTTGACCAGATGCGGGGCCTTGGCACCAGGCAGGAGCACCGCGCCGACCACGAGGTCCGCACGGCGGATGCACTCCAGGATGTTGTGCCGGTTCGAGTAGGCGGTGTCCACATTGGCCGGGAGCACGTCGTCCAGGTAGCGCAGCCGGTCGAGCGAAATGTCCAGGATGGTGACGTGCGCACCGAGCCCGGCGGCCATCTTGGCCGCGTTGATGCCGACCACGCCGCCGCCGATGATCACGACTTCGCCCGGCGCCACGCCCGGGACCCCGCCGAGCAGGATGCCGCTTCCGCCGAACACCTTCTCGAGGTACTTGGCGCCTTCCTGGACCGCCATCCGCCCCGCCACCTCGGACATCGGCGTCAGCAGGGGGAGTTCCCCGTTCGGAAGCTGCACCGTCTCATACGCGACGGCCACGGCCCCGGACTTGATGACTGCCCGCGTCAGTTCCTCCGCCGCGGCGAAATGGAAGTACGTGTAGATGAGCTGGCCCTTCCGCATCCTGGGCCACTCGACGGCAATCGGCTCCTTGACCTTCATGATCATGTCGGCCTTGGCCCACACCTCGTCGGCGGTGGCCAGGCTCTTGGCCCCGACGGCGGTGTAGGCCGCGTCGGCGAACCCGCTGCCGAGCCCTGCGCCCTGCTCCACGTAGACGGTATGGCCCGCCGACACCAGCGACTCGGCGCCGGCCGGCACCAGGGCGATGCGATTTTCGTTGGTCTTGATTTCCTTCGGTACGCCGATGATCATGGCCTGGCCCCTGGTGAGTGTCGGGAAATGGTTACGCCGGTCCCAGCCGGCAAATCGTCTGCCGCGCCGGGGCGAAAAACTCGGTGGCCACCGCCGCGAGAGTGTCGGCCCCCACCGCGTCGATTTCCTCCAGCACGCGGTCGAGCGGGCGGTACGGCTCGCCCTGCAGGACCAGCGACGCCAGCCGGTTCATCCGGCTCTGCGGGCTCTCGAGGCCCAGCATGACCTGGCCCTTGAGCTGCCGGCGCGCGTCGTCGATTTCCACCGCTGAGAGCCCCACGCTCGACAACTTCCGGAACTCCTCGAGGATGGCATCCGTCGCCTGGTCCGCCGTGCCGGGCTGGGTGCCGATGTACACCCCCGCCTGCCCCGCCGACCGGAAGAATTGGTGGTAGGCGTACACGGCGTACGCCAGGCCGAGGTCCTCGCGGATCCGCTGGAACAGCCGACTCGACATCCCGCCACCGAAGGCATTGACCAGCATCGCGAGCGCATATCGTCGGCTGTCGGCGTAGGGAAAGGTATCCGTCCCGAAGACGATATGCGCCTGGGTCGTGTCCCGCGCCTCCCGGCGCACAACCCCGCGTGCCGCCAGGCCCCCCGCAGCCGGAGGGAGCGGCGCTTCGCGGTCGGCACCATCGAACCACCCTTCCCGCTCCAGGACCGTGAGCAGCTGCTCGTGGTCCACGTGCCCGGCGGCGGCAATGACGCAGTTGCCGCGGAAGTACCCTGCCTGGTGGGCGGCCTGCAGGTCGCCCGCCGTGAGGGCGCCGACGGTGCCGGCGCTGCCGAGGATGCTGTATCCGTAGGGATGGGCCGGCCAGAGGGTTTCGGCGTGCAGCTCGAAGACGAGGTCGTCCGGCGTGTCTTCCACGCCGTTGATCTCCTCGAGCACCACGTTCCGCTCCGGGACCAGGTCCTGCTCGCGCAGGAGCGGCCGGCGGACCAGGTCGGTCAGGATCTCGGCCGCCAGGGGCAGGTCGGCGTCGAGAACATGGGCCTGGTAGCTGGTGTGGTCCCGGCTGGTGTAGGCGTCGAGGCTTCCGCCGCGCACCTCGAGCTCCAGGGCAATCTGGCGGGCGCTCCGACGCTCGGTGCCCTTGAAGACCATGTGTTCGAGCAGGTGGGACACGCCCATCTTGGGCCGGGCTTCGTGGGCGCTTGCCGAGCGGACCCAGATTCCCAATGCGGCCGAGCGCACCCCCGGCAGCGCCTCCGTGAGGAGGGTGCAGCCGTTGGGTGCGCTCGTCTGGAACAGTCCCTCGTCGAGGCGGAGGGTGGACACCGTGCTACTCCTTCGGCAGGAGCGCCTTCCGGGACAGCTTCATCCGGCCGCGCTCGTCCACCTCGAGGAGCTTGACCTTGACGATGTCGCCCTTCTTGACGACGTCTTCGGTCTTCTCAGTGCGGGCGTGCTGGAGCTCGCTGATGTGCAGCAGCCCCTCGACGCCGGGGAGGATCTCGACGAAGGCGCCGAACGCCGTGGTGCTCTTGACCGGCCCCTCGTAGATCTTGCCCACCTCGGGCTCGGTGCAGATGGCGGTGACCATTTCCCGGGCTTTTTCGCCCGCTTCACCGCCGACGGCGGCGATGGTGACGAGGCCGGAGTCCTCGACGCTGATCTTGGCACCGGTGGCGTCCTGGATGCCGCGGATCGTCTTGCCCTTGGGTCCGATGAGGTCGCCGATCTTGTCCGGCTTGATCTGGAGCGTGAAGATCCGCGGAGCCCACGGCGACATGTCGGGCCGGTGCGTGGACAGGGCCTTGGTCATTTCCTGCAGGATGTGCAGGCGGCCCTGGCGCGCCTTCTCGAGCGCCTCCTCCATGATCTTGAGGTCGAGGCCCTGGATCTTGATGTCCATCTGGATGGAGGTGATGCCGGTCGTCGTGCCGGCCACCTTGAAGTCCATGTCGCCGAGGTGGTCCTCGGAGCCCAGGATGTCGGTCAGGATGGCGATCTTCTTGCCCTCCTTGATCAGCCCCATGGCCACGCCGGCGCAGGCCGCCTTCATCGGAACGCCCGCGTCCATCAGCGACAGCGAGCCGCCGCAGACCGTGGCCATCGAGGAAGAGCCGTTCGACTCGAGGACTTCCGACACCACACGCATGGTGTAGGGGAACTCCTCGTAGCGCGGGAGGAGCGGGTGCAGCGCGCGCTCGGCGAGCATCCCGTGCCCGATTTCGCGGCGGCTGGTGCCGCGGATCATCTTGACTTCGCCGGTGCAGTACGGCGGGAAGTTGTAGTGCAGCATGAAGGACTTGGTCGTTTCGCGCGGCACGTCGATGCTGTCGATGCGCTGCTCGTCGTCCGCGGTGCCGAGGGTCACGGCCACCAGCGCCTGGGTCTGGCCCCGCGTGAACAGCGACGAGCCGTGCGCCCGCGGCAGCAGGCTGGTCTCGATGGTGATCGGCCGCACGGTGTCGGTGTCCCGGCCGTCCACCCGCTCGCCCTTGTCGAGGACCTGGGCCCGCATGACGCGGTACTCGACCTCCTCGATTTCGTGCCCGATGTCGCGGGCCTTCTCCGGAAACTCCGCGGACAGCTGCTCGACGACCGCCGCCTTGACCTTGGCGACGCCCTCGGCGCGACCCGCCTTGTCCTTGGCGTTGATGGCCTTGGCCATGGCCTTTTCGGCCAGCTCCTCGACCCGCGCGGTGAGCCCCTTGTCGCGCTCCGCCTTGATCCACGTCATGGTGGGCTTGGCGGCCTTCGTGATGACCTTCTGCGCGACGCCCACCAGCTCCTTGATGCCCTTCTGGCCGATCTTCAGCGCATCGAGGACCTCCTTCTCGGAGATCTCCATGGCGCCGCCCTCGACCATGACGATGGAGTCGGCCGTGCCGGTCACCAGCAGGTCGATGGTGGAAAATTCCAGCTGCTGGAAGGTCGGGTTCAGGATCCAGTTGCCCTCCACGTGACCCACGCGAACCGCCGCGATCGGGCCGTCCCACGGAATCGGCGAAATGGCGAGCGCCGTGGAGGCCGCCAGCACACCCAGCACATCCGCGTCGTTTTCCTGGTCGGCCGAGATGACCGTCACGAAGACCTGGATTTCGTTCTTGAAGCCCTCGGGGAAGAGCGGCCGGATGGACCGGTCAATGCCGCGCGCCGCGAGGATTTCCTTGTCCGACGGACGACCTTCGCGCTTGAGAAACCCGCCCGGGATCTTGCCCGCGGCATAGGTCTTTTCGCGATATTCGACCGTGAGGGGGAAAAACGGGAGGGTGGAGACGTTCTTGGAGACGGTCACCGCCGCCAGAACCATGGTGTCGCCGAAACGCACGAGACACGAGCCGGCGGCCTGCTTCGCCATCTTGCCGGTCTCGATCGTGAGGGTCCGGCCGGCGAATTCAGTTTCGATCCGATGCACAGTCACAACCTTTTCTTGTCAGAGCACGCAAAGCAAAGAGGGCGTCCCGTCGTGCTCGGTCGGGACGCCCTCGCCCACGGGCTTCAGTTAGTGACGGAGACCCAGCAGCTCGATGAGCGTTCGGTAGGAAGGCAGATCGCTGCGCTTCATGTACGTCAGCAGGCGCCGCCGCGTGCCGACCATCTTGAGCAGACCCCGCCGACCGTGATGGTCCTTGGGGTGCTGCCGGAAGTGGTCGGTAAGCGAATTGATCCGCTCGGTGAGCATGGCCACCTGCAACGGGGCGGACCCGGTGTCCGTTTCGTGGAGGCGATGCGTGGCGGTGACGGTCTGCTTGTCGAAGCTCATGCTGTTGGATTCCGTTGGGTGCCCGCGTGGGCAACGTCGTCGATTACCATTCTTTCGAGCACGGAAGAATAACCCGCTAATCGTGGTGTGACAAGGGGTTGGGAGCTCCGGTGGCCGGCCTCACCCCCCCGGATGGCCCACCGGCCCCCGATCAGTAACCCATTGTGTGACAACATATTAGAAGTACGCCTGGATGAGGCGCCGAATGTCGTTCGTGAATGCCAGGGCCATCAGCATCAGGACAAGCACCAGCCCCACCACCGTCAGTCGTTCCCGAATTTTGAGCGAGAGCGGCCGGCGGAGGATTGCCTCGGCAAGCAGGAACAGGAACTGTCCCCCGTCAAGGATCGGGATCGGCAGCAGGTTGAGGACTGCCAGGTTGATCGAGATGACCCCGAGAAAGCCGAAGAAGACGCCCATCCCGGCCTCGGCGGAGGCCGCCGCCGCCTGGCCGATGGCAATGGGCCCGCCAATGCTCCTGCCGGACACTCGCCCCGTCAGCATGCCGCGCACCGAGCGTACGACCGTGGTCGAGGCGTTCAGCGTGGCCGACAACCCCTCGCCCATCGCCGCCCTGAAGCCCAGCGGCTCGTAGACCACCCGGGTTCCGAGCGCCACGCCGATCTTCCCGATGGTCCGCTCGACGCCGGCGTTGTCGTGTATGATCTCGGCACGCGGCGAGACCGTCAGGGTCAGGCGTTCGGCACCCCGTGCCACGACGATCGGCACCGTGTCGTTGGGGTGGGCCTCCACGACGGCGGTCAGGTCCCACCACTGCGGCGTCGGCGTGCCGGCGACCGACAGGATGGTGTCCCCGGGCTCGAGGCCGGCCTGCGCCGCGGGGGCGCCCGGGGTCAATGTGCCCGCGACGGCGGGCCGCCAGGGCGACAGCGCCTGCGCGGCCTGCGCCCGTTCCTCAATCGCGTCGGGATGGACCCGCAGCACGACATCAGCCCTGCCGGCCACCGCAATCATCACGCTGTCGGCCGCGCCGGACATGATGCCGTCGAACACGTCGCGCCACTGGTTGACGGCCGCGCCGTTGATCGCCGTGATGCTGTCGCCCGGCTGGAGCGCGCGGAGCGGCGCCAGCACCGGCGGTAGACCGGCCGTGTCCACAATCCCGACGCGCGTTTCCGGATCGACCGGCCGGCCGTTCTTCGCCGCCAGGCCGGTGAACACCAGCCACGCGAAGATCGCGTTCATCGTGACGCCGGCCAGGATGATGATCATCCGCTTCCAGACCGGCTTGGCCTCGAAGTACGCCTCCGGCGGCACGACGACGTCCGGGGCCGCCCCCTCGAGCGCGCTGCTCGTGGCGTCCTCTTCCGCGGTGGCCATCTTCACGTAGCCGCCCAGCGGGAGCCAGCAGATGGCGTACTCGGTGCCGCGCCACCGGAAGGAGAGCCCCGGGATGGGGTTGCCGATGCCCAGCGCAAAGCGATGCACCCACACCCCGGCCCACTTGGCGGCAAGGAAGTGCCCGGCCTCGTGGATGAACACGAGGATGCCGAGGACCACGAGCAGGGCGGCGATGGTCTCGAGGACGCTCACGACATCTCCTCCAGGGCGCGCGCACGGGCCCAGCGGTCCGCCTCGCGCACCGCCTCGAGGGCGGAGGCGGGCTGGACCGCGTGAGCGTCGAGCACGGCGTGCACGGTGTCGGGAATCCGGCCGAACGGGATGCGGCGGTCCAGGAAGGCTGCCACCGCCACTTCGTTGGCCGCGTTGAAGGCGGCTGGCGCAGTGCCACCGGCCCGGCCGGCCGCCACCCCGGCGGCGAAGGTGCGGAACACGTCGGCGCGGAGGGGCTCGAACGTGAGGGCACCCGCGGACACCGGGTCGAACCTCGGGACGCCGGTGTCCGGCAGCCGGACCGGATGGGTCAACGCGTACAGGATCGGCAGTTCCATGGTCGGGAAGCCGAGTTGCGCCAGGACACTGCCGTCGGCGAACTCGACGAAGGCGTGCACGATGCTCTGCGCGTGCACCACCACCTCGATGTGGTCATAGGACAGCCCGTAGAGAAAGTGCGCCTCGATGACCTCGAGCGCCTTGTTGGCCAGCGTGGCGCTGTCCACGGAAATCTTGTTGCCCATGCGCCAGGTCGGATGCCGAAGCGCCTCCTCGACCGACGCCGCCTGCATCCGCTCGGCCGTCCAGTCGCGGAAGGGGCCCCCGGACGCCGTCAGGATGAGTCGCTCGAGCTCGCCGCCCCGCCCCGCCAGGCACTGCAGCACGGCGCTGTGCTCGCTGTCCACCGGCACCAGCTCGCCGCCGCCAGCGCGTGCGGCCTCCAGCACCAGCTCCCCCGCCATGACCAGCGATTCCTTGTTGGCCAGCGCCACGCGCTTGCCCGCCCGGAGCGCCGCCAGGGTCGCGTCGAGACCTGCCGCCCCCACCACCGCATTGACCACGATATCGACCGACGGGTGCGTCGCCGCTTCGATCAGCACCGCCGGCCCGCTCGGCAGCCGCGAGGCGACGTTCGCGTCGGCGAGGCCGGCGAATTCCGGGCGCCATTCCCGGCGCTGCGCCTCGAGGAGGTCCGTGTTCCGGCCGCCCGTGAGGGCCACGACACGGAAGTGCTCCCGCTGCCGGCTGAGGACCGCCAGGGTGCTCCGGCCAATGGAGCCGGTCGAGCCCAGCACGGCGACGCCCCGCATCAGTCGATGCCGAGCAGGGCGAACAGGAGGGCGGCGACGGGAAGGACGAAGATGAGGGAGTCGAACCGGTCCAGCACGCCGCCGTGCCCGGGAATCAGGTGGCTCGAGTCCTTGACCCTCGCCTCGCGCTTGAGGAGGGACTCGGCCAGGTCGCCCACCTGCCCCACCGCGCCGAGGACGAGGCCGATGGCCGCTCCCGCCAACGCACCGAAGTCGATGCCAGCGGGCGCGAGCACGAACTGCGCCCACAGCGCGCCGGCGACGGCCGAGCCGACGAGACCGCTGATGCCGCCGGAACGGGTCTTTCCCGGGCTGATGCTCGGCGCCATCTTCGGCCCGCCAAAGGTCCGGCCGCCGGTCATCGCGGCGGAGTCGCCCACCCACGTCACCACAAGGGGAAAGAAGACCAGCGCGGTGCCGGCCCAGGACCGCGTGCCGAAGGCGGCATGGCGGAGCACCAGGAGGAAAGCGGGGAGCCCCGCGGCATACAGGGGCCCCACCACCGTGATCGCGACGGCGCCGAGCGGGCTCGCGTCTGCACCGCGCCGCGCCAGCGCCCAGGTCAGCGCGGCGAGAATCCAGAGCGCACCCGCGAACGGCCACCAGGTCGAGACCAGGAAGGCTACATCGGGATCGCTGAGGATGAGCCAGGCGACCGGGGCCATGAGAGCCGCCGCGCCCAGCCCAAGGGCCGGTGAGGGGCGGATTCCCCGGCCACCGGCAAAGGCGAACAGCTCACGGGTGCCGAGGACGCCCGCCACGGTCAGCAGCGCAACCAGCGCCCAGCCGCCCAGCCAGACAATTCCCAAGGCCGCCGGGATCGCCACCACAGCGAAGGCGATCCGCGTCCGCATGTTGCGGTCCATCAGGTGGGGACGCGGCCGAAGCGCCGGTCCCGGCGCTGGAACTCGACGACTGCTTCGTAGAAGTCGCGGCGGGTAAAGTCGGGCCACAGCACCGGCGTGACGTACAACTCGGCGTACGCCAGCTGCCAGAGGAGGAAGTTCGAGAGGCGCAGTTCGCCGGACGTCCGGATGAGCAGGTCGGGATCGGGCCAGGGCGCGGTGTAGAGCCGGCGTGCCACCGCGGCTTCGTCCACCTCGGCGGGCACCAGCCGACCGGCCGCGACGTCCTCGGCGATCAGCCGCGCGGCGCGCGCGAGCTCGGCGCGCGAACCGTAGGAGATGCAGATATTGAGCGCCAGTTCGGTGCCGCCCGCCGTGGCCCGGATGGTGTCGTCCACCGCCGCACGGGCGCTGGGCACCAGGCGGTCGAGGTCGCCGAGGAACCGGACGGACACGCCCTTCGCCACGAGCTCCTGCCGTTCGCGCGCGATGTACTCCTCGAGAAGCGACATCAGCGCGTCGATCTCGTCGGGGGGGCGCTGCCAGTTTTCCTGGGAAAATGCGAAGAGGGTGAGGACAGGGACGCCGGCGTTCCGAGCGCCTTCGACGGCTTCGCGCACCGCCTGCATGCCGGCCTGATGCCCGGCGGGCCGCGGCAGGGCGCGCGCCTGGGCCCACCGGCCGTTGCCATCCATGATGATCGCGACGTGTGCCGGTACCGCACCCTGCAGGAGGATCGAGTCGAGCAGCGGATCGTTCATTCCGTCAGACTTCCATGATTTCCGCTTCTTTGGACTTGATCAATTCATCGATGTGGCGCACGTGCTCATCGGTGTGCTTCTGCACATCCTTTTCCGCCCGCGTCTTGTCGTCCTCGGACATGTGCTCGAGCTTCTTGATCTTGCCCAGCGTGTCGGTCCGGGCGTGCCGGACGGCAATACGCCCCTCTTCGGCCAGCTTGTGCACAACCTTGACCAGCTCCTTGCGCCGCTCCTCCGACAGGGCGGGCAGCGGCACCCGGATCACGTTGCCCTGCGTGGAGGGGTTGAGTCCGAGGTCGCCGTCGCGGATGGCCTTCTCGATGACCGGCGCGAGCGACTTGTCGAAGGGCTGCACGGTGAGGAGCCGAGGCTCCGGCGCCGCCACCATGGCCACCTGGTTGAGCGGCACCTGCGCGCCGTACGCCTCGACCCGGATCAGGTCGAGCAGCGCGGTGCTCGCCTTGCCGCTCCGGATGGTGGAGAACTCGCGCTTGGTGCTCTCGACCGCCTTGACCATCAATTCGCGGCCATGCTTCACGAGATCGGGAATGGACTGGCTCATCGGACGATGGTCCCGACCCGCTCGCCGCGCAGGATCCGCGCAATGGCGCCGGGTTCGTTGATGTTGAACACCACAATGGGGAGCTTGTTGGCCTTGCAGAGCCCGAACGCGTTGGCGTCCATGACCGCGTAGCCCTTCACGATCGCTTCCTGGAAGGTGAGCTCAGGAATGAACGTGGCAGTGGCGTCGGTCCGCGGATCGGCGGTGTACACCCCGTCCACGTTGGTGGCCTTGAGGATCACCTCGGCCTCGACCTCGAGCGCACGGAGGACCGCGGCCGTGTCGGTGGAAAAGAACGGATTGCCCGTCCCGCCGGCGAAGAGGACCAGCCGGCCCTTTTCGAGGTGTCGCTGTGCCCGCCGCCGGATATAGGGCTCGGCGAGCGACTCCATCCGGATGGCGGTCATGACGCGGGTATGGACGCCCATCTTTTCGAGCACGTCCTGGATGGCCAGGGCGTTGATGACCGTGGCCAGCATGCCCATGTAGTCGGCGTTGACGCGGTCGAGGCCGTCGCGGCTGGCGGCGGTGCCCCGGATGATGTTGCCGCCGCCGACCACCAGGCTGAGCTGCACGCCCATGGCGTGCACCGTCTTGATCTGGTCGGCCAGCGTCTCCACCACCCGGAAGTCCAGGCCCACGCCCTTTTCGCCGGCGAGCGATTCGCCGGAAATCTTGAGGAGCGCCCGGGCGTAGGCCAGTGCCATCAGTCTTCCCCGATCTTGAACCGGGCAAAGCGGCGGACCACGACGGCCTCGCCCAGCTTGCCCGACACTTCCTTGATGAGCTGGCCGATGGTCTTGCTCTCGTCCTTGACGAACGGCTGCTCGATCAGGGTACGCTCGGCCACGAACTTCTTGAGCTTGCCCTCGACGATCTTGGCGCGGATGGCCTCCGGCTTGCCCTCCGCCGCCACCTGCTGCTCGGCAATCCGCCGCTCGCGCTCGAGCAGTTCCGGCGCGATGTCCTCGGGGTTGACCCCGATCGGGTCGGCCGAGGCGATGTGGAGCGCGATGTCGCGTGCGAGCTGCCCGAACTCCTCGGTGCGCGCCACGAAGTCGGTTTCGCTGTTGACCTCGAGCAGCACGCCGACCTGCCCGTTGTGGTGCATGTAGTTAACCACCAGTCCCTGGCTCGCGCTGCGCCCCGCGCGCTTCTCGGCCTTCGCGATGCCACGGGCGCGGAGGAGCTCGCCGGCCTTGTCCATGTCGCCGCCGGCCTCTTCGAGCGCCTTCTTGCAATCCATCATACCGGCGCTGGTGCGCGCCCGCAGTTCGGCCACGTCTTTCGAGGAAATCATCTTGGTCGTCATTCGTCAGGCTCGCTCATCGTGTTGGATAGTGAAACCGCCGCCCTGGCCGGTTGGAGGCCGGGGGCGGCGGCGCGCTGGATCCCGCGGGGGCCGGACTAGGCGTCCGACTCTGCCGCGGCAGCCGGGGCGACCGCCTCGGCCTCCCCCGTGTCCGCCTCACCCTTCATCCGGGCCGCGATCGCTTCGGGCTTCGGCCGGCGCTTGCGGCGGGCCCGGCGCTTCTTGCGGTCGGCGTCGGCATCGCCCTCGGTGCCCGAATCGGTGCTGTAGGTCTCGGCGTCCTCAGCCTCCGCCACTTCGCGGGTCGGCATCTGGGCGCGGGCCTCGGCAATGACCTCGGCCAGGGCCTGCGTGATCAGGGCCACCGCGCGGATCGCGTCGTCGTTGCCGGGAATCGGTACCGTAATGACGTCCGGATCGGCGTTGGTATCGACGATGGCCACCACCGGGATGCCCAGCTTGTTGGCCTCCGCCACCGCGATCTTTTCCTTCTTGGCGTCCACGACAAACAGCGCGCCCGGGAGCCGGTTCATCATCTTGATGCCCTCGAGGTTGCGCGACAGCTTCACGCGCTCCCGCTCGAAGAGCAGCTTTTCCTTCTTGGTGTAGTTCTCGAAGTCGCCTTCCTGGGCTCCCTGCTCGAGGTCCCGAAGCCGGCGGATCTGCTTCTTGACGGTCTGGAAGTTGGTGAGCATACCGCCCAGCCAGCGCTCCGTCACATAATGGCCACCGGCCGCCGCCGCTTCCGACTGGACCACGCTCTTCAACTGGCGCTTGGTGCAGACGAAGAGGACGGCCTCGCCCTTGAGGACCACGCTCCGGAGGAGTTCCTGGGCCTTGAGGATTTGCCGCAGGGTCTTCTGCAGGTCAATGATGTAGATGCCGGAACGTTCGGCGAAGATGAAACGGCGCATCTTCGGGTTCCACCGACGGGTCTGGTGGCCAAAATGGACGCCGGCTTCAAGCAGGTCCTGCAGTTGGGGCTGTGCCATGCGAGGTCGTCTGTCCTTCAGTGTGAGGGTTGTCCGGCCACCGCCTTCATTTTCCAACCTGACCCCGAAGGGCACCCGGGTCGGAATCCGGCGGTGTGGATGATGGCGGCGCAGCCGCCTGCTGCTACCGCTTGCTGAACTGGAACCGCTTCCGGGCGCCCGGACGGCCGGGCTTCTTGCGTTCGACGGCGCGCGGATCGCGCGTCAGGAGTCCGGCGGCCCGCAGCTTGGCCCGGTGCAGGCCGTCGGCCTCCACCAGCGCCCGCGCGATGCCGTGACGGAGCGCGCCCGCCTGCCCCGCCTGGCCGCCGCCGTCCACATGCGCCGTGACATCGAAGGCCCCGAGGGTATCGGTGG
>Ga0315290_10002592_pt1 | contig 12777 bp, 17 predicted proteins | sample YL17G12_0_MG_FD_203627 | JGI IMG/M metagenome (GOLD analysis project Ga0315290, IMG submission 203627) | Sediment microbial communities from Yellowstone Lake, YNP, Wyoming, USA - YL17G12_0 | ecosystem: Environmental > Aquatic > Freshwater > Lake > Sediment | place: USA: Wyoming | collected...
ATAGAAGGGGCACAAATGGCAACGGGGATAAGCACAGACATGACCGCATTATCCCAATACTCACAGACTGAATCTGTTGATACCGCTGGAAATAAAGCGGATTTCCTTTCGCTTGGCGGGAACGTCTTATCAACAATCGGTAAAGTAATAACCTTTGACTATACAATGTTTAAGGATTATGACCCTGGCACTGGGACTTCAACCGCAAATGACTTCGCTATATTCCGTTATCTTTTAATAGCCATTGGTGCTGTTATGATAGTGGAACTGGTAATAGTCTTGAGGCAAATCATAAGTAAGTAGGAATGATATGGGTAAATTCGGACGCATAATGTTAGACCTCCTCCTCTTAGGGATTACCATGCCCCTTGTTATAGGGACATATAATATGTTTACACATCCAAGAACCGGAGGAGTAGGCACTGGAGGGATATTAGTAGAGATGGTTGGGGTAGGCACTACGGGATTGACTTTGGATGATAACACCGTAGCTTTAGTGGGGGCTATACCGTGGGCATTACCTTTATTTATACTGATATGGATAATAGTTGATTTAACAAGGCCGGAGAAACCCGCAGGATTTCAATGAGGTGAGATATGTCAGATACATTAGCAGCATTGCAGGCACAGACAGCAAGCATTAATTCTCAGATTGCCGAATGGCAAAGGATCATAGCAACCCCAGGCACTTCAGCATCTTATAGAACACACGCTGAAATGGAAATCGGGTCACTCCAGCAGCAACTATATTCAGTCAATCAACAAATCCTACAATATCAGAATGAATTAAACGCTGCCGAGCGTGCAAGGTTAGAAGCTGAGCAAAGGGCGAGGGAAGAGGCTGATCGAGCCGGTGCTGCTGCTGCCGCCGCCGCCGCCGCTGCTGCCGCCGCTGCTGAAGCGCAAAGACAGGCCAATGCCGCTAATGCCGCTAATCAGGCTGCTGCACAGGCTGCACTTGCAGAAGCCCAACGTATAGCCGCAATTAGGGCACAGGAGTTAGCCCAACAACAGGCTGCCGCTGCTGCACAGGCTGCCGCCGCTTTAGCTAATGCACAACAGTCTGGAAACCTTGCCGCCATCGCTGCCGCCCAAGAAGCACAAAGGCAACAGGCCGCATCATTAGCAGCACAACAAGCTGCCACATTAGCTGCTCAACAGGCCGCTGCACAACAGGCCGCTGCTACTACGGATGCGCAGAAGAAAGCCGCTGCTGCCGCCGTTGCCGCCGCTCAAGCACAACAGCAACAGGCTTCTATCCAAGCACAGGAAGCCGCTGCTGCAACATACGTTACTCAAGGGGAGGCTGCTGCGGAAAGAGCAAGGATAGCAGCGGAAGGGTTAAGCAATCTTCAAGGTGAATATGGTGGGTTATCTACTGCGTTAGGTGGGACATGGGGCAAAACTCCTCAGACTCTTGCCCAGGCCACAGTAGACCCCTCAATTATAAAATATACCGTAACAACCAAAGAGGGAGTAACACGGCAGGCCACGCCGGAAGAGTCTGCGCTTATAGTTAAAGCGGCTGTTCAGGACTTAACTCCTCAACAGAAGATAAAATATGAAGCCGAGGTGGCAAGGATAGAAGGAACAACGGGAGTTACTTTACAGGAAAAGTTAATCTCTGCACAACAGACTTCTCAATATGCTCAAAGTAAACAGTTTGATGGTGAGGCTGCACTGGCTAAGACACAGGCACAGGCTATACAAGCTGCCCAAAAGGAATACGGGATAACACCTTCGCAATTTGTTGAAGGATCGGCAACCCGTACTATTCAACCGGTAGAGGTATTAAAGACTGGGGCACAACCGGCTATGGTACAGGTAGCACCGGAACAGAAAGTAGATAAACAATCCGCTGAAGTCTTAAAGAATGATTATGTTGAAGTAAGAAAAGGGGAATACCTTTCTAATTCAGAGTGGGCACATCTTTCTAAAGCAGATCAGGAATTGGTAGTAAGTAAGGGTGTGGTTGCGCTCCAGGATAAACTGACATTCCCCATCCTATCATCGGATAAACTGGTAACTACTATTACCGGAGAAAAGGCCGTAGAAGTAGGGAATAAGGACTTAATCTTACTTTCAGACTACGGTAAGCTATCGGCAAAAGAACAGAAGATAATAATGGATAAAGGATTTAACGGACTGGATGAGTGGTATAAGACAGAGGATGCCAAAGTAGACGCAGCCATCAAAGCGGAACAGAATAGCGTCCAGTCACGCATAGATGAATTGACCGCCAAGAAAGCCGAATTTGAAGGTAAGTCTTTCTTTGATAAAGCCGGAGCAATACTTAATACTGGTTCAACAGGTGAACAGTTCATGCAGAAGGTCTTATCCTTCGGGCAGGTTAAGACTGAGAACTTTGACAAAGACCAGGTAGAGTTAGACTACTTAATAGCACGCAAAACAGCCCTTGATAAAGGCGAGAAACTGTCCGTAGATGAAAAGACCTATAAGGATATGGTATTTGGCAAACAGCAGACAGCAGCAGACTTAGGGATGCAATTCGTACCCTTTGAATACTTCAGGCCAGAGCGCATGAAGGAATTGGAATGGTGGGAAGCTGTAGTCTACCCGATGTTAGATGTTGCTACGCTTATTCCCGTAGTGGGACTTGCAGCCAAAGGCGGATCGGCAGCGTTAAAAGGGGCAAAGGCGGTATCCAAGATTGCCTCACTTGGTGGTAAGTCTGCGGTAACATTCGCAGCGAAAGATGCAGAAGTAATGCTGGCAAAAGCCACTGCTAAAACCGCAGCCATCCGTGAAATAGAAGGCGCAGTAGGTAAAGCATTACAGGAAGCCACTGATCCGGCAGTCAAGAATACATTAAGGGAAGCGTTAAAACCCGCAGCGAAGGATGTTGCGTTAGCAGAAAAGGAACTTGCCCAGATTACCAAGAATGTTGACGAACTATCCAAATTATCCAAAGTAGCTGATGGTGTTAGTGACGCTGAAATAGCCGCTAAAACCAAAACCTTCAAAACCCTTCAGCGGGTTGAACAGGAATCCTTTGCAGGGGCACGCCGGATAGCTGCTCCGGCTGACATAGCACAATCGGCAGTGGTAGGACGGACAACCGTAGCCAACTGGGATGATCTAAGCCCTGAACAGAGAGTAATAGGGCTAACCCTTGCAGCCCTGCCATTGGGCATACCAGGCAAGGTCTTGAACGTCTTGGAGAACGTACTTGACCCGTTCAAGATACCGGAGAAAGCAGTGGTGGCAAGGGCAACCCGTAAACTACCGACAACACCGGAAGAGTGGGCAAAGTTCAAACCGGAAGGCGGTAAGATTTACGCCGAGGCCAGTGGTGGTACTACCAGGATGATTATTGATGAAGGGATTGGGACACCGGAACAGGCACGGCAGGCCGTTGCCAGTTTACAGAAACAGATAACAGAAGGCGCAGAGAAAGCCACGGCTGAATATGGAGCGATGACAGTTACAAAGAAAGGAACTGGACTTCAAACAGTGGTGGGCAAAACTGCCGTATCAGCTACCCCGATGGGTGAGATATTTAAGGAAGGTACTGGCGCATTTGGTAAGAAAACCAACCTTGAAAAGTTCCTGTCTGAATCAGGAGTTGATGTAGAGATAAAAGGTAAACCTATTGATTACGTCAATCCGATATCAGGTGTTAAAGAGACCGTAGAAAGCACAGTAAGCGCAAAACAAGGCGTAACCGTCATGGGCAAAGAAGGCGGTCAGTATGTGGGCACGGAGTTATTCCCCAAGTTCTCTGAGCAGGCTGCTTTCGGTGCAAGTGGAAAGATTAAATCCGGCCTGTTGATTGGTGTGCCTGAAGTATCCAAGTTAGACCCGAAACTGGCTAAGATGAAGATGAAGGATATGGAAGAGGCCGCTATCAAGACTTTCAATGAAGGGAAAACACCAGGCCAGATCGTTGAAGGCTTCAAGCAGTATAAGCAATTCATGGAGAATGAAAACGTCATCACTGGTGGTACGCAGGAAATGCGGGCACAGAATCTAAGGAGTAGGCTTGCGGATAAGTTGAACCTTAATAGCGGTGAATATTATACCCGTACCAAACAGGGCAAGGTTGAGTTATTCCAGATGTATATTGAGGGTGGCAGGATGACCCCTTATACATTATCGGAACTATATCAATTAAAAGGTAAGGCACTCCGTAATTCATTAGAGGATATGTTCTTTGGTTTGACGGACACTGTTGATAGGTTCAAGACCGGACGCTTATTTGAAGGTGAGGACTTATTAACTAAAGAACCCCAGGTTGCCAAGATGTTCGATGAATTTGACGAAGGGGCAAGGACTGGTAAGTATAAGCCGGATGAAGTAACTCGCCTCAAGAAAGAGGCAATGGATAAACTGCGCCGTGACAGTTCCCCTACTATTCCAAGAGAGGAACTAAGGAAGCAGATCATAGCGGAAGCAGTAAGGGTAAAGCGTGAAGGCACGCCGGAAAGCCCGTCAGATAGGGCACAGAGAATACTTGACGAAGGCAGACAGCGTGTTGAGCCTACAAGGGCTGAAGGCCGTGATTTACTTGGGAATAGGGTTGACGTAACCAGGACAGTTAGGGCTGAAGGCGTAGATATCATGGGCAACCGTGTAGGCACTTCAAGGGTTGAATCTCTAAGGACAGAAGCACCCAGAGTTGAAACTTCACGGGTTGAAGCTCCAAGAACTGAAATGCCCCGTACTGAAGTCCCAAGAACTGAAGCACCACGAACCGAAACGCCGAGGGTTGAAACGCCACGGATAGAAGCCCCACGGACGGAAACTCCACGGATCGAAGAACCAAGAACAGCTATATTAAGGGTTGAGCCGCCACGGGTGGAAACTCCCCGTGTTGAAGAGCCACGAATTGAAACTCCAAGAGTGGAAACACCGAGGGTAGAGACACCCAGAGTTGAAACTCCTCGTGTAGAAACCCCAAGAATTGAAACACCACGGATAGATACCCCACGTACTCCTGTTGACCGGACACCACCTCCGAGAATAGATACTCCGGTAATAAGGACACCACGAGTACCTACTGACCGGATACCGCCACCCCGTATCACGATAAAGACTGATAAAGTAAGGTATGAGGACTTAACCGCCGCACAATTAGAGGGTGCGGTAGCTTGGCGGCAAGGCTGGATATACAAGCTAATTTTTCCGCCATTTTCCCAGAAGGATGTTATCAACACAAAAGAGCCAATACCAGGCGTAAAATACCATGAAGGTATAGGAAGTGCAGCCAAATCTATCGTAGTAACCCACGGTGAAATACCTGCCAATATCAAGAGAGACATGGGCATCGTTGACATAGACATATCCAGGGCAAAGGAAGGCGGCAAGCAGCCCACTATAAAGTTCAAGCCGGACAGTAAACAAAAGACATCCTACTCAGGCATAGTAACCACAAATGATACAGGAGGGCAATAGTGAAGAAACACTTTGAAGATTTACTGGCCTGGTGTAAATCTAAAGGCATAAAAGTCAGATTTACTACATCCAAAGAACTTTCAGATTTCGCAGCGATGAATCCTGGTGCAGCCAAGAAGATGGGGTTCAAAAATATCAAGAAAGATGAGATGTTGATTGATGTAGAACTTCCTGAAGACGTACAATTCCGTAACCTTATACACGAGCTTATTGAGAATGAACTGATCGCCGATGGAGACTCATACTGGGTAGCACATAAAAAATCTTTAGCTGCGGAAGCGTGGGCAGTCAAGAAGGCAGAGAAGTTCGTTTCTAAGCGAAAGGGCAAAGCCCCTATCCGTAGTGCTACAATAAGAATATCAAGGAGTAAATAGAATGATGCAACAAAAGAGCTTCGATCCAGACAAGTATGGTGGTGCTAAGAAGGCATTGCAAGCACGAAACAAAGCGATGAAGGAATACAAGCAAGATGGGTATAAAGTACGTGGCTGGTCTTTAAGCGGGCAACAGCGTGGATATTCAGGTTTTGGCAGTGATAGAGATACCAGTGTGCGCACTGTCTATATGCTTGATATCTATAGCAAATAGGAGCAAATAAGATGCCTATTATATGGTTAAGATCGGAGAAATCCTCAACCTCAAAGCGTGCAGCACAGCGGGAGCAGACCAGACTCCGTAAAAGCGGTTACACTACTTCTATAGTAGAAAAACAAGTAGGTAAAGTTAAAATGTATGGAGTGAAATACTTATGAAAGCTAAACCTTTAGACTGGTACTTTTACGGATGCTCATGCGGGTTTTTTAAGTCAAGTAATAAGATGATGGGCAAATGCCCCAGGTGCGGGAAGAAACTCAAACGCTACAGGAGTTTAATAGGTAAGTAACTATATACAGGTAACTAAATAAAGGTTAAGATAGAATTATGAAACGAGTATTTGCGCTGCTGCTGCTTATTGGCATGATAAGTAGCATTATAGGGAATAGTGCGCCAGTCAGTGCATTGTCTGATATCCGTAGACCTACTGGAGATGATTCTAATACTTGTGCAGCAACATCAACTGGCGCAAATAGATGGTCAGTTGTGGATGAAGATTCACCAGCCAGCGATGCAGACTATTATACAATGGTAACTAATAATGGTGGTAGAGTAACAATGTCTGCTGCTGTTTTTGCTGTTCCCGCCACGGCAAGTATTATTAATGTAACTATTTATTATCGGGGGAATAATAGTGGAACGGCAAGCTTTCGTCCATCAATGAAGATCGGCACAACTTATTATGATACCACGCTAGGTTCAGTTAGAGACCCAAGCGCTTGGACTACTTATTCAGATGCCATTACAACTAATCCTAAGACCGGAATTGGCTGGACTGTCTCTGACTTGAACAGGTCTGGCGGGGATTCTGCCAACTATTTGAATGCTTTTGGCACAGCAAGTACCGACTGTAAGCCTGAGAACACAATTTCATGGGTATATATCGAAGTAAACTATACAACCTACGATATATCCAATACTCCAAATTCTAAGGCATTTAGCACGGTAGCAGCAAACTCTACTTACTATGCCAAAGGATCAGCACCTTCCAATCCAGTAGTGGATGGCGATTGCACTTATGCTGTTACCAATGATGGAAGTGCAGCAGTAGACATATCAATCAAGGCTACTAATTTTACGGGAGGTGTGGGATGGACACTTGCGTCAAGTGTGGGATTAAACCAGGTCAAAGTCGTATCTTATAAAACAGGAGATAACCCTGCTTCGGGCATAGTGCTTACTACTTCAGGGCAGGCTTTTATATCGAACCTTGCTGCTGCCGCACACACGCATTGGGATTTTAGCCTCAATACAGGGACTTTTGCTGATGGGGTAGCTAAGTCTTCTACAATTACACTGACAAGCACAATACATTAGGTAAGAAAATGATAAATGTTACAGAATACAAGGACACGGCAATTGCACTCTCAATAGCATTTGTGTTATTGATAGTACTGGCAATAACAAGCATTCCTCCGGTTGTCACTGTGGTAGCTGACAATTCATATCTATCTACCAGTGCAACAATTGAAATAACTGTGGACAATATAATTCCATGAAAGGGATTTGGTATAATAAGAAATAATGGAGGCGAAAATGAAAACATTAAAACTATGGTTACTAACAGCACTGGCCTTAATTTGCATACTTGTCCCTTCTAGTGCTGCGCTGGCTGCTACCACGGCAGATGTGACTGTTACGGCAACTCCTACTTATATAGCCATGACTAACAGTGAGGCTACGTGGGCATTAGGCGCAGTGCTGGAAAACACAAGCTATTGGTGGACAACGGCAGGGACAGCACCAGCAGAGCCATTTGTTGCCGGAGACATGAAATCTACTATAACCAATACGGGCAGCGTGGCAGAGGATTTTAGTGTTCACGCACATAACTTCACTGGAGGAGTGGGGTGGACGCTCCATGCCACAGTCCCAAATGCAAATGTAGTTGTCCTAAGTGTGGGCATTACTGGATGTGCTAATGAAGCAGCCATGTTGGACTTAGTGTATACGACTCCTCAGAGCTTTGTCAGTAACTTGGCAGCAGCAGGCACAGTGAAATGGTGTGCATTATTGAAGACTGGGACTTTCGGGGATGGTGTGGCTAAATCAGCCACAGTAACACTTACTGCAACACAGCATTAAAGAGGTGAGATGAAAAGATTAATAGTCTTAGGTATTCTACTAATAATGGCATTAGGCTGCGTGGAGACATCAAACACAAGAGGCATGCAGATTTCAAAACCCAACCCTAATGGTAGTGATTATACAATCACTGCACAACCTTCGGATAGTTCTACTTTAACTAATGAGCCTCCTCAAGATCGTACATGGATAAGCCCAGGAAAAGTAAACATAGGCAACTATTACCCTGGTGCTACGGCTGATTGGGTTATGACCATACATAACGGCAAGCCCATACCGGCGCAGTTTGCCATAGGATATCGGAATCCTGATTACACAGCGGAAGGGTATACTAAACCATTATTGGCAACAGAGGACTGGGTAATAATAGCAGATGAGACTCCGATATTAGCCCCTTATGAGACCAGAGAGGTTGGGGTAACTCTAAAAATACCTTATGGAGTTAAGGCCGTCCCTGCTAAGTGGGAATATTGGATCAGTGTCATAGACAAAACACAGAAAGGCAATGTAAATACAGAGCTATGTTCACGCTGGTTAGTAGATATGAGGTAATGAATGTGCTTAAAGTTAATAGTGCTGGTAAGCATCTTACTGTGTATGTTGCTGAGTCCATGTATGATTCAGGCAGCCACATCAGTAGATGTTACCATTACTGCTATAGGTTTCATTATCGCTCCCCCCTCCGGTTTTTCAGTTTCATATATATCAGATTACGAGACTGCCTTGACATGGACAAATCCGGTAGGCTCAATATCCACAATGGTAAGGGCGGCATATGGTCACGTTCCCACGGATATGGCAGACGGATATTTAGTTTATTTGGGGAATGGGGATACTGTTAATGATCCCAACATCGATCCATTCAACGGAGATAGCCTTTATTATAGGGCTTGGGCACAACGCAATGATGGCATATGGGGAGGGCTATATGCAGACACTGATACGGAGGACATTATGAGTTTAGGATTTTATTTCATAGGATTGATAGCCTTGATGCTGGTAGCAGCGGTCTTAGCCATTGCTGCCTTTATTACTAAACGCAAACTACTTGCTGCATTATCAGGGTTACTGTTTATAACGATAGTAGGCGGGGTTGTAACTACCCCGACATTCCCAATGGCTAATCTGGTTATTATGTTTTCATTAGTAGCGGCTACTGCCATGTTCTTGTCTCCGGTATATTTCAAAGTGCCCCCCGCTTCACCTCCTGCAAGTACTGCTAATGCTGATAGGATACTAGCGGAGGCTGATCGTGTTCGCAAACTCAGAGGACAATATAAGATGAAAGACCAGAGGGGATTATTTTAAATGAAGATGTGCAGCGAACTGGATAAATGCCCCAAAGTCCTATCATTAAGAAGCCATGACTGGGCGTGCGATGCTCAATTTACAGAAGCAGTTATGAAGACCTGCGATAAGTGCGGGGATAAGAAATGAGGAATCCGTTTGGTAGAAGGCAATATTACTACATAGTGACCCGCATCAATGGCAGACTCGTGATCTGGATGAAATCCGATTGGAAAAGTGAGGCTGATGCCAATGCAGCCGGATTTAGGGCAGTCAAAGGCCAGCTATTTACCGTAGTTGCGAAACCCTTTAACAATGTCGCTCGTGTAACTCAAGAAATGAAGTCGCAACATCTCGAAGAAAGCTGTGATCTTGAATCCTCAATCCAAAGGGCAAAGCACCAATTAAAAGATAAAAGCGAGTTAGAAAAAGATGATGCAATATAAAACCCTATCCCATATAGACGAGGTGCTAAACTCTATTCACTACGGGCAATTCTGGGCGTTGTGTGGAAGTTTAGTACCTAACTCTTTTCAGTTGACTGAGGATAAGGCCAAAGTTAGCTGCCCGTATTGTAAGGGTTTACTTGATAAGGGGTAAAGCCATGTAAAAGAAATCCGTTACCACCGTAACCAATTCAAAACCTGTGGTGGTAATCGTCAAGCCTCACCGTAAAAAGTGGGGCTATTTTTTATAACTATTGATTAAATTTAAGTCACTATATATAATAAGGTATATGAAAACGTGCCACAATCTCCGTGTTATAATAGAAGTAACTAAATAAGGGGTTCATATGTTAAAAATCCTGCAAGCGAGTTCGCCAGGGATAATAGAATATCTAAACGCAACTACCATACTTGGTATGCCTGTCCCGACTTTTGCAATAATCCTCTTTATATCACTGGTAGTTCTTAGTGCGCTTGGATTCTTTTGGTGGAATGCTAACCGTTTAGCCAAGCATAAGAACGAGTCAAGGGGAAGGATAATTGCCGAGTTCATGCCCGAACATGGCGGGAAAGTCTACCGCAGGTTATGTGAAGTCTACAAAATGGAAGTCAAGCAGGTGCAGAGCCAATCACGTGCTTTTTTCATGGCCTCCAGCTACGTCAAAGCCCCAAAGGATCATGCGATCGATGGATATTACGCATTACCGGAGCATGATTACTTAGATGTATGGCCTGAAAATGCTAAACCTATACAGCAGGTCACATTACAGAAGTTCTATTTTGTAGAGAATGACCCTTGCCCTAAGAATCCACACGACCCAAAAGCCTGGGACACTGAGAGATATATAAGAATTACGGCAGCCATAGCTAAACTTGCTAAAGATGAAAGTAACTTACAGGTATTAGTCAGTGAAATGTCTGGAGTTTGGCAGAATATAGCCGACTTCGTAAAGAAACTTAATTTAATCACGATACTGTTATATATGGTAGGAGCAAACATACTGGTCAATCTGTTTACAGCATTCATGGGTTTTCAAAACAACCAGGGCATCCAAGCCTTAGTTAAATTCTTAGTAGGATCAGGGAAATGAAGGGAGTTAAGATTTCAGAGAATGAAACAGTCCGGCGTGTGTCTAAGAAAGGTGGCATGGATAGGCATACTACCTGCCCCTATTGTGGCATGAAATGTGGAATAGAAGTATCTGATCGCCAGCTTCATCCTTTCTGTGGTCATGTTGTAAATGTATGGGAAGCAGCCGGAAGATGGTATATTCGATTTAATCAGTTTAAGCAGGAAAAGAAATGAGACAGCCACCACTTAACCCATTCAAAGAAGCCGTAGAAGAGCCTGAAATAGAGGAAGATGTGGTTATACCTACCATGTTGCCAAAACTTCCCAAGATTACCTCATTACCTAAGATGGATGCGCCTATAGATGAGGCAGTCAAAGGTAATGGGCATAACCCCGATGCAGACGAACAAATAGTGGCCGAAAAGAAAGAGGAAGATAGAGTACAGGCTGAAGAGGATAAAGAACTTGAAAGGATGCGTGAAGAAGCGGAAGAGGCTAAGATACCAGGTTCAGGGTACTTATTTAATGTTAAGAAGAAACATCTACCGGAAGCCACACGGCTAAATGAGAGAGAGGTATTTGCTTTTGCAGTAGGTGGAGTACAGGATTATGTGTTACGGCGTGCGGATACTGGTGAGGATTCCAGTGTATTTGAGAATTTCCGTGATGCCATATTCAGGCTAAAAATATCATTGAAAGGCGAAGGCCGATCAGAGAACATTGCAGTCCGTCAGGTAGACGCAGAAGAAAAAGCCAATAGTGCAAGGGGTTCAATGAATGGTATCTAAAATCCCCGAAGTAGTCATAATCCCCGACAGCAACTCTAAGAAACTGTACGGGATTGATCCGGTCATTATAACCCGTGAAGATATGGTATCAATATCAGGCTGGTATAAACTCGCAGTAGGGCATGATATGTTCTTGAATGAACGAGAATTTAAGAATAGGGATATGTTCACAAAGTATTGGATGATATCAATGGGCATGACAGAGTATCCCTTTATGATCTTTTATGGTCAGGAAGGTGGCGGAAAATCAATGGGGATGGCAGTCACAGCACATCGCTTGATTAAACACTTTGGGAGGAAGCCTACGCTGGACTTCACGCCGCCGGAGGGTGAATACTACCGTCCTTTCAATTCAGTGATTGTAAGACAGCAGGCTATTGAAGTGCTGCAAAAGATGGGTGATCCAGAGGGATTGATACCCAAATATGAAGCTGAAATAACCCAAATACAGAAAACCCCGCCATTCTTCAATTTTTATGATGAGGACTTTGTAGATAGGATTAAGAATGAGCTTGACCGCCTTCAGCGGATTGAAAAGGAACTCACAGCAAAAGGGGAAAGCGTACCACAGGAAGAGTTTGAGAAGTTAGTCATTTATAACGCCGTATTTGCTCTGGACGAAGGTGACAGTTATGGTGATATCCAGGCGCAAACTAACCTTATTAAACTGATAGGTAGAATTGCCCGCCGGAGAAGGCATACCCATACTACAATTCTAATGGCCTATGTAGATTTGAAAGATGTTCCTGTGAGGATTATCTTGAATCGAGCCACCCACCAGGTAATGTGTGCTAAGAACTGGGTCTATGATGGATTCTGCTCTTATCGTGTTGCGGATGTAAGGCAAGGGGGCAGTGGTGAGTCGAAGTTTATGCACCTGCGCCCTCAAGATTGCACACATCTATGGAACTCACACAACCTTGTAAGCATCAGCCATGACGTAGAGATAAAGTTTGGCAATAAGGGAGCTAAGAAGAAAGTCAAAGTGGAGGACAAGTAATGGGATTCTTTGACCGTATCAGTGGTGGAGGGCAAATACCCACCCATGAGAAAGTAACCAATGTACAGATAACCCCTATTGGCGTAGAAA
>Ga0315290_10002594_pt1 | contig 12768 bp, 12 predicted proteins | sample YL17G12_0_MG_FD_203627 | JGI IMG/M metagenome (GOLD analysis project Ga0315290, IMG submission 203627) | Sediment microbial communities from Yellowstone Lake, YNP, Wyoming, USA - YL17G12_0 | ecosystem: Environmental > Aquatic > Freshwater > Lake > Sediment | place: USA: Wyoming | collected...
GTGAAAAACGAGACGCTGGGCAACCTCTCGCACTTACCGGATCACCTCATCGACATGATCCGCCGCTCCCTGCAGGGGGAGACGTTCGTGCCGCTGGCCCAGGCCTTCGAGATTACCACCTCGCGCCCACAGGGCCACGTGCATGCCGTGGCCCTGGCCATGCAGCGCCTGGGCATGGCCTCGCTGCTCAGCCCCAAACCATGCTCTGAGCGGGACGCGGTCCTGGCCCTCATCGCCTCACGCATCGTGGCCCCCACCACCAAACTGGCCACGACTCGGCTGTGGCACACCACCACCCTGGCCGAGGACTTCGGCGTGACGCAGGCCAGTGAGGACGATCTGTACGCCGCCATGGACTGGCTGCTCGCGCGCCAGGACCGTATCCAAAAAAAGCTCGCCTCGCGCCACCTGTCCAAGGCCAGCCTGGTGCTCTACGATCTGTCCTCCAGTTACTTCGAGGGCCACGCCTGCCCGCTGGCCAAGTACGGCTACAACCGCGATGGCAAAGCCGGCAAGTTGCAGGTCAACTACGGGCTACTCACCGATTCGCGCGGCTGCCCTGTGGCCATCTCCGTCCATGAGGGCAACACCGCCGATAGCCGCACCTTCATGCCCGCCGTGCACAAGTTGCGTGAGGACTTCGGTGTCAAACAGATGGTGATGGTGGGGGACCGCGGCATGATCTCGCACAAGGCCATCGACGAGATGCGCGAGATCGACGGGATCGGCTGGATCACCGCGCTCAAGACCGCCTCGATCCGCGCCCTGGTCGAGCAGGGGCATCTGCAGCTGGGCTTGTTTGATACGTGCAATCTGCTCGAGATCGACTCACCGGACTTCCCCGGCGAGCGCCTGGTGGCTTGCCGCAACGAGGCCTTGGCCCAGCTGCGCGCACACAAACGTGCCGAGCTGCTGGCCGCCACCGAGGGCCATCTGGCCAAGATCAAGACACGCGTGGACGCCGGCAAGCTGGTCGGCGCCGACGCCATCGGGCTGCGCGTGGGCGCCATCATCAACAAGTACAAGATGGCCAAGCACGTGGAGCTGACCATCACCGATTCTGCCCTGCCCTGGGCGCGCAAGGCGGACAGCCTCGCCCGCGAAGCGGCGCTGGACGGCTTGTACATCATCCGCACATCCGTGCCCGCCGAGCAGATGGGCGCACCCGAGTGCGTCCGCAACTATAAGTCACTGGCCTACGTGGAGCGCGCCTTCCGTTCAATCAAGACCATCGACCTGAAGGTACGCCCCATCCACCACCGCACCGCCGACCGGGTGCGCGCGCACATCTTCCTGTGCATGCTGGCCTACTACGTCGAGTGGCACATGCGCGAGGCGTGGAGCGAGCTGCTGTTCGCCGACACGGAGCACGCGGCCAAGGCGAAGCGCGACCCCGTCGCGCCAGCCAATCGATCCGCCGCCGCACACGCCAAGGCGACGAGCCATGTCCTCCCTGACGGCACCCCCGCACACAGTTTCGCGACCCTGATGGCTGAGCTCGCCACCCTCGTGCGCAACACCTGCCGCACTCCACACGCCGGGCCCGATGCGCCCACCTTCGAGGTCACCACCACCGCTGGGCCACAGCACCAGCGTGCCTTCGCACTCATCAAGGCCATCGGGGTGTAGACAGAAACTTACCCTGTCATTCTCAAGTAAATGCTTATCCCGTTGCGTACCCTTGAGGCATAGTCTATAGTCCGTGCCATGGCTAGACCAGACTACCCGAAAACAATGCGCGAATTTCGAGAGCAGTTTTCAACTCAACAATCGTGCATGGAGTATCTCTCCTCATCACGATGGCCTGAGGGTTTCATGTGTCCTCACTGCGCACACGCTGGGGGGTGGCTCAAAAAAGAACGGTTTCTGTATCGCTGCGGCCAATGCAAGCGAGACACGTCACCGACAGCAGGAACGGCGATGCATCAGTCAAAAATTCCAGTTCAAGATTGGGTCTGGGCAGCCTATATGGTTGCCACCCACACGCCAGGGTTAAGCGCAACACAGCTACAACGGTATCTTGGGACATCAAGCTATAAAACGGCGTGGTACCTGCTGCAGCGATTGCGCAGAGCGATGGTCAATGATCACAGAACGCCTTTACGCGGAAGGGTTGAGGCGGATGAGACGCTGATCGGTGGACCTGCGAAAGGCAAGAAAGGTCGCGGTGTTGCCAGGGGTAAGAGTAAATCCCTGGTGCTTGGAATGGTCGAAGTGTTGTCGTACAAGGATGCAAGCGGAACGGCAAAGACACGCGCAGGCCGAGCTCGACTAGCAGTTGTCGATCACGCCGACGAGGAGACCATCCGGATGTTTCTCGATAACAATCTCACGCCCGGTTCACGGGTTCAAACAGACGGATGGCGGGGTTATTCTGAAACAGCCCTGTTGGACTACCGACCTATCGTCAAAGTTCAGGATTCTCCTCAGAGCGCAAGCCGTTTGGCGCCACACATCCACAGGGTCTTTTCGAACCTGAAAACTTGGCTCCAGGGAACCCATCATGGGGTTGAGCCAAAATATCTGCAAGCCTACCTGAACGAATTCGTCTTCCGATTCAACCGGAGGCAAACGCCAATGGCGGCATTTCAAACGCTGCTCGGGATCACGGCGGCTAAAAAGCCATCAACTATGCGAAAACTCATTCAAGGGTACACAACGGGATAAGCATTTGACTTCCATTTTCTTCGCCGATCATGATGACGGCAGAAGCCGGACAGGGTGGGTGCGGCCGGTGATCGGGGGTCTGGCCGGCATTCTCCTCGGATTCAAGACTCACCGCATAAGCCCTACCTGAAGCAGCTCACGTACAGTTCCTATCCAGTGCTTGCCCCCTAGACGCGCTGCATGCTAGGATTTCGGTGAGTAAGCACTTACTTACCATGAAGAAGCGGACCAAACAAACCACGAACGGGAACGGGCAGAGGGCTTCTGCGCGCGATCGTCAGGCCAGCCTCATCGTGGCCGCCGCTTCGCTCTTCGCCGCAAAAGGGTTCAACGGCACCACGACAAAAGAAATTGCCAAAGCGGCGGGCGTGAGCGAGGCCTTGGTTTTTAAATACTTTCCGACGAAACGGACGCTCTACGCCGCAATCCTGGCAGAAAAAGTGACCGTCAACGAACTGCTCGACGCGGTGGAGGAGGCGGCCAAGAAACGAGACGACCAGCGCGTGTTCACCATGATTGCGAGCTATCGCATTCGCCCCGGCGTCGATTCGACGCTCTTACGACTCTTGTTATTCAGCGCACTGGAAGGGCACGAACTATCCGAGATGTTCTTCGGCAAGCACCACAAAGTGTTCTATGACCACCTCGCCGCATACATTCGCACAAGGATTGAAGACGGCGCGTTTCGCCCGGTCGATCCCCTCCTGGCAGCCCGCGCGTTCATCGGCATGGTCGTCCATCACCGTCTGCTCCATGAGATCTTCGGAGTCCCGATGCATCAATCCCATGAGGACACGGTGGCGACCTACGTCGACCTCTTCCTCACCGGACTGATCAAGAAACCGGCCAGCCGTAAGTCGCCGGGGAAGCGTGCGCGATGAATCCCCTGAAACAACATCCGATTGTCACACTCGGGGTGATTATTTTCTTTGCGGTCACGGCCCTTGTCGTATTTCGCCTCAGCAGCGGGGCCAAGACCGACGCCCGCAAGGCCCTGGCCATCACCGTCGCCACCGTGGCGCCGCTGAAGCAGGACCTCGACATTCGACTCACCTATACCGCCGACATCACCCCCAACCAAGCGGTCAATCTGTTCTCACGGGTCGACGGCTACATCGCCAAGATCTACGTCGATAAAGGCGACCTGGTCAAAGCCAACCAGCTCCTGATCGAGATCGATCACACAGATTATCGGCATGCCGTCAACCAGGCTAAGGCAAACCTGGCTGCAGCCAGAGCGAGAGTCGCGCAGCAGGACGCCACGGTCCGCAATACCACCCTCACGCTCAATCGGATGCAGGCATTGATCAAAGACCAGTTTGTCTCGCAGCAAGATCTGGATAACGCCCAGGTCGCGTACGACGCGGCAGCGGCGGCGCTCGACTCACTCCGCGCGCAGGTCCAGCAAATGGAGGTCGCCCTGGCGCAGGCCGAGACGAACTTGGCCTACTCGTATATCCGTGCGCCCTTCGCGGGCTACGTGGCCGAGCGCAACCTCGATCTCGGCGCCTATGTCAGCGGGGCAACCGCCGGCACCTCCACCATCTCGCGCGGGATTCTCACCCTCCATGAGATCCAGACGGTCCGCATTCTGATCGAGGTCGTCGAGAAAGACGTCCCGCTCATTCATGTGGGCCAAAAGGCGGAAGTGCGCGCCGAGGCTTATCCCGATCGCGTCTTCGAGGGCACGGTCACCCGCGTCGTCCAGGCGCTGAACCGAGCCACCCGCACGATGACGGTCGAGGTGGATCTCCCGAACAAGGATCATGTCTTGAAAGGCGGCATGTTCGCCCGCGTAGAGGTCCTGGTCGGCACCCATCGAAACACGATTCAAATCCCCATCGACGCAGTGAGTCGATTGGAAGAAGCCCAATATGTCTACATTGTGCGCGAAGGAAAGGCCCAGCGCGTGCCGGTGGAAATCGGAGTCCGCGACGAGAACCGGGTGGAGATCACCAAGGGCTTGGACGGGTCGGAGCAGGTGATCGTCTCCGGGAAAGACCTCGTGCACGATGGCACCCCCGTGCAAACGCAGCCGATGAATGCCGTGAAAGGTGAGACGTAAAAGGTGAAAGATGAAAAGACCTCCCACTTTGACGTCTTACTCCGTACGTTTCACGTCTAACGTTTCACGTTTTACGTCTCACGTTTCACGTTTCACGTCTTCATCATGTGGCTGACCCTTCTCGCACTTCGCAATCGCATCGGCATCCTGATGCTGTCCTTGGCCATGGTGATCCTGGGCGCCACCTCCCTGCAGCGGCTCCCGGTCGATCTCTTTCCACAGATTCAAGTGCCCGTCGCCTTCGTCGGCGTCATCTATAAAGGCGCGCCGCCGCTCGATATCGAACAGAGTGTCGTCTACCCCATCGAAAAAGCCGTCAGTTCTGCGTCGAACGTTGAGCATGTCGAGTCGTTTGCGAAACAAGGCATCGGCGGGGTACAGATCTGGTTCAACTGGGGCGCGGACATTAACGTCGGCCAGATGGAGGTGATGCAACGCATCACCCAAATTCTCAACAGCCTCCCGCCCGGCATTCTGCAACCCTTCATCGTCAAGTTCGACGTCTCCAATATCCCTGTCTCCCTCGTGACGGTCTCCAGCGACGATCTCGACGAACGGGCCCTCTACGACCTGGCCTTTAATACGATTGCGCCGCAGATCGAACAGATTGCCAACGTCGCCGCCGCCACCGTGGAAGGCGGCAAGATCCGCCAGATCAACATCAATCTCGATCCGGCTCTGTTGAACGCCCGGAGCCTCTCGATTCTCGACGTCGTCAAATCTGTGAAGGCCGCCAACCTCATTCTCCCCTCGGGCGACATCAAAGCCGGCAATCTGGACTACAACGTCTTCACCAATAATCAGTTCCGCACGGTCGACCCGATCCAGGACGTCATCGTGAAGGTCAACCAACAGGGCAGCCCCGTGCGCGTACGGGATGTCGGGACCGTAACCGATTCGTCGGACATTCAGACCAACATCGTCAGAACGGACGGGGCCAGAGCCGTGTACTTACGCGTCAATAAACAGCCCATCGCCAACACCGTGGAGGTGGTGGATGCGCTGCGCACGGCCCTGCCGAAGATGGTCGGCATTCCGCCCAGCGTGAAGCTCGGCATTTCCTTCGACCAATCGGTCTACATCCGCCAGTCGATCAGCAACCTCATCGAGCAGGGCCTGCACGGATCGCTGCTGGCCGCAGCGGTCATCTTGATTTTCCTCCGTAATTTTACGAGCACGATGATTATTTCCGTCGCCATTCCCCTCTCGGTCATGGTGACCTTCATCGTGCTCTACTTCTCCGGGCAAACCCTGAACGTGTTCACGCTGGGAGGCCTGGCCCTCGGGATCGGCCGGCTCGTCGACGATTCCATTGTGGAACTCGAGAACATTCAACGCCATCTCAACACCACGCCCCGCCGCTGGGACGCGATCCTGGAAGCGGCCCGCGAGGTGGCGATGCCCATTCTCGCCTCGACGATCACTACGGTCATCGTCTTCCTCCCGATTTTCTTCGTCGCCGGGATTGCCCGCTTGCTGCTGATTCCCCTGACCATCACGATCGCGATTTCGCTGTTCACCTCCTTCTTCGTCTCCCGCACGGTCACCCCGGCTCTCTGCTACAAATTCCTCAAGCCGGAACAGGAGTCTCACCGTTCGATGCCGACATGGTTCGTGCGCCTGATGGATTGGAGCCGCGAACGGTACGAGTCCCTGGACAAAGGCTACGAGGGATCGCTCCGCTGGGTCTTGGCCCATCGCCGGCTCTTCATCACCGGCATCCTGCTCCTCTTCGCTGCATCGCTCGCCCTGGTACCCAAGATCGGTACTGAATTCTTGCCGGTGTCGGATGAAAGCCAATTCCGCATCGTCCTGCGCGGACCGGTCGGTCAGCGAGTCGAGAAAACCGAGCAGCAAGTGGCCGAGGTCGAACGGGTGCTGCGGGCACAAATCCCTGCCGAGGAGCTGGAAACCATGGTCTCCAGTACCGGCGTGTTAGCCCAGGGCCGTTCCTCCCTGTTTAATCCGAACACCGGCCCCCATACCTCGGTCATCTCCGTCTATCTCGTCTCGGCGGACAAACGGAAACGGAACCAAGTGCAAATCATGGACGACGTGAGGCCCAAAGTCTTAAAGCTCTTTCCGGGCGTCGCGATGTTTTTCGATCCGGGCGGGCTCGTCAAACGGATCACCAGCTTTGGGTCGCAGAAGTCCGTCGACGTGGAAATATACGGCTATGATTTCGAGAAAGCTCGGGGGGTCATCCGGCAGGTCGAAAGCATGATGCATCAAATACCGGGCCTGGCCGACATCGAAGTCAGCCGCGAGGAGAACTATCCCGAGGTCAACGTGGTGGTGGATCGCGAGAAGGCCGCTCTCCTTGGCATCAGCGAAACGGACGTGGCCAATGCCGTGCTCTTCTCACTCAACGGCAACGGCCCAACCGACCCCATCATCTACACCGACCCCCAAAACGGGAACGAATACTACATCAGCGCGTGGCTCGCGGAAGAACACCGCAAGGACCTCACGGACATCGAGAACATCATTTTAACCGCACGAACCGGAGAGCCAGTCCTCCTGAAGAACGTGGCCTCGCTCAAGCTCAATGCCGGCCCGGTGAAGATCGACCGCAAGTACTTTCAGCGGGTGGTCCATCTGACCGCCAACCCTGTGAACCGGGACCTCGGCGCCATCGCCACCGACCTGGAGGCGGGCTTTGCCAAGATCCAGCTCCCCACCGGCTTCAGCATCCGGTTGGCCGGCCAGATTCAACAACAGAGAGAAACGTTTAAGAGCCTGCTGTTTGCGACGGTCCTGGCGCTGGTCCTCGTCTACATGGTGATGGCCGCTCAGTTTAAATCGCTGATCGATCCCTTCGTCATCATGTTTTCGGTCCCGATGGGCTTCCCGGGCGTGATCCTGATCCTCTTCCTGACCGATACAACCCTCTCCACCACGTCGATGATGGGCATCATCATGATGCTGGGCATCGTGGTCTCAAACGGCGTCCTGCTGGTAGATTATACGAACGTGCTGCGGCGGCGAGGGCGGGAGTTACACGACGCGGCGGTCACCGCCGCGCGGACGCGACTCCGGCCCATTCTGATGACCTCCCTCGCCACCGTCGTGGGGCTGCTCCCCATGGCCATCGGCTGGGGAGCCGGCGGTGAAACGAACGCCCCGTTGGCGCGCGCGGTCGTCGGAGGACTCAGCGTCTCGACGATCCTCACGCTCTTTCTCGTCCCCACGATCTATGTGATCTTAGAGGAACGGTTCCCCCGCCATGCGGACGAGGCGCCACAGGATGTCGACTGGAAACCGGCGGAACCGACTAGTCGATAGCAGGATACGAGAAGGTTGAGGCTGAGGCTGGATGAAAAATGGTCTGATCTTCGCTCAACCTCGATCTCAGCCTTGGCCTGCTGAGCGAAGCCGACCGATTACCCGACCGTTGGAAAGAGCGCCTTCAGTTGCATCGCCAAGCCAATGTCCCCGCTGATCTTGAGCCGCCCCGACATGGCGACGGCTGTTCCACTCAAGTGGCCCTTCAGAATCTTAAGGCAATCCTCTCCCGCCATTGAGAGCACTACGTGCGGGTCCGCATGCATCCCCTCTGCGACCTGACAGGCCCTCTCCCGGATCGTGAGAATGTACTGCCCGCCCTGCGCGCCGCTCAGATCGAATTGGTAGACCGCATCAAGATCTTCGGCGGCATCTGCATCGAGCCGACCTGGGAGAAGCTGAAAAAACTCTTTGATAGTATTGGGGTTCATGGTTCGTGGGATGGGAGACGCGGATCGATACGGGGGCCGCGTTGCCGCGGCCCCCGGTCCATGGCTAGTAGCGGAGCGTGACCGTCGCGGTACTGCGACGCGCGCCGAAAAAGTCTTTGGAGAACGCCTCGACGACGGCAGGGTCATAGCCCTTGCAGCTGAAAATGTCGAGGTAGGCGTTGTTCGTATCGTTTGCAAAATGGCCGCTGATCAACGAGGTCGAGATCAGCTGCACCATGGAATAGCCGGCGACGCGGCCTGAGCCGAAATCGACGACCTGGCACTCGCCAAAACGCTTCATGTCGATGAGCTCGCAGAGCTCGACGACATAGCGGCGGATATGGTCGGCATTGCGGATCAGGTCGGGATGACAATCTTGGAGGTCAACTGCGGTACAGAGTCCCCACGCCTTCCCCTCGCCCACCATCTCCTGGGGGGCAATGGAAGCAGCTACTGGGGACTCGGATGGAAAGATCGCGGACTCGGAATCAGTGGGGCTATTCATAGAGGTTGTACACCTTTCTGTTAGGAGGGTGAAAAAACTGCGACGATAGACTGTATTGGGGACTATACCACGAATTTTTTCGCATCAGGGAGGATGAAGAAACTTTTTTTCACACCGAGGCGTTCAGGGGCCACTCGATCGGTTGACAAGGTTCTCAGCGGTCGGAGAGAATGCCGCGCATGACTACGACCCCTGACGCATCCCTGACGGAATTTCCCGATCGCCTCTGCACCTGGTGCCAGGTGCCGATGAAGAAGCGCCTCGTCGGTGGCAAACAGTTCGTCCACTACACCTGCCCGAAGTGCGTCTTCCAGCACACGACCCGGCTCGGCCCGAAACCACCCAGCCCCGCGCACTAACCCAAGCCTATCTGGTTGATCTGGTTTGTTTTGTTTATCTGGTTGATTTGGTTCATCTGATCGGTTTCGTTCAACCAAAAAACCAGACAAACCCAACAAACCAAATGAACAAACCAGCTACCGGCGTGAAAGACCGGTCTGCAGGTGATCGTCAAAGATCTGGGCCAGTCGCTCCCTGTCCTCCGGACTGATCGAGGTGATCGTCGCTCCGAACTTAGGGGAACGCACGTGGACGACTTGCAAGCCACAAGTCAACGTTCTCCCCTGCTCCAGCTCGATCACGAGTTGGAGCGCATCGCCGCTCTTCGCGAACAAGCGGCTCTCAATCCGGACACCTGTCTCGCTGATATCCAGAACCTTGCACGGCGCCGAGAAAGCCCCCCCGCTGCAGACGGCCGTTCCGGTTTACCTCGATACGTGACCCTTTTCGCTTGTACCCCATCGGTTCAGGTCTCCTGTTTTCGACATGATAGCAAGCGGCCACACAGCTCCAAAGGAAATTGCCAAATAGCGCTACAGCTTTTCCTTTACGAGGCCACGCACCTGCTCCATGCGCGTGCGATTGACGCCCAGATCGCCGTAGCCGGTGCGGGAGGCGGAACGGAAGTGGATGGTCTTGGTTTCATCGTCGAACAGAAATTCGACATCGTCAACGAAACGCAGCAACAGGCTGGTGAATTCGTAGTGCAGGTAGGACGCGTCTTCTTCGACAAGCTTTGTGCGTGGCAAGGAACGGATGACTTCCTTCAACGCCTCCTTGGCTTCAACCCGAGACTTGCGATAGCGAATGGGCGCGATGGCATGGCCCTCGTCTTGAGCTTGGGTTGAGACACAGTTGGGTTTAGCAGGGCAAGATGACAACGATCGTCCAACCGGCATCAGCGATCTACCCTCCTTTCACTCGACAGCCCCACCGGCCACACGTCATGACTGCTTCCGCCACTTCAGTTGCCTTACAGTAAGGAAGTAAGATATTCTTCCTTTCCAGGGAGGGCGCGACACATGCTAGCCAAAAAGACCTCGAAAAACCAAGTGACCATACCGAAGAAGATCCTGAACGAGATCCCCGATACGGATTACTTCGATGTCTCCTTGCGTGAAGGAGCCGTTGTGTTACGACCGGTGACGGTCGCCGAGCCAGGCAGCCGACTGGCGACCGTTCGCCAAAAGATCCGTGACCTCGGCCTGGAGTCGGCAGACATCGACCGGGCCATTCAGTGGGCAAGAAGCCGTCGAGGACGGCGCCAGTGATCCGAGCCGTTCTGGACACGAATGTCCTCGTATCGGCCCTGCTGTTTACCGGTTCCCCGTCTCAGTTGATCCCCGCCTGGCAAGCCGGTCGTGTGCGCCCCGTGGTTTCCGCCGAGATACTTGAAGAGTACGTGCGCGTCCTGGCCTATCCGAAGTTCAAGCTGACTGACTCGGAGATTCGTGGTCTCATTGAAGAAGAGGTACTTCCCTTTGTCGATACCGTTCGGGCAAGACCCATCTCGGTCCCAACACTGAGAGATCCAGACGATTTGAAGTTCATTGCCTGCGCAGTCGCAGCAGGAGTTCGGTGGCTCGTCAGCGGGGACGACGACCTGCTTTCCCTCCGCAAGGTGATAACGGTCGAGATTGTCTCCATAACAACCTTCCTGCAACAACTCAAGCATAAATCCTAGCGCAATCAGCGTCGAACCGGCGCGATGGCTTGGCCCGCATCCAGCGCCTGGGTCGAGACGCAATTGAGGCTGGGAGGGCACGGTGCTTTGGTGCGAGATCTCATGTGACTCCTGGTAATGATTCAACCGAGGACGAGCCCACAATGTTGCGCAACCAGACCTCACAAATCAAGACCGCGTCGGGAGGAATGAGGTCCTGAATGCCTTTATTGCGGTAGGCCAGATGAGGGCTGATGCGTACTTTCCGATAACCGCCGACTTTCATCCCCAACAGCGCATGCTCGACTCCGGCAATCGCCTGGCGACGGCCAACCACGATGCGGTGATCGATCAATGTGACTCCATCCTCGACTCGCACCATCTCCTTGGGAAGCTCCTTGGCCTGGAGGTCATTGAGCGGTACCTCGTTGCCCTTATTCAGGAAAAATCTGGTGTTATAGACGACACGGTCGCCTTTCTTGGCGGGCGTTCCCGTGCCTTCTCGCTCATCAAGCAACTTGAGCCCGCTCATTCGCTTCATTAGTACAAGACCGTTCTGAGCGATGGCTGAACGCCGCCCTGCTCTTCCACGCGGACCGAGACTCGTCCGACTATGCGCCCGTCTTCGGTTTCGACGTCCACGCGCCAGTCCCCTGGATCGAGCCGTTGCTTGAACGTATAGGCGCGGTAGCCGCCTTCCCGGCCGCCGGCAATCTTGATCGGAATCTTGTCGGCATGGGTGAAGGGCTTGTCGCTGTTCGTTCGGAAGTACCAATGGTGGTAGACGGTGGTATTCAGCGCCACTGGGGCGAAGACGGCGGTGAAGCAATAGATCGGCTCACCAGCTGGAAAAGGATTCTGCGAGCGCTTCCACACTTGATGCCAGTCGCGACCGAAGCTGAGCACAAACCGGTCGTCCTGCTTCTGCACCTCGCGATACATGCCGCCGAACTTCATTGAGAGGGGCACAGGTGGAATCCAGTTCAGGAAATAAAACCCGACCAGCAGCCCGATGAGCGCAAAAGCAGGGGCCGTGACCCCGACCGCCTCGCGCTTCGAGCGATCCGGATTGTTGCGATAAATCAGTTGGACCACACGAAAGGTCACGGCCGCGCTCAGGCCGGCTCCGGCCAGGAAGATCGCCGTACTCATGAGCCCGGTCATGACCGGGAGGAAGAACGTGAAAAAGGCGAAACACACCATCGCGTAGAGACTCACGAGGAGACGCAGGCTGGAGAGCCGGTCGTGCAGAAACTCGTTGCCGACGAGGAGCAAGACCAGGAGGGCAAAAAAGATCGCCGTGCTCGTGAGGGAGGCACTGCGAAAGTAGAAAATCGCGTAGGCACTGAAGAGCCCGCCCAGCAGAAACTGGCTGGCTACGGGGTAATATGGCCTGGCCCGCAGCATCCATCGGGCAAACGGCGACAGAGTCGTCAGCACCTCGCGCTCCGGCGCCGGCTCAATGCCCAATCGCCCGGTCAACACGATCAGTACGCCCAAGAGCAGCAGATAGATCAGCAGCAACAGGTTGTCTTGCAGCCGATCGATGCGCGTCAGCGTGAGAGTGTCATAGGCCACCCCGGAAAAGAAGAACACCGGAGGCATGAAGGGCTTTGCCAGGACGGTCCTGACTGTGGAGGAAGAGAGCATGAGCCCTCAAGCTTCAGGATATTCTTGGGATTGTCAAATGAACCGGCGAAACCGGACGACTCAAAACGATCGTGCACGCGAGACCTCCGATGGCCCACGCGTGTGGTGCAACAGGAGAACACTCCCGCGGACGGCTCAAAACGATCATCCAACAAGGCCGCAG
>Ga0315290_10002595_pt1 | contig 12768 bp, 3 predicted proteins | sample YL17G12_0_MG_FD_203627 | JGI IMG/M metagenome (GOLD analysis project Ga0315290, IMG submission 203627) | Sediment microbial communities from Yellowstone Lake, YNP, Wyoming, USA - YL17G12_0 | ecosystem: Environmental > Aquatic > Freshwater > Lake > Sediment | place: USA: Wyoming | collected...
GGCTGCTGGGCGCCACCGGCGAGGAGAAGCTCGTGCGCGACATGTCCTCGGAGATGCTGGCCTCGGCGCGAGGCGCGGCCGAGTCCGCGGCGAAGGCCACCGGCAAGCCGGTCCAGGGCCTCTCCGCCATCGAGGCGGCCTACGAGCCCGAGAAGCTCATGGAGATCGTGGGCTCCGTCTACGCGAGCCACTTCAACGCGGCGGAGATCGAGGAGATGCTGCGCTTCTGGGAGAGCCCGACCGGGAAGCGGCTGGCCGCCCTGCAGCCGCAGATCGTCGATGAGACGCGCGAGGCGCTGACGAAGTGGATCGGCGAGCGCGTGGCGGCGCCCCCGGGGAAGTAGCGCGAGGCCGGCGATGGAAGCGGACCTCATGATGTGGATCCGCCGACCGCGGCGGAGCCGTGTGCCGTTGGCGTTCCAGCACCCGCCTTGTTGCAGCCAACTGTCATAATATGACAGTATTCAGCAGGTGCAGACGATCACGGAATTGGCCCTCGAGAGGGCGGAACGAGGCGTCTTCACCAGAGAACAGGCCGCTCTCTGGGTTGGGAGCGGTGGCGCGCGCCGCGACGCCCTCCTCAAGAGGGCCGTGGCCAGTCGGGAGGTCTGGCGCGTCCGCCGGGGGCTCTACTGCCTGGCCGACCGATATGCTCGGGGCAGAGTCAACCCCCTGGAACTGGCCCAGCGCATTCACGGCCCGAGCTATGTCAGCCTGGAAACCGCGCTGTCGCACCATGGCTGGATTCCCGAAGCAGTCCAGGCCATCACGAGTGTCGCCCTGGGACGAGCACGCTCTTTCGACACGCCGGTCGGGCTGTTCAGCTTCACACGCGTTCCGCAACGCAGGTTCCTGTCGGGGGTTCGCAGGGCCTCGGCAGAGGACGGAGGCGCCTTCTTCCTGGCAACCCCGCTGAAAGCGCTGGCCGACCACGTCTACGCCCTGCGGTGTGACTGGCATGGCGCCGCCCCGGTTCTGGAGAGCCTGCGCGTCGAAGACGAATCCCTGGCAGACCTGACCGGAGAGCTCTTCGATGAAGTCATGTCTGCCTACGAACCCGGTCGCGTGTCTCGCTTCCTGGCGGGACTCAGAAGAGACCTGGGGCTGTGAGTGTCGAGATCATCCAGGAGCGACTTGCCGCGTATGCGTGCAGGTCCACGCTCGAGGAAGACCAGGCCCTGCGCGAGATCACCCAGGAGATCGTTCTCGCCGGCCTGGGGCGAACAAATCTCTTTGGCCGGGCGGGATTCCAGGGCGGTACGTGTCTGCGCGTCTTCCACAGCCTGAATCGGTTCTCGGAGGACATGGACTTCGCCCTCGACGCCCCGGACCCGACGTTTCAGCTCTCGCCCTACCTCGACCGGGTACGCGAGGAGCTGACGGTCTATGGGTATGAGCTGGAGATCGATGACCGCTCCAAGGCCGGCGCAGCGGTGCGGCAGGCGTTCGTGAAAGACGACTCCGTGGGCAAATTGCTCAGACTCGGCTACCGGCCGCGTAGCGGCCCGATGCGGAAGCTGCGCATCAAGCTGGAGGTGGATACGAACCCGCCGCTGGGGGCCTCGTACGACATGCCGGTGCTGGACTTTCCGTTTCCCGCCGCCGTGCGCATCTTCGACCTTCCCAGCCTGTTTGCCGGCAAGCTCCACGCCCTCATGTGTCGCAACTACCTCAAGGGTCGCGACTGGTACGACTTCGTCTGGTACACGGGACGAAGAACCGCCGTCAATCACGAGTTGCTCTCCGCCGCATTGGATCAGCAGGGCCCCTGGAAGGGGCGAGCCCCGAAGACCGACAACGCGTGGTGTGTCGAGCAACTCCGCACCATGATCGAGGCGATCGACTGGAGGCGGGCCCGACGAGACGTGCAGCGCTTCGTCAAGCCACGCGAGCTGCCGTCGCTCGAGCTCTGGACGCGCGAGTTCTTCTTCCAGCGATGCGCGAAGCTCGGCGAGTTGCGGTCGCCCGACTGATCGGCTGGGCAGTCTCAAGACCCCATCCGGGGACAAAGGCGGCCAGACCCACGTGAAGCGCCTGCTGACTCACGTCGCGCGACGTGGTGCCCTTCTACTTCAGCGCCATGAACCTGGCGGCGCTCATGGGTCTGTGGCGCTTCCTCTCCGGAAAGCAGGGAACCCACTGGCGGAAGGCCGCGCGCTGAGCGGCACTGTCACCCCGCCCACCGCGGTGCAGCGGGCGATCAGTCGTCGTGGCTCGGGGCCGGAGACTCCGAGATCACTCGTCCCTGCTCCGTGCGACTTCGTCGAGGCGCCGGCGCAAGAGCTCAGCCATGGTGGCGACGAAGGGCTCGAGCAGCATGACGTCACCCTCGCACCCGTCGGGACCCACGTGCTCGCTGACACGATCGGTCAGCGACTTCCACTCCTCGAGGCCATTGCCAGACCTGTCCCACGTCGCCGACGGAAGGAACATGTCGATCTGACCTGCCAGATGCCGCGGTCGGTACAACCGGATCCCAGCAATCGTGGCCGCCGCGACTCTCTCCCGGTTGACGGCCACCGGATCGTCGAGGGCCTCGGCCCGTGCCCTGCGCTCTTCACGACGCCGTTGCATCTTTTCTTTCACGTACTCGATGCCGTCGGCCAACGGTGCGGTGGCCAGCGTTCGCAGGTGTCTCATCAGTTTCTCGAAGACGTTCCGGACCCAGAAACCCGCCTGCGCGCGCCAGCGGTAGACGCCCGGGGAAGGGCTGCCGAAAAGGGCCAGAAGCGCGACCTGATGACCCTGCTCGGTCAACTGGCGGGCGACTTCGAAGGCAACGGTTCCCCCGGCACAGTAGCCCGCGATGAGATACGGTCCGTGGGGCTGGAAGGTCCGTATCTGTGCGACCTCGTACGCGGCCAGCTCCTCGACCGAACGGAGCGGCGCGGTGCCGTCGAGCCCCGGGGGCTGTACCCCGTAGATCGGCTGGTCCGCGTGCAGGTGGCGGCTCAGAGCGACGTAGCAGAAGACGTCACCGTTGTGGCCCGGAATGGCAAACAGTGGGAGCCTCCGCCCCTCGGGCTTGAGCGGGATGATGGCCGGCGGACCGCTCCTCACGGCATCCACCTGCCGCAGGAAGGCCAGGATTTCCTCCTTCCGGCTGGCCAGGGCCGTCTTCATCTCGGCGTCGAGCACATCGGCCGGGGCGCTGCATTTGAGTCGGTCCTGGTCGATCCATAGACGGACGTCGCGCCGGCGAAGGCTGACGAGGAACTCGGCCGTCGGCATGTCGCTGTTCATGTTCGTGGTCCGCGCGCTCGGCAGGCGGGCTCTGGGGGATGCAGGCCCTTCGCGAGCGAGAAGCACCCTGCATGAGTTCGGCGATTCCACTGCTGACGGGCCGTTCCAGAAGGGACTCCGGGGCCCGCACCGTTGCTGAATGCGCAGCGTGGCTGGACGACGATGGCGGCCTCCACGAGGCACCCCGGATCCGGCCGAGGCGGGACCTCCATGATCGTCACCTAGACCTCAAACTCCTCGTGTTCAGCCGAGGCCGCCTCGGACCCGTGGTCGTCCCGCGACACCACGAGGAGGTCGAGAACCTCGGACAGCCCGGCAATCGTGGGCCGCTCGAACAGGCTCCTCAGCCCAACATCGACATGGAAGGTGGACCGCAACCGCGCAATGATCCGGGCCGCGCTCAACGAGTGTCCACCGACATCGAAGAAGTTGTCATGGATGCCGAGAGACGGAGTATGAAGGATCTCGGCCCAGATCGAGGCGATCCTCTCTTCCGTTGAAGTGCGCGGGGCGACGTGGTCGGCGTGGGGAACGATGGCTCCGCCGTCCATCTTCGCCAGCGCCTTGCGGTCCACCTTCCCGTTCGGCGTCAGGGGGAGTGCGTCCAGGAACACATACGAGGAGGGCACCATGTACGCGGGCAGCCGCTGCCCAAGCGTCGCGCGAAGAGAGCCCACCGCAGCAGCGCCGGCCCGCTCGCGAACCAGGAACGCGATCAGACGGCGGTCCCCTCCCGCGGTGTCCTGCGCCATCAGTACCGCCTCTTCGACCCCCACGCACGTCCGCAGCGCCGCCTCGATTTCCCCTAGCTCTATGCGAAACCCCCGGACCTTCACTTGGTGATCGGTGCGGCCCAGGAACTCCAGGTTCCCGTCGGGACGATACCTAGCGAGATCGCCTGTCCTATACATGCGATCCCCGCGGCGACCACTAAACGGATTGTCCACGAAGCGCTCGGCCGTCAGCTCTGGCCGGTGCAAGTAGCCCCGGGCCAGGCCGTCGCCGCCCAGGTACAGTTCTCCCACCACACCGATTGGCACCGGTTCGAGCCGCGGGTCCAGAACGTACGCCTGGGTGTTGGCGATGGGCCGGCCGATCGTGGGCGGCGCATCAGCCTGGCGCAGTGCGAAGGTCGAGTACGTCGTGCCCTCAGAGGGTCCGTACAGATCGTACACGCGTCGAACGTGTCCCGTGGCGTAGAGCTCGTTCACGAGCCGGGTCGAGAGGGGCTCGCCGGCCAGGCACACCGTGCGCACCGATCGGGGCAGTGCCCCGGCACGAACCAGCTCGGTCGCCGCTGATGGCACGGTATTGAGGAGAGTCACCTCGTTCCGCGCCGGCAACCCGGACAGCTCGAGGGCGTTCGCGGCCAGCAACACGCGCCCACCCCAAGCCAGAGGCAGGAAGACCTCGAAGACAGAGAGGTCGAAACAGATCGAGGTGGAGGCCAGGATACCGGATCGCTCTTCGGCGGAGAACACAGAACGCGCCCAATGCAGGAGAGTGCCGGCACTGCGGTGCTCGATCGCCACTCCTTTCGGCACGCCCGTGGACCCCGACGTGTAGATCACGTAGGCCAGGTTCGTGGGGCTGGCACCATCGGCAAGGTTGGACTCATCGCAGCGGGCGATGGCACTCCAATCCGAGTCGACGCACACCCGGGTCACGCCGGACGACGACAGGGAGTCTTGCAGGGTGCTCCGGGTGAGCAGGACCGTAGCCCGGGAGTCCTCGAGCATGAATGCCACGCGATCCCGGGGGTAGGCTGGGTCGAGCGGGACGTAGGCGCCCCCGGCCTTGAGAACGCCGAGCATGGACACGATCATCTCGGCGGACCGGTCCATGCAGATGCCCACGCTGACCTCAGGTCCCACGCCCAGGCCCCGAAGGTGCCGCGCTAGCTGGTTGGCGCGCCGGTTGAGCTGGCTGTAGGAGAAGCGCTCCACACCAACAACCAGGGCCTCGGACTCCGGAGAACGCGCTACCTGAGCTTCGAAGAGACGATGAATGCGCAGGTCGTCGTCAATCGGCAGAACAGTGCGGTTCCAGTCGACCAGCAGCTGTTGGCGCTCCCCATCTGTCAGCAGGGACAGCGCCGCGATTCGCTGCTCGGCCCCTCCCGCTAGGCCCTCAAGCACCTTGCAGTAGTGACCCGCCATCCGCGCGATCGTCTCGCCCTCGAACAGGTCCGTCGCGTACTCGAACGTGCCCCGCAGCCCCTCCGACGTCTCCTGCAGGTACAACGTCAGATCGACGTGCGACGCCCCCCGGTCCATCTCCGCCGGCGTCAGCGTGAGCCGGGGCAAGGCTCGCGGCCTCACAGGGGTGTTCTGAAGGACGATCATCACCTGGAACAGCGGATTGCGGCTCAGGTCCCGCTCCGGCCGCAGCTCCTCCACCAGCGCCTCAAACGGGATGTCCTGGTGCGCGTAGGCCCCCAGGCTGGCCTCGCGCACCCGCCCCAGCAGCTCGCGCACGGTCGGGTTCCCCGAAAGGTCGCCGCGCAACACGAGCGTATTCACGAACAGCCCAATGAGGCCCTCCAGCTCCGCCCGGATGCGCCCGGCCACGGGCGTCCCCACCAGAAGATCTTCCTGTCCGGTGTACCGCCAGAGCAGCACCTCGAACGCCGCCAGCAACGCCATGAACACCGTCGTTCCCTCACGCCGGGCGAGGGCGACAAGTTCCGCGCTCACTTCGCGGGGAATGCCGAACGAGTACTCCGCTCCCCGGTGTGACTCCACCGGCAGCCGTGGGCGGTCCGTAGGCAACTCCAGGACCAGCGGTGCCCCAGACAGGTGACTCCGCCAGTATTCGAGCTGGCGGGCCAGCACCTCCCCCTGCAGCCACTCCCGGTGCCAGCGCACGAAGTCCCGGTACTGCACCGGCAGCGTCGGCAGAGAGGGCGCCCGTCCGCTCTCGAAGGCGTCGTAGAGCGCACCCAGCTCGTCCACCATAACCCCGATGGACCACGCGTCCGAGACGATGTGGTGCGCCAGGAGCAGCAGCACGTGCTCGTCCGAACCCAGACGGTAGAGCACCGCGCGGAACAGCGGTCCTCTCGCGAGGTCGAACCCCCGATGAGCCTCTTCGGTCATCGAGGTCCCCACCCGTCCCGGCTCTTCGCCCAGTTCCACCACCGGCAGCGTCGGGACGAAAGGCTCGCCCACGAGCTGCACTGGCAGCCCCTCGACACTCGAGAACGTCGTCCGCAGTGACTCGTGCCGCGTCACCAGCGCCCCGAGGGCTCTCTCCAGCGCCCCCACGTCGAGCGACCCGCGGATGCGTAGGCCGTGCGGGATCACGTACACCGAGCCGCGCACCTCCACCTGGTCCAGGAACCACAACCGCTGCTGCGAGAACGACACCTCCGTGGGACCTCGCAACGGCTCGGAGTGCAGAGCCGGACCCGCGGCAGCCTGTCCCGGCGACACTCTCAGCTCTTCGAGGCGACTGGCCAGGCGAGTCACCGTCGTGGCGCCGAAGAGCTCGCGAACCGGCAGCTCCACCCCGAACGTCCGGCGCACCCGCGACACGACCTGCATGGCCAGCAGCGAATGCCCCCCAAGCTCGAAGAAATCCTCGTCAGCCCCCACCCGATCGAGACGCAGCACTTCCGCCCAGATCCCGGCCAGAATCTCCTCCGTCGGCGTGCGTGGGGCGACGTGCTCGGCGCTGGGGAGCACGGTTCCGCCGTCCATTTTCGCCAGGGCCTTGCGGTCCACCTTGCCATTGGGTGTCAGGGGGAGCGAGTCCAGCAACGCAAAGGCAGACGGCACCATGTACGCGGGCAGCCGCTGCCCAAGCTGGGCGCGAAGGGAGGTCATCGGAGGAGCGCCGGCCGGCTCAGGGACGAGGAATGCGACCAAACGCCGGTCTCCGCCCGTCGCCTCCTGGGTCACCACGACTGCCTCGCCCACACCCGGGCACTCGCGTAGCGCCGTCTCGATCTCCCCGAGCTCGATCCGGAACCCTCGCACCTTCACCTGATGGTCGATCCGGCCCAGACACTCCAGTTGTCCGTCCGGGAGCCACTTCGCCAGGTCCCCCGTCCGGTACAGCCGCGCCGCGGGCTCTTCGGAGAACGGGTCCGGCATGAAGCGCTCGGCCGTAAGGTCGGCACGGCCGTAGTAGCCGCGGCCCACCTGGACTCCGCCGATGTACAGCTCGCCCGGCACGCCGATCGGGACCGGGCGCAGCCCGGCGTCGAGCGCCCACATGCTGGTGTTCGCCACCGGTCGCCCAATGGGGACCGTTGACCGACCATCCCCCCTTCGGCAGGCCCAGTGGGTCACGTCCACTGCAGCCTCGGTCGGACCGTAGAGGTTGTGCAACTCGACCCCCGGCAGGCGCTCGAAGAACCACTCCTGCAGCTCGTGCGGGAGCGCTTCTCCGCTGCAGATCACCCTCTTCAGCGAGCGACACTCCGCGACATGAGGTTCCTCGAGGAAGACACGCAGCATCGACGGGACGAAGTGCACGGTGGTGATCCGTTCCTCGCCGATCAGGCGCACCAGGTAGGCGCTGTCCTTCTGTCCCTCGGGACGCGCCAGCACCAGCGAGGCGCCGGTCAGGAGCGGCCAGAAGAACTCCCACACCGACACGTCGAAGCCGAAGGTGGTCTTCTGCAGCACTCGATCCGACGCGTCGAGCCCGTACTGCTCCTGCATCCACAGCAGCCGGTTGCAGATGGCCCGGTGCGTGTTCATGGCCCCCTTCGGCCGACCGGTCGACCCCGAGGTGAAGATGACGTAGGCGAGGTTGTCCTCTCCCGCGCTCTCGACCAGGTCTTCGTCGTCGGCCCCGTCGTCCGCGCTTCCTCCGTCCAGCCACATCACCCGGGCTCCGTCCGGCAGACGCACGGCCAGATGCCGCTGGGCCAACACAACGGGAGCGCCGGTGTCCTCGAGCACGTGGGCGAGGCGCTCCCTCGGGTACGATGGATCCAGGGGCACGTATGCGCCGCCCGCCTTCAGGATCGCAACCAACGATGTCACCATCTCGAAGGAGCGCTCCGCACACACCCCCACGAGAACCTCCGGACCCACCCCCGCTTCCCGCAGCCGTCGGGCCAGCCGGTTTGCACCTCGGTTCAGCTCCTCGTAGCTCCGCTCCTGCCCCTCATGGACGAGCGCCGTGCGCCGGGGCGTCCGAGCCACCTGCTCCTCGATGAGACGGTGCAGCCGCGCGTCCCCTCCGAAGACCCGGCCCGTCGCGTTCCACCCTCGCTGCTCGGCCAGCTCCCCCTCCGTCATCAGAGGGAGATCCGAGAGGTGCCGCTGCCCGCTGCGGACGAAGGCCTCGAGCACGGTGAGAAGATGACCGCTCATCCGCGCGATCGTCGCCTCGTCGAAGAGGTCCGTTGCATACTCGAAGGTCGCCCAGAGCCCCTCCGCCGTCTCCTGCACGAAGAGCGTCAGGTCCACTTGCGAGGCCCCCCGGTCTACCTCCAAGGGCGTCACCTCGAGCCCGGGCAACCCGGGCGGTCGCGGCGCCGGGTCCTGGACGAGCATCACCTGGAACAGGGGGTTTCGACTCGGGTCGCGCTCCGGCCGCAGATCCTCCACCAGCCGCTGGAACGGCAGGTCTTGCTGGGCGTAGGCATCCAGGCACGCCTCCCGCACGCGCTCGAGGAGCTCGTGCACGGTCGGGTCTCCGGACAGATTGCTGCGCAGCACCAGGGTGTTGACGAACAACCCGACCATTCCTTCCAGCTCCGCTCGAACCCGGTTCGCGGTCGGTGTCCCCACGAGCAAGTCTTCCTGCCCCGTGTACCGCCACAGCAGGACGTCGAACGCCGCCAGCAGCACCATGAAAAGGGTCGAGCCCTCGCGTCGGGCGAGCTTGCCCAGCTCATGGGTCAGGTCGCGGGCCACGGCAAACGAATACTGGGCGCCGCGATGCGTCTCCACGGACGGGCGCGGGCGGTCCGTTGGCAGCTCTAGAACCGCCTGGGCTCCGAGGAGGCGCGCGCGCTCTCTCTCCAGTCCTCGAACCAGCACGTCGTCTCGCAGCCACTCGCGGTGCCAGTGTGCGAAGTCCCGGTACTGCACGGGCAGCGAAGGTAGCGAGGGCGAACGCCCGCTCGAGAAGGCGGCGTAGAACACACCCAGCTCGCGAGCCAGCACGTCCATGGACCAGGCGTCGGACACGATGTGGTGCGTGAGCAGCAGGAGTGCGTGCTCTTCCGGTTCCAGCCGGTACAGCACGGTCCGGAACAGCGGCCCGCTCCCCAGGTCGAATCCCCGACGAGCCTCCTCGCCCATCAGGGTTCCCAGCCGCTCTGGCGCGTTGCCCAGGTCCACGACGGCCAACGGGACCCGGACTCGCTCGGCGACGATCTGCACGGGATACCCGTCGACGCTGGCGAACGTCGTCCGCAGGGATTCGTGCCGCGCCACGACTGCCGCCAGCCCCCGCTCCAACGGCCCCATCTGCAGCGGACCGCGGATCCTGAAGGCCACCGGGATCACGTAGGCCGCACTCCCGGACTGGACCTGGTCCAGCAGCCATTGCTGCAGCTGCGAGAACGAGACCTCGGCGGTTCCCCGGTTTGGCTCGGCGAGCAGCGGAGGGCCGGCCGGGACGCCCTCCGACGACGCCCGCAGCGCCTCGATGCGCCTCGCCAGCTGCGCCACGGTGAGTGCGCTGAACACGTCACGCACGGCCAGCTCCACTCCGAGGGTCCGACGTACCCGCGATGCCACCCGCGTCGCCAGCAGCGAGTTTCCGCCGAGGTCGAAGAAATTCTCCTCCACCCCTACGCTCTCGACGCCCAGCACCTCCGCCCAGATCGCCGCCACGACCTTCTCCGTCGCGCTTCGCGGGGGCGCGAGGTCGGCCCGGCTCGCGGTCTCGGGGACTGCCGTGGCAGCGAGCGCCTTGCGATCCACCTTGCCGTTCGGCGTGAGGGGCATGCGCTCGAGGAACACGAACGCGGAGGGGACCATGTACTCCGGAAGCCTCGTGCCCAGGAAGCCCTTCAGCTCGAGGGCGGCCGAGGGACCTCCACCCTCCGCCACCACGTAGGCTACGAGGCGTATCGTGCCGTCTGCGCCCCTCTGGCCCAGTACCACGCTCCGACGAACGGCCGGGTGCTGGTCCAGGATGGCCGCAATCTCACCCGGTTCCACGCGGGCGCCACGCACCTTGACCTGGTCGTCGAGGCGACCGGAGATCTCCAGGATTCCGTCGGCGCGGAACCGCCCCCGGTCTCCCGTGTGATAGAGAAGGTCCCCCTCGTCGGGCCGGACCGGGTTCGGCCGGAATCGTCGCGCGTTCTCCTCCGGTACATTGACGTAGCCGCGGGTGCGATACGGCGTCCGGATGACGATCTCCCCCCACTCTCCGACGCCGCAGGGACGCCCCCCGTCCGCCAGCACCAGCGCTTGCGACTGCGGGAGCGGCCGCCCCACGGGCTGGACTCCCTCGCCGGGCTCATCCGGCACCAGGTAGAAGCACTTGGCCAACGTGGTCTCGGTCGGGCCGTAGAGATTGACGATCTGCGCCGAGGTGCCGAAGGCCGCCCGCCAGCGCTGGACGAGGGGACCGCCTAACGGCTCTCCCGCGAAGAACACCCGCTTGAGCGAGCCCAGGGACACCCCTTCCGGCGGCGCCAGCAGCCAGGTGTCCGCGAGGGTGGGCACCGTGTGCAGCGTGGTGATCCGCTCGCGCTCCAGCCAGGGCAGGACGCGCTCCGCCCCCAGCTCCTCGGGGTCGTCGGGCAGACAGAGGGTGGCCCCGCTCGTGAGGGGAAGGAAGATCTCCCGGAGCACGACGTCGAACGACAGTCCCGTGAGCTGCGAGGACCGATCACCCGGGCCCACTCCGAACGTGGTCCGTTGCCACGCGAGGAAGTGGCTCAGTCCCCGGTGGGTGCCGAGGACGCCCTTGGGCACGCCGGTCGTCCCTGAGGTGAAGAAGACGTAGGCCGCGTCGTCGCCCCCCAGACCTGGCAGCGTCACCATCTCGGCAACGTCCGGCGGCTGCTTCAACTGCGCGCTCGCGAGATCCACGGACAGGAGGGCGCCCCAGCTCCGCTCCGCCCACCAGTCCCCGCGGTCTTCCTCCCCGCTCAGCCTCACCAGATGCTTCGCCCCCGCTTCCCGGCACATCAGGCGCTGGCGATCGACGGGAAGTCGCCGATCGAGCATCAATGCGACGCCCCCGGCGAGCAGGGTCCCCAGGAGGCTCGCGATCAGCCCGAAGCCAGGCCGGCCGTCGAGCGCCACCACCTCGCCGTTCTGGCATCCGCGGGCCCGCAGGGCCAGCGCCACTGCGCGGACACGCGCCTCCAGCTCGACGTAGGTCATGGTCCGCTCGTGCTGGCTCAACGCGGGCGCCTGGGGTGAGCGCGCGGCCCACGAGACGAACGAGGTGGCGACCGGCGGGAAATCCTCCCTCGCCAACCACTCGGATTGATCGGGCAGGACAGCGTGCGCCTCCGGCGCGACGAGGGACAGCCGGTCGAGAGGGACGTCCGGCCGGGCCACCACCTGATCCAGGATGGTCGGGATCTGCTGCAGCAGGCTAAGGATCGTCGCGGGATCGAAGCGAGAGAGCTCGTACGAGAGGCTCAGGCGCAAACGGTTGCCGGTGTTGATCCGGAGGTGGAGCGGGTAGCCCGCCTGCGCCCAGAAGCTGATACCGGCTGCGGAGTCCTCAGGCAAGCCTGCGCAAGGGGCCTCATCCGGCGAGTCGCCCTCGAAGGTCACGAGGCTCTCGAATAGGGGCGTCCCCCGGAGCAGGCCGCTCCAGATCCTTCCCTGGGCGAGCGGGGCGTGTTGATACACCCGGATCTCAGCCTCGATCTCCTGCAGCCGCCCGACCCCGGCCAGGAACGTGTCCCCTTCGGCAAGGCAGACGCGGAGGGGCAGCGGCGTGGCGAAGAGGCCCACCATGGAGTCGATTCCGGCCATCGTGGGAGGTCGGCCGGAGAAGACGGCCCCGAAAAGAACGTCGTGCTCGCCACATCGACGACCGAGAATGAGCGCCCAGGCGGCGCGGAAGACCGTCCCGAGCCGCAACTGGCGCTCCTGGGCCAGGGACCGGAGGGCCACCGCCATCGCCTCGGGCAGTTCGAGGTGCTCCTCTTGGATGCCAGCCTCCCTTGCCGCCGGATCCACGCCTTCCAGGCGAGCCGGTGCAACGAAGCCATCGAGCAGGCGCCGCCAGAACGCCTCTGCCTCCGTGGAATCCTTCCCTAGAAGCCACCCTACGTAGTTACGGTAGGAGGAGACGGGCGGCAATTCCGGTTCCGCCCCACGGACGAATGCGTCGTAGCAGGCGGCAACCTCCCGCCTCAGGTTGGCGGCCGACCATCCGTCCAGGAGGATCGGGTGAAAGCTCCAGACGCACTGGTGTTCATCATCCGCCGTGCGGATCAGGGCCATTCGCAGGAGAGGGCTCTGGCCTACATCGAAGGGCTGACCACGGTCCGCGGCCAGAAAGCTCCCGAGCGCCTTCTCTCGCTCGGCGGCGGGACGCTCGCGCCAGTCTTCGTCGCGCCAGGCGAGCGCCGCCCCT
>Ga0315290_10002597_pt1 | contig 12765 bp, 10 predicted proteins | sample YL17G12_0_MG_FD_203627 | JGI IMG/M metagenome (GOLD analysis project Ga0315290, IMG submission 203627) | Sediment microbial communities from Yellowstone Lake, YNP, Wyoming, USA - YL17G12_0 | ecosystem: Environmental > Aquatic > Freshwater > Lake > Sediment | place: USA: Wyoming | collected...
CTAGCAGGATGCTGAAAAAGTCCGCCAGCGTTATGGGAAGGTTGAGGCTCAGGCTAAGGTTGAGACTCAGATGAAGAAAATCAGGTCTTCGCTCAACCTTAACCTCGACCTCAGCCTGCTTTACTCACCGACGGCCTTTTTGAGCATCCTGTGGGGATGTTCCCATTTAGTCCAAACCCGTGCAGCCGTCGAAATTTCGCTGGAACAAAATGGCGTTTCAGCCTCCGGCTAGAGGCCCTTCAGCTATTGCCTTGAAATCTCATGCGTGGAGTTCACGTCCGAGCCCGTGATCGAGGGAACACAGTTGCTCTCGCAACGGAATCAGCCGCTCGACCTGCCTGACGATGCTCTGGAGGGCGGCCCGGGTTTTCCCGTCCTCTGTCTGCTCTAGCAGCAACTCGGCCTGTCCGAGGATCACATTGAGCGGGGTCCCCATCTCTTGTGCCGATCCAGACATCTTTGTAAGCCACACCGCAAGTAGTCTCACGACCGTCCGATGCTCGGCCTGGCGTTGGCTCTCGTCGGCCACCTGCTTGTTCAGTGCAAGATCCAGGGCCCTCCTCATCTCGCTCACGTCCTGCCTGGCTGCCTCCACCAGCTCATCGCGCTGTTTGAGGGAGGCGCTCATCGCCAGCTCAAGGTCACGAAAGATCACTTTCAGCAAGGCGTTCCACACCGTGTGGTGCAAGCGGGGCCTCGTCCAAAAGGCTTCGAACACCAGCGGCTGAATGGAGGTCAGAAAATGAACGAAGGTGCGGAGGTGCCAGTCTGCGCCGAGACCGAAGGGATCGCGATATTGTGCTGCCTGCGCACCGTCTCTGTCGACAGATCCCTGGTTCTCCCCGTTCAGCAGGGAGAGCAGATACTCTTGCTGCGAACGCTTCAACCGGGCGACCGCGAGGTCGTCCGACAGCAACGAGGCCACGCCGGGTTCGCTCCCGAGGTGAAGGGCCAAGGTTTCAAGAATGAGGTCGAGATGACGGGCGAAAAGCGGTTCCAGCAGAGGGAGCGAGGCTTCCTCTTCCAGCGTGAGCAACATCCTGTCCTCCTGTCGGCCATCTCGTTCTTCCATCACGGTCTCCCTTTCTCCATCGTTCAACCTCTCAACTCATGCTTCAAAAATCCTGTGCCCTCCCGCGATGGTGGGAAGCATGACGCCGGCGCCTACGGCACCGGCCGCCACGTCAGAACCTTCTCTCCATCGACAGGCACCCAATCCTCCTTCACCCCCCGCCCGATATAGCGATCACCTGCGAGCACGTGCAGAAGGGCTTGAGACAGTTCTCCATTGCTGGCACATCTCTTGAGGAAGTAGCCGCGGGCTCCCGCCTTGAAGGCCAAGGACACGTAGACCGGCTCCCGATGGACCGTCAGAATGATCACCTTGCTCTGCGGGACAATGGTCTGCAAGGCGCGAGTGGCGTCGAGGCCATTCAGCCTGGGCATCGAAATATCCATGATAATAATGTCCGGCTTCAGCCGTTGTGCCATTTCGACGAGCGCCTGCCCATCTGTCACCATCCCCACCACCTCACCCAATCCGTCTTCTAGTAAGCCACATAAAGCGCTCAGCATTTCTGGGTGGTCGTCGGCTAGAAGGATCCGTGGCTTCGTCATGTGTTGTCGTCCTCCTCTCGGGAACGGCGAGAGTATTGGTATCGTGGGCTTCTGGAGAGACGGTGCAACTAGGAAGAACCCTGGTGTTGCGGGGCAATCTTACTAGAGGGGAGCAGGGGGACGTAAGACGTTAAACGTAAAACGTGAAACGTGAAACGTAAGACGTAAGACGTAAGACGTGAAACGTGAAACGTAAGACGTGAAACGTTCTAGTCCGGAAACGAGCTACGTTTCACGTTTCACGTTTCACGCTCTGCGACGCTTAACGTCCCAGACTAGAGGCCGGTGATGCCGTGGGTGATCGCGTACTTGGTCAAGTCGGCAGTGGTGTGAATATCCAGATGCTGCATGATGCGGGACTTATGGAACTCCACCGTTTTCACCGACACGTTGAGGATCGTGGCGATCTCTTTCGTGCCGTGGCCCTCGGCGACGAGCTGCAAGACTTCCCGCTGGCGCGAAGTCAGCGCTGCGGACGCAGCCTTCTTGCCTCGCGCGCCGGTAGATGGCTTGAGGACCGAGTCCAGCACATCTTTCGTGAGCAGAGGCGTGAGATAGTGTTGGCCTTGGAGGACGGACTTGATCGCCAGGCTGAGTTCCGAAGCCGCGGAGCGCTTGAGGAGATACCCGCAGGCCCCGAGCTGGAAGGCTTCGGTCGCATAGGTCGGACTGGCATGCATGGTGAGGAAGATGAGTTTGCTGTCCGGCACCAGTGTACGGAGTTGCCTGGCCGCTTCGAGCCCGTTCAAGAGCGGCATCGAGATGTCCAGGAGAATCAGATCCGGCCGCAGCTTCTGCGCCGCCTCCACCAGCGCCCGCCCGTCTTCCACCGTGCCCACCACGTCGCACTCACTCTCCACCAGTTTCCGTAAGCCGGCGAGGATCAGCGAGTGGTCATCGGCCATGAGGACGCGCGGTTTCTTCATGCGCCCTTCTGAGCAAGCGGAATCCAGGCGCACACCTTCGTCCCTTCCCTTGGGAGGGAATGGATCCGGAGAAACCCGCCCAGTCCACGCGCACGCTCCTGCATGCTCACCAAGCCGAGTCCTTTCACGCGAGCGTTCTTGTTCTTCAGCTCGAACCCCTTGCCGTTATCGCGCACCGACAAGCCGATCCCTTTGGACGAGCCGCTCAAGCTCACCATAACTTCGGTCGCCTGGGCATGCCTGGACACATTCTGCAGACTCTCCTGCATCATGCGAAACAGATTGGTGGCAATCTCCGGCGAGAGCGTCCCGGGCACCTCACGAGCGGTAAACGTCACGGGCAGCCCGGTCCGCTTCGTGAACTCGGCGACATGGTCTCGTGCGGCGACCTCCAAGCCGACGTGCTCGAGCAAGGAGGGGTGCAGCCTGTACGCCAGATCGTGCAGGTCGTCGGAGAGATGCCCGACGTGGTCTCGAATCACCGCGAGCTGCTGAGCGATCGGCTCAGGGGGGGCGATGGGGGCGCGTTCTAACGTCTCCAGTTCGACCGACAGAGCCGCCAGTCGTTGATTGAAGTCGTCGTGCAGTTCGCGCGCGATCCGCTTGCGTTCCTGTTCTTGAGCCTGGATCAGCTTCCCCGTCAGGGATTCCAACTCCTCCCGTTTTTCGCCAAGCAGGAGGATGTGTTGCTCTAACGACCGCGCCATCTGAATCTGCGCTGAGATATCCGTATGCGAAATCACGCCGCCCTGCGACTCTTTCAGTTGAGTCACCCGCATCAGGAACCAGCGCTCTTCTTCCGGCGAATGGCAGGGATATTCCGCGCTAAAACTCGGTTGCCTGCCCCCCAACACGGCTTCAACACCCTCGACAATCACCTGGGCTGTCGACTGTCCGCCGGCAATCGCTCGCCGGCACACGTCCAGATAATTCTGCCCGACATCGTCACCGGCGACCGCGGGATTCGAATTGCAACGGGCGAACTCTTTCCAGGCGTCGTTCGTCTTCACAATCACCCCGTCCTTGTCCAGCACGCAGACATGCGCGGAGAGTGAGTTCAGGACAGCGCGAGCAAAGGCGTCGCTGGCCTGCAGTGCCGCCTCCGCAACCTTCCGCTCGGTGATGTCCGTTACAATGCCGCAAATCGCGTACGGCGTGCCGTCGAGCCGCCGCAGTGAAAACTTGGACACGATGCTCGTGTGGGGGCCGCCATTGTGGAGCGCGACTTCTTCGAACTGGAGCGACCCCCCGGCTTCCAATACCTTGAGGTCGTTGGCTCGAAATGCGGTGGCCTGCTCCGGCGGGAAGATATCATGATCCGTCTTGCCGATGATGTCCTGGCGGATGAGATGGAAGGTCCGCTCGAATTGTCGATTGACGTCCAGATAGCGGCCCTCGACATCCTTCAGAAACACCATTCCCGGGCTGTTCTCGAGAATGGCCCGGAGTCGCGCTTCACTTTCGCGGAGTGCTTCCTCCGCCCGCTTACGTTCGGTAATGTCATGAGCCAGATAGATCAGGCATGGAGTGGACCCGAGTTGGATCGAATCGACGGAGACCAGGATAGAGCGAATCTCTCCGGACTTGGTCCGGAGCAGCCCTTCCCGATTGTGCAGGTAGCCCTGTTCCCGAATTTCTCCGAGCACAGATGCGCGTTTCGATGGATCGGCCCACAGCCCCAATTCTAAGGTCGTACGACCAATCACTTCCTCGCGCGCGTACCCGGTCAGCCGGCTAAATCCATCATTCACATCACAAAACCGGCCTTCCGCCAGTGTACTGATCCCGACAGCGGAGGGAGTCCAGTTGAACAGGGTTTGAAAGTGTTGTTCCGACTGGATCAGGTCCTCGATGAGCCGATTTTGCTCTTGCATGGCCCGATTACGCTCGGTGATGTCGCGGACGATCGCAACGAGGCGGGGCTGAGCCGTGCCGACTCCGACACATTGCAGATTGATCTCCACCGGTACATCCACACCATCCTTGCGCCGATGGACCGTCGTGAAGCTGTGGGCCGACTCCGCCCCACTCACCAGCGGCGCAATCATTGCCCGGAACCGCGGCTCGTCGAACTCCGGCTTGATGTCGAGCGGCGTCATGCGCAGCAATTCTTCCCGGCTGTATCCCACCTGTCGCACGGCCCCCTCGTTCACGTGGCTGAACCGCAGCGTGCGGGGATCGAAGATGAACGCGCCGTCCCTGGTGGCATCCAGCGTCTCCAGCGCCTCGCGCATGGCCGCCTCCGTCCGCTTCCGCTCGGTGACATCGCGCAGAATGACCGTCAATAGTTCCTTGTCGTCGACCCGGGCATGAGAGATGGATGCTTCGACGGGAAATTCCTCTCCATTGGCTCGCAGGCCGAGCAACGTGTTGGATAGTCCCATTGAACGGGAAGTCGCTTGTGTCAGAGCGAAGACGCTCATATGACCGTGGTGCGCCTGTCTGAACCGCTCCGGGATGAACCGGTCGAATGGTTGTCCGATCGCGTCTGCGCCTTGGCAAAGAAACATGGATTCTGCAGCTCGGTTGAAAATCACCACGTGCTCCCCCTCATCCACGGTGATAATGGCATCCATCGCCGATGCGATGATCCCCTCAAGCTGCGCCCGCTGAGCCTTCACCACCTCCTCAGCCAGCTTGCGATCGCTGATGTCCAGAAGCGATGTCCGCCAATGGGTGATGAGCCCTGGCTCTTCGTGAACCGCGAGGCTCTCGAAATAGACCCAGCGCGAGGCGCCGGACGCTTTCCGGAGCTGCACCTCACAGGTTTGTCGCGTGCCTCTCTTCAAGACCTCCTGATAATGCCGGCGGAAGATGCTCTCATCCTCCGCGGCAACGAAGCGCGCGAGTGGTTGCCGGATCAGCTCATTCCGGTTGATGCCGAGCAGCGTCCCGGCCCTCAGACTGGCCTCCACAATCTTGCCGTGAATATCCAGCGTGAGATGGCCGGCCGGGGAAAAATCGTAGAGATCCACATAGCGGTCGCGCGCCGTTTCGAGCTCCACCTGGGTCCGGCGCAGCTCGTCGTTCTGCATCTCCAGCTCGATCTGATGAACTTGTAGTTCGTGCACCAGCTGTTGCACATCCTTGACCGGCATGGCCGCGACGTCGCGCTTGGTCGTCCGTAGCAGTTCCTCCGCCTGTCGGCGAAGCCCCGTGACCTTCGTTGATCCGTCTGGTTTCTTGGCCATCACAGCGCCCTTCTCAAAGCAGGTTCAGGTCAAGGTTGAGGTTAAGCCCGGAGCAGGATTTCACTCAGCCTGAGCCTCAACCTAGTCCTCAACCTTGGCCTTAGCCTCAACCTTCCCCTCCTGCCCCCTCACCTCTTCCATGGCTAACAGAATTCGGCCTGGTTGAGCCAGCTCCTGTTCGAGACGACGGCCATTGAGCGCCCATACCCTACGTCCGATGTGAGGGAACGTCTGGTCCACGACGAAGTCCTGGAACGAGTTGCGCTTCGGCAGAATCTCTTCCAGCAGCCGGCGTAAATCGGGAATGTTCCAGGCCCCGTTGCAGAGGTGGTAGAGGAGCTGCTGCTCGACCTCGCGCGGCGTCACCTGAAAGATCCGGTAAAATGACTGGTTGGCCGAGACCACGCGGAGCTGGTCGTCCAGCACGAGCAGAGGTTCACGCACTGTCTCCACGATGCTGGAAGCAAAGCCGCGCGCGGCTTCGACGACCTGCTCAGCCTGCTTGCTCTTGGTGATGTCCAGAAACGTCAGCACGAGCCCGTCGATGGTGTTCTTGGAGGTCCGATAGGGCAGGATCCGCATGACGAACCAGCTCCCGTCGGAGGCCTGGACTTCCCGCTCCTTGACGACGAGCGTCAGGAGCACGTCCTGGGCATCCTCCAACAACCGGTCATCGGTCAGCTTCGAGACGATATCCGACAGGGGGCGCCCGACATCGATGGCGATCAGGTTGCTGACACGCTTCGCCTCCGAGGTGAACCGTTTGATGCGCAGATCGTTGTCCAGAAAGATGGTGGCGACCTCCGTACTGTTCAGGAGATTCTGCAAATCGTCGTTGGCGTCCGCGAGCGCATCGAGCTTGCCCTGGAGTTCGGAGTTGACGGTCACCAGTTCTTCATTGAGGGATTGCATCTCTTCCTTCGCCGTCTCCAATTCCTCATTGGTGCTTTGCAGCTCTTCGTTGGTGGATTGCAGTTCCTCGTTGGTGGACTTCAGCTCCTCATTGGAGGTTTGCAGCTCCTCGATCGTCCGCTGCAAACGCTGCTTTGTAAACTCCAGTTCCTGCATAAGCCCGGGGTCCCCTTTCTTCAAGGGTGCGGCCGCTCGCGCCGGTGCGCCCTTCCTGGCGGCGGGCTTGTCCTCCCGCGCCTGGTCAAAGGTCACCAGGAACAGGCCCTGGAGGGCCTCCGGCTCGGCAATTTTCTTGACGGTCAGGTTGACCAGGATGAAATCGCCGTTGGCCCTTACTCGTAGGCCGCGGTGAACGACTTCGTCCTCCTTGCTTGCCGCCTGATGGAGCGCGGTCGCCAGATCGTGCTGCAACCCTTCCCGCGCCATCTCGATCAGATGGTGTGTCGGCTGGCCTGGCGCCGGTTCGAGATAGGCGCCGGTATGCCCGTGAATGTAGACGACCTCGCCCCGACCGTTGACGACGACCGCCGCCGGCGCGTAGCGCGATACCAACAGCTGCTGGATCAGCGTGGGAATAGAGGCGAGGCGAGTGGTGATCGTGGGCGCCTCGTCGTCTACGCGGGTCTCGGTTATCCCTTTCATCAAGCCACCAGGAAACCGTTCCAGGCCTGGAAACGTGCCGGGCTCAGCCGTCCGCCTGAAGAGCTTCCATTTCCGGTCAATGACGGTGAAGAGACCTTCGAACCAGCTGATCGTTTCGGACGAACCGAGAAACAGGATGCCGTTCGGCTTCAAGGCGTAGTGGAACAGCGGCAGGAGTTTTTGTTGTGCCTTGGCTTCCAGATAGATCAGGAGATTGCGGCAGGAGAGGAGGTCCAGCTTCGTAAAGGGCGCATCGGTCAGAACATTATGCGTCGCAAACACCACCAGATCCCGAATCTCCTTCTTGACCCGGTAACTGCTCTCTTCCTTGGTAAAGAACCGCTGCAGACGCTCCGGGGTGAGGTCCCCGGCGATGCCGATCGGATAGAGGCCGGTGCGCGCCGCCTCAATGGCCCGGCTGTCGAGATCGGATGCAAAAATCTGTACGGTGAGGCGGAGCTTCTTCTGCGTCAGGTATTCTCGGATGAGAATAGCGAGCGAATAGGCTTCCTCTCCGGTGGAACAGCCGGCGACCCACAGGCGCAGGGTCGCGCCCTCCGGCTTGCCCTCCACGAGAGCGGGCAACACTTTCTGTTCGAGGACCTCGAAGGCCTGCGGATCGCGAAAGAAGCTGGTGACCCCGATGAGCAGCTCCTGGAACAGGGCATCGATCTCATACGGATTCGCCAGCACAAACCGGAGATACTGTTTCAGGTTCTCGATCTGGTGCACGTTCATCCGGCGTTCGATGCGCCGGTGAATCGTGTTCTCTTTGTAGAGGGAAAAATCGTTCCCGGTCCGATCGCGCAAGAGGATGAAGATTTTGCGCAACGTCTGGGAGGCGTCGCGCTCAGGGAGAAGTTGCGCCGGTTTCGTCAGGCTGCGCGCGTATGCGCGCAACGGTTCCGCCATCAGCCCCACAGGCTGAACCACATCGGCCACCCCGGCGGTAATGGCGCTGCGCGGCATGCTCTGATACTTGGCCGATTGCGGATCCTGCGCGATCGTCATGCCGGACTCGGCCTTGATCGCTCGCAGCCCCACGGTGCCGTCGCTGCCGGTCCCGGACAGGATGATGCCGACGGCTCGTTGCTTCTGATCCTCCGCCAACGAACGGAAGAAGTAATCGATGGGCAGCGGCACGCGATCCTGCGAGGGGGGCTCCATGAAGTGCAGGATGCCGTGCAAGATCGCCAGGTTGGTGCCGCCCGGCGCCATATAGACGCCGTTGGCCTCCACCTCCATCCCGTCCTTGGCCTCCACCACCGGCATCGCGGTGCATTTACTGAGCAGGCTCGGCAGGAGACTGACATGGCCCGCGTGCTGGTGCGAGACCACCACGAAGGCCATCCCGCTGATGGGAGGCATGTGGCGAAAGAACTCTTCCATGGCTTCCAACCCGCCGGCGGAGGCGCCGATCCCGACGATCAGAAAACCCGGCGGTTCTGAGAGCAGGTCTGTCAATGGAGCGGGCTTCGCTGGAGGGAGCGTGACTTTCACAGGCTGCCGCTTGGCACCCTTGTGCTTGGCGCGAGTCTTGGAGGGAACTGTTTTTCTCCTCGTCTTTCGTGCCGCGGCCACAGAATCTTCTCCTCGACATAACAGAGACCGCGGCACCGAAAAGTGGCACCCGCGGCTGAAGAGTTGATCAGGAGCCAGAGTCTAGGCCTTTTCTCAGTATCAAACAAGCAGGGCGATCGCCACTGGACAGGCTCTAGTAATGTTCCTCTCCAGAACTAGGGGTCATGCTAGTTTCCCCGAACAAGTCCTTGCCTTATAAAGTCAGTGACTCATTGTCCATTAATAAAGCCAAACCCTTGTGCGTGACAGGAGTACAGATCACATTATCCGTTTCTTGTCAGGGAGGGAGGACGATATGGCGCAGGCATATTCCATCGAATCGGACATCCAACAACAACTCGCACGGGCCGGCACCTGCTCGCTGGATGATCTCGCCGCCCTGTTGCCCGTCTATTCCTGGGGCCAGGTCTTCGCCGCCGTGGATCGGCTGACGCGGGAAGGCACCGTCACCCTCAAACATGCAGCTCCGTTCCGCTACCTCCTCTCGCTCGCACCACGTCGATCCGCCGTGGCAGGCCACGTGACGCCGGTCTGAATCCGAATCGAGCACATCAGAGGTGGCATATGTCTCTTCAAAAACTGTTCGTTCAGACAACTCCCGAGGCGCCTTCCGCTCTGATGAGAGAGACGTTCATCGCACCGACGCTGCTTCCCGTCTGTTGCGTCTGCGGACTCATTCGAGACGAGACGGGATATCGTCCTCATCACGAGCGCTGGGTGGCGCAGCGGACGTATCGCAAGACCCATGGCATGAATCCGACCAAGCTCGCGCTCACGCACACCTACTGTCCGGCCTGTTTCACGAAGGTCCAGGGGACGATGCGGCAGTACTTCCGGGAGATCGGAACGTCACCATGATCCTGCTCGCCGGCTCTCCAAATATCGACTCCTCTCCCTCCGCCATGACCGACGCATCCCGTCCGGCACCGGACCGGGAGAGGGAGCCGCGCAACAATGCGCCGGCTCCGCCTGGTGAATCCTGACTGCGCTGCGGCGGATTGCTGGTCCCCAGCTACACGGCGTCCCTGGAACGGGACGTCACAGGCAAACCGGTGACGCTGTGGCGTTGTGTCAACTGCGGTGACTGCGTGGATCACGACATCCTGGCCAACCGAGGGAAGGGCCCCGGGTCGGCACGGCTGCGCGCAAGGCCACCGACAGGACCTCAATGCACCGGACGGCCCCACGGAGTAGGGACAGGCATGACTCGGTGAGTGGTTCCTATGCAGGGAAACAGGCTGAAGGCTGAAGACCGAAGACTAAGAGCCTTCAGTCTATCTACCTGAGCCGCTACCTTGACTGTGACAATCAGGGAGGTCGTGGATCGTGAGTCCACACAGCACAGCGGATCAGCTCTGGTCGATCATCCTGGCAGGCGGTGAAGGCACACCGCTGCGCGCGCTGGTGCATCGCTGGCTGGGCCGGCCCACACCGAAGCAGTACTGCGCCTTCGTCGGCACGCGCTCCATGTTCCAGCACACGCTGGACCGGGCGAGCCGCCTCACGCCGCCGGATCGCATGGTCACGGTGGTCGCGCACAGCCATCGCCGCGACGCGCTGGCGCAACTGGATGGGAGAAGCGGCAGCACGATTCTCTTTCAGCCGGCCAATCGTGACACGGCGGCCGGTGTCTTCTTGCCTCTGACCTATATCCGCGCCAGGGCCCCGCAGGCCACCGTGGTGCTCTACCCGTCGGATCATTTCGTCTATCCCGAAGACCGGTTCCTCGATACGGTCCGGCGTGCGGTCCGGATCACCGAGTCGCGACCTGATCGGGTGGTGATGCTGGGCGTCGCCCCTGATCGGCTGGAACTGGACTATGGCTGGATCCAGCCCGGTCAATCTCTCGCCGACCTGCCGGACGAACCGGTGCAGACGGTCCGCTCGTTCCTGGAAAAGCCCGACGCAGCGCAGGCCGATGCCGCCTTACGGGCAGGCGCGCTCTGGAACACGCTGGTGTTCGCAGCCAAGGTGGATCTGCTCTGGACGCTGGGCTGGCAATGCGTACCGGACATGATGCCGCTCTTTGAGCGGCTGAGCCAGGCCATCGGAGGGCCCGAGGAGGGGCGCGCCCTCAAGGCGATTTATCGGGACATGCCGGCGAAGAATTTCTCATCCGACCTGCTGCAACGCGCCCCGGAACAACTGGCGGTCGTCGAACTGACCGGCGTACTCTGGAGCGACTGGGGCAAGCCGGAACGGATTACCGAAACCCTGCGGCGGATCGACCGGCGACCGGCATTTCCCTTGACCTGTCTTGATCGTCCATTCGCCCCCCTCCCGATGACGGCCGCGGAGGGCGGGCTGCCCCTGAGTGTGTAATCCGTATAATCCAAGGAAGGAGACAGACATGAAGTCAGCCAGCATTCGTTCGACAAAACCGGACCGGAAAGCACAGGCTCCCCAGCAGCAGCCCAACGGGCTTCCGGCCCAGCAACCTCACGCACTGCCGCTGTCGCCCTGCGATGACCTGCACATCCTGATCGCAAAGCGGGCCCATGAGCTCTACGGTGAGCGAGGGTACCGGGGTGGATCTGCGCTCGATGATTGGCTCGATGCGGAACGGGAGATTTTCAGCCAGATCCCGCTGGCCTCTCAAGCGCGCGACGGGCACGCCTAGCGCGACAGGAGAGACCCGAAGTTCGGGGTTCGACGTTTTGGTAACCTCGAACGTCGGACCTCGAACTCTCGCAGGTCTCGCCAGTCTCGCGAGACCTGCCCATCTGGAACATCGGGAGCGCATCTCGCAGGATGCTCAAAAAGGCCGTCCTCTTCGTCCGTCGTTCGTCTCTCGTATCTCGTCGTTCGCAAGCATTGATTTTCCTGCTTGCGAGATACGCTTCACGTTTCACGAACGACGGTCTTTTTGAGATACGCTTCACGGGATACGGTTTTTGCGCTGGCGGACTTTTTCAGCATCCTGCTAGAAGAATCTCGCTTTGACCAGGTCGCAAATCTGGCCTGCCGCGTCGCCTGAGGGAGTGGTGGTGCTGTCGATTCGGAGATCCGGGTTGCTCGGCGCTTCGTAGGGCGATTGGAGTCCTGGAACAGTCAGAGATTCGCCCCGCTGGCCCTTCAGGTAGGTCCCTTTCCGGTCTCGCTCCATGCAGGTCGTGAGAGGACATTCCACGGCGATCTCGATGAACCGGGGGATCACGGACCTCGCAAAGTCCCGATAGACCCGGCGGCTCGCCGTGGCATCGAACAGCACGGTCACACCATGTGCCACGAGCTTCTGTCCGGTGAATGCCAACGCGCGGTAGAAGAGATCCCGCTCCGCTTCTGAGTAGCTCGGTGTCGGCGTGATGACCCGCCTGACCTCATCGGACTCCAACACCTCGACCGTCAATCCGAGCCCTTCGAGCTGCGGCTTCAGGGCAGAGACGATCGTACTCTTGCCCGAGGCCGGCAGGCCGGTGATCCAAATGGCGAAACTGGGAGAACGGTCAATGGTCATGGGTCAAAGGTCAACAGTACGTAAGGGAATTGTTTCGGCATCGCAACACCAATTCAATCTTCACCATTGACCAATGACTAGTGACCAATGACCCTCTAGTCCGTGCAGTACTCGTTCACGCGAGAAGGATCGAAGCGCGGCTCATCCAGCACATGTTCGATAAATCTGAAAATGGTCCGGCGCACCTCAATCGACAGTTTGGGGTACCACACAGGACTCGCTAAGACTAACCCTCGAAACGCAAAGAACGGGGCCGCTGCCCCCGTCACGTCGTTATCCCCGCTCGCCTCCACATAGGTGTCCCAAAAGAGCCGGAACATCACTTCCAACGGCCCCTGCAAGGTGCCCCAGCGACAGAGCGAAAAAAAGAGGTAGTTGATCGTCATCGAGGTCACATCGTCTGCCGGTTCCCCCCACTCCCCACGCGAGCGATCGAGCA
>Ga0315290_10002600_pt1 | contig 12762 bp, 7 predicted proteins | sample YL17G12_0_MG_FD_203627 | JGI IMG/M metagenome (GOLD analysis project Ga0315290, IMG submission 203627) | Sediment microbial communities from Yellowstone Lake, YNP, Wyoming, USA - YL17G12_0 | ecosystem: Environmental > Aquatic > Freshwater > Lake > Sediment | place: USA: Wyoming | collected...
TAAAGTCCATCGGCCTCCCGCTTCCTTGACTCCGATTTATCTATAAAATATTATTATACAGCTATGTTCAAACCCTCTCTATTTGAAAATATCAAAAAAAGGAGGTTGGAACTATTTTATTGAAAAGAACGCGAGTAATCGTCCAAATATTACTGTTTCTGTTTTTCTTTTTCCTTCTTGTCAGGACAGAGTACAGGGGTTTTAACGAGATACAGTATCCTGTGAGAATCTTTCTCGATTTCGATCCCTTGATTCTTTTTTCCACGCTTCTCAGTGCGCGGGGTATCCCCTCCGGACTTCCGGCAGCGATGGGCTTATCATTGCTGCTCATCATGGTGACCGCTCTGCTCGGGCGGGTATTTTGCGGTTGGGTCTGCCCCTTCGGCGTAATTAATCATTTTGTGTCGTGGCTCAAAGGGAGAAAAGAGAAGAAGAACAGGCTTCAAATTGACCGAAACCTTTATAATAAAAATCAAAGATGGAAATACTGGCTGCTTGCAGGGCTTCTATCCGGGGCTCTCTTCTCTGTTCAGCTATCCGGCCTTTTCGACCCTCTTTCGATCATCATTCGATCTTTTGCGGTGGCGGTAAATCCGCTTATAAATTTCGCCTTGCGTGCATTTTTCGACACGGTTTATTTTCTGGGATTCAAACCCCTGTCAGCGGTAACGGAGCCCGCCTATGATTTTCTGAAGGAACATTATCTGTCGTTCGAACAGCCGGAGTTTTCGCATGCCTTTCTGATCTTCCTCATTTTCGGCGGTATTCTGCTTTTGAACTTATATCGCTCTCGGTTTTGGTGCAGGTATCTTTGCCCCCTCGGCGCTCTGCTCGGCATCCTCGGAAGGAGAAGCCTGCTTCAGCTCAAGGTAAACGAGAAATGCACGGGGTGCAGTCAATGCGTCAGGACCTGTCCGGCGGCGGCGGAGCCATATGCGAAGAAAGGCGGTAAGGAGCACGGCTGGCGGCCTTCGGAATGTTTTGTATGCTATAATTGCGTTGACACATGCCCCGCCAACGCTCTTGCGTTTAAATTCACGGTTCCTTTTAAAAGGCGGGAAACGGTCGGCGTGGATGTTTCACGAAGGCAGTTCATTGGTTCCGGGCTTGCCGCCGTCGTCCTTGTGCCGGCGCTTAAAATCGGTGTTGGCAACAAACTTCAGAATCCCGGCTTGATCCGCCCGCCGGGAGCTTTGAACGAAAAAGAATTTTTACAGAGATGCGTCCGCTGCGGTGAATGTATGAAGGTTTGCCTGACAAACGGTATTCAACCGACGTTTCTCGAAGCGGGCTTGGAAGGGATGTTCACTCCCGCGCTTGATATGCGGGCGGGTTATTGCGAATATAACTGCAGCCTCTGCGGACAGGTATGCCCAACCGGCGCGATCAAAGAACTTGAGATAAGCGAGAAGCAGAAAGTGAAACTCGGCCTTGCGTTCATTGACCGAAGCCGCTGCATTCCATATACCCTGGGTATTAACTGTATCGTATGCGAAGAGCACTGTCCGACTCCTCAAAAGGCGATATGGTTCGAGGAAAAAGAAATGCTGAACGACAGAGGAGAGCGAAACATCATCAAGCTCCCGCGTGTGAACCTGGAGCAATGCATCGGCTGCGGGATATGCGAAAACAAATGTCCTGTCCTGGATAAACCCGCGATCTATGTCACTTCGGTAGGGGAATCCCGCAATCCGGACAGCAGGATGCTGTTGGACCAGTCCGGCAGCGGTTATCAGTGATCCGGGAAATTCACTGTCCTGAATATACGTTCTTTCATTTTTAAAATGGAGGCATTGAAATGCAAGAAGAAATGACGTTAACCCGTCATATTATGTTGGAACAATCCATGCACCCCGAAGCCCGAGGTGCTTTTTCCGCGCTCATCAACCAGATCGCTCTTGCGGCCAAGATCATTAACTCTCGTGTGAATATGTCGGGCCTTGCACAGATGCTCGGGTTCGCCGGCACAAAAAACATACACGGCGAATCTCAGCAGAAACTGGACGTTTACGCGGACGCAACTTTCTTTGATGTTCTCGATCATACCGGTTTGATTGCCGGTGTGCTGTCCGAGGAAAGCGTGGATATTAAACAAGTCCCCGATAAATACCCCAGAGGAAATTACGTTATAGCTTATGACCCGCTGGATGGATCGTCGAATATTGACGTAAATGTCAGCATTGGCTCTATTTTCGGGATTTTCCGCAGGGTTTCGACCGGTGCAGCTGCCATAGACGCCGATTTTATGCAGACCGGGCGGAACCTCGTCGGTTCCGGGTATGTGATCTATGGATCGAGCACTATGATGGTTTATACAACCGGTCACGGGGTTCACGGCTTCACGCTCGATCCGACCATCGGCGAATTCATCCTTTCGCACGAGAACATTACGATACCTTCGAAATGCAGCATCTTAAGCATCAATGATAGCAACAAGAGCAATTGGTATCCCTGGACGCATAAATATGTTGAAGATATTCTCGGAAGGAACACCGAGAAGGAAAGGTTCGTGGTGAGCCGGTGGATCGGTTCTTTGGTCGCGGACCTGCACCGAAACCTGATTAAAGGTGGAATCTTCCTTTACCCGGCAGACAAACGCCAGCCGAGCGGCAGGCTGCGGCTGCTTTATGAAGCGCAACCGTTCGCTTTCATCGCCGAGCAGGCAGGCGGCTCATCCTCCAACGGATACCAGAATATCCTGGACATTGAACCGGATGAACTTCACCAGAGAGTGCCCCTGATTATCGGAAACAAGGCTGAGGTCGAGATGGCGGAGGAATATGTCAGAAAACATAGCGAGTCTTAAAGCGGATTCGTTTTGACTATCGTCATGCTTGTTCCACGGAAGAAAGCGCAATGAAGCATTGCGCTGAAATCGGCGGAATGAGAAAATTCGATTGTGGTTGATCAGGAGGATTTAATGAAAAGAACAACTTTACTTTTGCTGATTTTCAGCTTTTTATTTACTCTTCAGGTTTTGCTATCCGAATCAGTTCCGGTTTTGTCCGCAACCGAAGAGAGCGGAATGCAAACTGATAGATCTGATATCAATCTCTCGGAAGAAACGGCCTATAATTTTTCACGCCTCGCCTTGAAGTGCGTCAAAATGGAATTCCCCAATAAAATGGATCACGTGATGAACGACGGTGCAGACGTCAAAAGTCCTGCGGTGTTCCATCCGGCATTTTATGGCTGCTTCGACTGGCATTCTTCCGTGCATGGGCATTGGATGCTTGTAAAACTGCTGAAGCTCCATCCGGAAATAAGGAATGCAGTGGAGATCAGAGCGGCATTGGGTCAGAATCTTTCGGCGGAAAATATTCTCAGGGAGGTTGCATATATAAAGCAACCCGGGAGAAAATCGTTTGAGCGCACTTATGGATGGGCTTGGGCGCTCAAGCTAGCCGAGGAACTTTACGGCTGGGATGACCAGGACGGGAAGAAATGGTCGAAGAATCTGGAACCGCTTGCAAAAGAAATATCAGCTATGTATCAGGATTTCCTGCCCCGCCAAACCTATCCGATAAGAACGGGCGTTCATCCGAACACAGCTTTCGGAATCGCTTTCGCTTATGACTATGCGTTGAAGACAGGCGACTTGAAGCTGGCAAATTTGCTGAAAGAAAGAGCGTTGTTCTATTATTCGGCAGATGCAGGATGTCCGGCGGTCTGGGAACCGGGCGGGGAGGATTTCTTTTCCCCTTGCCTTATTGAGGCCGATCTTATGCGCCGCATTCTCGGAGAAGATGAATTCTCAGTCTGGTTCGATAAATTCCTCCCTGGTTTCGAACAGGGTTGGGCGGCCAATCTTCTCAAGCCCGCTGTGGTTGCAGATCGCACAGACCCGAAGATCGTTCATCTCGACGGCTTGAACATGAGCCGCGCATGGTGTATGTACGGGATCGCTTCCGCGCTTAAATCCAATCCCGCGCTAAGTAAGCTTTTAACCGACACCGCGGATATTCACGCCGCGGATGCCCTTGCCCATGTGTCGAGCGGCAGCTATGAAGGCGAGCACTGGTTAGCCTCATTCGCCGTTTATATGCTATCAGCCAAAACGGAGTGATTGCGGTTTCAAATTTGAGCTCATATCCGGTCAGGCTTTTATAGCGATATTTTTGGGAATTCAATGAAAGACAGATCATTGATGAGAGTTGTTTCGTGCTTTCTTCTTATTTTCGCGGCTTTATCGGCGCTGGCAGAAGATTTAGTGAACGAGAGAATAATAGTATCCGCCAGCCGGTATCCGATTACTTTCAACCACCTTTGCCGCAGCGTAGAAGTAATTGACTCGCAGGAGATCGCCAAATTACCCGTATCCAACCTGCAGGATTTAGTCGCATACATTTCCGGTATTGACCTGCGCGCAAGGGGTCTATTAGGCGTCCAGGCGGATGCATCCATACGAGGTTCATCGTTCGAACAGGTTCTCGTCCTGGTGGACGGGGTAAAAATGAACAATGCTCAAACCGGCCACTTCAACCTCAACCTGCCTCTCACTTTGAAAGACATCGAGAGGATAGAAATATTGAAGGGCGGTGGTTCGAGGATTTTCGGAGCGGGGGCTTTCGGAGGGGTCATCAATATAATCACAAAAAATCCCGATAGAGACAGTATATCTATCAATCTCAATGGCGGCGAATATGGATTTTATGATGCCGGTCTTGCCGCCGCGCTGGTGATCGCCGAGAATTTTACCGGGAGCTTCTCATATCAAAAGTCATCATCCGATGGATTTACGCACAATACCGATTTCGACATCTCGACGGTCCGCCTGCATTCCAATTTAAAAACCGGTATCGGAAGCTTCGATCTATCTCTCGCGCGAACGGATAGGACATACGGCGCCAATTCATTTTACTCAGATAAATATCTTAACCAATGGGAGGATACTTCGTCTAATCTGATAAGTGCGAGCGCCAACCTGATAATCGGAGGGATTTTATTCCTTCCGAAAATTTACTGGATACGGAGCGACGATACATTTCTCCTTGACCGGTATGCTGAGAATTCATATAGAAATGAGAGTGGTTTCGACAGGTATGGTGTTGAGTGTCATACGTCATTCGAGACATCGCTTGGGACTACATCATTGGGGGGAGAATACAACGAAGAAAGATTATCGAGTATCGCCTCCGGCGATCATACGAGGAACGGCGCGACGTTCTTTGCTGAGCAGCAAATAAATGTCAGCGATAAATTATTTATCGTTCTCGGAGCATCAGCTTACATGGATTCGTCTGAAAGCAATGAGCTATCGCCGGGAATTGATTTGGGTTTTCAGCCGTTTGATGGTTTCAATATATATGCCGCGGTGAACCGGGCATTCAGGCTTCCAAGCTTTACCGAGCTTTTTTATACCGACCCCGTTCATAAAGGAAATTCAGCATTGTCTCCCGAGACCGCCTGGGCTTATGAAATAGGCGGAAGATTCAATATAAGCCCGATGTCCGTGAATTTGTCCTTTTCAAGAACCGAAGGAACGGATTTGATTGATTGGGTCAGGACTGATCCTGATGCAATATGGGAGACGAAAAATATTCGCAATGCCCGATTCGACTCGTATGAAGCATCCTTTCAATATCCCCGGGGGGATGCGGACGTTCGGGAGGATGACTTCAGGATTAAAGGCTCATATACATATACTTATGGAAAGACATATGCTTTCGCGCTTCAATCCAAATATGTCTTCGATTATTTGAAACATAAAATCATTGTGTCAGCTGAGTTTCCTGTTGTTGATCTGGCTGATTCCGTAATAATAATGCGATATGAAGAAAGGATCGGAAAAGAGGGGGTTTTTTTAACTGATGCAGGTTTTTCCAAAGAGCTCGATTTTTTACGGATTTCCGTTCAAATCAAGAATCTTTTTGATGTCGAGTACCTGGATATCGGTTCAGTGCCGATGCCGGGAAGATGGTTTTTCGCTGGGATAGGCTTCAGCGTAATTGACGAAAGACCTTAGTAATTGATGTGAAAAGATGATATTTCTTTAATTGGGACAAAGGTTTTTTCAAAAAGGATTGTTCTTATTATTAAAGATGTCGGTAGAGGTGAGAGGATTTAGTTGCGTGAAGGAAGTGCGTTTTTCCGATTTTTTTTCTACTTAAAGGTTATATAAAAGATATTTACATGGAGAGGAGGAAAGGCTGATTTTATTCGAATTTCAAAAGTAGTTATTGATTATAATTATTCCATATGTATTAAGGAGATTATATGAAGCGAAGACAGTTGTGTTTTCTGTTGCTTCTGACGCTGTTAGTGATTCTTCCTGCAGTAGCATTTTCAGCGGATGAAGCGCTGCACTCGGTCTGGGCTGTGAAGGACTGCAAAGTGATCGTTCAGCCCGGCAGGGTGATAGAAAAGGGTGTGATTATTATCCGGGACGGTCTGATTGAATATGCCGGCGCTAATACGGTCATCCCCGCTGACGCGGAAATAATTGACGGGACCGGGTTGACGGCATATGCCGGATTTATTGATGCATTCGGCGATTCAACCCTGAAGATGCCGGAGGAAAAAACCGATCCTTCTAAGGCCTATTCCGGAGACTATAGCGATAGGGAGCGGGGCATCGCTCCGGAAATCAAGGCATATGATTATGCCAACCTCACGAAGGCAGGCATAACCAAATTTCACAAAAACGGCATAACCGCAGCTCTTGTTCTGCCATCAAAGGGTATCTTTACCGGTCAGGCATCATTGTTCTCGCTCTCGCAGACTGTTAAGGAAAAGGCGGTTATTATCAAGGATAATCTGCTCGGTATCGGATTTTCTGCGTCAAGTGTGACGGGCTATCCAGATTCGTTGATGGGTGTTATCGCATTTCTGAAACAGGAATTCGCTGACCTGGCATATTATATTATGCATACAAGCCGCTGGGAAAAAGATATGAACGGCATCAGCAGGCCGGAATACAAGGCGGAATTCGAAGAGCTTCTTCCGTTTTTCACCGGTAAAAAGCAGGTGGTTTTTCTCTGCCGGAATCAATATGACATCATCCGTGCGATTAAAATCGGAAGTGAATACAAGCTAAAATACCTGATTTGCGACATCGGTGGCGAGGCGTTCCGTGTGATACCGGAATTAAAGAAATCCGGCGTGCCTGTTTTGCTCGCGCTTGGGTTTAAATCCCCTTCTACCAGCATCTATTCTCAGCAAGGAAAAGATGTCAGGTCTGAAGCTGAAAGGGAACTTTATCCATCCAATGCCGCGAGGCTTGCAGAGGCGGGTATAAAATTCGCATTTTCCTCTTATTCGACCCCTGAACCGGACAAATTCCTGGGAAATATTATGATAGCTGTTGAAAAGGGTCTTGCAACTGAGAAAGCGCTGCGCGCTTTGACTGTTGATGCGGCCTCTTTCTTCGGAGTGGAGAGGGCATTGGGAACGATCGAGGCGGGCAAGATTGCCAATCTTGTCATCTCGCAAGGCGATCCGCTGTTGAAGGAATCGAAGGTCAAATATGTCTTCGCTGACGGGATAAAATTCGATATGAAAGAAAAGAAAGCCGAGGAGGGCGAGAAACCGACCGTCAACGTATCCGGAAAATGGGAGGTTACTACTGAAGGCGGAATGGGGATGAAATATACGCTTGAATTGACGCAGGAAGAGGCGACTCTTTCGGGAAAAAGGATCACTCAGTACGGCCAGGATGAATTCACGGACGGCACAGTTTCCGGAAATCAAATAAGCTTTACTATTTCGATCAGCGCGATGGGCAGGATGGTTGATATTTATATTTCCGGTGTAGTTGAAGGCGATACAATAAACGGAACGATCAGCTTCGGTGCGATGGGCTCCGCTGAATTCACCGGCAAGCGAATTCCATAAGGAGATGTAAAGATGAAACCTACAAGATTTAATTTTCTACTGATAAGCATTTTGGTTCTTTCAGTATCCGTTATAGCTGTTGCAGAAAAAGACGAAATTCTTCTTAAAAATGGAAATATCATTACGATCTCCGGCGCCGATATTAAAGGCGGGGATATCCTGATCAAAGGCTCGAAAATCGAGAAAATTGGTAAGAATATCAAGGCAGGTACCGATGCGCTTGTAATAGACCTTCACGGCAAATGGGTGATGTCCGGAATCATCGATTCCCATTCTCATATTGCAGTTGAAGGAGGAGTGAATGAAACCGGCAACCTGATGACCGCTGAAGTGGATGTAAAGGATGTCCTGGATCCGGAAGACTATAATATTTTTCTCGCACTTGCAGGCGGTGTTACGACCATTCACACGATGCACGGTTCAGCCAATCCGATAGGAGGACGGGGAATTGTGCTCAAGCTCCGCTGGGGCAGCACGGCAACGGAAATGATCTTCAAGGGCGCCCCGGAAACAGTCAAGTGGGCTCTCGGAGAGAACCCGAAACAATCCGGCTTTTCTATGGGCAAGGGGCGTTATCCGAAGACAAGAATGGGCGTTGAAGCCTCCATTCGCGCCATATTCGAGGAAGCAAGGGATTATATGAAGGCTTGGGATGATTACAACAAAAAGAAGGATAATAAAGTAAAGCCTTTGCCGCCCAAGAAAGATATTAGGCTCGAAGTAATCGCTGATGTTCTTCGAGGGAAATATCTAATCCGTTGTCATGCATACCAAGCGGAGGAGATGCTCTCGATAATGAAGCTTTGCAAGGAATATGGTGTGAAGCTGGCGGTCTTCGAGCATGGCCTCGAAGGCTACCGCATAACCAACGAGTTGATTAAATACGGTGTGGGCGTTTCAACCTTCGCTGATTTCTGGGCTTACAAGTGGGAGGCTTTCAAGACTATGCCTCACAGCGCAGCCCTGATGGCGAAAAGAGGGGTGCTGATAGCTTTGAACTCGGATGACGCCGAGAGGATGCGAAGACTATATCTCGACGCCGCCAAGACCATCCGGTTCGGAGGATTGAGCGAGAACGAAGCTTTGAGATTGATAACGATTAATCCGGCAAAAATGCTTGGTGTTGATAAATGGGTCGGAACGCTAGAGCCGGGAAAAGATGCCGACATCGCCATCTTCAACGGGCATCCTCTCGATCCATATACTTTTTGCGAAATGACGATGGTGGATGGTAAAGTGCTCTTCGACCGCGCGAAGTATTTCGAGGATAGAAAGAAGGCTGAAGAGATCAAGAAACAGAAAGAGGAACGGAAGAAAGCTGAAGAGATGAAGAAGAAAGAATCGGAAAAGAAACCTGATGAAAACCAAAAGAAGCCTGATCCGAAATCTATAGAGACACAAGCGCCGAAGGGAGGGAATTAAGATGAAAAAACTACTGTTGATTATAACGGTTTCTCTTCTTGGGTTGTGCACAATCGCCGGCGCAACGAGCGATACAATACTGATTAAAAATGCCAGGATTTATCCTGTGGTCGGAGCTCCCATCGAAAAAGGGGACCTGCTTATAAGCGGCGGAAAGATTGCTCGTATCGGAGCGGTTATCGAAGCGCCTTCCAATGCGGTTGTAATAGACGCGAGCGGTATGGAGGTGTATCCAGGATTTATTGATGCTTATACGCGTTTGGGATTGGTGGAAGTTTTCTCCATTCCTGCAACAGCTGATGCAAGTGAAATGGGCAGGGAAAACCCGGAATTGAAAGTAACCTGGGCGCTAAATCCCCAGTCCGTCCATTTCGCGACGAGCCGCATAAACGGCACTACGAGCGCTCTTGTTGCGCCAAGCGGCGGAACATTCTCCGGGATGACAGCTGTTGTCAGAATGGACGGATGGACTGTGGACGAGATGCTGGTGAAGGACTGTGCAACGATGATAATCAACTTTCCGGTCACTCCAAGACCTATCCGTGATATCGAAGTGAAGAAGGAGGAAGGGGAAAAAGACGAGGTAACGGTAAAGCTTGTTGACAAGATCAAAGATTATCTGAAAGAAGCCCGCCGTTATCATGAACTCAAGAAAGCCGCGGCGGAGAAAGGAACGAAGGCGCCGGACTTCAAAGCAAAGTATGAAGCTCTGCTGCCGGTACTTGAGGGTGAGATGCCGGCAATCATCTCCGTCGAGAAGGCAAAGGATATCAAGCTGGCGATTAAATTCGTCCAGGATGAGAAGATAAAAGCGATATTTTTCGGTTGCGGACAGGGGTATTTGGTTGCGGATAAACTTGCCGAGGCGAAAATACCAGTCATCCTCGACAGCTTATATACCGGGCCGGCAGAACCGGAGGACGCCTATGATTCCCAATGGACGAATGCCGCTGTGCTCGTCAAGGCAGGTGTGAATATCTGCTTTTCCACTGGCAATAATCCGGCCGGTGGCAAAAACTTGCCGTATTACGCCGCGCGCGCCGTGGCCTTCGGGCTCGATCATGACAAGGCAATCGAAGCGCTGACCATAAATCCTGCAAAGATCTTTGGTGTGGACAGCTTCCTCGGAAGTCTCGAACCGGGCAAGGACGCGGATTTGTTTATCACAACAGGTGATCCGCTTGATTGCCGCTCCGTTGTCAAGTATCTCTTCATCAAGGGAAAGATGACAAATATGGACAACTGGTGGGAAACGATGTACCAAAAATGGGAGAAACGGCCGCTGTAATCCTGCATTTAAGAACTTAATATTTGGCTCAGGGGTTTGGCTCTTGAGCCGTTTTTTTTAGAATTCCAGCTCTCTTGCTTGTTTCAGGAATATATCGAAAAGCCCGGAACGCGAGACGATCCCCTTCTTCAGTCTTTCGATGTAGAGATTCTTGAATTTGGGCTCGGCATTGCAATCGAAAATGACGTGTATAGCCTGCTCGATAAATTCGGAATCACTGCGATCTTCCCAATTTATCAGCTGCATCGGATGCTTTAGAGGCATCAGCTCTACCTGTTTTGAAAGCAGAAAATTATGCAAACTTCCACCGGTTTTCACACATCCTACAATGTTGAAGTATTTGGTCTGAGGGCGGAGGTATCCGGATCGCTTCTTGAGGCTGAAGAAATAATAGGCTGAATCAGGGTTCTGTGAAGATGCATATGTTTTTAAACCGTCCCCCGGTACGATTTTTATCTTGTGGGCTTTCTCTTGACTCTTGCTGTCTTCGAGCCATCTGATGAGATCAGCTCTACGCATCAGGACGGCATCATCCCCGGAGATTTTCTCGAGAAGTGTATTGATATCGGAGTTCCTTTGCAGGAAAGTCCACCTGTTCCTTGTACGTAAAATCTGGCATTTAGCCGCCGGAGTGAAATTCAAGAACTTAAGACCCACCAGATAAATCGAACCGGGCTGCCGGGGCGAATAAAAATCTGCAAAGTGATAATATGCGGGGAGACTGTCGGATTTGACCTCTTTTTCGATAAGACCGGAAATTTCTTTTGAAGTGAACCATTTAGAATAGCACCCAAAGCGGTCAATCAATTCCCGACGTGTATAACCGCCGGTTCTCATCTTATCGGAATAATATCGGACGGTGGAATCCTCCACCGCTGCAACCCCGAAAGACAAACGGGATATGTATGAAATGAAATCCTTTTCGCTGATGGTTTTGAACATTTCCCTGCTCAGAAGATTGAGAGGTGTTATATTTTCAGCTTTAAAGTATTCTTCAATAGGGCTGTTTTTAAGGAAAAGTATCACCTTTCTGAATAATTTGTGCTTCGAATAGAAAGAGTCATCGAGAGCGAAATCCACGAGGGCATATCGTTCAGCCGGAATTGTCATATTTTCGTTTGTATAGAACAATTCGAAAATTGTGTGATTATATGAAGCTATCGCGTCGTTTTTGCCCAGGTTTTTTACCAGCTGATAGTCCGTTTGATCACCGGCTATCACCCTTAGCCTGTCGCCCATCGAGTGAATAATTACTCTTTCCGCCCAACCGTAACGCTTCATATTTCCTTCGGTCAGATAGAGGTTCCCAGTGTTCCCCGATCTGTAGAAATCGGAAAGACGATGATAATTCTCCCTATAGAACGGCTTGGTGGCTTTGAAGGCTTCAACCCCGGCGTTTGCAAACACTATAGCGAAAAGAAGCGAAAAAAGCGCAAGCATAAATACTGGTTTTATCTTCGAACTGCCGGACTTTTTAGGTTTTGCCAGAAATATATAAGCCGATGAGATGATATAACCGGTAAGCAGGGCGAGCGCCGGATAGGATGGAAACATATACCTGTTAATCCTTGTCGCTGCAATGGACAAAAAGATAAAGGGAAGCAGGAACCAGAAGATAAAAGGGAGCAGGATTTTTTGTTTCTTTTTAAGCTCGAGAAATGTCGAAGCGATCAGCGAAGCAATTACGACCGGGAACCAGTAGCCGGTATCCTTGGAAAGCCATTTGATGTAGTAAAGGGAATCGCCCCTCCCGTGCTTGCCTGTCCCCTCGGTCACCACCGTGAAAACCTCGTAACCGAAAAAATGCATGAGGAAAGTTTTATTATGAATCGCATAAGGGATGTAAAACCCGAAAACAGGGAGGAGCCATGCCGCTGTCATCAGGAAAAAACGTTTGTTCAGCAGACCGGAGAATCCTTTATCCACAAGCAGATAAAGCGCAGCGACAGCGAATGGAAGGACAGCGGAAATATGTTTGAAGTAAGTGATAAACGCCAGGCTGAGGCCGCACCAAAGCCACCCGAATTTTTTTCCCCTGTGAAAGATAAAAAAATAAAAAAATGCGACGGTTCCAAGCACCGCGCCCGAATCATAGCCGTTCACCCTCGCCCAATAATCGGTCAGGAGTCCTTTGAAAGTAATGAAAATGAATCCGGCGGAAAAGCCTGTCCAGCCGTCCAGCAGGTTTTTGCCTATTAGAAAAATCAAAAAAATAGTTA
>Ga0315290_10002603_pt1 | contig 12758 bp, 10 predicted proteins | sample YL17G12_0_MG_FD_203627 | JGI IMG/M metagenome (GOLD analysis project Ga0315290, IMG submission 203627) | Sediment microbial communities from Yellowstone Lake, YNP, Wyoming, USA - YL17G12_0 | ecosystem: Environmental > Aquatic > Freshwater > Lake > Sediment | place: USA: Wyoming | collected...
GAAGTGGTCACCTACGAGCGGCTCACGTCCCGGGGTACGATGCAGGCATGCCGCGAACACGGCGAAGTCCGTCTCGAGGGCAAAGAGTACGTGGTCCTTGATGGTGACATCATGAATGTGCGATTCGCCACGTAAGGCGTCGAAGATCGATGGCTATCCGCACGATTCTCGTCTGCGAAGCGCAGGTGCCGCTTGTCCATGGCGGGGCCGAGAGCCACGTGCGCCAGCTCGTGGCGCAACTCGAGGCGCATGGCTACCAGGTCGGCCTGGTGTCGCTGCCGTTCAAGTGGTATCCCAAGGAAGAGATCCTGGCTCACGCCGCAGCCTGGCGGCTGATCGACCTGAGCGAGAGCAACGGCGTGCCGATCGATCTGGTCGTCGCGACCAAGTTTCCGTCGTACTTCGTGAGGCACCCCAACAAGACTGCCTGGCTCATCCACCAGTACCGGGCGGCCTACGAATTGTGCGGCACTCAGTACAGCGATTTCGCCCACGTCGACCTCGACGTGGGCCTCCGGCAGAAGCTCATCGGCCTCGACACTGAGATGCTCGGGGAATGCCGCCGCCTCTACACCAATGCCCGAAACACCGCGGCGCGTGTCGCAAAGTACAACGGCCTCCACGCCGAACCGCTGTATCATCCACCGAGACTGGCGGATCGGATTCGGTCCGGGCCGTTCGGCGAATACATCCTGTCGGTTGGCCGCCTGGAAACGGTCAAGCGCGTCGATCTGGGCATCCGGGCCATCGCCGCGACACGCGCGACCACGCGCCTGATCGTGGCCGGAACCGGCACGCAGGACGAGGCTCTCCGTCGGCTGGCGGCCGACCTCGGAGTGGCCGATCGCGTCGAGTTCGCGGGGGCGGTCGATGACGACAGGCTGATCCGGCTGTATGCCGGCGCGCTGGGCGTGCTGTATGCGCCGTTCGACGAGGATTTCGGATACGTCACCCTCGAATCGTTTCTCGCGCACAAACCAGTCATCACGGCGCGAGACTCAGGCGGCACGCTCGAGTTTGTCGAGGACGGCGTCAACGGGTGCGTCTGTGAACCCGAGCCCGGCGCGATCGCGGGGGCGTTTTCCAGGCTCGCCGGTGATGTGCGGCTGGCCAAGTCGATGGGTGACGCCGGCTACGACCGCGCAAGATTGGTCACGTGGGCCGGCGTGGTGGAAAAGCTGGTGGGAGAGTAGGGGCGCGATTCGTCGCGCCTGAGTCGTGAAGCCGCATGAAACTCATCATCCAGATTCCGTGCCTGAACGAGGCTGAGACACTGCCGGCAACGCTCCGCGATATTCCGCGGTCCATTCCAGGCGTCGACGTGGTCGAGATCCTCGTCATCGACGATGGGTCGCGCGACGGCACATCTGAGGTGGCGCGGCAGCACGGGGTCGAACACGTAATCTGCTTCCCGCGCCGACGGGGCCTGGCGTCCGCCTTCAGCGCGGGATTGGATGAGGCCCTGAAGCTCGGCGCTGACATCATCGTCAACACCGACGGCGACAACCAGTACTCCGGCCACGACATTCCTCGCCTGATCGGCCCGCTGCTCGACGGGGACGCCGACGTCGTCATCGGCGATCGGAACGTGCAGGATCTCGACTCCATGTCGCCGATGAAGAAGCGCCTGCAGCGGCTCGGCAGCTGGGTCGTGCGCCAGGTCTCCGATACGCAGGTGCCGGACACGACAAGTGGATTCCGCGCGTACACCCGCGAGGCCGCGTTGCGCCTGACGATTGTGTCGGATTTCAGCTACACGCTCGAATCGATCATTCAGGCCGGCAAGAAGCGCATCGCGATTGCCCACGTGCCGATCCGTTCGAATCCGCGCACGCGCAAGTCGCGGTTGTTCTCGAGCGTGTGGACCTACGTGAAGGCGTCGGCGGCCACCATCGTGCGCATTTACGCGATGTACGAGCCGTTGAAGGTATTCGGCCTGATCGGCCTGATGGTGTTTCTGGCTGGCGTCGCGATCACGGCACGGTTCATCTACTACTTCCTCGGCGGTGCCGGTCAGGGACATGTGCAGTCGTTGATCGTGTCGGCCGTGCTGATGATCGTCGGCTTCCAGATCGCGCTCATTGGTCTGGTGGCCGACGTGATCTCCGGCAACCGCAAGCTGATTGAAGACCTGCTCTATCGCGTGCGCCGGATGGAACTGGCCGCCACGGTCGACGAACCTCGCGGCGGACGCGTTGCCGGCGCCGGTCTGTCGCAGGACAAGCGGGGTGAGCCGCGTGGCTGATCCGTCATCGACATCGATCGTGGTCCCGGCCTTCAACGAGGAAGCGGCCATCGGCCCGCTCGTCGAGCGGCTTCGAGAGGCCGGACCCTGGCACGAGATCCTCGTGGTCGACGACGGGTCGACTGACGGCACGGCGGCGCGGGCGCTGGCGGCGGGCGCGACGCTGGTCTGTCATCCCTACAACAAGGGGAATGGCGCGGCCGTCAAGTCGGGCATCCGTAAGGCGACCGGCGAGTTCGTCCTCATCATCGATGGCGACGGCCAGCACCGGACCGGCGATGCCAGGAGAATCGTGGCGCGGCTCGGCGAGTACGACCTCGTGATCGGCGCCCGCTCAGCCGGAACACAGGCGACGCGGGCGCGCCTGCTCGGCAACAGCGCACTGAACTGGCTGGCCAGCTACATGACAGGCCGCCACGTGCCGGATCTGACATCTGGATTCCGGGGCGCTCGCGCCTCGTGCCTGCGCGAGTTTCTGCACCTGCTGCCCAACGGGTTCTCGACGCCGACGACGACAACGCTGGCCTTCATTAAGGCGGGGTACAACGTCACCTTCGAGCCGATCGACGCCGAGGCGCGCGCGGGCTCGTCCAAGATCAGACTCGCGCGTGATGGCGCGAAGTTCCTGCTGATCGTCCTGAAGATCGTCACCCTGTTCAATCCGCTCCGGGTCTTCCTACCCATCAGCCTCGGGTCGTTTGCCGCCGGCGCGGCGTACGCGGCGTGGACCATCGCCACGCAATCGCACATCGCGAACACATCAGTCCTGCTGATTATGCTCGCGGTCATTGTGTTCCTCGTGGGTCTGGTCTCGGAACAGATTGCCTCGCTCAGGTTCGAAAGGCACGAGTAGGGCTCCCGGGCGATGACCAGAGACCCGGACATCCCTCACACCGCGACCCTCCGCTCGGCCGGCCGGCCGCTTGTCGCCGCGGCGCTCGTGACCGGGTTCGTGCTCCGCCTCGCCTTTGGCCTGGGCTACTGGGTTGACAAGCCGCTGACCCACGACGAGCGCGAATACCTCCTGCTGGCGCAGAACGTGGCCGCGGGCCGAGGGTTCCAGTACCGCCTGCCTGATGGATCCGCCGCGCCGGGCGAGCACTTCGGGCGCGCGCCCCTCTACCCGATGTTTCTTGCCTCGGTGATGCGGGCGACCGGCGTTGGGTTGACGATGGCGGACTGGTCGACCGGCGTGATGTTTACGCCTTCGCCGGCGTTGCTGCGGGCCATCAAGATCGCGCAGGCCGGCGTCGGCGCGCTGATCGTCTGGTTGATCGCCCTGCTCGCCTGGCGAACTGCTGGCCCGACAGCCGCGTTGATCGCCGCGTGGCTGGCCGCGCTCTACCCCCCGCTTGTGTGGACCCCTGCGTACGTGTTCAGTGAAACGCTCTACGGGGCGCTGGCGCTTGGCTGCGTCTTGCTGATCGGCGAATCGCTGGGGCGCGACGCGTCCGGATCTGCCGCCTCGACGGTCGGCACGCGCCGCTTCCACCCGGCGCGCGTGATCGCGGCCGGCGCGCTGGCCGGGCTGGCGGTTCTGACGCGGCCGGCCATGCTGGTGTTCGTCGGGCTCGCCGCGCCGTGGCTGTGGTGGAAACGGGGCCTGCCTGCCGCAGCCTGCCTGGCGGTCGTCTGCGCGCTCGTCGTTGCGCCGTGGATGCTGCGCAACATTGGCGAGCACGGCCGCTTCGTACTCGTGGCGTCGGAAGGCGGCGTCACGTTCTGGACCGGAAACCACCCGCTGGCGATCGGCGAGGGCGACATGGCTGCCAACGCCGATATCAAGCGGGCGAACCTCGACTTCCGCGCGGCGCATCCAGGACTGAGCCCCGAGCAGCTCGAACCGCTCTATTACTGGGACGCGATGTCCTGGATCGCGGCCAACCCGGGACGGTTCACGATGCTGCTGGCGCGCAAGGCGTTCTACGCGGTCGTCCCCGTCGGACCGTCCTACCGCCTGCACTCGCCGCTGTATTTCGGCGCGTCGGTCGTCTCGTACCTGGGCGTGCTGCCGTTTGCCGTGGCCGGATTCCTGCGGCTCGCGCGGCGCGACCAGCTTCCGGTCCCGCTGATGTTGATGGCGCTGTCCGCGGTGCTGCTGTCGCTCGCGTTCTTCCCGCAGGAGCGCTTCCGCATTCCCGTCATCGATCCCGCGCTCATCGTCGGCGCGGCCAGTTGGTGGACACTGCGGTCGGCCCGGGCGGCCGTTCCGGATCCGGAGCTTTGCGCATGAACGTCCTGCTCATCGTCCCGACCTTCAACGAACGCGAGAATCTGCCGATCCTGCTCGATTGCATCCTGGCGCAGTACGACTACCGCGTGCTGGTCGTCGACGACCAGTCGCCCGACGGAACCGGGGCCGTGGCAGATGAGTACGCCCGGCGGCATCCCGACCGCGTCGAGGTGATGCACCGGACGGGACCACGAGGCCTCGGGCGCTCGTATATCGACGGGATGAAGCGGGGCCTGGCCGGCGGAGCGGACGTGATCTGCCAGATGGATGCCGACTTCTCGCACGACCCCAAGTACCTGCCGGACCTGATCGGAGCGACGAGCCGGTATGATCTGGTGATTGGCTCGCGATACCTGCGCGGGATCTCGGTGGTGAACTGGCCGCTTCGGCGCGTGATTCTGAGTTCGTTTGCGAACTGGTACGTCCGAACGATCACGCGGCTGACCGTTCGCGACTGCACGGCGGGATTCAGGGCCTGGCGCCGCGACGCGCTCGCCGCGATTCCGATCGACGGCATTTTGTCGGAAGGCTACGCGTTTGTCGTGGAAATGACGTTCGAGGCCGCGCGCAGGGGCTATCGCATCGGCGAGGTGCCCATCATCTTCGTGGAGCGGCGCGAAGGCGTCTCCAAGATGTCGACGCGCGTGCTCGCTGAATCGATGCTGATGCCGTGGCGCCTCGTCTGGCGCGGGCTCTGGCGGGCCGGCTCCGGGGGCGGCCGTTCGTGATCACGCGTCACGTCGTCGTGATGGTGACGACGTCCTACCCCAGGTTTGCGGGTGACACCATCGGGACGTTCATGGAGCCCATCGCCCGGGGGATCGCCGCGCGCGGGCACCAGGTTCACGTCGTGCTGCCATGGCATCCGCGCCTCACGCGCCTCGGCGTTGAGGATGGCATCCACTTCCACCCGGTTCGCTACGCCCCGCACCCGAGCCTGAATGTCTTCGGCTACGCCGAATCGCTGCGCGCCGACGTGCATCTGCGCCTCGCGGCCTGTTGTGCGGCGCCGCTCGCGCTGCAGGCGCTGGTTCGCGCCACACGGCGCGTCGCGCGGGAGGTGGGAGCCACGCTGCTGCACGGCCACTGGCTGATCCCCGGAGGCGCGGTCGTGGCGGCAGCCGGCACCGCGCTGCCGGTGGTGACGAGCCTGCATGGATCCGATGTGTACGTGGCAGAACGCCACGCCATCGCGCGCCTCGGCGCCCGGTTCGCGCTGCGCCGCGTCGACTGGATCACGGCGTGCAGCGATGACCTGCGCGACCGCGCGATCGCGCTCGGGGCTGCCCCAGACCGCATCGAGACGATCCCCTACGGCGTGGATGTCGAACGTTTCCGGCCCGACCCCGGCGCGCGCGCCGCTTGCCGGCGCGCGCTTGGGATCGAGCCAGACGCTGTGATGCTGTTCACGGCCGGGCGGTTCGTCCGGAAGAAGGGGTTCGAGTACTTGATCGATGCCGTAGCCCGCCTCGCCCCGCGATGGCCTGGCGTGCGCCTGGTCATCGCCGGAGGCGGCGACCTGGACGACGAGTTGCGCTCGCGGGTGCGTGCCCTGGGCATCGGCGGCCACGTGCAATTCGCGGGTGTGCTGACGCAACCCGCCGTGGCCTGGCACCTCGCAGCCGCCGACATTGCCGTGATGCCTTCTGTGAGAGACGAGGCGGGCAACGTCGACGGCCTGCCCAATACCGTCATGGAGGCGCTCGCTTCCGGCACGCCGCTGGTGGCGACGACGGCCGGCGGGATCCCGTCGGTCGTCACCCATGATCTCAACGGCCTGCTGGTGCCCCAAAAGGACGTGCCCGCCCTGGAGGCGGCCATCGAGCGGTTGATCGCCAGCCCGGCCGCGCGGGCCTCGCTCGGCGCTGCCGCCAGGGCCGATGCGGTGGCGACGCGTACATGGGATCGGGTCGCCGAACGCATGGAACAGGTGTACGATCGGGCTGCTTGCCGGCGCGAAATGCGCCGTGGTACCGTACGGGACTCTTGATGACTGCACCTTCACAGGCGCCGGGGTTGAGCATCTTCTTCCCCGCCTACAACGACAGCGGCACGATCGCGAGCATGGTCATCGGCGCCATCGTGGCCGCGCGCAAACTGACACCCGATTTCGAGGTGCTCGTCATCAATGACGGCAGCCGCGACCAGACGCCGCACATCGCCGACGAACTGGCGCGTGTGTATCCCCAGGTCCGGGTCGTGCACCACCAGGCCAACCGTGGATATGGCGGCGCCTTGCGCAGCGGCTTCGCCAGCGCGTCGAAGGAGTACATCTTCTACACGGATGGCGACGCGCAGTACGACCCGTCGGAGATGAGTGTTCTGTGGGCCAGGCTCGGGCCCGGGGTGGACCTGGTCAACGGGTACAAGATCAGCCGGTCGGACCCGCTGCATCGCATCATCATCGGCCGCGTGTATCACTACACCGTCAAGACGCTCTTCGGCCTGAAGGTGCGGGACGTCGACTGCGACTTCAGGCTGATGCGCCGGTCCATCTTCGACAGGGTGCACCTCGAGAAAACGAGCGGCGTCATCTGCCTGGAGATGATGAAGAAGATCCACGATGCCGGTTTCGCCATCGTCGAGGCGCCCGTACACCACTACCACCGCGCGTACGGCAAGTCGCAGTTCTTCAACTTCCGCCGCATCCTGCGAACGGGCATCGATGTGTTCAAGCTGTGGTGGGCGCTGGTCATTGAACGCCGCCACATGACGCCGGGCCAGAAGACCCCGTCGGGAGCATGACCATGGACGGGACGTTCTACCGCAACCGGCCAGTAATGATCACGGGGGGACTTGGGTTCATCGGCAGCAACCTCGCCCACCGGTTGGCCGATCTCGGGGCCGACGTCCTGCTCGTGGATTCGCTGATTCCGGACTACGGCGGCAACCTGTTCAACATCGAGGACATCAAGGATCGCGTGCGGGTCAACATCGCCGACGTCCGGCAGCAGAGCACGATGAACTACCTCGTGCGCCACGTTGACGTGATCTTCAATCTCGCCGGACAGGTCAGCCACATCGACAGCATGCGGGATCCGTACACCGATCTGGAGATCAACTGCCGCAGCCAGTTGTCCCTGCTCGAAGCCTGCCGCCGGAACAACCCGAAGGCCAAGGTGGTCTTTGCCGGCACCAGGCAGGTCTACGGCAAGCCGGATTCGCTGCCGGTCACCGAGCAGCACCTTGTGCGGCCGACCGATGTCAACGGCATCAACAAGGTCGCCGGTGAGTACTACCACCTCGTCTACAACAACGTCTTCGGTGTGCGTGCCTGCTCGCTGCGGCTGACCAACGTCTACGGGCCGCGTCAGCTGGTGAAGCACAACCGCCAGGGATTCATCGGCTGGTTCATCCGGCTCGTCGTCGAGGATCGCGAAATCGAGATCTATGGAGACGGGTCACAGTTGCGGGATTTCGTCTTTGTCGATGATGCGGCGGAGGCGTTCCTGGCAGCGGGCGCCTCGGACGGGTGCAATGGCGGGGTCTTCAACGTCGGCGGCCTCGAACCGATCAGCCACCGCGACCTCGTGCACCTGTTGATCGAGGTCGCGGGCACCGGGCGTGTGCGCTACGTGGACTGGCCCGCCGAGATGAAGGCGATCGACATTGGCAGCTTCTACGCGGATTCCAGCCGGTTCACTGCGGCGACCGGGTGGCGGCCCCGACTGGGCCTGCGAGAGGGCCTGGGCCGGACGGTGGCGTTCTACCGCGCGCACCTCGGGAAGTACCTGGAACCGGCGCAGCCCGCGTCGGAGCGCGCATGACGCCGCCGCGCGTGCGCTTCATGCACCTCAAGCCGGGCGAGGAGGCTCCCGCGGTCGACGCGGCCATCCGCCGCGTCATTGACAGTGGCTGGTATGTGCTCGGCCCTGAGGTCGAGGCATTTGAGCAGGCGTTTGCGGAGGCGTGCCACGCCTCTCATGCGATCGGCGTCGGCACCGGCACCGACGCCATCGCGATCATTCTGCGGGGACTCGGGATCGGCGCTGGCGATGAGGTCATCACCACGCCGTTGTCGGCGGCGTACACCGCGCTGGCGTGCATGATGGTGGGCGCCCGGCCCGTGTTCGCGGATCTTGATCCCGCGAGGCTGACACTGGACCCGGCCGCAGTCGAGGCGCAGGTGACGCCGCGCACGAAGGCCATTCTGCCAGTCCATCTGTACGGGCAGCCCGCCGACATGCGGGCGATCATGGCGATCGCCTCACGGCATCAGCTCGCCGTTGTCGAGGATTGCTGTCAGGCGCACCTCGCGACCTGCGACGGGCAGCCTGTCGGCAGTTTCGGCGTCGCAGCCGCCTACAGCTTCTACCCCACCAAGAATCTTGGTGCCCTCGGTGACGGCGGCGCGATCACGACCAGCGATGCTGCCCTTGCGGCGAAGGTGAAGCGCCTGAGAAATGGCGGCCAGGCCGATCGATACCATCATGCGGAAATGGGCGTGAACAGCCGGCTCGACGAAATCCAGGCGGCCATCCTCTCCGCCCGGCTGCCGTATCTCGCCCGGTGGACCAACGCGAGGCGCGAGGTGGCTGGTCAGTATCGGCGCCTGCTCGCCGGCGCGCCCGTCGACGTGCCGCCCGAATGCGACAGCGGCCACGTCTATCATCTGCTGCCCATCCTGTCGCCATCCCGTGACCGGCTGCAGGCCTGGCTGCGTGATCTCGGCATCGAGACGCTGATTCACTATCCCGTGCCCATTCCACGGCAGCCCGCGCTCGCCTCGGAACACCCTGAAGCCTGCCCGGTCGCCGATCGGGTCTGCTCCCGGATCCTGTCGGTGCCCCTCTACCCTGGCATTCCGGAGTCGGAGGTCGAACAGGTAGTGAACGCCATCTTCCGGTTCACCCCCTGACATCATGCTCTGGGCCATCGCGGGTGTGTTCGTCATCGCGTACCTGCCGGGTACGCTGATCTTCCGTCTGCCAGCGGGCGACCGGACGCGGCGGTCCTCGCTCCCAGCCGAGGAGCGTGCCTTCTGGGCCATCATGATCAGCGTGGCCGTCACGACGATGGTGGCGCTGGCGCTGACGGCAGCCGGTGCGTACACGCTTGGCCGGCTGGTGGTCAGCGATCTGGTGCTGGCGGGCGCGACGGCCGTCATCGTCTCGAGAGGGCGGAAAGCACCAGAGACCCGAACGCGTGCCCCAAGACCAACCGGCGCGGTATTGATGCCGCTGGCCCTCATACTGCTGGGGTCGTTCCTCTTCTTTCCTCCCGCCGAGTATCTGATTGGCGGCAAAGACCCGGGCACCTACATCAACGAAGGCATTCAGATCGCCCAGCACGGCTCCTGGACAATTTCCGACACGACACTCGCGCTGCTCCCAGCCGACAGCCGCGGTTTGTTCGTATCACCGGATGCGGAGGGCCTGAACGAGGGCACCAACTTCATGGGGTTCTTCGTCCTCGATTTTGGCCGGGGCTCGGTCATCGGCCAGTTTCCTCACGCGTATCCCGTGTGGATTGCGATTGGCTACGGCCTCGGCGGCCTCACGGGCGCGTTGTCCGCCGTTGGATTCTGGGCCCTGCTTGGCCTGCTCGCGGTGTACTTCGCGTCCGCGCAGTTGGTGGGCCGGCTGCCGGCGTTTGCCGGCACCGTGCTTCTCGGGCTCAATGTGGCCGAAGTCTGGTTTGCGCGGTACCCGAATTCGGAACTGATGCAACAGGCGCTGCTGTTTGCGGGCCTGCTCGCCCTGGTGCGTGCCCTGCGCGACCGGGACGCGCTGTTCGGGGCAGTGGCCGGCGTGCTCCTCGGGGTGCAGCTCTTCGCCCGCATCGACACGCTGCTGCTCCTGATGGCCATCGGCGGAGGCATCCTGCTGCTCGTCGCTGACGGCAAACGTCCACGATGGTCGTTCTGGCTGCCGCTCGCGACGCTGACGGGGCTGGCGGGCCTGTACTACATCGGGCCCATGAAGTACTACGCGGCCACACCGTTGGGATACCTCCGCGGTCCAGCCGGGTTGTTTGCCGCGACGGCAGGATTCACGATCGCGGGGTTCGGCATCCACTTCGCCGCGCGCCGCTGGCCGGTCGGCGTCCTCTGGTGCCGGCGCTGGCTCCCTCGCGTGCTAGCCGTCACGGTCGTCCTGGCCTTCGCCTACAGCTACTTCTGGCGCGTCCCGTACGAGACGGTTCGCGACCTGCCCGGAGGCGTCACGCTGCACCAGGGCCTGGCGGCGAGCGATGCGTACTCACTGAGGCACTACGCCTGGTACGTCGACGCGGCCGGACTCTTCGCGGCCGTGCTGGGATTGGCGATTGTCACGTGGCGATCGTTCTGGCAGGGCCCGGTGATGCTGACGGTTGCGTTGTCGCTCTCCTGGTTCTTCTTCTACAAGACCCGGATCGTGCCGGAACACTTCTGGCTGGCGCGGCGCTATCTCCCGATCATCTTGCCGATGACGTGCGTCCTGGCCGCCTCGGGCGCGCTGCTTGGCGTGCAGTTATGGTGGGAGCGCCTCGCCGCCGGGCCGCCCGGAGTGAACCGCCGCAGTTGGCCGGTCATCTGCTACGCGGTCGCCGGCACGGCGTTTGTGGGCTGGCTCGGATGGCAGTACGCGACGGCGACCATCAGTATCTTCCGTCACGTCGAGTACGCGGGCCTGACTGAGCAACTCGACACGCTGAGCCGCCGTTTCGGCGATCACGACCTCGTGCTGGTCGAATCGCGCAATTCCTCGGACGCCCACGTGCTGGCTGCGCCCCTCGCGTACATCTACGGCCGCCACGTGCTGCAGGTGCTGTCGCCCAGGCCGGATCGCGAGGCCTTTGATCGCTTCTGTCAATGGGCGACCGGCACCTTCGCCCACGTCTACTTCCTCGCTGACGGCGGCACCGACATCACGCCGAACGGGATTGCCATCACGCCGGCGGCCAGCCAGCGCTTCGAGGTCCCGGAATACGAGTCGGCGTTGAACGCGTATCCCCGGGGCATCCGGCTCAAGAAGTTCACCCTCAGCGTGTTCCTGTTGTCCCGATCTGACAGACCCGCGATCAAGACGGACATCGAAGTCGGGAAGCTGGACGACGTGTGGGTGTTGCGGTTCTACGCGAAGGAGCGCGACGGCGAGGTCAACTTCCGCTGGGTTCGCAACATGTCGTTCGTGTCGCTGATGGGCATCGCCCCCGACAGCCATGGCGTCACGCTCAGGATGAGCAGCGGCGGACGGCCCGCACGCGCTGGCGCCGCACGCGTCCAGGTGTATCTGAACGATCATCTGCTCGGCGACGTGGAGGTGGCCGATGGCTTCCACGACTACACGCTGCCCATCACGCCGGAGATCGCCGAGGAGGCCGCACACAGGCCGCGGGCATCCGTGTTGCGCCTGATGTCCACAACGTGGTCGCCAAAGGAGATCCTCGGGGGCCCGGACGATCGTCAACTCGGTGTGATGCTCGAACGGGTTCGAGTCGAACGAAACCGCTGAGGCACCGTGCTGCACATATCTGACGATCGGGAACGGCGGATGGTCGCCACAGCAGACGCGCTGCTACGCGCCGCGTGCGCAATCGGCCGGAGGCGCACCCGGCCACCGCGCGCCGACATCCGGCGCATCCTGGTCCTTCGACTCGAGCGCATCGGCGACTTGATGATGTCGCTGCCAGCCCTGCACACGCTCCGGCAGCTCGCGCCGCAGGCGCAGATCGATCTGGTCACCGGGTCCTGGAACGAACCCATGGCCCGCCTCATTGCCGGGATCGACCGGATCGAGACGATCGACGCGCGATGGCTGAGTCGGGGAGCAGGTGGCCTGGGACCCGCTGTGCTGGTGCGCCGCGCCTGGGCCTGGCGCCGACACGGCTACGATGTCGCCATCAACCTCGAGGGCGACATCCGAAGCAACCTTTTGCTCGCTCTCTCCGGCGCGCGATGGATGGCGGGCTTCGACATGGCGGGAGGAGGGCCGGTGCTCGACGATGCGGCGGAGTTCACACTCGGGGAACATACCGCGACCAACGGCGTCACCCTTGTCGCCACGGCGCTTGGCGACGCACCGACTCCGAGGGGGCCGCGCGTCGGGACGGCTCGGGAGGCTGCCTCGGCGCTTCCGCGCGCGGGGCTCCTGCTGCCGGCAGAAGCCCGGGAGCGGGCTGAGCGCCTGCTCCCCCTGGAGGCGCGCCGGACGTCGCCACTGATTGGCATTCAGGTCGGTGCCGGTCGGCTGGTCAAGCAGTGGCCAGCGGAACGGCTGGCCGCGGTGGCCGCACGGCTGATGTCGGAGTTCAACGCGACCATCGTCCTGACCGGGGCGCAGGAGGATCGCACAACCG
>Ga0315290_10002606_pt1 | contig 12752 bp, 9 predicted proteins | sample YL17G12_0_MG_FD_203627 | JGI IMG/M metagenome (GOLD analysis project Ga0315290, IMG submission 203627) | Sediment microbial communities from Yellowstone Lake, YNP, Wyoming, USA - YL17G12_0 | ecosystem: Environmental > Aquatic > Freshwater > Lake > Sediment | place: USA: Wyoming | collected...
GTCCGCCAAGATCGAGCGGGCCTTCTTTTCATGGAAGTCGTGAATCCAGATCTCGAATCGGCTGGCGTCGTCTCGCGGTCGTGCGCCGAAGACGAGGTAGCGGCCGTCGGCGGACCAGTTCGTGACGTTCGTGTCGTGCGTGTCCGCCTTGTGGACCATCTCCCAAGGCGTCGTGCCGGCCACCGACTGGATGTAGAGGTCTTCGTTCCCCGTCTCGCGAGACGAGAAGGCCACGTGCTGGCCGTCGGGGGACCAGACGGGATCGTACGAGTCGTTCGCTCCGTGGGTCAAGGGCATCGAGGCGCCCCGTGCGAGGTCCCCAATCCAGATCTGCTGCGCGTTGGTGCCTTCGTTGCGCGCGGCGGCGTAATGGTGGCCGTCGGGGGAGAGCGTGAGCTGGCCAAACTGTCCCGTCTGATGGAGGACCTCGGTGACCTGGCCCTGGCGGTCGAGCCACACCAGCTCGCTCGGCAGTTCCCCCGGCCCGACACCGTAGGCGAGGTCTCCGCGCCGCGACGCCGACACGGCCACGGATCCGGTGCTCCCGTTGAAGGTCACGCCGCTGTCGATGGGGATCGCCTCGTCGCCGGCGGTCAACGTTTTGGCGTCGAAGGGGATCGCCATCAGGCGATCGTTGCGATGGACGAGCAAGAAGCCGGGATCGACGTAGACCGCGCGCGAGGCATCTGCTAACACCCGCCGGATCGGCTCGTCTTTCGAGGTCGAGCCGACGTAGACGCCGCCGTCTTTCTTCAGGACGTCGGCGTTGTTGCTCCAGAGCGTGAAGACGAAGTGCTTCCCGTCCGGGAGCCAACACGGGAACCGGTGCGAAGCGTCGACTAGCCTCGGGTCGACGACCGTGAGCTCGGTATCCGCTTGTCCTCCCGCCGTCGTCAGGTGGATCCCGCTATTGGGGTGCGGGGCGAAGAGGATCGCTCCTTTCTCGTTCCACGAGCCGCCGCGACCCCAGGGGGCGTGCTCGCTGATGACCTGCGTCGCTCCCGTATCGATGTCGACGCGGCGCAGCGACCCGCGCATGAAGTAGGCGACGCTGCGCGAGTCGGAGGACCAGAACGGGAAGATGGCGTCTTCGGTCTCCGGCAGCGGCTTGGCGTCGAAACCGTCGAGACGGCGGATAACGAGGTGATCGCCGCCGCCCTGCGAGCGAATCGCGTACACCAATTTGTTGCCGTCGGGTGAGATCGTGGGAGGGGCCAGCACGGAAGGGGTTTCCGACTCGCCGAAGGCGATTTCCAAGTGGGGGAAGCGGTCCCCGGTGTTTCCGGAGCCTGACGAGCCGGTGAGCTTGAAGGCGAGAAGAAGGCCGAGCCCGACGACCGCGACCCACGCGGCGCGCTCTCGCCATCGCGATCCCGCGGGAGCCGCAACCGGTGTGGCTTTAGCCTGAGGCTCGTCCGTGTCCAGCTCGAGCAGGGCGTCGCCGGCCGAGCGGAGCCTCGAGCGCGGGTCTTTCGCGAGGCAGCGGCGCAAGAGGCGGCGGACGTTTTGAGGCGTCTCGGCGGGGAGCGCCCCCCAGTCGGGATCGGTCTTCAAGACCGAGGCCAGCGTGTCGCTGATCGTCTCGCCGTCGAACAGGCGCTTGCCTGCGAGCATCTCGAAGAGGATCACGCCGAAGGCCCAGACGTCGGCGCGACGGTCGGCCGCCTTGCCGCGCGCCTGCTCCGGGCTCATGTAGGCCGCGGTGCCGATGATGACGCCGGCGACCGTGCCGAGCGAGGTGATCGTCGGCGACATGCCGCCGTCGGTCCGGACCGATCCGGGGGCGGACATCGGGTCGAGCGCCTTGGCCAAACCGAAGTCCAGCACCTTGACCTTCCCGTCGGGGGTCAACCTGATGTTCGCCGGTTTCAGGTCGCGATGGATGACCCCCTGCTCGTGGGCGGCTTCCAGAGCCTCGGCGATCTGCCGGGCGAGTTCTTTGGCCTCGCCCACGGGAACGCGCCCCCGCTTCATGCGCTCCGAAAGATCCTCGCCGGGCACCAGCTCCATCGCGAGGAAGCGCACGCCGTCGGCCTCGTGCAGGCCGTAGATGGCGGCGATGTTGGGGTGGTTGAACGATGCGAGCAGCTTCGCCTCGCGTTCGAACCGCGCCAACCGCTCGGGGTCGCCCGCGAACGCGGCCGGGAGGACCTTGATCGCGACCTCGCGCCCCAACGTCGTGTCGACGGCCTTCCACACGGCGCCCATCCCGCCCTCGCCGATCTTCTCGGCGAGCCGGTAGTGGAACAGCGTTTTCCCGGCTTCGACGGTCATCGGCTTTCCCCCTCGATCCACGCCACCATCAGCGCCTTGATCTTGGTCTGGTAGCGCTCCCCCTCGACCCCGCAGCGCAACTTGAACGCCGCGAGGAGCGGCTCCGGGACCTTCATGCTGATCAACCGGCTCTTTGCTTTTGGGCCGTGGAGCCGGCGGAAGTCGTCGAGGAAGCGCGCGACCGTATCGGAGGACATCTTCCGGGACTGCTCGAGATACTCGGGCGTGAACTTCTGGAGGCCCTTCATTTCAATGTCCTCAACGCCTTGACGTCTTCGAGATCTTGCGGCCGGCCCGCCGCCTTCTTCATGCGGATCAGATCGTCGATCGCGACGATCTTGATGGTTCGGCCCTGGACGCGCACGCCTTTCGTTTTCAATCCCGCCAGATCGTGGGTGAGGATGACGTCGACCATCTCCGACGGATCGGCCGCATTGACGAACGACCATGCCGTGAGGTTGCGATTCGCGACGTACTCCTCGCGGAACCGGAAGACCTCCGAAGCGGTGACCGGCAGGCGCGGCGTCAGCCCGATCGATCGCAACGCGGAGTCTGCGCCCTCGAAGTGTCTCAGGCGGAAGTTCAGCACGAGGTCGATGTTCACCGTTCCGCGGACGACGCCGTGGAGGGCCACCGCGTAGCCCCCGACGAGCGCGTAGGGGACCTTCGCGGCATCGAGGGCGGCGGCGACGCGAACCAGCAGCATGGTATGTACCAGTATATATCCCTCAGGGCACGCCCGCAGGAGCCTCGTCACGAGTCCCCCCAAGCCGGAGTGTCGCCTGGGTCACGTTTGTGGCGGAGCCCGAGCGCCCAGGGCTATAGTCGCAACACGTCCCCCAACTTACCGGACGAAGGAGACCCCCCATGAAGAGACTCGGATCCATCCTGTCCACGATTCTGATCGTTGCGTTGGCCCTCGCCATCCCCGCGGCGGCACTCGCCGCCGGGAAGACCCATGAAATGAAGGGCAAGGTCGTCTCGATCGACGCCAAGGCGAACACGATGACCTTCACGGACGAGAAGGGCGAAAGCCACACCGCCCCGTTGATGGACAAGGCCATCAAGGAAGCGAGCGGCGTCAAGGCTGGCGAGAAGGTCAGCCTGACCTGCCAGGACAACGAGAAGGGCGAGCACACCGGCATCACCGCGATCAAGAAGGGCTGAGGCCGCACGGCGCGGGGGGGGGCGACCCCCCCCGCCGTGGTTTTCGAGCAGACTCCGCGGCCGTGAGCGCACCCATCGAGCGGGATAAGGGGGCCAGTCCCCTTTTTCTTATCAAAGCGGTATCCGAGGAGCTTTGTAAGAAAAGGGGACTGGCCCCCTTATCCTTACTTTGAGAGCTCCTCGAGGATCCGTGTCGCGCCGTCCACCTCGGTGAGCACCCAGAGCATGTAGCGCGAATCGACGTGGATCGAGCGCGTGCGCACGGGGTCGTAAACGATGTCGGCGACCACCGTGTCGTACGTGCCGTCGAAGAGGAGGCCGCACAGCTCGCCGCGCGCGTTCAACGTGGCGGATCCCGAGTTTCCGCCGGTGGTGTCCACCGTGGACAGGAAGTCGACCGGAACGTCGTGCAGCGCCGGGTCGAGGTAGGGCGTCTCCCGTCCGGCGCGCAGCGCCTTGATCGCTTCGACCTCGCGATCGGGCACGTCGAACTCCCCTTCGCCCGCGTGCTTCCCGACGATGCCGGCAAGCGTCGTCTGCGGCTTGAAGAAGAGCCCGTCGACGGAGTCGACCCCGAGCACGCGGCCGTAGGTGACGCGGAGCGTCCCGTTGGCGTCGGGCGCGACGAGGCCTGCTGATTTTTCGAGGAGAGCCTTCATGTAACGCGGGACGAGCCGATAGCGGGCGCCTTGGCGCGTCTTGCTCGTCTCGCGCAGTTGGTCCTTCAGAGGAAGAAGCGCCGTCGCGAGGTTCAGGAACGGATCGCCGACCGCCGCGAGCTCCTTCGACGACTTGCCAAGCAGCGCCAGGCGGTAGTCCTTGTCGAAGAGCTTGGTTCCGGCGTACAGCCGGTCGAGGTAGGCGTCGATCGCCTTCGCGGCCGCATCCTTGCTCATGTCGGCGGAAAGGCCGGCGGCGCGGTCGAGCGCCTCGATTCGCTCGGTTCCGCCAAGGCGCGCCGCCTCGAGCAGTGAATAGCGCAGGAACGCCCGGTCGACCGTGCGGTCGAGGGTCCGCTGCATCCGCTCGAAGCCTTCGCGGGTGCGCGCCCAGTTTCGCTCCTGGTACTCGGGCTCCCGGTCGATGTCCTTCTTCGGCCGGTTGACGGCGGCTTCGACGATCGTGTCGGCCGCGCCGAGGACCGAGCCTCCGCCTCGACCGCCCCGAAAGCCTGAAAAAACCGAGTCGCGCTCGCGCGTCTTGGCGGACTCGGCATCCAGCGCCGCCAGCGCGGGAAGCACGTCGCCGTAGAGCATGCGGCGTTCCGGGTTCGCGGCGATCCAGGCCGTGAGCTCGCCCTGCTGCTCCATCTTGTCTTCGAGGGCGCCGCCCTTGATTAGCCCCTCGAGCACGCCGCGATTTTTCGTGAGCCCGTTGTTGAGGCCTCGAATCCGGGTCTCGACCTTGATGGCGACCTCGGGGCTCGATTGTGCCAACTCGTCCAGGATCTGTAGCTGCTCGACGGAGCGGCGGATCGATCGCGGCAGCTGCCACGTGGTCATGTCCTCGATCTGCGCGTAGGTCTGCAGGCGCTCGGTGGCCCCGGGGTACCCGACGACGAAGACGAGGTCGCCGGGGCTGGCGCCCCTCGGCGACACCTTGAGCCAGCGCTTCGGCCGGTACGGCACGTTGTTCTTGGAGTAGGGGGCCGCCTTGCCGTCGGGGCCGACGTAGGCGCGGTAGAACGAAAAATCGCCCGTGTGCCGGGGCCAGCGCCAGTTGTCGCTCTCGCCGCCGAAGTTGCCGATCCCCTTGTCGGGAGCGTAGACGAGGCGCACGTCCTCGATCTCGAGCTGCTTGATCTCGAACCACCGGAGCCCGCCGAAAAACGACGCGATCCGGCAGCGCGAGCCGTCCTTTTCGCAGGCCGCGGTGCGCTCTTTCGTCCAAAGCTCGACGACGTCGAAGCGTTTCCGGTCGGTGAGGTTGGGGGTCAGCCTGCGCATCAGGTCGTCGGTCACCTCTTGAACCTGCGTGGTGACGGAAACCCGCGAGCCCGGCCCGTTCGACAGCTCGTCCTCCTGCGCCCGCGCGACCAAGCCTGAGACGAGGAGGTTGCGCTCGGGGGTGGAGTTGTACTGGAGCGCCCCCTGGACGCAGTGATGGTTGGTGACGATCAGTCCCTGGCTGGAGACGAAAGACGCGCTGCATCCGCCCAACGAGACGATCGCCCCCATGGGCTGTCCGGTCAGATCGGCGAAGGCCTGGACTTCGCCCTCGAAGCCGAGGGCGCGTAGCCGGTCGGCCAGCGCGGGGATCTGCTGGGGCATCCACATGCCTTCGTCGGCCGAGGCGACGCCTGCGAGCCCAGCGAGAAACAGGAAGGAGACGGCGACGGGAGTCGAGCGCATGGTGGCCTCCGGTCCTCTAAACGTAGGGAGCGCAGCATACAATGGACCGGTCGCATCGTAAGGAGCGCATCGTGACCGAGAACGACGACGATTTCGCGAGCATGTTCGAGGCTTCGCTCCAGGCGAAGCGGTTCGAAGAGGGGCAAACGATCGAAGGCACGATCGTGGCGATCGGCCCGGAGGTGGCGTTCATCGACGTCGGCGGCAAGGGCGAGGCGACGATCGAGATCGAAGAACTCCTCGATCCCGAAGGCCAGCTCGAAGCCCAGGTCGGCGACCGCATCGAGGCCATGGTCGTGTCGACCTCGGGGGGGCTCAAACTCTCCCGGAAGTTGGCGCGCGGCGCGGCGACGGCGCGACAGCTCGAAGACGCGTTCCACGCGGGGCTTCCCGTCGAAGGAAAAGTGGAGCGGGCGGTCAAGGGTGGATACGAGGTCCGCATCGCGGGGCAGCGCGCCTTCTGCCCGATCTCGCAGATCGATACGGTGAGAAACACCGATCCGTCCGAGCACGAAGGGCGGGTCTACACGTTTCGCATCCTCGAATTCAAAGAGGGTGGCAAGAACCTGGTGATCTCCCGGCGCGCGCTCCTCGAGGAAGAGCAACGAGAAGAGGCGGAGTTGCTCCGGCGCTCCATCGTCGCGGGGGTGGTGTTGAACGGCCGCGTGACCTCGGTGCGCGACTACGGCGCGTTCGTCGATCTGGGCGCGGGGGTGCAAGGGCTGCTCCACGTTTCGGAGATGGGATGGTCGCGCATCGCGGACCCCACGCAGGTCGTGAGACCGGGCGACGAGGTCACGGTGAAGGTCCTGCGCGTGGACGACGACACGCAGAAGATCGCGCTCGGGTTGAAGCAGCTTCAGGCCGATCCATGGTCGAAGGTCGAAGCGACGTACGCGCCGGGCCAGGTGTGCACCGGCCGCGTCACGCGCCTCGCGGATTTCGGCGCTTTCGTCGAGCTTCAGCCGGGGGTCGAGGCGTTGGCCCATCTGTCCACGTTCCCTCCGACCGGCTCACCGGAAGGCTGGAAGGCGTCGGTGCGGGCGGGCATGACGGGAACGTTCCAGATTCTGACGATCGAGCTCGAGAAGAAGCGGATCGGCGTCGCTCTGGTCGCGGATGGCATGACGGGGTCGCCGCAGCCCGCGGGCAACGACATCGTTCCGGGCGCGCGCCTCACGGGGAAGATCGAGCGTCACGAGCGGTTCGGCATCTTCGTGTTCCTGGCCCCCGGACGCACGGGCCTCATCCCGATGAAAGAGACCGGGGTCGCGCGCGAGGCGGACCTCGCCCGGACGTTCCCGGTCGGCGGCGAGGTCGAGGTGCTCGTCCTCGACGTCGATCCGTCGGGCCGGCGCATTCGTCTCAGCCGCAAAGAGATCTTGGACGCCAAGGAGAAAGACGAAGTCCGCGAGTACACCGAGCGGAGAAGCGACACGCCCGCCGAGAGCTTCGGATCGCTGGCCGACAAGCTCCGGGGTGCGATGAAGCCCAAGGAGCGGTGAGGCCGGAAGCCGGTCTAAGGCGCGAACTGTTCTAGAGCGACCGCCAGCGTCGGGAACGCCGCCAAAATTTCTCGATCGGACGTGACGAGCTGTACCCGCAGGTCGGAAGCGAGCGCCACGAACTCGCAGTCGTAAGCGGAACAGCCCGATTTCGCAGCCAGCTCCAGCACCGTCTGCGTCTCGACGGTGAACTCCCTGCCTGCCAACAAAGTCTCGGCCTCGCGCGCCGCCTCGAGAGCGTCCGCGAGGGCGAGCGCCCGCCGCCGCATCAGCATCGACAGGACACTTCGGAACTCACTGCGCCACAGGATTGGCGCCGCCCATTCGGGGTCCTTGCGGAACGCCCGCCTGGCCGAGGCCGTTCGCTCGCCGCCGAGCAGGAGATGCACGGCCATGTGATCGGCGAATAGAACAATAGGGGACTGTCCCCTATGGTTCTATTCGCCGATCACCTTGACGAGCACCCGCTTCGGCCGCTTTCCATCGAACTCGCCGTAGAAGATCCGTTCCCACGGTCCGAAGTCGAGCTTCCCCTTCGTGACGGCGACGACGACCTCGCGACCCATGATCTGGCGCTTGTGGTGGGCGTCGCCGTTGTCCTCTCCGGTGCGGTTGTGCCGGTACCGTTTCGGGTCGTGCGGTGCGAGCGTCTCGAGCCACTCTTTGTAGTCGGCGTGGAGCCCCGGCTCGTCGTCGTTGATGAAGATGCTCGCGGTGATGTGCATCGCGTTGACGAGGCACAACCCCTCGCGGATGCCGCTTGCGGCAACGACGCCCTCGACGTCGTCCGTGATGTTGACGAAGTCCATGCGGGCGGGGACGGTGAACGTGAGGTAGCGGGTGATCGACTTCATGCGCAGTCCCTCGCGCGACCGAAGGCGACGACCGCCTCGATCCTGCGGTGCACCCCGAGCTTGCGGAAGATGCTCTGCACGTGATTGCGCACGGTCGTCGTCGTGATGTGAAGCTCCGCCGCCACGTCGGACGTCGAGAGCCCATGGGCGACGCCCGCGAGGACCTCCGCTTCCCGCTCGGTGATGCCGCACGCCAACGCGATCGCCCCGTTGCGGTCGCGATTCGATCCCGAGAGGTTCAAGACGTCCCCCGCAACGGGGCGCAGGAAGTGGAGCACCGCCGAGCGGGCGGACCGGCCCGTGGGAACGAAGAATGACACCAGTTCGAGCATCCTTCCGGCGGCGTTTCCGGTTCGGACGACGACCCAGTGCCTTGCGCCGGGCAGCCCGTCCCGGGCCGTCTGCTGAACGGGACAGCGCGGACCGCAGAACGGGGATCCATCCACCGAGCAGAAGGCGCCCAGCATCCAGCACCGCGAGGGGAGGCCATGCGACGGCGCGAGGCCCAAGAGTCTGCGCGCGGCGTGGTTGCAGAGACGGACGGAGCCGTCGTCGTCCGCGGCCAAGACGGCTTGCGTCTCATGCTCGAAGGAACGAAGCGGAATGAGCCGATGCATCACCCCTCCGGGTGGATCGGTCATGGGACGTGAGAATCGTACATCCGGCCGGACGCGCGGCGCGCCCAATTACGGAGTCTTCGACTCAATTTGCTAGGGCCGTCTGATGCATTTGAATCATGGACCACGGGCCGGGGGGTGAATAGCGTCGAGTGGCAAGCGGAATGCTCCGTCGTGGAGGGGGACTCACATGACTAGACTCTCGCGGGTCGCGTTTTTGGCTTTCCTCGGCGTTGCTGCGGTTCTTGCTCTGCCCGGCCTCGTACCGGCGGCGGACGGGGAGTATTCCTACTTCTATCAAGGCAAGCTGATCGTCAAGGCGCCCAGCCGGCAGTTGATCGCCCTCCCCGACGTGCCCGCGGTCCGGTCGTTGCGGCCGGTCGCGAGCGGGGAATGGACCCGGCACACCCTCAGTGATCGCCCCGAGTTCAAGGCCAAACGGATCTCCGTTTTCAACGTGACCGGCAAGCTGCCCAAGGGGGAGACGACACCGAGCGCTTCCTCTGCGGCTCTCGCGCAGGCGCTTGAAGCCGGGATCGACGCGCAGCCAGTCTTCGAAGACGGAGACTTCCTGACGATTCCGGGGAGGGAAGTGATCGTCGCCTTCGACCGAAAGCTCTCCGTGGAAGAGGCCCGGCGCCTGTTCGGGTCCTACGCGTCGTCCCAAGGGGTGTCCGGAGGCCGGGTCCTCCACGGAAACACGTTCGTCTTCGAGATCGCGAATCCCGCGGGAGGCCGCGTGTTCGCCGCGAGCCGGATCCTCTCTCTCGCCCCCGGGGTGAGGTACGCCGAACCGAATCTGATCCGCGTGTTCGTCGTCGCCCCGATTCCACTCCCCATCCATGAGAAGCCGGCGCTGGACCCGTCGAACGTCACGCCCCTCGGCAATTCGACGGCGGCCCTCCCCAACGCTCCCGTGCCCATCCTGGCCCCGCCGGCCTGGACGACGCTCCTCACGGACGGCTTCGAAGGGGCCTCCGTGTTCGGCGTCGGGCGCGACCCCAACGCCACCGACGCCGTGCCGACGATCGTGGCCAGCCGGGCGCACTCCGGCACGCACTCCGTGTACATGACCGGCGGTGGCACTCAGGGAGTACCCCCGCCGGGGCCTTACCCGAACAACTGCTACGCCTACATCATCAGCAGCCCTCTCAACCTCGGTCCCTTCGAGGAGGTCTACGTCGAGGCCTGGTTCTACGCGAAATACGAAAACCCCGGGGACACCCTCCCCGACTTCGGCGACGTGTTCGTGTACGACGGCGCCAACATGACCGGACAAGCTCTTGCGGTGGCGTACACGGGGGACCTCACGGTCGATCCGACGACAGCCGGGGGATGGCGGCGCGTGCTCTACCGCGTTCCACCGGCCTTTCGCAAGGCCAACGTGCAAGTCGGAGTCGACTTCGGGAGCGATGCGAGCGTCGGCGCCGAGGGACTCTACGTCGACGACATCAGGGTCGTGGGAACTCCCGACGTCGACGCGAATTCGATCTCGACCGACACGTACTCGGCCCGGCAGTACGAGCTCAAGAACTCGGGGCAGATCGCAGGGCTAGGGAACGACCAAAACGACATGAACATCCCCGAGGCCTGGGCGGCCTCGCCCGTCTCGGCGAACGTGGTCGTCGCCGTCATCGACTCGGGGGTCGAGCTCGACCACCCGGACCTCAACCTCGTCACGGGTTACGACGGCGACACCGGCAGCCCTGGGGGCGCGCCGAGAACCGCGGACGACAACCACGGGCAGGCCTGTGCGGGCAACACGGGGGCCGTCCGCAACAACGGCATCGGCGTCGCCGGGACGGCAGCCGGCGTCAAGATCATGCCCATCTATATGGGGGACACCACCGCCTCCGCTGCGAACTCGTTTCACCTCGCGGTCGATCACGGCGCCAGGGTGATCAGCAATTCGTGGGGGGGGGGCGACCCGGTGGCCGTCGTTACCGACGCGGTCCACTACGCCCTCGACCACAACGTCACGGTGCTGTTCGCCGCGGGCAACGGACCCGATCGTCCGCCCTGGGACTACAACACGGTGTTTCCCTGCAACCTCACGGCGACGACAGACGTCATCTGTGTCGGGGCTTCCAGTCCCACCGACGAGCACAAGAGCGCGTCGAGCAGCGACGGGAATTTCTCCTGGGGATCCTCGTACGTGGGCGCCGGTCCCGACGTCGTCGCGCCTGGCCCGTGGAGCTACACGACCGACCGCCAGGGGGCCGCGGGATACAACACCGACGCGATCGCCAGCGGCGTGGACACCAACTACACGTACGCCTTCGGCGGGACGTCGTCGTCGACGCCCAAAGTGGCCGGTGTCGTCGCCCTCATGCTCTCGAAGAACTCTTCGCTGACCCCCGCGCAGGTAAAGAACATCCTTCGCCAGACGGCGAAGGACATCGACGCGCCGGGCGTCGACGACAAGACGGGGGCGGGCCGGGTGGATGCCCTCGCGGCGGTCAATGCCTCCCAATCGAACACGTTCACGCTGACCGTCGTCCTTCAGGGGACCGGCCACGGGACGGTTCAAAGCACCCCTTCCGGCATCGACTGCTCGAACTCCGGGGGCAACCAGGACTGTTCGGAAGCCTACGCCGACGGGACGGTCGTGACCCTCGCCGCAACCCCCGCCACGGGCTCGCAATTCGCGGGCTTCAGCGGCGATCCGGACTGCGCCGACGGTAGTGTCACCGTCAGCGCGAACAAGACCTGCAACGCCACCTTCAATCCGGCGGGCCAAGCCGGCCTTGCCGGGGACTGCAACGGTGACCAATCGGTCGATTTCTCCGAGCTGATGCGGGTTGTCGCGAACTACCACGCCGCGGGGTTGACCTGCCCCTGAGAGAAAACCGGGTGACACCATGCGCAAGAAAGCGAGCCTGCTGATCGCTTCGCTGTTGCTGGCCGCCGCGGGGTCTGCGGCGTCCGCCCAAACCCCGATCATCTCCATGGACAGCGCCACGGGCTTCCCCGGCGACGAGGTGACGCTCCGGCTCGTCCTGACGACGAACGGCGCGCCCGTGATCGCCACGGAGAGCGCGTTCACCTACGACACGGACCAATTGAGCTTCGTGTCGGCGTCCGTCACGGGCTCGGCCCTGGCGGCCGGCAAGTCGGTGGACGCCACGGTCAGCAACGGGGTCTTGGAGAAGCTGGCCGTTTACGACGTGGGAACGAACTGGAGCACGCCGATCCCAGACGGCGACTTGCCCCTCATGCGATTCCGGATCGCGACGACGGCGACGCCCGGCAGCCTCCTGACCATCCTGACGCACGACTGCACCACCACGGTCGCTCCGGCGACGACGCGCGCCGCGACGTGCGGGGCGGGACTCGTGTTCGTCCAGGTGGCCGAGAACTCGCCTGTGATCTCGCTTGGCAACGCAAGCGGGGCGGCGGGGACGAGCGTGACGTTGGCGCTCGGCCTGGCGACGAACGGGACGCTGCCGATCGCGACCGAAACGACGATCGCGTACGACACGTCGAAGTTGTCGTACGTGTCGTCGGCCACGGGGAGCGCGGCAACGGCCGCTGGCAAGTCGGTGGATCCGTCGGTTACGGGAGGCGTGCTCCAGAGGATCGCGGTGTACGCGACGGGGGGAAGCTGGGACACCCCGATCGGGGACGGAGAGCTGGCGCTGATCACCTTTCAGATCGGAGCCGCCGTGACCCCAGGGAGCACTCTTCCGGTGTCGATCGCTGGGTGCAAGTACACGGTCGCGCCGGCGACGACGACGGAGGTGACCTGCGGGAGCAACGGATCGATCAGCGTCAGTGGCGCGGCGACGAGGACGCTGACGGTGCAATCGTCGAATCCGGGGAGCGGCGTCGTGATCACGGTGAGCCCGGCGGACGAGAACGGGCAGGGGAACGGAACGACCCCCTTCACGCGGATCTACGACGATGGAGCGCAGGCGACGCTGACGGCGCCCGCGAGCGCGGGCGGGAACGCATTCTTGAAGTGGCAGAAGGACGGAGTGGACC
>Ga0315290_10002608_pt1 | contig 12748 bp, 10 predicted proteins | sample YL17G12_0_MG_FD_203627 | JGI IMG/M metagenome (GOLD analysis project Ga0315290, IMG submission 203627) | Sediment microbial communities from Yellowstone Lake, YNP, Wyoming, USA - YL17G12_0 | ecosystem: Environmental > Aquatic > Freshwater > Lake > Sediment | place: USA: Wyoming | collected...
GGGAATGGTATATAAAGAGAATGGTTGGGGATTTTTACTGCAATGCATTAAAAAACAGTAATACACAGTGCACCAAGGAATCATGGAATACAGCCATCTTATCGTGAGACCTTGGGCCTCGTCTTCTCTATGAATGCAATTGAAATCGCGACAAGTATGGTCAGATAGAACGAGGACCCGACCAGAACCGGGTCGGGGGTGTCAATCTTCTGATAGACCACAAATCGAAATGTATCTGAGACCACGCTCTTCTCCTCCATGGCATTTAGGGAGGAGGCCTTCACGATTATTGTCACGGGCTCGCCTTTCCAGAGAAGGCGGTTCGTGGGAGATTGTGGGTATATCGGATACGACTTGTATTCCCCCGACGGGACCTTCGCGACCAGGCCACTCAAGGTTACAGTCCACCCCTGAGAAACAAGCTCCTTCAAGTTCGCAATCTCTATTTCATACGAATCGACCGAGTTGCCGGTATTGCGGACATTCAACTTGAACTGGGCCTGCCCGCCGGGTGAGATTTCCGTATAAGGACCGGGCGTTTCGATCTTAACTTTGTAATACGGTCTGACCGTGATGGTTGCCTTGGCGGAAGCCCCGACATCGAAGCCTCCTCCGTGGATGAATCCTTGGACACTCAGGGTCCCAATGACTCCACTCTGGGTCCCCGGAGGAACTTCGACAGTAATAGAGAACCTGTGGGGTAAAACATCGGTCATTACAAACGGACTGGGAGAACATTGAATGAACCAACCCGCGTCGACTATCGGATGCACCGTCGCCACAAGCCACTCGACCGGGAGTTTATCGACTTGGATAGCTCCCACATAACTCACTGTGCCTGGGGCGTTGTCAGACACTACAACCTCCTGGCTCGGGGGGTCGAGGGTAATAGTCATTACCGGCGCAGAATTAATGCTCGCTTCGACCGAGTTGGGGAGGACCTGAACTACGCTCACCGCAATGATGAACATGATTGAAAAAGCAAAGAACCTTTGTTTTGATCGATTTGATTTCATCACGCCTCACCTTTTCTCCCTATATGCCTTCGTCGGCGCCGATTCTTTTCGGCCCTGCGCCCGATAAAGCCCGGGAGCATTGACGCAATATATCCCCAGATAATCATCACCGCCGAAAACTGCGGAATGAAGTCGAATGGCGGCGCTTCCAAGGACGTGCGGTCCTGCCCGATGTCCAAATCAATAGGACCGGAATATCCTCCTTCCTCTAAAACTATGAATGTGAAACAGCCGGTGATTGCATTTTGTTCTTCTTTTGCATTCAACGATGCGGCCTTGACCTCGATCATTACTGTTTCCCTTTTGAAAATGGACCATTCTCTCGGTGATTGCGCCGTGAATCGGCAGGTCTTGTATTCCCCGGGGTTGATTTTGGCCACTTGCATACCGCCCATCCCGATGGTCCAGTGTTTATCGACAAGCTCTCGCAGATTCGAGAATTCAATCTCGAATGAATCAATGGCGTTGCCCTCGTTGCGGACCGTAAAACTGAAAAACGCCCCGAACCCTGTTGGAATATTAATGACCGGTACTGAGGATTCGATACGGACCCGATAATAGGGTTTGACCGTGATTAAGACATGGGCCGAACCGATACACACGAACCCACCGCCGATGAGACGACCCTCGACCCTGAGAGTCCCTATGACATTGGACGGCGTTGCCTGCGGAACAACAACACTCACAGAGAAGCTGTGCGCCGCAGTGTCCGTATTTACCAATGCGCTGGGAGAGCAACTGGCAACCCAACCCACATCGACGCTGCATGTCAGCGATGTAACGCCCCTCTCGACTGGAAGTTTATCAATCTTGAGACTGCCCGTGAATTGAACCGTGCCTGAGGCGCCCTCAGAAACCACAGCTTCCTGGCTCGAAGGGTCAAGGGTAATCGTCATTGCCGGCATTGGATTAATGCCCGCTTCGACGGGATTTGAGAGAACCTGTACCGTGCTCAGCGCGATGATGAGCGTTGCGAGCAAGGCGACATTCATTCTGGTCGTATCGGCAATTCGGGTCATTCTCCCCTCGAATGCCGCCTTCTCACGATGACGACAGCCGCCACGGCGACCACGATTGCGATCACAACGACTATGGCGAGAACGGGCAGGGCCTCGGCAACGCCCTGGGCTCCGACGTAGCTTCCCTTCACTTGAACATACAGGGGGAAGCTCTGCGTCACGACCAGGCTCTCGCTCTTGGCGCCATTTGAGGTGGCCTTGAGATTTATCATTGTCGGCTCGCTGGTCATGACGGTATTCTCCTTCGGGGACTGTGCCGACACACGGAACGTTGACGAGAACAGGCCCGGCTGCACGCCCGTGATCTGGGCGCTTGAGAGCGTCACGGTCCATCCCTTGCTCTCGAGCTCCTTCTGGTTCGAGACCTCCAGCTCGAATGAATCCACGGAGTTACCCTCGTTCAGGACCCGGAACTCGTAGACGGCCTCGTAGGAGGGCTTGATCTCCAGGAAAGGGTTGGTGCAGTTGAGCTTGAACATGTAATAGGGCTTGACCGTTACCACGGCCTGCGCGCTCTCGGTGAGCGTGTACCCTGTGCCCTGGGCCTTCGCGTCCACCTTGAGGGTGCCGACGACGCTCGCCGGGGTGGCCTGAGGCACGATAACGGTCACTTGGAAGCTGTGGTTGGAATCATCCTGAAAGACCAGCGAGCTCGGGGAGCACTGGGAAGCCCATCCAGTATCGACGCTGGAGATCAGGGTGAGCTGGATGTTGCCGATTGCGTTCTCCACATTTACGGTTCCGCAGAAGGCCAGGGAGCCCTGAGAGGACGGGGAGACATGGGCTTCGCTCGAAGACGGCTGTAGGCTGATGATGAGTTTTGGCGTGCCCGTGGGAATCCCCCCGGACGGTGCAGGCAGCGCGACCATCGCAGACAGCAGGAGCATCGTCAGGGCTAAGGATGATACAGCGGCTCGTCCAGCCGATACTGCGGGGATATTACCTGAGGTACCCATGTGACCAACTCCTATCGATGACCTTCGATGAAATTCAGACCCTGAGCTCCTTGATGATGTCGGGGAGCTCATCCTTGTCTGGCACCGGCTTCTCGACCTGCTCCTCGGGCTTCGGGACGTAATCGGTGAGGAAGCACTTCGTGAGCTGGCCGTCCTTGTCGACCCTCACGATGCTCGCCTTCGTGAGAACGCGGATATGATAGGCGATGACCTGCTTGCTCTCTCCGAGCATCCTCGCGAGGCCGTTCTGGCTCGTGCCGGGATGAGTCCTGAGCGCCTCCACGATGTCCCGCTGGATGTGGCTGAGCTGTCTCTCCTTCCTCGGTATCTTCATGTGCCTGGGGTAGAAGCGCTTGTAGATGCCGTCCCTCACGGAGACGATGAACTCCTCGCGCTCGAGGACCTTGAGATGGTACGCCAGCACGCCGTTCTCCATCTCCATATGCTCCTGCACCGCAAGGTAATGGGTTCCCGGATTGGCCTTGATGTATCCGAATATCTGCCCGCGGGCGAAGTGGTCCAGAACCTTCTCCTTCTTTATCCTCACGAAGAGAGGAACGACGAGGAAGTAGAGGAAGGCCAGCAGGCCTACCTCGGTCCCGCCGATGAACGAACCGATGGCAACGAACCCGATGAGCAGCGGCACTCCCACGAGCAGCCAGTAGTTCGGTCCCGGCCCCGGAGGCAGCGCCACCGGCGGCGCCTTGATGTATGTCGTCAACTCGACGGAACCGGTCGAGTTGTCCGACTTGGTGGAGAACAGGACGGAATAATTGCCTGGCAAGGCGTTCTTGGCCAGTTCCACCTCAACATTGACGTACACGAATTCGCCCGGTCCGATTTCCAGCGAATCCTGGTCGAGATTGAATATGGCCCTGTCGAGGAAACAATCCACCCGGTCGATGCCGAACGAGAAGCTATGTTTCGAGTTCCCGTCATTGTAGACGGCTATCGTGAAGTCCCTGGTCTGGCCCGCCTTTGCCTCCTGCACGGGGTTGGCGCACTCGACCCTCACGCGGTTCCTCAGGACCCATATAGTGATGGTGTCAAGGCTGTTCGAGGGGGCATAGCCCGGGGCCGTTGCCTGGGCGAACACCCTGATAAGGTACCTGCCCTCGGGCGTTTCCGCCGGGATGGATACGGTGGCGGTGAAGGGGTAGCTGCCGTTCCCCGAAATGATCCTTTGAGGGGGTTGGATGTCCTGCCCCTTTCCCAGGCTGCCCGCATCGATGGAAAGGTCGACCGTGGCGGTCTGGAGGTCGTTGTCCCGAACGGTGACCATGCCGCTGAAAGCCGCTGGCGGGATGGCGGCCCCGGATTCGGAGGCATCGACCTTGACCTCGGATAGTGAGGATTTGATATCGACGACGGGGCTCTTGGCCTCCGCCGGAAGGGCTGTGAGCAGCACCATGAGTAGAAACAGCGATGGAACAATCATTGCCGCCGTCTTCCTGCCTCTCATCGCCTCTATATTCGGCTTTCGTAGTATATTAAGCACATTGGTGGGGGTTTTTTACCCCTGTTTCAGGGCATCCATAAACCACACCGGCCTGCCGGTGTGTTTACATAATAGGTGATTCCATGCATCAATCTCGCCATAAATCGGCGGGCATTTTCGTCCACTATGTAAAACTATAATATCAGGATAATCAGATAATGAGGCGTGAAAATAACCCGCAGCCACGCAGCCATCATCACGGTGCTCGTGGTCCTCAACGTCCTGCTGGCATCCTTCATTTATGTCCAGCTCACGCGCCGCCCCGTGGACCACATGGCCCCCAGGTCAGGTTTCAAGACATCCGAGGTGCACACCCCTGCAGTCCCCGGCAACGACCCGAACAACTGGGAGCAAAAACCGGTATCGGACAATATCTGGCTGACCAGGCCGGGCTTCTCGTTCCAGTCGCGCTACGAGCTCGGGCAGGCCTTCGCCTCCTGGGGCGGGGAGCTCAGGCTCTGGATAAACAACGACGGCCAGAAGGACATCTTCATCTACGGATTGGGTTTCGAGATGGATTGGGAACAGCCGACCTGCGTCACGGTCGGGGTTAAAATCCCGGTCGGGCAGGAAAGGGACCTGGGAATCATCCATTTCCCTGGTCCGTCGGCGGAAGGGAACCATTCCTATACCATGAAGACGGCATTGATGGTCTATTACAACAAGGGAGACATCATACCCATCTGGAAATGGTGGGACTACGGCTATGTCGGGAACATTTCCAAGACCATCCAATTCAAACCGATGGGGGACAAGGCAAAATACGAGGAGAAGAAGAATCCCGCGTACTACTTCGACAAGGCCAACAAGCTGATGAATCCCAAGAACGCACTCGTGGTGCAGAAGGCCGCGGAGATCGCCGCCAGATATCCGGGCGGATACAGTATATATCAGGCGGCGGCGGCGTTCAATTTCGTACGTGACAATATCACGTATGCACTAGAGCCCAAGGGCCAGGACCACTGGCAATCGCCCGAGGAAACGCTCCAGAAGCTCACAGGCGACTGCGAAGACCTCGCTTTCCTGACGTCGGCGCTGATCACCGCCCTCAACGGAACCACAAGGTTCCATGTCGAGAAGGAGCACGCGTTCCTGAGCGTCTATGCCGGAAAGGACCTTGGCGCCGTCCAGCTTGCCGTCGGCAGGTTCTACAACTCGGCCGTGAGGATAGCGGCATACGAGGACTCGTATGGTTACTGGCTCTGCGCCGATGCGACCAATACGATGTACCTGGGAGGCCTGCCCCTTGGAGGCCAGCCCGTCGGCTCGGCCTGGGACCTCACCAACACGACCTTCCATTATCAGATAGACATGCTGCCTAGATGATTGATAATAAATGTCAAATGAATATCTATTTGTACGATACGACCACGGCCATGTGGTCCTTGTGGAAGGGCTCGAGCCGGTGCTTTTCCAGCACCTTGATGCCAGGGGTCGATGTCAGTACCTCGTTTATTCGCCTGAAGATATCGTCCGGTCTCTCGGCGACCGCTATGCTCCTTGCCTTTATCATAAGGAAGCCGCGGCCTCCTGGCCTGAGGAAATTCGAGACGTTGGAGAGGAAAATGCGTTCCTGGTCCCTCTGGGCGATGTCCTGGTAAACGACATCGACCTCCGAGACAATTGCTTTGTAATGTTCCGGGTGCCGCGCATCCGCCTTGAGGGGGAACATGTTTGGCCTGACGCTGGCGACGGTCAGAAGGTCGCGGAACGAGCGGGGCGAGACCTCGACGCAGAATATCTTCCCCTCTGGGCACAGATCGGAGACGTGGCTCGATGTCGTGCCGCTTGCGGCCCCGAGATACAGCACCCTGGAATCGCGCTGGAACGGGAATTCGCGAAGGCCGCTCTTGAGGGCCGCGGCGAGCTTGCTCCTCCACGGTTTCCATTCGCGGTACTGGACGCCGCCGGCATTCACTATCCTCTCGCCGTAGACGCTGTCGCCGGCGAGCTTCCTGGTGAAAAGGTTTCCCCTGTCGGCATAAACGCCCCTCGCCGGTGTCGGCTCGATGGTCATCACATCACGCCCGGAACTTGGTGTGGCAGTATGGACAGGAGGGCCACTCCATCCTCACGCCCTTGCCGCACGTGGGGCAGCGCGCGTCAGCTATAAAAGAGCCCGGTGCGGGCCCGGCCGCAGGCGCCTTCGGCGACGGCACTGCGGCGGCCGCCGCCTTCGCCGGGGCATCCTTCTTGGCGGCCTGCACCTTGGCGACGAGCCTCTGGATGTTCCCCATCTGGATTATAGGCTGGGTCTTCCCGTATGCGACCTTCTTGCCGGCCTCGCCGGCCACGATGCTGAAACCTGCCTCGACGACGAATTCCTTGCCGTCGTTGTCGCAGTAGAATACGGATAGTTTCATCGGCAGCGTGCCCGTCGCAAGGGGCCTGATGCCATAGGTCTCGCTCACGAACCTGCTCATTCCCAGCGATGGTATCTTGTTGTTGCCCTCGAGCGCTATCTGTCCGGCCCATTCCAGCCTCAGGTTCACGCTGTGGGCGCTGCCGCTGTTCATCAATATCATGTTGAGCTTCGTCTGGGTCTCGAGGTTGAAGCTCTCCGACGCCACCGCTAGTATGGAGAGCTCCGGTCTGCACTTCTCCTTCAGCCTGAGGGCGACCTTCTCGGCCCCACGGGCGTAGTTGAGCGCCGAGCCGTATTCCTTGCGCGCGAACTCGGATTCGGCCCGCTGCATAAGAACATCCGCCTCAAGCATGTTTGCGCCGAAGCCCTTCACGGTCTCCAGCGTCTTCGCCGCCTGTGCCATGAAGTTCTGGAAGTAGAGGTTGTTGTCGAAGTAGTAGATGGTCCTGTCGCGCCCGCCCGCCACGAGGAATTCCCCGGCGGACGAGATGGCCACGCAGGTCACATCCCCCAGCGTCTTGTGGCTCCAGAGGAGCTCGCAGTTCTTGTCGAAGTAGTAGATGCTATCGTCGAGCGAGGCGGCCGCTGCATACTCCCCGTTCGCGGAGATGGCCACGTCGAGTATCCGCTCCCTGCCCTGCCAGCGCCGGAGAAGCGCACCCTCGCGTGTGAGCATGTGGACCTCGTTGCCCATGCCAATGACCATGTTGCGGGCCGATATCGAAAGGTCCATCGCGTGCGCGGTGTCCGTGTTGCGCGGGTTCCAGACGATGGCGCCGGAGCGGTCGAAGAAGTAGATCCTCTTGTCAACCGAGGAGGCCATAAGGTAATCGCCGTTGTCGGAGATGGCCACGCAGATGATAGGGCCTTCCGTGCGGTAGTTCCAGACCAGCCTTCCGCCGATGTCCAAAAGATAGACAGAGTGATCGTCCGAGCCTGCAACGATATAGTTGCCGTTGGAGGAGATGGCCACATCGCGCACAGCGCCCGTCATCTTGGCGCCCCAGAGGACCTTACCGGTCCTGTCGAGGGTGTAGGTGTTCATGTTGTCGCTGCCCATGACCACCGAGCTCCCGGTGGAATTTATGGAGAGGCCGTTGATGCTCTGCTTGAGGCCCATCTTCCAGAGGGCGTTGCCGGCCCTGTCGTAGAGATGGACCTTGTTGTCCAGCGTAGTAACGGCGATGTACCCGCCGTCGAGGGACATCTTGAGCTTCGTTATCGGCGAGCCGGTCTCCTTCTGCCAGATGGGCTTGCCGTCCTTCCCGATAAGAATTATGGAGCCGTCCGCTGTGCCGGCCGCGACAAGCTCGCCGCTCTTGGTCATGGCGATATCGCGAATCTCGTTTCTGGCCTGGAACTCCCAGACCTTCATCGCTTCCGGCAACAATTACCTCCGAGGGTCATCATAATAACTTTCGAATAATATTATAACTTTTCCCTGTATTCAGCATGATTTGGCTTGATTCTAGCCGTTTTGCGCCGTTGCTGTTGATGAAGCGTTGGTTCACCGGTCCCCGCGTTTGCCGTGCCGCTTATCGTGCCGGCGTCGCTGCCCGCCTCCACCGCCCTGATTCCCCCTCACATCTCCGTGCCCCCTGTCCCCACCGCCAGAACCTTTGAACCCGGCACCCTGGGCCCTCTCTCCTCCCTTCACGATGCCACCTTCGCCAGCCCGGACATCGGGTCCTGCGCCCGGTCCCATTCCACCCTGCGCCCGGCCTCCTCCGCCCCGGTCCCGACGTGCGGGGGGAGATGCGAAGTCCTTCTGGATGCGCTCCACCTTCTTCTGGAGATGGGCCTTCACAGTCTCTGAGATATCTTTGCCGCCGAAGGCGTCGGCGCGCGCCGCCATCGAAGCGCTGGCGGCCAGCGCGCGGGCCATCTTGCCTCTCTGCCACATCGGCGACCTGTGAATGAGCGGATGCTGGAACAGCACGCCATGCTTGGGTGGCCTTCCGCCCTCCATCATATACTGGAACAGCGCTTTCTCGGCGCCAAGCAGCTGGATGGTGCTGGAGGGCAACTTTCCGAGCCTTTGCAAACCGCCCGTGAGCGCCACGAGCCGCGCGGCCAGCAGGGGCCCTATGACCGCCGAAAGATTCGGAGCGAGCTCATCCATCCGGCGCGTTATGTAGCCTTCCATCTCCTGCCTGGCCTCGAGAACATCCTTGACCATCGAAGCCCATCTTTTCACGGCCCACTCGTCGGACTCGGAAAGGGGGGTGCCGAAGGATTCCACCTTCTTTCCCGTAGCCTCCTCTATCTTCGCACGGCTCCCGTGTGCCGCGACGAGCTCCACGAGCTCTTTTTGCGTGGCGCTCTCCGTGAGCTCCGGATAATGGAGGCCGTACCATTCGGTGAGCCTCTCGGTAAGCAGGTTCGCGGTCTTCGTGAGCTCCTCAAGACCGTCGATGGCCTGCGCAATGAACTTGTCCGGGCCAAGTTCTCCCAGTTTCTCGCGGCCCATGAACATCGTGGCCTCGTGGAGCAATTCCTGCTTGAAGCCCATCTTGTCCCCGATGTGCGATATGTCCGGGGCCCTGCCCTCGTTCAGCTCCCCGAGCGAAGAGAGCCTCCTGTCCAGAACTTCGAGCTTCCTGCCCTTTCCCTCGCTTTCGAATTTCTGGGCCAACCCCCTTTCCTCGTCGAGGACCTCGCCCTTCTCCATCTTTCGCAGGCGCGCTGCGAGCTCCTTCGCTTCCTTCGGGAAGAGAACCGAGTCGGCCACCTGCTTGCCGTCGAGCAGGAACGTCCCGAACCACGTCGTCACCAGAAGCATGGTACCATCTCGTTCCCAGGATGCCGCTTGCCCCATTATAACCTTAGCGGGCATAGCGACCGTGAAATAAAATAAATACACATATGTGCATTTAAAGTACAGTGATATACATGGGTCACAAGACCATAACCATCTCCGAAGAGGCCTACAAGGCCCTCAAGCGGGCCAAGGAAGATTACGAATCATTCACGGACGTTATCATCAAGACCATGCGGAGAAGGGAGAAATCGAACCTGCTCGAGTACATCAACTCGATAGGACCGCAGTCCGAGCTTGCCGACAATATCGAGGCGGCCATGAAGGAGATGCGAAAGTCCAAGCTTCGCAAGGTGGCGATCTGATGGTCTGCCTGGATTCGGACTTCCTGATTGCGCTGCTGAGGCTTGACCGCGCCGCCAGGGCGAAACTGGAGACGCTCGTGCGCGACGGGACCGACCTCACCACGACCCCGATAAACGCCTGCGAGCTCTTCTGGGGCGCATATTCCTCGACCAGGCCTGCTGAAACGGTCCTCAATGTCAAGGGCCTTCTTTCCCGCCTCAGGATCCTGGAATTCGATGAATCTGCGGCGGAGGTCTACGGGAGAATCTTCGTCCAGATGAAGAAGCAGGGTGCGTCGCTGGCAGACATGGATGCCCTCATCGCGGCAATAGCGCTCTCCCACAACGAGCCTCTCCTCACAGGGAACAAGAAGCTTTTCGGCAGGGTCCCCGGACTGGTCGTGGACGGCTGGTGATGACCCCGTAGGGGGGTTGTTCCAGTCCGTTTCCAGGGGCCGCACGTCCGCCAATCGAAAAGCTATTAGATGGCCATCCCGATGCGTTCGGCATGCGAAAGTCCGGCCACGCGCGCCTTCTGGCAATCCTGTTGACAGCCCTGATGCTGGTCCCGCCCTTTAATTCGACCCCTTCGGAGGCAGGCTCTTCGTGGGTCTCGTCAGGCCCGGCCCTCGTCAACGGGACCGTGGCCAACGCCACCAAGACGGCTCAGGGGATTACCCTCGAAACAAACTCGTCCTACATTGGCAACTGGACCCGAATCGCTTCCGGCCAACCTTACGACAGGAAGTTCGCGTCGGCGGTATACGACAGTGCCCGCGGTGACATAATTATCTACGGCGGCGCCTCTTTGTCAAATTGCGGAAATCTGCAGGATACCTGGTCGTACAATGTTAGCACGAATACATGGACGCTACTGGATTACCACAACAACGATTATTACGATTACACACGGGCACGACAGGGTTACGGAATGGCTTATGATGAATATAGGCAGGAATTTGTTAATTTTGGGGGAAGTAGCGGTTCATCCAATGACCATACAAACATCCTGAACAGGACAAAAGCCTACTGGAACCTCGTTAACACCGGGACACCGCAGGCGAGGCATTGGCACAGCCTCGTGTTCGACACCGCAGCGAAATGTTTTATATTGTTCGGCGGTGACAACGATGCCACAGTGCTCAATGATACCTGGACTTATTGGATAGGCAACAATACGTGGGTCAAGAAGAACGGTTTCAACGCCCCTGCCCCGAGGTCGTCGTATTCGATGGTCTATGACCGGGCTATCAACCGGACGATTCTGTTCGGCGGCTGGAACGGTTATAAAAACCTGAACGACACCTGGGAATACAACCTGGGCACGGACACCTGGACGCAAATACAGGCAGTGAACCCGCCCTCCGAGCGCAGAGAGCAGAGCATGGTTTATGATAGCCACTTCAACGTGTTACTGATGTTTGGCGGTTTCGATTCAAAATATCGAAACGACACCTACGAGTTCAACTATTCCACTAGCGCATGGACATTGCTCGCCCCATCCAATCCTCCTGAGGAGGTTGGTGGCGCCGCGATGGAGTTCGACCCAGTAAATGATGTAACATTCCTTTTCGGCGGGTTCAAGAACGACGCATACACAACGCACCACTGGTACACCTACAACTACAGTCAGAACGCCTGGACCAACAAGACATTGTTCACGGCCCCCCACCCCCGAGTGTATCAATCGGTGGCCTATGACAAAGCGGCCGATGAGATATTAATGGTCTGGGGGGTCTACGATGATGCATATTATTCTGGTTTCGATAACGAGACCTGGGTCTACAACATCTCGAACCAGAAATGGCGTTACGTGGATGCCGGTTTCCCGATGGCCAGATGGACCATCCCGCTCTTTTTCAACACTCGTGACGAGATGGCAATCGTTTTCGAATTTGGGAATCCGGCGATGTATGTCTATAACCGTACTACGAGCCGGTGGGACACCATCACGATTAACGGTAGCACGCCAGATTTATTGGTAAGTACCAAACTCGTATACGATCCAATCCATAACGAAGCCATCTGCTTTGGTGGATTGGATATTGATGGTAAGGGTGATCGGTTCCCACACAACAACACATATATTTTCAACTTTACGACGTTAAGTTGGACGAACGTTACATGGGGACTGGCACCCTGTGTTCGTACTTTTTCAGCTGGTGCATTTGACGGCCGGACGGGGAATGCTTTTTTCTTTGGAGGGATGAATGAAGGTGTTTCGGCATACAACGATACTTGGATATTCAACACAACGACCCGCAACTGGACAGAGGTCACCAAACCGGTCCACCCGCCGGCGGATTATGCCGGCTCGATGGTCTACGACGAAAAGGCCGGGACATTCATCTATGTTTTCGCCGGTTGGATTCCTTCAAATGACACGTGGCTGTTTAATTCCACGACGCTGAACTGGACCAAGTTGAACACCGCAAGGATTACACCCCGTACTTCTGGCCGGGTTGTCGTTTACGATAGCCGGCGTGGCGAGACCGTTTGCGTGGGGTGTCCAGGCCTCTTTTCCGATATGCTGGTGTACAACTACCATGCATACAAGAGCAACGGGACCTACCTTTCCCCGATAAACGACACTGGCGGGAACGCGTACTTCGGGACGATCGATTACGATGCGGATGTGCCTGACAATACCAGCATCAGGCTCCAGCTCCGTACCGGTAACACCACCAACGCCCTCAATGCAAGTCAGTTCGTCGGTCCCGATGGGACAAAGGACAGCTATTACACATCCACTGGCCAGCAGATAGCCTCCATTCACAACGGCTCGAGGTTCA
>Ga0315290_10002609_pt1 | contig 12744 bp, 15 predicted proteins | sample YL17G12_0_MG_FD_203627 | JGI IMG/M metagenome (GOLD analysis project Ga0315290, IMG submission 203627) | Sediment microbial communities from Yellowstone Lake, YNP, Wyoming, USA - YL17G12_0 | ecosystem: Environmental > Aquatic > Freshwater > Lake > Sediment | place: USA: Wyoming | collected...
AGACCATCTGGATCATGCCGGTCCCTTCACGCATTTACATTTCACTCCTTCACCCTTCACCTGTCACTGAGGTGCGAGGTGTGAGGTGCGAGGTGCGAGGTGTGAGGGGTAAAGGCTTGTCGTCGCAGCATTGCACGCCGTTCCTCGAACCTCACACCTCGAACCTCACACCTCGCCCTTAGGGCCTTTCCATCTTGCAGGTCGTCGGCAGATGCCCGCCCAGTATATCCAGATGACGTGGTCGGCAAAGAGGTTGCTCCCGAACACGTCGTTGCGGACAGCCTCGAAAAAGCGATGCCCCCGCGGACGGCCGTCGCGGCGACATAGGCGGATCGACGAATCAGGCGTGCTTGGCGACCGGGCAGGTACTCAATCCCAAAATGGAATACAGCGGGCAGGAACCGATCAGACCCGTGCCGAGCGGAACCAGACCGACCAGCCCCCACCACTTCGCCGCGCCTTCGAGGAAAAAGAACAGGCTCAATACTGCGAGACCCACCATAATTCTCAGAACCTTGTCTATACGACCGACGTTGCTTTTCATGATGTGCCTCCTGTTGAACGATTGAATCGTTAGGCCATTCTGGACCCGGAAAGGCGGCGGGTATCTGATCTTTGTCAACTTCGGGGACAGGGGGGTGAGGGGCCGGAACGGCGGCGATTCAGTGATTATTGAGCGATTCGATATCTTATTGAGCCTTCCAAAATACATGACAGAACTTCAATTCAAAGTCGCTTCCCTCATCCCCACCCTTCTCCCGGAGGGAGAAGGGCTCTTGCCTCCCTCTCCCTCCGGGATACCCTGGCGCAGCCCGGAGTACCCGTTTAGAGGGAACGAGGGTGAGGGAAGAATGTGTCGTGAATTACGAAAAGATCAATAAAAAAGTCTCGAGGCGGGTATTCGCAGAGCGTGAATTTCAATACTTGCAGGACGGCAATAGTTACGGGCTTCACCTGATCCACCTGGCTAGGCTGTTCTCGTGGGCGACGTGCTCACGATTAAGCCTAGAGGAGATTGTCATGAACGCCAAAGTGATTCTTGCAGTGCTGTTGGTCTTTGCTGCTGTCCCCGCCTCTTACGCCGAGCACTTCGGTCGCGGAAGCGAGAACTCCCCGTTCGCCGGCAAGCCCGTGGTCAACGCCGCCGCCACGGTGGCCATCTACGGACGGGCCAGCAGCCACGTGGACGTGGCGGTAGCGGAGAAGAGTGAAATCAAGGTCAGGCTCGCGGCCTCGACCGATACGCCCGGCAGGACTTGAATCCGCGATGGTCGGCTGTGCGGCAAAACACCGGGTGCCTTGCGCCGGGTGTTTTTTGCGCTCTGAATCCTCGAACGGCCTGATTCTCGTTTCCGCGAAAGTCGGCTCCCGGAAACGTTTGTCCGGCTCTGGCCGCGTGAATTGTTTACCGGTTAGATTTGCAATGCGCACGCGACCGGGCGCACGAGCGGCCGTAGTCTGAATGTGCATTGCATTGGTAGCGGGTTTGGAAGAACGCCCGGATCCAGACCCGCGACGAATCCCTCGGAGCCGTCGGGCGGAGGAGGTCATGATGGACATTCTTATTGCATCCGCAATTTGGGTATCCGTAGGGTCGTCGGTCTCTGCGCTCGCGATCGACCCGACAGAATTATTCCCGAACCGGGATACGCTTATCATCGAGGCACAATGCCCAGACAACTGCCAGGCGGATTTCCCGGTGCCACGCGACCGCAAGTATGCGCACGCGAATCACGACGCGGGCGCAACGGAACCGCACGGCATTGACGGGCGAATTCTAGTCGCTGAAAGCAAGCGTCAAGAGTTTTCCGATTCTGGACCTTAGCGGCGCAAGCTCCATGAAAAGAGTCAAATTCTTGATCCGCGGTGCATCGGCCAGCTCTCGACATGAACCATAGAATATAAGGGTGGCTTCCGGTTTGAGTGATTGGCCAATAAGCCAAGTCTGACCCGAGAGGTTTCCGTTCAACTATAAAGTGTAGGCCTGACCCCTTTGGCTTACTCGACGGAGTGGACGGGCTATGACCTGAGATTGGGCGATGAAAGCCATAAAGTAAAGACTGACCAGGAGCGTTTTGCTATAAAGTAAAGAACTGACCCCGTTTAGCCCGCTGACCCCGTTTAGCCCGTTTTCCGTTGCGAGTGCACCAGGTGGCCCGACTGGGTTAACCCGCGCTCGACCAGAGCGGCTGCCGAAGATTTCCAGACCGTGGTCTATTCAGTAAAGCTCAACATGTGACTATTGAGGTTTACTTAACCGAGTGACAGCGCTTGTGCGAGCGCTACCCTCACCCGCCGCTACGCGGCGCAGCGCGGCGGACGCAGTATTGGGCTTGAGCTTCGCCCTGGCATTCCGCCGCAGGACACCGGGGCAAGACACGCGACACGAGTCCATGCCCGAGCCGATAGGCAAGCTTGAAACCTTAGTCATTTCAAATTACTATAACAATTGTTATAACGCTTTGGAGCGCTTTATGTTCACCCTCAAACTTACCCAGATCGGCAATTCAGTTGGTGTCATTCTGCCCAAGGAAGTGCTTGCGAGACTGAAGCTTAAGAGAGGCGACGAGGTCTACATTACGGAATCGCCAGACGGCTATCGCATCACCCCCCACAGTTCCGATTTCGAGGAGCAGATGAAGGCAGCCCGCGAAATAATGAATGAGCGGCGGGCGGTGTTGCGAGAGTTGGCGAAATGACGGAATGGATCTGGATCGATCCAACCGTTGTTTTGGCAGTGCACGAGGAGCAACTTGCGGAACACGGCGGTAGCGCCGGCGTTCGAGACATAGGATTGCTGGAATCGGCGCTTGCACGACCGATGAATCTGGTGGCCTACGGCGAGCCTGACTTCGCCGAGCTCGCCGCGTCGTATGGCTTCGGGATAGCCCGCAACCATCCGTTCGTAGATGGAAACAAACGGACCGCTTTTGTCTCCGTGGAACTCTTTCTTCGGTTGAATGACTACCGCCTCGTTGCGGACGATGCAGCCTGCGTGCTCGCCATGCTCGCCGTCGCGGCCGGCGAAATTGACGAAGCCAGCTTCGCGGCGTGGTTGCGGGCACACTGCGTCAAACGCTGACGCGCGCCACGACCCTCACCGCATAACCGCTGCCATCGAAGCCGAACGATCGCGGTCTCAGCGCAGCGGCCGAAAAAACTCGCGAATCTCGTGCGCCAGCAACTCCGGCTGCTCGAGCGCGGCGAAATGCCCGCCCTTCGGCATCTTCGACCAGCGGCGGATGTCGCTATACATCTTCTGCGCCAGCGAGCGCGGAGGACGCAGGATTTCTTTAGGAAACTCCGCGTAGCCCATCGGCACGCCGATGCGGGCGCCATCGGGTATCGGCCACGGCCCGTGCATGCGCGCGTAGTACGGCCAGAACGAAGAGCCGATCGCACCAGTGACCCAATAGAGCATGATGTTGGTCAGCATGTCGTCGCGGCCGAGATAGCCGTCGAGATCACCGCGATGATCGCTCCAGGTGTGGAACTTTTCGACTATCCAGGCCGCGAGTCCCAGAGGCGAATCCGTCAAGGCGTAAGCGAGTGTCTGCGGTTTGGTGCCCTGGATCCAGGTATAGCCCACTTCTTCTTTCATCCAGTGCGCCCGCTGCTCGAAGTAGCGTGTCTCGTCTTCGGTCGGATTGTCCGGTAGCGCCGTGTCGCGCCTGAGGCCGAGCATATTCAGGTGAATGCCGGCCAGTCGCTCGGGATACGCGTAACCGAGCCGCGAGGTGACGAACGCGCCCCAGTCGCCGCCCTGCGCCGCGAAGCGCGGGCAGCCGAGAACATCGGTCATCAGTTCGGCGAACACCTCGGCGATCTGCTCGATGGAGAAGCGCGCCTGATTCGGCGTGAATGAAAACGTATAGCCGGGTAACGATGGCGCGATGACGGTGAACGCATCCGCGGGGTTGCCGCCGAAGCGGCCCGGATCGGTCAGCATCGGCAGGATCTTGTGGAACTCGTGCACCGAGCCCGGCCAGCCGTGCGAGATCAGCAACGGCATCGGCTTCGGGCCTTTGCCCTCTTCGCGGATGAAATGCACATCGCTGCCGGCCAGCTTGACCTTGTACTGTTTGAAAGTGTTCAACTGCGCTTCGTGCTTGCGCCAGTCGTAAGCGTCGCGCCAGTATTCCACCAGCGCTTTCAGATACGGCAGGTCGGTGCCGTACTTCCAATGGTTGTCGGGCACCTCGTCTGGCCAGCGCACGCGCGTCAATCGTGTCTTCAGATCGGCGAGCACGTCGTCGCCGACGTGCAGCTTGAAAGGGATTGGGGCGGCACTCATGAATCCTCCGGGAACTGATTCGATGTCGGCAACAATTGTCGGCCCGCGAGCCAGGCGCGTCCAATATATTGCCGCACGCCGATTGATTACCTTCAGAAATTGAAGGTTGGTCTAGATCCTTTCACCGCAGGCGCAGATACCCTACGTGCTACGCACGTAGGGTATCTGCGCCTTGCAGTGAAGCTGTGAACGACCCTCGCCTAAGGGCGAGGGCTTCGAATTACGGCTCAAGCCGGTAACAGTCGGCCCCGCGGCCGACTCGCGAAATCTCCCTTCTCCCCCCGGGAGAAGGGCCGGGGATGAGGGATGCGCAATTTCAAGTCCCCACCTTTCCCTCACCCGGCGTCTTCGCGCCGACCTCTCCCGGAGGGAGAGGCAAACTTAACTGCACACAACTGAGGCATCGCCATCCGTCCCCTGAAGGCGAGGGGTTTACGGATCCCCTATCGGGGACTCTAAAGGGGTGAAAGTCTATCGAGCGATGTCGTCGCAGGTGGACTTTTGCGCGGAGTAGCCGACGCGAGTGGGGCTGGCGGTCATGAACAGGAAGATCTTCTGGATTGCATAGGCTTCCTGCTCGCGTTGATACCAGCGCTGGCAAGGCCTCATATTGCCAAGCTCGTCGCTCATGTCCTGCAAATAGTGCACCAGTTCGTGCAGCAGAATAGAACGGTCGAATAATTGCGTTTCCGGCTTGAGCCGCTGGTCCAGGTAGATGCCCTCGCCGGGCCGGTAAGCGGCGAGCGCGCCGCACTTGGCCTTGCACACCAGTGCCTCAATGCGTTCGTGAGGAACCCGGATGACCTCCGGCAAGGCCGCCGGCCGGTGATACTTGGAGAGTTGATCCAGCGCGGACACCAGCGCCGGCATCAATTCGGCTGCGGATAATACATCGGCCCCGGCGTTGCCGAGATACTTGCGGGAAACCACCCTGCCGTTGTCGGCCTGGTTGCTGTACATTCCCGCCGATTCGCCGCCGCCGTACTTCGACAAGACACGCTTGTCCGCGTCCGTCGCGTACGAGTCGAATGCAAAGGCCGGCACGAACGCGAGCAGGAGCAGCGCGGCACGGCGAAAATTCACGTGGATTTCTCGCCTGGCTTCAGCGGCGTCGGCGGTTCCGCGTTGACCGGCTGGGTGAGGACATCGATTGCCGCGGCCCTGTCCTTGGCGCGAGCCCGTTGCCCCGCATCCAGTTGCGCCGCGAGTTCCTGGATGTGCTTGCGATTGATTTTGGCCTCGACAGCATCCTGCGGCGGATAGCGCAGATCGGCCACGCTATACCAGGCCAGCGCTTCCACCGGATCGGCGCCTACCGCCCGCCCCTCGGCGTAGATCTTGCCGATGCTGTGCATCGCCGATGCGTAACCGCGCCCGGCCGATTTGCGAAACCAGGCGAGCGCTTGAGCGTCGTCGCGGGTGACACCGCCACCGGCTTCGTACAGCACGCCAATGTTGTACATTGCCATCGGCTCGCCCTGTTCGGCGGCGCTCTGGTACCACGTCATCGCCATCAGAAGATTGCGCGAGGTGCCGAGGCCGTTCTCGTAGAGATCGCCGACGCTGTTCATTGCCCAGGCGTTGCCGAGAAAAGCCGACTGGTGCCACCAGTTCAACGCTTCGGTGTAGTCCTGCGGCACGCCGTGGCCATTGGCGTAGAGCAGGCCGATGTTGTTCATTGCCACCGTGTAGCCGCGCCTGGCCGCTTCCTTCCACCACTTCAACGCTTCTTCGAAGCTCTGCTTGCCGTCGTAACCCTTCACCCACAGCAGCGCGATGTTGTTCATCGCCCGGACGTCGTTCTGGCGCAACAGCTCCGAAAGCCGGCCGGGGTCGAGCATGTCCTTGCCCGGGGTCAGATCGGTAAACGTTTCTTCCTGGTCGAACGCAACCGCGGCGCCCGAGCAGAGCAGGAACACGGACAGGACAAGAAATTGCAACTTCATGCTGGCGCCCTCGCTCGTTGTTATTCGCAAGCCGGCCGGCGTTTCTCCGCCGTCCTGCTCCATGGACCACGGCGCGCGATGCCGGTTCAGCGGCTCTGCCCCAGAAAGGGGATCAGCTCGCGCGCCAATTCCTGCGGCGCCTCTTCCGGGATAAAATGACCGCATGGCAGCGGGTTGCCGCGTACATCGGTTGCCTTCTCGTTCCATGTGCCGAGCACGTCGAACAATGCATGCATCTTGCCGTGCTCACCCCAGATCGCCAGCACGGGGCACGACAGTTTCTGGCCCAGGTCGCGTTCGTCGTCGGCAAGATCCACCGTCGCGGCGGCGCGATAGTCTTCCAGTCCCGCGCGTATCGTTCCCGGCAGCGTAAAGGCACGCAGATATTCCGCAAACATCGGCTCCTCGATCGCATCCTGGCGGAAGCACAGCGCGCGAAACATGTTGCGCAGGAAGGGTTCGGCGCTGTTGGCGAGCATGATTTCCGGCAGATCGGGAACCTGAAAGAAGAACCAGTGCCAGTAGGCGGCGGCGAGATCCTTGCCGGCGTCGCGGAACACGGTGTGCGTTGGCACGATATCGAGCACGGTCAGATTCCTCACCGCTTCGGGATAATCCATCGCCAGCCGATGCGCCACGCGCGCCCCGCGATCATGGCCCACCAATGCGAAACGTTCGAAGCCGAGCGCCAACATCGTTGCCATGATGTCGCTGGCCATGCTGCGCTTGTCGTAGCCGTCGCGCGGCTTGTCCGAATCGCCGTAGCCGCGCAGGTCCGGGCACACCACGGTGAAGCGATTCAGCAGCAGCGGCGCCACCTTGCGCCACATCTGCGCCGTTTGCGGATAGCCGTGCAGCAATACGATCGGATCGCCGTCGCCGCCGACCCACGCGTTGATGCGGATTCCGTTGGCACGGATGGTTTTCTGCTGCATTCCGGTCATGAAATTACTCATCTAGAACCTTTCTCAATAAAATCTTCACCGCAGAGGCGCAGAGAACGCAGAGAAAAACGAAAAGCGAAACGTGAAAATGATGGCATCTGCAGAGAGTACGACGGCAATGTTCGGCAATCGGACTGCCACCATGATCGTCGCGCTGCCGGGCTCCCATCCCGGTAACAAAATCCTGACTTTGGTTTTCTCCGCGTCCTCTGCGCCTCTGCGGTGAAATGATCTTGACGTAAATCTACTTCCCGAGATACTTGCGCAAACGCGCGACGCCATCTGCCAGAACCGGGATCGACTTCGGATACGAGAAGCGCACATGCTGCCTCGCGCGGTGGTCGCCGAAATCGAGTCCGGGCGCGATGGCGACGCCGGCTTTCTCCAGCAGGTCCCAGCAAAACCGGTAGCTGTCGGACGTGAGCCGTTCGCAATTCGCATAGATATAGAAGGCGCCCTCGGGGGTGACCGGAATGTCGAAGCCGAGGCGGCGCAGTTCCGGCAACAGGAAATCGCGCTGTTCGCGGAATGCGTCGCGCCTTTGCTCCAGCAGCGCGACCGTATCCGGGTGAAACGCGGCGAGCGCGGCCTGCTGCGCCAGGTCGGACGGTGAAATGAACAGGTTCTGCGCCAGTTTATCGAGCGGGGCGATGTAGTGCTCAGGCGCAACCATCCAGCCCAGGCGCCATCCGGTCATGCCGAAATACTTGGAGAAACTGTTGATGATGAACACGTCGTCGGCAAACTCGAGCGCGCTGCGGTCGCGCTTGCCGTACGTGAGCCCGTGGTAGATCTCGTCGACGATCAGCACAGCGCCGCGCGCGGTGACCACGGCATGGATGCGTTGCAGTTCGTCGTGATCGATCAGCGTACCGGTCGGATTCGACGGCGAGGCGATCAGCACCGCCGCCGTCTTCGCTGTCCAGTGCTTCTCCACCAGCGCCGCGGTGAGCTGATACGCCGTTTCCGCGCCGACGGGGATGCCGACAGCCTCGCCTTCCATGGTACGCACGAAATGGCGGTTGCACGGATAACCGGGATCGGCCATCAGCACCTGATCACCCGGGGAAAGCAACACGCCCATCGTCAGCAACAAGGCGCCCGACGAGCCCGCCGTCACGATGACGCGCGAGCGCGGCACTTCCACGCCGTAGCGCCTGTGGTACCAGGCGGCAATGCTGTCGCGCAATGGCGCGATGCCGAGAGATGACGTGTAGCTGATGCGCCCGCCTTCGATGGCGCGAATTCCCGCCGCGGCGATCAAAGGCGGCGTGGGGGCGTCGGGTTCGCCGACCACCATGTTGGCGACAGACCTCCCCTGCGCTTCCAGTTCCTTGGCGCGATTGATCAATACCACGACGTGGAACGGCGCGATGCCTTCCATGCGGGACGCGAGGTGCGCGCGGCGGGTGGACGGGAGTTTCTCGGGTCGGTTCATGAAAACCTCGATCGGGACGCCGGCACCACCGGCGCTAATACAATACGGGCAAACGGATTTTATGCCGTTCAGCCGCCCGGCAGCAACGCGCGGATTCAAAAATCCGCCGCGAGCGTCTAACATGACGGTTCTTTATGGATTTCAACGAGACCGAATAACCCGAAAATGAAGATCGCAATCATCGGCAGCGGCGGCGTCGGCGGCTATTTCGGCGCCCGGCTGGCTGCCAGCGGACAGGACGTCACCTTCGTTGCGCGCGGCGCTCACCTCGAAGCCATGCAAAAAAAGGGGTTGAAGGTGCTGAGTGCGCTTGGCGACCTGCGTTTAGCCGAAGTGAAGGCGACCGGCGACACCACGATTATCGGCCCGGTCGATGTTGTCATGATCGCGGTCAAGCTCTGGGCGACCGCGGAAGCGGCCGCCGCCGCCAAGCCAATTATCGGCCCGAACACGGTCGCCGTATCTTTTCAGAACGGCGTGGTCGCCGTGGATACGCTGCTGCCGATTCTGGGCCAGGAGCATGTCATGGGTGGCGTAGCCAACATCGCGGCGTTGATCGAAGAGCCCGGCGTCATCCGCCACAACGGAACGATGGCGAACTTGTTCTTCGGCGAGCTTGACGGCAAACCCTCTCCCAGATCGCAGGCATTGCAGGTGGCCTGCAAGATTGCCAACATTCAGTCCGAACTCGTCACCGATATCACCAAGACCATCTGGGAAAAGTTCGTGCGCCTGGTTACGCTTTCGGCCCTGACTTCGTTGACGCGGATGCCGATCGGGCCGATCCGGGCCGATGCGGATACCCGGGCACTGATGCAGCAGGTGATGGAAGAGGCGGTGGCGATCGGAAAAGCCAAGGGCGTGAAATTCGATGAGGGCCTGGTCGCCGAGCAGATGTCCAAAGTCGATCACTACCCGGCCACCATGGTGGCGTCGATGTGCGGCGACCTGCGCCGCGGCAACCGCCTGGAACTGCCCTGGCTGTCGGGCATGATCGCCAAGTTCGGCCAGGAACTCGGCATGCCGACACCGGCCAACCAGTTCGTCTACGCCGCGCTCAAACTCTACGCCAACGGCCGCCCCGCCGAAGCTCAGATTTGATTCAAACCTTTTCACCACGGAGGACACAGAGGACACGGAGGAAAACCAAAACGAGGAAGAACAAGAACATGGCGGAGTAAAAAGCAGATTCGGTACCAAAGTGACCACCGATGCCGGGTTTCCACTGTCAAATTTTTTTCTCTTGCCCTTCCTCCGTGTCCTCCGTGTCCTCCGTGGTTCATGATTTTTTTGAGGGATATGCGAATGAAGCTGAAAATAAAAAACATCCATGCCCGCGCCGTGCAGGTGCCGCTGAAGCGCCCGCCGCGGTCGGCCTCGGGAGAGATTGCGGATGCGGCGCTGGTGCTGATCGACATCGACACCAACGAGGGCATCACGGGCAGCAGTTATCTGTTTGCGTTCATGCGCAGCATGCTCAAACCGACGGTGGCCATGGTCGAGGCGCTGGCGGAAATGATCAACGGCGACGCGGTCGTTCCGTTCGAAATCGAAGCGAAGCTGCGCAAGCGGCTGACGCTGCAGGATTCGCACGGCATCGCCGGCCAGGTCATCGCGGGCATCGACATGGCGGCATGGGATGCGTATGCCAAAGGCCTCGGTGTGCCGCTGGTTCGCGCCCTCGGCGGCGAGGTCAAGCCGGTGCGCGCCTACAACAGTTGCGGATTGTGGATCAAGGATCCGGCGCTGCTCGCAGACGAGGCGTCGCAGTTGATCGCCGAGGGCGGCTACAGCGCGCTGAAGCTGCGCATCGGTCGGCCGAATTTCAAGGAAGACCTGGCCGCCGTGCGTAACGTAAAGAAGCGCATCGGTGACGACGTGTTACTGATGACGGACTTCAACCAGAGCCTGACGGTGAATGAGGCCATTCTGCGTGGGTGTGCGCTCGACGATGAAGGCCTGTACTGGATCGAGGAGCCGATCCGCCATGACAACTATGCCGGCTGCGCAAAGATCGCAGCGCAAGTCAGAACGCCGATCCAGATCGGCGAGAACCTGCTCAACACCGCCGAGATGCAGAAAGCGATAGACGCGGAGGCAGCCGAATTCTATATGCCCGATGTGCAGCGCATCGGCGGCGTCAGCGGATGGATGCGGGCGGCTGCCATCGCGCAGGTTCACAATCTCGACCTGTCCAGCCACCTGTTTCCGGAATTCAGCGCGCACCTGCTGGCGGTGACGCCCACCTGCCACTGGCTGGAGTACATGGACTGGGCCAATGCCATCCTGCAGCAACCGTTCGAAGTCAGCAACGGCTATCTGCCCGTTCCCGACCGCCCGGGTGCCGGGATCGCCTGGAACGAGGAGGCCGTGAGGAAGTACCTCGCCCAGTAAGGGTCGTAGCGCGCAATTCCCGTCTCGACACGCATCCGCCGCAGATTCGGCAAAAACCGCTCTGACGAAGATGGCATCACGGCGTTGCGGCGTTGCGGCATCGCGGCCCTTGGTTGTCCATGGCGTTGCGTCGGTCCTGCCCCGGCGCACGCAGCGGAAACTTTCGCGCATCTGACACTTGTATCCAACGCGCTACGAGGCGTAATCTAGCGGTTACAAACCGCAGCGTGCGCCTGAACAAGACACGCAACGAGATCTGAACCCCAAACAGACGACAGACGGAGGAGAGATGACCACGAAGCGATTCACCCTTTTGGCAATTTTGCCTGCGGCGTTCTGGTTTCTATCCGGGTTGGCTGCCGCCGCTGACCAGGCCAAGACGCGCGTAGGCACCTGCAACGATGCCAAAAGCCAGATGGAATATTTCTGCAATCCCGACAATGCCGCGACGGACAGCATGGTTGCCCTCGGCACCGCCTGTAACAATGCCAAGAGCAACGTCAAGGAGGCCTGCGAAGGCATAGTCGAGGCGGACAAGACCTACGAATTCAACGACAAGAAGCAGTAGGCGGCGGTCAAGGCCTGATTTGAATTGCGCTGCCGAACGTTCTGCGACGAAAGGGGGAGCTCTTGAAAACACATTCCTTGCTTGGCGCGTTAGCCCTGGGACTGGCCGCGAGCGCCGGTTATCCGGCGGAGGTCGATACGCGCGGCGGCACCTGCGATGACGCGAAGAAACAGCACGAGTACTACTGCGAGGGCAAGAACGATCCGAACGACATTTTCACCCAGGCGAACATCGCCTGTAACAATGCCAAGAGGAATATGGCCGCCGCCTGCGAAGGCAAGGTCGCGCCGGATGCCGAGTACAAGTTCGACAAGAAGTGAAGCGGCAGGTTTCGGCCGCGCGCGCACTTCCGGTTTGAGTTTGCTGCAAGCAGTCGTGTCGAAATTCCCGCGCGACTTTATTCCAACGTAACGCCCAGCAAGGAGGAGTGATGAAGAAAATACAGAGACATATTGGCGTGCACATGAGCGACGACGAAATGAAAACCGTCACCCCGGCGGACGAAGTTGCGTTTCGTTCTCCGGTGCCGACGCAGGTCGTCTCGAACGGCGAATACAATCCGCTGCCGCAGACCGACGACCAGAAAAAAGTCGAGGGCCTGATCAAGGAACTCGCCGACGTCCAGGCCAAACGCCACAACATCAGCCGCCGCCAGTTCCTGGCAACGAGCGCCGGCATGGCCACCGCGTTTCTGGCGATGAACAAGGTTTTCGGCCCGGTCTGGGATGTTTCCGAGGCCGAGGCAGGCGACATGGAAATGTCGAATTACCGGGCCGGCCAGCTTTCCGGCCAGTTCATTTTCGACGACCAGACGCACTTCATCCGTGATGACTTCAAGCAGGAAGGCCTGCTGGGTCTGACCAAGTGGGCAGTGGGCGCCAATGTCAATCCGCATATCAATGATGCGCCGATGACGCTTGCCCGCTACAAGATGGACAATTACCTGAAGGAGATCTTCCTCGACAGCGACACCAAGATGTCGCTGTTGTCGGGCGCACCGTTCGACGATCCCTCCTGGTGGCTGTTGTCCAATGACGCCATCCAGAACGCCTGCCGCTCGGTAAACAAGATGGCGGGCAACACCCGCATGCTGGGCCACACGATCATCACGCCGAAGTACCCGAACTGGATGGACGAAGTCGATCGCGGCATAGAGACCC
>Ga0315290_10002613_pt1 | contig 12732 bp, 10 predicted proteins | sample YL17G12_0_MG_FD_203627 | JGI IMG/M metagenome (GOLD analysis project Ga0315290, IMG submission 203627) | Sediment microbial communities from Yellowstone Lake, YNP, Wyoming, USA - YL17G12_0 | ecosystem: Environmental > Aquatic > Freshwater > Lake > Sediment | place: USA: Wyoming | collected...
CGGATAATACCCTGGTAACACTGGAGAACCTTGTCAGCACAAGCAGCCATTTGCAGATCATTCATGGACGCCCGATCCCTCAAGGATGGCTGGGAAAGCACTGGGCCTGCCACCAGCTCGATCAGGCAGCAAGCGGCGAATTGCTGCTCTTTGTGGATGCAGACACACGTCACACTGCGGATATGTTGCTCGATAGCGTCTCAGCGTTGATAGCTGAGGGTGCAGATTTGGTGACCGCTTTTCCTCGTGAAGAAGTGGTCACCTGGGGTGAGAGGCTGTTAGTACCAGTCATCGGCTTTGGGATCTTCACCTTCATCCCCATCCGGCTGGTCCAAAGGCTCCGTCTTGCAGCGCTTTCAGTAACCATCGGGCAGTTCATGCTCTTTCGCAGAGATGCCTATCTTGCTGTTGGCGGATACGAGGCAGTGAAAACCGAGATCGTTGATGACATGGTGCTTGGGCGCAGGATCATCTCCAGCGGTCTGAAATGGCGGCTGCTGGACGGAACCAATCATGTCACCTGCCGTATGTACCGGAATTTCTGGGAGACAGTGAATGGTTTCAGTAAAAGCCTCTTTGCGGTGTTCGACCATCGCATTCTGCCTTATTTTATCGGTTGGTTCCTGGTTGGTTTGGTTTTCATCGAACCAGTGATCTCGCTCGTATCACACTGGGTCCGCACCCCATTGACTTCCCTCCCGCTGGAATATTCCACAACCGCGGTTGTGCTTTCGATCATCCTGTGGATGATCGCCTACAGACGTTTTAAATTCCCTGCTTATCTGGTCTTTTATTACCCACTCAGCCTGGCACTGTTCATTGCAGTGGTGCTGCGTTCATTCTTCCAGACGGCAACCGGAACAGCCACCTGGAAAGAACGCCCGTTGGAACGACCCGCGATGCGCTGGTTGTAAGCCGCGTTTCAATCTCTAACACGACCGACACGTTATAATGGGGGCGATGAAGACACAGGTCATTCAGCTCGATCTGCATGATGACGTGATCTCCCTGAGGGACAAGATGTCGTGGGCCAAGACAGAGCGCATCCTGCTGGTCATGCCGCAGCGCGCCCGAATCCTGGCGAGGACTCTGGACCTGCGTTTGATCAAACGACATGCTGCTGAGCTGGGAGCGCAGATTGCGATTGTTGCCCGATCCGACGAGCAGCGGCGCGCAGCCCGGGATTCGAACATCCCGGCTTTTACTACGATTGTCTCAGCCCGGCGCCAGGATTGGGGAAAGGGGGATAAAAAGGATCGTCCGATCCGCCATAAACCACGCCCCGATTTACGGAGGATGCGCAAGGAGGCATACGTCAATGAAGCCAGCTGGCGCTCCCGACCTGGAATCCGCTTGTTGTTTTCTACTATTGCTGCCCTGGCAATCCTTTCAGTGCTCGCCCTTTTCATCCCTTCTGCCACCATTCGATTGATCCCGGCAACCCGCCTGCAAAGCCTGACTTTCACCATCAGTGCCAGTCTGAAGGTGACCAATGTCAACCTGGCGGGAAGTCTGCCGGCACGATTGACCTCGGTTGTGGTGGAACATAACAAAACTGTCGAAACGACGGGTTCCATCGCGATTCCTGATTCCCGGGCGCAGGGACAAGTCCGATTCAGGAACCTGACTACTGCGCTGGTGGGCATCCCGACCGGGACAGTCGTGAGCACCCAGGCAAATCCACCAGTTCGATTTGCGACCACATTGGATTCAGTAATCGAAGCGGGTATAGACGCGACGGTTGATGTGCCGGTCCAGGCGGTAGAAGCGGGTTCATCCTCCAACCTATCTGCCGGTACTCTGGTTGCTTTCGAAGATGCGACTCTGGGAACCAGCCTTTCGGTTACCAATCCCGCTTCGACCACCGGTGGCACAAACCAAATCGCTGCCATCCAGACCGCTTCTGACCGGTCGCGTGTTCATACTGAACTGATGGACGAATTGCTGGAGGAATGTAAAACTAATTTTCAGCAGACACTCTCATCTGGAGAACTGATCTTCGAAGATACCCTTGCTGTTTCTCAGGTTCTTTCTGAAAACTATTTTCCCGCTGAAGGACAGAGTGGGGATACGCTTTCGCTTACGATGCGCCTGCAATGCCAGGAGCAGTTTGCCTCTCTCGAGGATGTCAATACGCTGGTGAGGATGTCGCTGGATGCCAGCCTGCCGGAAGGTTTCACAGCCATACCAGGTGACCTGACAACCACGTCGATCAGCCTGCCAAAGACGAATTCAGAGGGGATCACGAGTTGGAAAGTGCTGGCGCAACGCCTTCTGCAAGCCCGTCTTGATGCACAGTATGTGGTGCAAACCTCGCTCGGGCGCAGCCGAGATGAAGCCATCCTCCATTTGACTGAATCACTGCCATTGGATGAAACACCGGTCATCGAGGAAACTCCTGGTTGGTGGCCATGGTTGCCATCCTTGCCATTTCGAATATCCATTCAGACAAGCAGTGATAGATAACGAGCTGACGAAATTCGGAAATTAAAATATGAGAATACTGGCGGTAGACACAGGTTCAAAGCATATCGGTCTTGCCATCAGCGACCTTACCGGCACGATAGCCAATCCGCTGAAAGTGCTCAGCCATTCCTCTCGCCTGGCTGACAGCGCGGCAGTGGCTGAAATTGCTTGTGCTAATCAGGTGGGGCTCATCGTCGTCGGGCAGTCGCTCGACGACGACGGTCAGCCAACCTTTGAAGGACGCCGTTCCATGCGTTTTGCTGAAGCCTTGAAGAGTCAGAGCAGACTGCCAGTGGTCCTGTGGGACGAATCCTTCACAACGCAGGAGGCTCGGGCTGCCCGCCTCGCAATGGGCGTTTCACGCCGGAAGCGGCATGGACACCTGGATGAAATGGCTGCCACGGTGCTGCTGCAATCCTATCTCGATACATCCATTCAAAAATGAAATCCCGCAATTCCTGCCTGTCTTGGTCACTACTTCTCGCCATGCTGTTCCTGATCAGCCTGGTAGCCCTGGCGGTGTACATTCCGCAGGCTGTCCAGCGTTCATTCGGACCACCCAGCCCGAATCTCAATCTCTGGCTGCGCTTCTACTATGGGACGGAACTGACCTGGAATGCGGGTGACCTGACCCAACCGCGTGATCCGGGAGGTGCGGATCAGGTGTTTATCATTCAACTTGGAGAGAGTGTGGTCTCCATCTCTGAACGGCTGGAACAGGCTGGCTTGATCCGCAGCGCGGACACTTTCCGCACCTACCTGCTCTGGACCGGGCTGGACACAGTCATTCAAAATGGCACCTACCGCCTCAGCCCGGCAAAAACCGGTTTGGAGATCGCCGGGTTGTTGAAATCATTTTCCCTGACAGAAGTAAATTTCAGAGTGCTGCCCGGGTGGAGGATGGAAGAAATCGCTGCGTCCCTGCCCACTTCGGGACTGGAATTCACCCCGGAAGCATTCCTGGAGGTTGCAACCGCCCCGGCGAACGCCCTCAACCTGATCCCAGCCGGTGCAACCGCCGAGGGCTTCCTGTTCCCAGATTCATACATCCTGCCTCGCACGATATCTGCAGAAGCGTTGGTGACCATTCTGATCGAGCGTTTCTCGACAAATATTTCTGCTGAAATCAATGCTGCTTACTTAAACCGCGGATTAACGGTTTTCCAAGCGGTTACCATGGCTTCGATCATCCAGCGAGAAGTGATGGTCGACGATGAAATGCCACTGATCGCCTCGGTATTTTACAACCGGCTGGCAATTGGCATGCCGTTACAAACCGACCCAACAGTGCAATATGCGCTTGGATTCAATACCCTGCAGGGCACCTGGTGGACAAATCCGCTCAGCGCAGAAGATTTGCGCTTTGATTCCCTCTTCAATACTTACCTATATCCCGGTCTGCCTCCCGCACCGATCTCAAATCCCGGCCTTCCGGCGTTGCTGGCGGTGGCCTACCCGGCGGCTTCAGATTATTACTACTTTCAGGCAAAATGCGATGGCTCCGGCTGGCATAATTTCGCCGTAACACTGGAACAGCACCTGCAAAATAACTGCCCTTAAGATATTCTATTAGCCGAGAGGTGGGGGTCAGGTAATACTCGTCTTGGTGACGATATATTTCTCCAGGTGGTCGATCACCACCTTTTGCTCAACGATGAGTGCTTTTACAAGGTCACCGATTGTGACCACTCCTATCAGGCGATTGTTTTCCATGACAGGCAGGTGACGGACATGCTTGGCAGACATCAATGCCAGGCCTTGTTCAATAATGTGATCTGGTTCGATGAATATGGGCGGCGAAGACATGATCTCGCTGATCTTTACGTTCTTTGAACTCTTGCCTTTAAGAATGACCTTGCGGGCGTAATCGCGCTCAGAGAAAACGCCGACCAGCTTTTTTCCTTCCACAACCATCAGTGCCCCGATATCTTTCTTTGCCATTAGTTGGAGCGCATCAAAAACAGGTGTTTCGGGGGTGATCGTCCAGATATTGCGTCCCTTCCCCTTCAGGATTTGACGGATTGTTTTCATAACGCCTCCATGCGTGGAGATGACTATCATAGAAGATTATAGCAATAATTCGGGCAGAATCAAGCAGCAAACCAGGCTATCAGGGTCCCGACAGGTTGGAGGAGTAAATATCTGCTTCTAGCATCACATTCAAATCCTGCGAATAATAATGATGGATGAAGTAGAGCGTTTTGCCATCGGCACTCAAGGAAGGTTCCCCGGCAAAGGAGGAAACAACTTCCACAACCTCTCCCCACGAACCGTCAGGCTGAAGCAGGGCACGAAAGATAGCCGGTCCGGGCTGTCCCCTGGTGCTTTGCCCATTGAACCACAACTCCTGTCCATCAGCGCTGACGAATGGCCAACCCTCGTCTGCGGTTGTATTTACGGCTGCACCCAGGTTGACGGGTTCGCCCCAACCGGTGGCGGTTTTTTGCGAACGCCAGATATCCAATCCGCCGTAGCCACCCGGGCGTGAGGAGTGGAAATATAACCACAGTCCATCAGCGCTGATGTGCAATTCACCCAGTTCATACTCGCTTTGTTTCAATTCATCGCCTGCATAGCGCCACTCTTGCCACTTCCCAGCTTCGAAAACCGCGTTGAACCATTGAACACCATCATATCCTGCGCGGGCAGTACAGAAATACATCAGATTGCCTGAAATGAACTCGCAACCATCGAGAGACAGTTCACCTGGATCTGAGAGACGAACACGCTGTGGTTCACTCCAGAACTTCCCATCCCGCTGGGTGACCCAGATACCGGTCACTCCGTCGAGGAGCTGTTTCTCTGCCGGGATGCTTACATCAGGTGTGAAGAAGAAGTACAGGGTCTGGTCGTCCGGCGTGATGAAAGGGCTGTCCTCCCCGCCGCTGGTATTTACCGGGTAAGGGAGAGCCTCAGGTGGAGACCAGCCCTCCACGGTTGAGGGAGGCCAGATATCCATCTCTGGTGTGTATTTGATTTGTGGAAGCTGGGAATAACGATCCACTGAGACCGGGGTGGGAGTGGATTTTCCGCAAGCCAGGATCGCGAGAATGAGCAGGCCTACAGGGAACAGAAACCGTTTCAAGGGGGTGGAAATCCTCCTGCAAGGCGATCGGCTTTGATAACCAGCCCGTCTGCCATGCCCTGACTGTTATTTTCCGTGTTACCTGCCAGGTACACATAATTTCCGTCGATCGCCATGCCCTGCACGGTATCCCCCAAAGACCCGCCCCAGGTGGAGGTCCAATTCAGGGCGCCATCGGGGGAGTATTGCAGAAGGATAATATCACTCTTGCCTGCACCGTAGCTAAATGTGGTTCCCGCGATCAGGATGTTCCCATCCGGATCCACTTCAGCAACGCGTGCAGATTCACCTGCACTACCACCCCAATCCTGCACCCAAAGCAGGTGCAATTCTTTATCGTACTTCAGAAGAAAGATCTGACCGTTGCCATTCGCAATATTCAAGCCGACAACATAGATGAAACTGCCGTCACTGGTGGAACCCAAGCCATCACTAAAGACCGTACTGCCCCACAGGGCATGGTCGATATATGCACCGGTGGCTTTGTTAAATTTGACCAGTACGGCTTGGCCACCCAACAGGATATTGGTGCCGTTGTAGCGACCTGAGATAAAAACGGCATTTTCATCCACAACCATCTGACCGTCGGCGGTATCGAAACCATCCCCGCCCCATGTTTGTGCCCAGATCATAGAACCATTGCGATCGAGTTTAAGCACGGCAATATCGTTGCTTGAGTCTTTACCGGTCGTCCAGCCGGAAAGAAAGATGGCATCGTCTTCCACCACCAACCCGTCCAATTCTTCATATCCAAAGCCCTGGTCCCAGGTGAAATCCCAGACGAGGTCCCCGGAATAAATATCCAGGCACAGGAGGGCCATATTGGAATCAGTCAAGCCGATGGAAGGATGGTTCGTACCACCGATGAACACATACGGTTCTTTGACGACAACAATGAAAGCCTTCTGTTCAAACTGGTTGCCCCATTGAACCCGCCATACTTCATCCCCCAGCGAGTCAAATTTGTAGATAACCATATCGAAGAACGGAGCTGAAGCCGGGCTCTGAAAGTACCCTGCCGCGTAGACATTACCGAGTGAATCCGTGTCAATACCCCAGAACTGGTCGCTCTTGGCTTCACCGCGGGTGAGCACCCAGAGATTACCCGCGCTGGCGGTTGTGGAGACGGGAACTGGAGTTATTTTGGAAGGCGTGGCAGCGGGTGCGCCGCAGGCAAGAGTTGCCAGCAGGATAGCGAGCAGGGACGGAGCGATACGATTCAAGGTGCACCTTCCTGCGTATGCAATAATCCATCCTGTCAAATAAGACCACCAATCATGGGACAGTCACTCAAGGAATCACGGTGCAGCAACGGGCGATCCTTTGGGCACATCAGGACCGGGTCTGGTCTTGATAAAGATCGATCCAATCCAGGCTGCCAACCCGAATGCCAGCAGGATCGATGCCTCGAGGATGATCCATCCCGAAACGGTGCGAATGATCGAAAGGAGGATATCCCGGAAGATTCCAACGACATCTACCGGGAGATAGGGAGGAATTCGGGGAAAGATGAAAATATTCCAGGCAACTCTCATGGCAGGTGAGGTAAAAAGCCCCAATCCAAGTGCGATCACTCCAGACACCACGATCGGAATTCCCCACCACCTCATCCAGCCCTTAAGCGAACGCACGGCAAATAATGCAATACCCAGGAGAAACAGCAATGGCAGCAACGGGCTTAAGCGCATGATCAACCGCACTGTGCGGATGGTTGAGATCGGGTCCGCGCCAAATGGTCCTCCTCCGGGCGGAAGGGCGGCAGGGGAGGATGGCGGCTTGATGAGGAAAGCCTTCTCAGGGATCGAGGCGACTGCTGAATTCAACTGTCCCCGCAATTGTGACTCCAGGATTGGGAATAATAATTCGGTGGGCAGGCATAAGATGAAACTGTCCTGAGTGGATGGGCTGGATATCAGGTTCAACTCCAGCTGTGTGCAGGATGGTTGAGCGTTGATCAGCAGATTGATCAGATCGGTACCGGCATCCCCGGAAAGGCGAATCTTCAGCTCATGCAATGGAACGAAGACCGAATCAGCACCGCCGTTCAGGTAGGCAAATAACTGGTCGAGCACGCCATCTGTCATGGTGCGCAATTCTTGAGGAGGTAAGAGAATTGAAAGGATTGCATGCCAGTCTTGTGCGGTGAGTTTCTGGAAGAAAGGTGGCATCCCGCTGCCATCACTGGAACCATCCGTTCCGGAAAGCGAATCATCCATGCCGGGAGTCCCGAACTGATCGAGGCAAGGCTGGGCGAGTTGAAGTTCTGAATCGGTCGGATTGCGCCGGGCACTGCCAATCTCTTGGTAGGCAGCCGGACCGAGGGCATTTGTGAGGCACGCCTGCAATTCAGGAGATGCGCCATCAATGCTGCAAGCAAGGGGATTACCTGCACAAGGGTCCCTCAGGCTGTTATCAGTGAGGGCCGCCCCCACGATTTCGGGCAGGCGCGCATAAATATCCTGTTCAGCCAGGGCTTTTTTCACAGGTTCAGCATTGACCATGAGGCGGTTGACAGTTGTCAATAATATCGCCAGGAGTGTGGTGATCACAAAAAATATGGATAGAATTGCAGCGATGAACCTGGCTATGAAAGTTAGGAATTTATGCACGGCTCTCCTTCCAATCCTAAGAAAATTGATCGAATGCAATAATTCTTACAACCCCAACTGTGGATGCGGGTTATTGAGGTGGTGACCTTTCCAAGATAGAAATGTTATCGGTTTTTAGCCGCGATCTCAACGTAATCCTGAGCGATGGTGTTTCCCAACGAACCACCCATCAGGAGGATGAGTTCCGAAGAGCAATTTGCTTTCTCTTCAGCGTCACGGCGACTCCAGGTGCGGCTCTTGACCTCAAGGAAATAACCCAGGTCGGGTTTTTCCACGAGATCCAGGTTGATGAAGAATTCCTCGTTCTTATACCGAACCAGCCAGCGCAAGCGATCCTTGTCCACGGCGGTTTCTCCGGCAGGCTTGAAGTATTCGCGGTAGAAGCGCAAGGAGTTGGCAGCGGGCGCAAAATAGCGTATGCGGCTTAAGAGCACATCATGGGCAAAGTCGCCTTCGCGCGAGGGACCGATGAGGGTGAGGCGGGCGCGCACTCCGGCAAGCTGATCCCGATCATCGATCATTTCATCCTCCCGGTAACGCAACCAGCCCTGGGCCGGATCGGAGAAAGTGAAATAGACATCGTGCTGGTGGTAATGTTTCTTTATCAAGATCTCTATCTCGGAACCACGTATGGCTTTCAAAACGGGAGCTGGATCGGGCAACCTGACCTTGACCTGGACCTCAAACGATTCCTCCTCTGCCGACCCACCCAGGGCGACAAGTTTGGAGAACACAGACTGCTCACGGGCGATTAAGAAAATGTCAATTTTCCTTGCAATATCCCGGGCAGCTGCAGTGATTTCCTTTTCATTTAGGGTCAGAAGCTCCCTGTTGTGCATCAACCATTTACCATTGACCATGACATCGGTCACATCGGTGGCTTTGGCGGCATACACCAGTTGAGAGAATATATTGTCTGCTTCCCGGTGAAAGCGGGGGGAATTATGGAGTGGGGAGATATCCACCAGGATCAGGTCAGCGCGTTTGCCTGGTTCCAGCGACCCGGTTACAGGACCAAGATGCAAAGCCCGGGCACCTAACCGGGTGGCCATGGCGAGGGCGGTGCCAGCCGGGAGCGCAGTCGGGTCGTTGCTGACTGTTTTTGCCACGAAAGCTGCCAGCCGCACCTCTTCGAACATGTCCAGGTCATTGTTTGAGGCCGTGCCATCTGTACCGATGCCCACATTTAATCCCAGGTTCAGCATCTTCTGGACTGAGGCAAGACCGGAAGCCAGTTTCAGGTTGGAGGAGGGATTGTGCGCCACACCCGCTCCGGCATGGAGCAGCGTGCGCATTTCACCCTCGTCGATGTGGATGCAGTGGGCTGCAATCACCTTGGCATCGAAAAGCCCTTGTTTCTTTACATAGGGGACAACCGGCATGCCGTTTTCACGGCGCATGTTATCCACCTCGAGGGCTGTTTCAGCGATGTGAGTATGCAACGGTACATCAAATTCTGCCGCAAGTTGGGCAGTGGCGCGCAGGATCTCAGGAGTGCAGGTGTACGGCGCGTGCGGAGCCACCGACGGAGTGATCAGCGGGTGCCCTTTCCATTGTTCGATGAACTCGCGTGCCGCGGCGAGAGAATCCTCAAACGAAACCGCATCCGGGGAAGGAAATTTGAGCACGGTCTGCGAGCAGACTGCCCGCAAACCTGCCTCAGCAGTGGCTGTGGCAACACTGGCTTCATGGTAGTACATGTCTGCAAAACAGGTCACACCAGAGCGAATGAGTTCAGCGCAAGCCAGTTGGGTGCCCAGGTGGACGAATTCAGCCGAGACAAACTCGCGTTCGACAGGCCACATATACCCCTGCAACCAGACATCCAGGCGCAGATCGTCAGCCAGGCCGCGCAGCAAGGTCATGGGGACATGCGTATGGGCGTTTACCAAGCCAGGCATCAACACCTTGCCTCCGCAGTCCACCAGTAGATCGGTAGTAAAGGCTTTTCGAACCTCAGCTTCAGGGCCTACGCCGAGGATGTCTTCCCCTTTGACAGCCACTGCACCAGGTTCGTACTGGTGCATTTCCTCGTCCATCGTCAGGACGATTGCATTGACGAGAATAAGGTCAGCAGTTGTGGTCATTCGTTCTCCATTTCCGTTCCCATTCATAAAATCATGCGACCGAGGAATATGCTGTTGATAATGAGCTACCGCTTCCAATTCAAGAAAACATTCAGGATCTCTAAATTCATTTCGAAATCAGTATGGGTGTGGTCAGTCAATTCAACATCCAACGCGGCGATGTTGTTCTCGTCCGCCCAGTCAGTGAATCCTCCGGTATACATGCAGCCGGTATCTATTGGCGGCCATGGATAAGTGCTTACCGCTGCCACCGCCTCAGCAAGTCGGATCGAATAGTCATCTGGCGGTAAACCGCCTGCAAAGATACCCAGAACGGCGCTGTGGTAATTGATCAGGGCGTCAAAATGGTGATTCTGGATGAAATTCATCAAAGCCTGCGTCTCCGGTTCTGATCCGGGACGCTTACCGCTGGTGACGTAAGTCAAGGTCCAGCAGCCGGTGCGCACCCAATCCTTCTGCCAGTTAGCATCCCAATTACGGTTCAGGTCAACCAGGTTGGCGTTCACTCTGCCAAGAAAACCGTGTTCGCGGGCTTCACCGTCAGGATTCAAGGCTCGCAGTATGTAAAGAGTCACATCTGCCGGGACAATCTCAGGATGCTCCTGCAGGTGGGCGATCAGCAGGTCAGCCAGCTGGATGGTGTTAAATTCACTGCCACCATGCATACCTGCCACGATCAGCCGTTCGGTGGCACCGGTGCCAAATCGATAGACCTGCAGCGGCCTGTTCTCGACCGAGAAACCGATCACGATCGGTCCTTCGAAAAAAGGAACCGGGGTCGGAGTGTAGGTTGGGGTAAAAGTGGGGGTGTGTGTATTGGTGGGTGTTCCGGTTTGAGTCAGCGTTTCGGAGGGGAGGGAGGTCGGCGTGGATGTGTAAGTCAGGGAGGGAGTGGAGGTTATTGATGCAGTTGGTGTGGGTGTGGAACTTATAAAAAATGCCATTACATCCTGGTTTGAGGTGAGCAGCCATAATCCGATAGCGATGATAGCGATAATGAAATTAAACACCCAGAAACCAATTACCAACCGCCCGAGAGATTTTGACGAAGAAGCAGGCATCAGTCAGCCTCCTGCGTGCTGCGGCGCAGCCAATCAAGCGCCATGTTGACAACCCAGCGCCGGGCATTACCGGGGTGCCCACCGTAGGTGAGGTGGCGTTCGGTTGTGCCGCGCGGCGAGATCAAACAGTTGAAGACATCCTGGTTGACATCGTTGCAGGTATAGATGACACCCAGGACAGCTGATGCCCCCACCTGTCTGGCAACTGAAGCCGTTTGAGCCGGCAGATCTTCGGGATTGGTTTCGATATTTCGTCCGCCTAGAAATACAGGATGCCTCAACTGCTCCAACCTTTTGGTTAAATTGCCTTCCAGATTGTTTTCGAGACAGGCAAGAGTCCAACCCCTCTGTGCCAGAAGGTCAAGGGTTACACCTTCGAGACTGGAGTTATCTGCTCCAAAGATATTCTCTCCCAGGCGGGTGCGCAAATCCATTTCAACAACCGCGATCATCTGCTCTGCCTCGGTTTCAGTCCCGGCTTTGGCGGCAAGACGGATGTCGACCAAACCGGAGTGTGCAGCGAGACCAACCGTCGGATTGACCAAAGTTTCAAGGTCGCCGATCTGATCATCGATCACCCCTTCTCCGAGCCCGCTGACATGCAGCGTGCGTATCTTCAGGACAGTATTCAAGTTGAAGTGTCTTCTGAGAAATGGTACAACAGCTTCGGTGAGCAGGGTTTCCATCTCGCGCGGTACCCCGGGGAGCGACACGATCACTTTCTCCTTCTGGGTATCCATAGCCCCATGGTTCCCAGGAGGCGTGGGAATTGCTACAATGAAAGCGGGGGCGGTGCCGACTGGATTCTCGATGACGATGGCATTTTTGGGAATGTATGCCTGGCGCTTCTGATTCTCGGTTGGCGAGCGCCCATATCGAGAGATGCGAGCGGTGATCTGCTCCCAGAGCTCCGGATGAAATTCGAGCGGTCTATCGACGGAATCTGCGATCGCCTGGCGGGTGGGATCGTCCACGGTTGGACCAAGTCCGCCAGTGGTAATAACGATGTCAGCTCGTCCCAGTGCCTGGCGGATTGATTCAGCGATGCGCCCAGCGTTATCACCAATAGTCTGAGCACGGAAAAGGTCAATGCCCAGGCCACACAGTACCCGGGCGATATGGCGGGTATTGGTGTCAGCGGTTTCCCCGAGCAGGAGCTCAGTGCCTATGGCGATAATCTCTGCGGTGGGCATGGGTGGATTATAAAGCAGAAGGGGCGGCTTGTTGCCGCCCCGAACCAGGTTCATTTTATTCCCAGGTAGGATTTTTGGACCATCTCGTTGTTCTTTAAATTGGCTGCTGTATCCTGCAGAACGATCTGTCCAGTCTGGATGACATAACCACGGTGGGCAACAGAGAGAGCCATCAGGGCATTCTGTTCGACCAGGAGGATGGTTGTGCCTTCCGCGTTGATAACCTTGATG
>Ga0315290_10002614_pt1 | contig 12730 bp, 10 predicted proteins | sample YL17G12_0_MG_FD_203627 | JGI IMG/M metagenome (GOLD analysis project Ga0315290, IMG submission 203627) | Sediment microbial communities from Yellowstone Lake, YNP, Wyoming, USA - YL17G12_0 | ecosystem: Environmental > Aquatic > Freshwater > Lake > Sediment | place: USA: Wyoming | collected...
GCGCGAAGTCGGGCGGTATATTTTCTGTGCCACTTTCCTTCAGGTCACCCTGACCGGGCGTTACCCGGCGCACTGCCCTGCGGAGTTCGGACTTTCCTCCCCTCCCTTGGTCCCTTGCGGAACGTCGGGAACAGCGGTCGTCTGGTTGACTGCGGCGGAAGGCGCTTGCTCAGGCTCCTTCGTCCTGGCGAATGTTGTACTGCTCCAGCTTCTTGTACAAGTTGCTCCGTGGTGTACCGATGGCTTCGGCTGTCTTCGAGATGTTCCACCCGTTCTCCCGGAGCTTTTCCAGGAGGAAGGCCTTCTCTGCGGACTCCTTGAACGCCCGCAGCGTGCCCGTCCGATCGGAGCGGTCGTCGGCGGGGAACGTCCCGCCGTCGCCGCGCACGATGTCGGGCAGGTCGGCCCCGCTGATCACGTCGCGCGGGGTCATGATCATGACGCGCTCGATGGTATTGCGCAACTCGCGGACGTTGCCCTTCCAGCGGTAGCGCTCGAGCGTGGACAGCGCGTCGGGCGTGAACCGTTTGGGACGGAAGTTGTTCTCCCGCGTGAAGAGATCGGCGAAGTGGTGCACCAGCAACGGGATGTCCTCGGCGCGGTCGCGCAGCGGCGGCACGAAGACGGGAATGACGCTCAGCCGGAAATAGAGATCCTCGCGGAACGTGCCGCGTTCGATTTCCTTCTCGAGGTCCTTATTGGTCGCCGCGATGACCCGGACATCGACCTTCAGGGTGCGCGACGAGCCCAGGCGTTCGACCTCGCCCTCCTGGAGGACGCGCAGCACCTTGGCCTGCGTCTTCAGGCTCATGTCGCCGACCTCGTCGAGGAAGATCGTTCCCCGGTCGGCCAGTTCGAACTTCCCGAGCTGCTTCTCGGTGGCGCCCGTGAACGAACCTTTCTCGTGGCCGAAAAGCTCGGATTCGATGAGGTCGTCCGGAATCGCGGCGCAGTTCACCTGGACGAACCGTTCCCGGGCGCGCAGGCTCTGCTTGTGGATCATGCGCGCAACCAGTTCCTTGCCCACGCCGCTCTCGCCGAGAATGAGGACGGTGGCCGATGTCGGCGCCGCCCGTCGCACCGCGTCCACGATCTCGCGCAGGGGACGGCTCGATCCGATCATCAGGCTGCGCCCTTCCACAGCCTGCGTGAGCGAGCGGTTCTCGCCTTCGATCTTGGTGTAGTTGACGGCGTTCCGGATCGTGAGCAGGATCCGCTCGGTGGCCAGCGGCTTCTCGATGAAGTCGAACGCGCCTCGCTTGGTCGCGTCCACGGCGGTGGAGACCGTGCCGTGCCCCGAGATCATGACGACTGGAAGGGTCTCCGAGGCCGCCTTGAGGCGTCCCAGCACCTCGAGCCCGTCCATCCCCGGCATCTTGATGTCGAGAAACACGAGATCGATGGCTTCGCGCTCGGCCAGCGCAATGCCCTCTTCTCCCGTCGCCGCGCCGAGGAACTCGAAGCCTTCGTACTCCAGGATCATCCGCATCGAATCGCGGATCGCGGCCTCGTCGTCGATGACCAGAATGCGTGGTTTCATCGGGTTGCCGGACAGCGCTTACTGTGGACGTTCGACCCGGATCGTGCGCAACGCACGCCGGCCGGTTTCGAGTTCGTACAGATACAAGGCCAGGACGTCGCCCGGGCGGGCGGCCGCCACGACCTGGCGGTAGTCCGACGAGGTGAGCACCGGCTTCCGGTTGATCTCGATGATCACGTCCCCGTGCTGCAGGTCGGCGGCATCCGCCGGGCTGAGCGGGTCCACCTCCGCCACCAGGACGCCGGCAAGCGCAGACGGGAGCTTGAAGCGATTGACGACCTGGCGCGTGAGATCCTGGACCGTCAGGCCGATGCCGTCGTGCCAGGTCGGCGCTGTTGCGGCGGTGGCCGGCGTGGCAGGCGCCGTCTCGTCGCCGCCGCGCGGCGGGCGTTCGGTCAACTGCACCGCCACCGGCGTTTCGCGCCCGTTCCGCTGGACGCGCAGCGTGATGCTGGCGCCCGGGGTCCGCGCCGCGACGTCGCGGATCAGATCCTCGGTCGAGCCGACGCGATGGCCGTCGACCGCCGTGATGAGGTCGTAGCGCTTCAGGCCCGCGCGTTCGCCCGGGGTCCCCGGCGTCACGTCCTCGACCAGCGCGCCGGTGGCGTTGCCCAGCTGCAGGGATTGCTGCAGGTCCGCGTCGACGTCGTGCAGGCCCACGCCGATGTAGCCGCGGGTCACGTGGCCCTGGACGCGAAGCGCGGTCAGAATCTCCCGCGCCTGATTGATCGGCACGGCGAACCCGATGTTGTTCCCGCGGGAGCTGATCGCGGCGCTGATGCCGATGACGTCGCCGGACGCATTGATGAGCGGGCCGCCGCTGTTGCCGAAATTGATCGCGGCATCCGTCTGGATGTAGTTGTCGAGGCTTTCGTCGAACAGCTTGCGGCCCAGGTAGCTGACCACCCCCACCGTCACGGTGTGCTCGTAGGCCAGCGGATTGCCAATCGCGCACACCCACTCGCCCACGCGCAGCGTCGAGGAGTCGCCCAGCCGGGCCACTGGCAGGCCGCTCACGCCATCGATCTTGATCAGCGCCACATCCGTGTCGGGATCGCCGCCGACGATGCGTGCGCGGAAGCTGCGCCCGTCCGCCAGTTTGACCGTCAGGCGCTGCGCACCTTCGACCACGTGATGGTTGGTGAGAATCTCACCGTCGGCCGACAGCAGGAAGCCGCTTCCCGACCCGCGGTCGGTTTCGCCGAACCCGTCCTCGGGAGACGCGCCGTCCCCACCGATGCCCGGGCCGTTGGGCGTGCCCGGCAACGTCGGATGCCCGGGAGGCAGTCGATCGGCCACCCGATCGGGAGCCACGATCGCTTCGATATTGACGACGGCCGGATTGACGCGCGCGGCGATGTCCGCGAAGTTGACCAGCAGCGTGGGCCCGGAAGCCGTCGCCGTAAAACCGGGCCGCGTCGCGGGTGCCGCCACGGTCAGCGCGGCCATCGGCGACAAGGAGCCGGCGACGACCAGGCCGACCAGAAACGCAATCGTGGCCACCAGGGCCACCGTCAGGACGGTGAAGCGTCGTGTCACGGATCCATTATAAGTCGGCCCAAGGCCTCTTCATCGAGAACGGTGACGCCCAGGGCTTTGGCTTTCTCCAGCTTGCTGCCCGGCTCCGCCCCCGCCACCACATAGCTGGTGCGTTTCGAGACAGTCCCGCTGACCTTCCCGCCCCGCCGCGTGATGGCGGCCTCGGCCTCGTCTCTGGTCATCCCGCCCAGGGTGCCGGTCAGGACGAAGGTCCTGCCCAGCAGCGTCTGGGCAACGGCGAATCCCGGCGTCGCGGCCGCCAGCGTCAGCCCCGCGGCCCGCAGGCGCTCGAGCAGCGTCACGTTGCGCGGTTCGTCGAGGTAGGCGCGCACGGAGGCGGCCACCACGGGCCCGATGTCCCGCACCGCCTGCAGCACCGGCAGGTCCGCCGCGCGCAGCGCGTCGACCGAGCCGAACGCCGCGGCCAGGGCCGCCGCGCCGCGTTCACCGACATGTCGAATCCCGAGGCCGAAAATCACCCGCCAGAACTCGTTCGCCCTGCTCGCCGCGATCTGCTCAACGAGTTTCCTGGCCGACTTCGCGCCCATCCGGTCCAGGACCTCGAGCTGCCCGTCGTCGAGGCCGTAGAGATCGGCGACATCGTGGACCAGGCCGCGCTCGACCAGTTGGTCCACCAGTGATTCGCCGAGGCCTTCGATGTTCATCGCCCGTCGGGCGGCGAAGTGCAGGAGGCTCCGGCGCACGCGCGCCGGGCAGGATGTGTTCTCGCACCGCCAGACCACCTCGTCGTCGGGCCGGACCAGCGTGCTGCCGCACGAGGGGCAGGAAGTCGGCATGACCCAGATGACGGCGTCGGGCGGCCGCGCGGCGAGGACAGCACCAACCACCTTCGGGATGACGTCGCCGCCCTTTTCGATGACGACCAGGTCGCCGGGTCGGATGTCGCGACGGACGATCTCCTGTTCGTTGTGGAGGGTTGCCATCTGGATGGTCGAGCCCGACAGCCTGACGGGCTCGAGCACCGCGAAGGGCGTGACGGCGCCGGTGCGCCCGACATTGACGGCGATCTCCGTCAGGCGCGTTGTGGCCTGCTGCGCGGCGAACTTGTACGCCGTCGCCCACCGCGGGAACTTTGCGGTCGCCCCGAGCGCGGCCCGCGCCGCGACGCTGTCGACCTTGATGACAACGCCGTCGGTGTCGAAGTCGAGGGCCTGCCTGGCGTCTGCCCAGTCGCGGCAGAAGGCGATGACCGCCTCGATCCCGACGCAGCGGCGCCAGTGGGACTCGACGGGCAGCCCGAGGATTCGGAGCCGCTCGAGCACGCCGGCCTGCGCATCGACCGCGGCCGCGGGCTCGATGAGCTGATACGCGAACAGCGACAGGCCGCGTCCCGCCACCAGCGCCGGATCCAGGTTCCTCATGGTCCCGGCCGCGGCATTGCGGGGATTGGCGAAGAGCGGCTCGTCGGCATCCTCGCGTTCGCGGTTCACCCGCTCGAAGGAGGACCGCGGCAGGAAGACCTCGCCGCGCACTTCCACGCGGCCCGGCACGGCGGTCTTCAGGCGCAGCGGCACGGCGCGGATCGTCCGGACGTTGGCCGTCACATCCTCACCGCGGGTGCCGTCCCCTCGGGTGACGCCGCGCTCGAGTCGGCCGTCTTCGTAAATGAGCGCGATGCTGAGCCCGTCGATCTTGAGCTCGGCCACATACGGCACCGACGGCAGGTCACCGCCGGACTCGGCCAGGCCGCGCCGCACGCGCTGGTCGAAGGCCGTGAGGTCCGCGTCCGAGTAGGCATTGTCGAGGCTGAGCATCGGCGTGGCGTGCTCGACGGTGGCGACGCCCTCCACCGGTCGGCCGCCCACGCGCTGGGTCGGCGAGTCGGGCGTGACCAGCTCAGGGTGTTCGCGCTCGATCCCGCGCAACTCGCGCATGAGCGCGTCGAACGCGGCATCCGGGATGTCCGGCGCGGCGAACACGTAGTAGCGCTCTTCGTGGTGGCGGATGATGTTGCGCAGATCTGCCGCGCGTTGAGCTGGCGTCATGCGGTCCTCGTGGCGATCGTGGAGCGCGGCCGATCCGGCCAACGGCCGGGCGGCGCGACACACTACCGATCGCGCTGCAGGACGTAGTCCGGCAGGGCCATCAGCGCGTCGCGTTCGGGGCTTGGCGGGAACACCGTCAGCTGCTGCTTCGCCTCGTGCACGAATCGGATGGCCCGGTCGCTGGCGTAATCGATCGTCCTGTAGCGTGCCAGGAGCGCGCTCAGCGCCTGCCAGCGGTCAAGGGACAGGTCGCGTTCGCTGACGATCTGCCGGACCAGTGCCTGCGCCTCTGCGTCGCCCGTGTTCATCAGGGCGATGACGGGCAGGGTGATCTTCCCTTCGCGTAAATCGCTTCCGACCGGCTTGCCGAGCGAGGCGACCGTGCCGGTCAGATCGAGCAGGTCGTCGACAACCTGGAAGGCCATCCCGAGCTTGAAGCCGTACTCGCCCAGCGCCTCGACGCGTTCCTCGGGTTGGCCGGCGAGCATGCCGCCGATTCTCGCGCAGCCGCTGAACAGGTACGCGGTCTTGCGCCGGATGATCTCGAAGTGCTCGTCTTCGGTGATGTCGGGGTCGCCGTTCTTGGTGAGCTGGTACAGCTCGCCTTCGATCATGCGCAGCGTGACGTCACACAGCAGGCGGATGATGGCCAGTTCGTCGTGTGTGAGGGCCAGCGCCATCGACTTGATGTAGAGGTAGTCGCCCAGGAGCACGGTGATGTCGTTGCCCCAGCGCGAATGCACCGCCAGCCGGCCGCGCCGCAGCTCCGCATCATCGATGATGTCGTCGTGGACCAGCGTCGCGCTGTGGATGAACTCGACCACCGCGGCGTACAGCACCGCACGGTCGCCCGTGTACCCGGCCAGCCGCGCCGCCATCAGCAGCACCGCGGGACGGACCCGCTTCCCGCCGCTTGCCTGGATGTACTTGCCGATCTGCGGGATGACGCTGACTTGCGACTGGACGTGGCGGGCGAACTCCTCGTCCACCCTGTCGAGGTCGGCGCGGATGGGTTCGAAGATTTGCGAGAGGGAGCGTGACGTATTTTCCACAGAAGCACGAGACAATAGTTGATCAGACCATAATCGTTTCCGGGTGTCAACGCGCCAACTCGCGTAAAGTGAACGAGTTTCGAGGATTGCGGGCGTCAGGGGCGGAAGAGCCGACGGTAGTTGTCCGTGCAGGCCTGGGCGACGGCCTCGAGCGACGCGCCATGGACGATGGCCAGTGCCCGAATCACCTCCGCAACCCACGCCGGCTCGTTGCGTTGTCCGCGAAACGGGACCGGCGCCAGGTACGGACAATCGGTTTCGACCAGTACGCGATCGAGCGGGACGACGGCCGCCGCCTCACGGAGCGTCGCGGCTTTGGGAAACGTCAGAATGCCCGAGAACGAGACGTGGAAGCCGAGGCTGAGCGCCTGACGCGCCAGCGTGTGATCGCCGGAGAAGCAGTGGAAGACGCCGGTGGCCCGTCGGCGCCCGGCGTCCCGCAGGATCGCGATCGTCTCGTCGTCAGCCTCGCGCGTGTGGACAACCACCGGCAGTCCGGCCTCACAGGCGAGCGCGACCTGGGCCGCGAACAGCTCGCGCTGACGATCGCGAGGCGCGAAGTCGTAGTGATAGTCGAGCCCAATCTCGCCGACCGCCCGAACCATGGGGTCCGCAGCGATCCGCGCCCGAACCAGCGCGACCGCCTCGTCCGGGCTGCCGCCGTAAGCCGCCGCGCGATGCGGGTGCACCCCCGCCGTGGTTCGGACGGCGTCCCAGGCCGCGATCACGCGGTCCACCCGCGCGAGCTCTGCGGGATCGGTCACCTCGACCACGCACAGAACCCCGGCGATGCCGGCCGCACGGGCGCGCCCGATGACCGCGTCGAGGTCCTCCGCGAACGCGTCGTCGGCCAGATGGCAGTGCGAGTCGATCATCGACCCTGGGATTCCTTCTGGCATTCCAGCCAATATGCGCCGGCCGCGGCCGCATGCACGTCCTTCACCGCCACGCCGTGCTCGGCCGCGCGCGCGGCACAGTCGTCGTACTCGGGCGCGGCGTTGACCACGGCGCCGTTCCGGCTCGCCACTTTGACGCGCACCGGTCCGAACGGCGTCGCCACGCTCACCCACTCCCGCGCCAGGCACGCGCGGTCCGCCTCGTGATACCGGACGCCAATCGTCGTGGTCTCCCGGAAGAGCACGTCGAGCAGGGCGTCCCGCCGGGGGACGGGGGCGACGATCGTGACCATGGTGCCCGGGCGGTTCTTCTTCATCTGCACCGGGGCGTAGCAGACGTCGAGGGCTCCGGCGCCGTAGAGCCGGTCCATGAGGCCGCCGAAGAACTGCGGGTTCATGTCGTCGATGTTGCACTCGATGACGACGACCCGCATGGCATCGCCGCCGGCTCCCTCCTCCGCCAGCACGGCGCGCAGGACATTGGCGACGCCGGAGATGTCCCTGCCGCCGGCGCCATAGCCCGTCTTCAGCACGCGCACCGCAGGCAGCGGCCCGTAGGCCTCCGCATGCCCCGTCACCAGCAGCGCGCCGGTGGGCGTCACCAGTTCCATCTCGACGCCGCTCGAGTAGATCGGCACGCCCTCGAGCAGGCGCAGCGTCGCCGGCGCGGGAACCGGCAGCCGCCCGTGGGCCGTGGCGACGGTTCCGCTCCCCGTGTTCAGGGGCGACGCCACGATGCGCGCCACGCCGAGGCGATGAATCGCCCACACCGAGCCGACAATGTCCACGATCGAGTCAAGGGCGCCGACTTCGTGGAAGTGCACGCGCTCAATGGGAATCCCGTGGATGTCGGCCTCGACCGCCCCGAGCCGGTCGAACAGCGCCTGGGCCCGGGTTTTCACGGCCTCCGGGAGGCTCGTGCGGCCGATCCTGGCCTTGATGTCCGAGAGCCCGCGGTGCTCGTGCCGTGTGCCGGCGCGCGCCGCGTCGTCTTCGACCACGAATTGCGTCGCCGAAATCCCCGACCGCTGGACGCGCGTCGCCTGGAGCTGGACGCCTTCCGGCAGGAGGCCGCTCAGCGCCACCCGCAGCTCCTCGATGGGGACGCCGAGATCCAGCAGGGCGCCGAGAACCATATCGCCGGAGGCCCCGGAGGCACAGTCGAAGTAGAGAATCGTGCTCATAGTCAGGTCAGGCGGCCCAGTTCCCGCAGGCTGGTGTACGTGGTTGCAGCAAGGACGACATGATCCAGGACCTCGATGCCCATGATCTCGCCGGCCGCCAGCATCCGCCGCGTCAGCAGTTCGTCGTCCTGGCTGGGCGTCGGATCGCCGGACGGATGATTATGGAACAAGATGATGGCGGCTGCACGCGCCGCGGCGGCCTCGCGGAATACTTCGCGCGGATGCACGACGCTGCGGTCCAGCGTCCCCACCGTGAGCAGCGCCGTCTTGAGCACCCGGTGTTTCGCGTCAACGAGCAGGATGCCGAAGTGCTCGACGGGGCGGGCGCCGAACTCCGGCAGCAGATACAGGGCCGCGTCGCGAGGCGAGAGCAGTTGCGGCCGCTGGTTCGGTTCGTGCAGCAACGTGCGGCGCCCCAATTCGATGGATGCGAGCACCTGCGCGGCTCGCGCCTCGCCCACGCCTGGCACGCGCAGCAGGTCGTCGCGGCCAGCCGCCGGAATGCCATGCAGCCCGCCGCTGGACGACAGCAGCAGGTTGGCGACGGCGAGGGCGTTCAGCCGGGTGGTGCCGGCGCCGATGACCAGGGCGAGCAGTTCGTTGTCGCCCAGCGCCGACACGCCCAGGCGTGCAAGCTTTTCGCGGGGCCGATCGCGATTGGCGGGCGACTTCACAGCAGGGCCTCCAGCGCCGGCAGCAACTCCCCTGACTTTCCCCGCAGCGTGTAGTCCGCCGCCCCGGTGAGGGGCGTCTCTTCCACGTTGATTTCGACCACGATCGCGCCGTGCCGCTTGGCGAGCCCGGGCAGCGCCGCCGCCGGGTACACCACCGACGAGGTGCCGACCACCAGCAGCGCCTCACACGAGGCCGCCGCGTCGAGCGTTTGCGCCAGGATGGTGTCGTCCAGGGCTTCCCCGAACCACACGATGTCGGGCCGCATCAGGGCGCCGCAGGCGCAGACGGGGACGGTCGGCGGCGCTCCGGCATCCCGCTGCCGCGAAGCCCTGGTGGCTTCGGTCACCGTTTGTCCGCATCCTGCCGCGCATCGTGCGCGCCAGATGTTCCCGTGCAACTCCAGCAGACGACGGCTCCCGGCCCGCCCGTGGAGGCCGTCGACATTCTGCGTCGCCAGCAGGAAGGCCGGCCAGACGCCCTCGAAGCGGGCGAGGACGTGATGGCCGGGATTCGGGCTCGCGTCGCAGATCTTCGAACGGCGCCAGCGGTACCATTCCCAGACCAGCGCGGGGTCGCGCGCGAAGGCGCCCGGCGTGGCGAGGTCGGTCGCGCGGTAGTTTCGCCAGAGTCCATCCGGGCCCCGGAAGGTCGGCACGCCGCTTTCGGCCGAGATGCCGGCGCCGGTCAGCGCGAGCACACGGGTGAGCGCGCGCAGACGTTGAGCGACCTGGCGGATGGTGTCGGACTGTGACATGACGGCCTCGACAAAACTCCTTGCAAGAACCGGGCACAGCGCGCGCCTGGTCTTGACGCCACGGGCCGTCGAACGCGACCCCGGTGCAAATACCGGCGCAAACGGCCCGCGTCGCCCACATGCCCGCCGCCACACCCGCGCGGTTCTTCGGGGCGGAGGACCCTCAGCGTGTTCAGAATCTGCGCCCCGTCGGGCGCCCGCAGTACGCAGAGTTTGCAACTGGCCCTGCCGCCGGCCATCGAGGCAGCGCCGTCAGAACAGCACGGGCGCCAGCAGCGAGACGAGTACCACGATGACGACAAGCGAGATGACGTCCAGCAGGGCGCCATGCTTGATCATCGCCGTGATGGGCACATGTCCGGAGCTATAGGCGATGGCGTTGGGCGGCGTCGAGATCGGCAGCATGAACCCCACGCTCGCGCCCAGCGTGGCGCCCAGCGCCGGCTCGAGCGGGTTGACGCCGGCGGCCTGGCACACGGCAATCGCGACCGGCACAATCATGCTGGCCGAGGCCGTGTTTGAGGTCATCTCGGACAGAATCACGGCAAACCCGGTAAAGATGATCGTGAACGCCAGTGGGCTATGCGTCGGGACCCACCAGGTGACGCTCCGGCCCATGGCTTCGGCCAGCCCGGTCGAAAAGGCCAGCGACCCCATCGCCAGCCCGCCGCCGAACAGCAGGATCGTGCCCCAGTCGATTCGCACGGCGGCGTCCCAGGACATCGTGAAGCGCCGCGTCTTCCAATCCACCGGCAGCGCGAACAGCAGGATCGCGCCCAGCAGCGCGGCGGCCGACTCGGGCACCGACGCCTCGTAGGCTCTGGCGAACGCCGAACCGCGCAGGCCCATGATGGTCAGGACGCCCGGCAGGATCCACAGGCCGACCGTCAGGAAGAACGCGAACATCACGTTGCGCTCCCCTGTCGAGACGGGGCCCAGCCGCGCCAGCTGGGCGTGGACGTCGTCCATGCTCGACTTGGACAGCGTCAGGCCCCGCGCGCTGATGAACCAGAAAAAGAAGGCCATGGCCGTGAAAAGCAGGATCGTCAGCGGGAGCCCGAGCATCATCCAGCGGAAGAACGAGATGTCCACACCCGCCAGGCTGCGCAGCATGCCGATGCCGATCAGGTTGGGCGGCGTGCCAATAGGCGTGGCCAGCCCTCCCAGCGACGCGCCGAACGCGTTGATCAGCATCATCGTGATCGCGAACCGCCGGAAGCGCGGTACGCGGCCCTCGGGCTGCGATGACAGGTGGTTCACGATCGAGACGCCAATCGGGAACATCATCGCCGCCGTCGCGGTATTGCTGATCCACATCGAAATGCCGGTGGACACCGCGCCGAACACCACCAGCAGGCGGCCGGCGCTGCGGCCCACGAAGCGCGAGCAGAGCGCCGTATACGCCATCCGGCGATCGAGGCCGTGCTCGAACATGGCTTCAGCGAGCACGAAGCTGCCGATGAAGAGAAAGATGATCGGATCCGCAAACGACGCGAGGGCCTTCTGCGCCGGCGCCACCTGCAGCACGATGGCCAGCGTGGGCCCAAGCAGTGCCGTGATCGCCAGCGGCAGCGCCTCGGTGATCCAGAACACGACGACGCAGACGAGGATGGCGGCGAGGCGATGGGCGGCGGGCGTCAGGCCGGTCAGCGGCAGCGCCAGCACGAGCAGGAACGCCAGCGGACCCAGCACCAGGCCGGCCGTCTTGCGCCGTTGATTGAACTGCTGCTCCGCCGGCGAATACGCCTCGACGGCGTCAACCGCCTGATGTCTGGTTCGAATCAGCCGGTCCATCGCCCCTCCCACAACACCTCCGCCCAGCCGGTCAGATACAGCCCGTCCGGCAGCCACTCGACGCGCTGCGTGCCGCCGGGCGACGCGACCTGGACGTCCCGGTCGGCACCGCCAAACGCCATCGCGGCGACGGCCGCCGCGCAGGCCCCGGTGCCGGATGCCGTCGTCGGACCGACTCCCCGCTCCCAGATCAGGATGCGCACCAGGTCGGGGCGCTCGACCACCGCGAACTCGACGTTGGTCCCGGCGGGAAACACGGGATGGCGTTCCAGGGCCGCTCCCAACCTCCGGTACCGCGCATCGTCGAGGCGGGGCTCGAGGACGACGCACTGCGGGTTGCCGACGCGAAGCACCACGGCCTCGATGCGCTCGCCGTTGACGTCGATGATCTGCTGCTGGGGTGGCGTCGGGTGTCCCATCGCCGCGCGGCAGACGACGCGCGGCGGCCGCGCGTCGAGGACGGCCAGCGTCTTCTCGCCCGCATCGGTGGTGATGACGACCGATTCGGGCACCGGTCGGCCGGCTTCCGCCGCACGCCAGCAGCAGAGCGCGGCGAGGCCGCGGACGCCGTTACCGGACACTTCCGAGTAGCTGCCGTCGGCATTGAAGAGACGCATCGCCGCGCCGTCGCCCGTCGGCCTGAACAGGATGAGGCCGTCGGCGCCGACGCCGGTGTTCCGGGCGCAGAGGGCGCGCGCCAGTTCGGGAGCGTCGGGCCGATCGAGCACGGCATCCTCGAGGTAGAGGAAGTCGTTGCCGTACGCGTGCGCCTTGACCAGCGACAGCGCCACGATGCCCCCAGGCTGCGCCTGCTACTTGCGGCAGAACGCGAGCAGATGCCATCCGAAGCGCCTCACGAGCGGCCGCGGGATGGCGTTGAACGAACCCACGAACAAGGTGTTGTAGAGGGTGCCCTTCCACCCTTTGTGGAGCCGCGACTTGACCGGGAACCGTTCCGGAACGATTTGCACGTCGGAGAACCCGCGCAGCAGCGTCCGGAATTCGCCCGGGCTGTACTTCTTCAGCACCGGCGCGTCCTCGTGCTCCAGGCCCACCTTCATCACCATCGACATCGCATTGAGCCAGGATACCCGGTTGTACACCTGCACGAACACGATGCCGCCGGGCGTGACGACACGGCGGCAGTCGTCGATGAGCGCCCGGTCGTTGGCGGTGTACTGCACGACGCCGTGCGCGTAGACGAAGTCGAACGTGTTGTCCGCAAACGGCAGCGCCTCCCCGTCCGCGACCGCCAGCGTCGCCGTCAGGCCCTGGTGGCCGACGTTCTCG
>Ga0315290_10002616_pt1 | contig 12728 bp, 11 predicted proteins | sample YL17G12_0_MG_FD_203627 | JGI IMG/M metagenome (GOLD analysis project Ga0315290, IMG submission 203627) | Sediment microbial communities from Yellowstone Lake, YNP, Wyoming, USA - YL17G12_0 | ecosystem: Environmental > Aquatic > Freshwater > Lake > Sediment | place: USA: Wyoming | collected...
CGGCGCTATCGGGTGGACTGACCAATCGCAATCTGGCCGTCGATACTCCGACGGGTCGCTACGTCGTACGCGTCTCCGACAACCGAAGTTCGGCTCTCGGCATCGATCGCGACAACGAGTATCGGAACTCCCTCGCCGCAGCAGCGGCGGGTGTCGGGGCTCCGGTGGTCGGCTACCTGCCCGGCGAGGGAATCCTCGTGGTCGGGTTCCTCGAGGGTCGTACGTACGCCGAATCCGACCTCGCCGACGTGACGAATCTTCGCCGCGTCGCCAGCGCTGTCCACCAACTTCACGACGGCCCACGATTCGTCAACGACTTCAACATGTTCGACATCCAACGCCGCTATCTGGACGCTGCGCACGAGCACGGCTATCGCATTCCGCGCGACTACGAACAGTCCATGACCCAGGTCGAGCACATCCGCGCCGCCATGGCTGTACGCGAGGAGCCGACGGTCCCCTGCAACAACGACCTTCTCGCGGCCAACTTCATCGACGACGGTGACCGCATCTGGCTCATCGACTATGAATACTCCGGAAACAACGACCCCTGCTTCGAACTCGGCAACATCTGGAGCGAATCGGTCCTCGCCGACGAACTGCTCGACGAGTTGGTCACGTCGTACTACGGACGCACTCGAGTCAGCCGAATCGCTCGCGCTCGTCTGTGGGCATTGATGGGCCAGTACGGCTGGACGTTGTGGGGCTCGATCCAGGCGGCTGTCAGCGAGATCGACTACGACTTCTGGTCGTGGGGCATGGAGCGATATGAGCGGGCCACAGCTGCGCTAGCGGACCACAGTTTCGCTCGGCTTCTCGAGGAGGTGGCTCTGCCGGACTGATCTCGACTCGATCGAAGTCGAACAGAATACGAAGTCGATCAGATTAGTCGTGTCGTGTTGCCCGAATCACCCGCACAAACTCACAAAGTCCGCTAGAACGGGCCCCAGCGCAAGGTTCATACACCCCGCCGGGGGCGCTCAGGAGGAGGAACAGTGGCAACGGATCTCAGCAAGTTGGATGCGGACGAACGCCGTCTCGCCGAGTTGGGGTACAAGCAGGAACTAAGCCGCACCTGGTCGGGCTTCTCCAATTTTGCTATTTCGTTCTCGATCATCTCGATCCTGGCCGGTTGCTTCACGAGCTTCTTCATCGGTTGGAACAACGGCGGACCTGCAGCAATCGCGATCGGCTGGCCCATTGTCACGGTCTTCATCCTGGTCATCGGATTCTGCATGTCCGAGTTGGTTTCGGCCTTCCCGACTTCCGGTGGGATCTACTGGTGGGCGTCCAAACTCGGAGGGGTCAAGGCTGGCTACTACACGGGTTGGCTGAACTTGATCGGCCTGCTGGCCATCGTGGCGTCGGTGGCCTATGGCTGTGCAACCTTCTTTGACTATGCATTCGGAGCGTTTAGCGAGACGTGGCAGGCGAACTACTCGCTGAAGCGCGTGTTTGTCATGTTTGTGATCATCCTGATCGTCATCTCTCTTCTCAATATCTTCAGCAGCCATCTCCTCGCTATTCTGAACAACATCTCAGTGTGGTGGCATGTTGCCGGTGCGGCGGTCGTCGTCGCGATTCTGTGGATCGTTCCTCCGTCCCACCAGAGCGTGAAGGACGTCTTCACCACCTCGGTCAACAACACCGGATTCTTCGATGGGAAGACAACTGGGCTCGGTTACATATTCGTGGTGCTCCCACTGAGCATCATCCTTACTCAGTACACAATCACGGGGTACGACGCATCGGCTCACTTGTCGGAAGAGACGCACTCAGCCGCAGACTCTGCGGCCAAGGGGATTTGGCGTTCGATCTTCTACTCCGGGATCTTCGGCTGGATTCTTCTCCTCTCCTTCCTCTTCGCGGTCCAGAGCGTCGACGACGTTACCGCCGGCGGCGGCGGCGTCGCAGTGATCTTCTTCCAAGCATTGAGTTCCAAGTGGGCCGGGACGGTGCTACTGATTGCTGCGGTGGGTCAGTTGTTCTGCGCAACGGCGTGCATGACAAGCACGACTCGCATGCTTTATGCCTTCAGCCGCGACGGCGCCGTACCACTGGCACGCTGGTGGTCGAAGTTGAGTACGAACAGGGTCCCGGTCAATGGCGTGATCTTGACCGCCGTCGTTGCCGTCGCATTGACATGGCCCGCTCTGATCGAAGTCGACATCAATGGTGCTCCTGTTCCTGTCGCCTTCAACGCGATCGTAACGATTGGCGTCTTCGGTCTCTACGCGGCTTTCGCCATACCGATCTATCTGCGATGGAGGGCGGGCAGTTCGTTCGTCCCCGGCGGTTGGACATTGGGTAGCAAGTACAAGTGGATGTGCCTCGTCGCCGTAGCCGAGATTGTGATCGCTCTGGTCGTAGCGTTGCTGCCTGGATCACCCGGTGCAGTTCCCGGTGATCCCCTGTTTGCGTGGAAGTACGTGAACTACACGCCGATCGTGGTTGGCGGAACGCTGCTGGCGCTGTGGATCGGTTGGCACGTCTCCGCGAAGAAGTGGTTCACGGGGCCGAAGATGACCATCGATCTTCCGGCCGGTGTGACTGCCGCCGACGAGTTGGAGCTTGAGCATGAGCACAAGGGGTTCCACCAGCCTCCGGACGCGCAGTAGAAGCACGTCGTAGTCACACTGATTGATGTGTGAGGGCCGGCCACCTTCGGGTGACCGGCCCACACACACGTCCGCGTCGGGGAGGTGCCGATGAAGGAATGACCGACCGTCTCCTTCACGCTCGACCGAGCCAGAGGCGCGCTGGCCCACTCCCAGATCGAGGCGTGAATGTCCGCATCTTGGTTCGTAGCACGGCCGATCACGTCTAGATCAGCGTGGAGCCTGGTTCCCGAGGGGGACTCTCACCCAGTGACGGCTCGGAATATCGCCCACGCGAACCACATGCCGAAGCCCGTTCCGGCCACTGCAAGGGAGATGACCGCCAGGCCCCGTGACGCCGCGTGGCTGGCCCTCTCACCCAAGAACGACAGGATCAATCCAAGCGCGGTCAGCGCCGCCAACCCGTAAGCCACCGAACTCTTGGTCAGCAGCGGCTCCGTGACGGAGCCACCAGACGCGAACGCGTCCGCCAGGGAGTTGATCGCCGATTTGTACTGGAAGACAAGTCCGATGAACGCGACGATCCCGAGAGCGCCGATCACCAGACCGACGACGGACAACGGACTCGTCGATCCGGAACCTCCCTGTGAGGTTCCTACACCCGCGGCGCTGGCCCCCGGCATGACATTGGATTCGCTGGAGGCGTACGGCGCGTAGGGATCAGCCGCGGCCACGGGACCCGGCGCAATGTAGGCCGTCGGATCTGCCGCGGTCGGCGGCGCGTAGGGACTCTGCTGGGCGGCCTGCTGCGCCGCCTGCTGAGCGGCCTGCTGAGCGGCCTGCTGAGCGGCGGCTTGATCGGCCGCGGCCTGAGCGGCTGCTTGCTGCTGTGTTTGGTAGGCCGCTTGTTGGGCCGCTTGGTCAGCGGCCTGCTGAGCGGCTGCCTGCTGGGCCGCCGCTTGTTGTTGAGCCTCTTGCTGGGCTTGCAGTTGTGCTTGGTAGGCCGCTTGTTGGGCCGCTTGGTCAGCTGCCTGCTGAGCGGCTGCCTGCTGGGCGGCTGCCTGTTGCTGGGCTTGCATGGCGGCCGCATCAACAGCCACGGGCGCGCCCGTCTGACGGGGCACCCACGCCTGACCGTCCCATTCCCAATAACCGTCGGGGCTGACGGGGCGTTCGGTCATGGATCTGCCCTCCTCGCAATTGGCGCGCAGTCAACAACAGGGCTGCACTCCCTGTCTTGCTGATCCTGGCAGCGTTAGGCCGATCTTGTCCGCATTTCCTCCCGCGACGCGGTGAACAATCGGCGGAGAGCTGCCCTAGCCGTCAGCGCGGACCCGTTCGCTGCGCGGGTCGAAGAGGGGTTCGGTCATCACGGTTCCCTCGACCCAGCTACCGAAGACGTCGATATCCACCTCGGTACCGGGCGCGGCGTGTTCGATCGGAAGATAGGCATACGCGATGGACGACTCCAGGGTGTAGCCGAATCCACCGGAGGTGACCCGCCCCACGATCTGGCCGTTGATGCGGACCGGCTCGTTTCCCAACACGATCGAAAGGGGGTCGCGCACGACGATGGCGCACAGGCTTCGGGTGCCGCCGCGTTCGCGGGCCGCAATCAGTGCCTCGCGACCGAGGAATCCGGCCGGCTTGTCGAGTCGGACGCAGAAACCGAGACCTGCTTCGTCCGGCGATGTCTCGGGGGTCAGATCCGAGCCCCACACCCGATAGCCCTTCTCCAGCCGCATGCTGTCGATCGCTCGATAGCCGCACGCGACGATGCCGTGTTCTTGACCGGCTTCCCACACGGTGCGCCACAGCGCGGAGCCATACTCCGACGAGCAGTACAACTCCCAACCGAGTTCGCCCACAAACGTGACGCGCAGTGCGCGCACGGGGATGTCGCCCACTGTCGTCTCCCGCATCGACATGAAGGGGAATGACTTGTTCGACAGGTCGTACGGCGTCAGCCCGCGCAACACATCACGCGACCTCGGCCCCCACAGGGCGAAGCATGAGTATTGCCCGGTTACGTCGGCGATGCGCACCTGCGTCTTCGTGGCTCGGGCTTGATCGCGTAACCAGCCGGAGTCGTGCGTGCCGAACGCCGTACCCGTGATGATCGAGAACACGTCGTCGCTGAGGCGCGTGACAGTGACGTCGGCCTCGATTCCGCCGCGCGCGTTCAGCATCTGCGTGTACGTCACTGCCCCTATTGCCCGGGCCACGTCGTTGTCGCACACCCATTGGAGGAAGGTCGCTGCATCCGGCCCGCTCACTTCGATCTTCGAGAAGCTGGATTCATCGAAGAGGCCAACAGCCGTGCGGGTCGCGTTGTGTTCGGCTCCGATGGCGGGCGACCAATGCTGGCCGGCCCAGCCGCGCGGCGCCAAACCGGCGTCCCCCGCCGGCGCGTTGCTTGCGTAGTAGTTGACCCGCTCCCAGCCGGACTTCTCCCCGAAGACCGCGTCCTTGGCCTCGTGCCAGGCGTACGCCGATGACACCCGCAGCGGGCGGCCACTGGTCCGCTCGTGGTTGGGGTAGCGGATGTCGTAGTAGGTCTCGTAATTCTCGACCGTGCGCTTCAGTGTGAACGAAGGCGATCGGTACGCCGGTCCGAAGCGGCGTACATCCATGTGCCACAGGTCCAGACCGGGATCACCGTCGACGATCCAGTCGGCCATCACCTTCCCGATACCACCCGCCCCGGCGATTCCGTGGGCGCAAAAGCCCGCCGCGACGAAGAAGCCGGCGACTTCGCTCTCACCGAGACAGAACTCGTTGTCGGGTGTGAAGGCCTCCGGTCCATTGATCAACTTACGAATGCCGATTTCGCCCATCAACGGCACACGTACTCGCGAGTTGTCCGTGATCTCGAGGAAACGGTCCCAGTCGTCGGGGAGAAGTCGCCCGTTGAAGTCGGCCGGGATCGCATCGAACGATGACGGACTTGCCGTCCACGGCAACGACTGACGCTCATATCCGCCCATGAGCAACGCGTCGACTTCTTGGCGGAAGTAGACGAGCAAGTCCGGATCGCGCAGCGAGGGCATCGGGGTCTCGCGTCGCTCCAAACACGCTTCGGTGACGAGATACTGGTGCGACATCGGGATCACGGGAACTCTCACACCGACCATGCGCGCGATCTCGGCGGCAAACATGCCTCCGCAGTTCACGACGATGTCGGTCTCGATGTCACCGCGATCCGTTCGTACCGCGCTCACGCGTCGCTCGTTCCCGGAACCCTCGGTGTCGATCCCGAGAACTCGAGTGTGAGTACGGATCGTGGCGCCTTCGCGCCGAGCCGCAGCGGCCATCGAGTTGCACAGCATCGATGGATCGACTTGACCATCGGTGGGCATGTACGCGGCGCCAACCACCCCGTCCGTGACCATCGGGGGGAAGAGATCGGCGGCCTCTTGCGCGGAGATCTCCTCGAGCGGCAGACCGAAAGTGCGCGCCCATGAGATCTGCCGGTGGATCTCCTCCATGCGCGCGTGCGAGCTCGCCAATCGAATGCTTCCGGTCTCGACCCAACCGGGAGGCGACTCGGTCTTGTCCAGCGCCCGGTATAGCTCGACGGAGTACATGTTCATCGCGGTCAAAGTGGGATCGGAGCGCAGTTGTCCCACCAGGCCCGCGCTGTGGAAGGTCGAGCCACTCGTCAGTTCATCGCGGTCCAGCAGCAGCACATCCGTCTCACCGCGCAGGGCGAGGTGGTAGGCCACGCTCGTACCGCCGACACCTCCACCGATCACGACGATGCGGGCCCGATCCGGCAAGTCCTTGACCATGGCGGACACGCTAACTGCCTAGACCGTTTCTCGCCGTTGGCTCGGAGCGGTTCAGCTACGCCGAGTGCGTTGTCAGGGGGCTCGTTGTCCCCATCGAATCGAGGGCGGGCGCTGTCCACACCGGGAGTCCAGGTGTTGTGCCGGCGTCTCAGAGGTTCGGCACTGTGTCCCACCACGACGACCGGTGCCGGGAATAGAAGGCGAGGACCAGATGCCGAGTTCGGATCAGGTGGCGGCCGAACGTGAACGTCCACTGGTGGTCACAGAGGACCCGGCGCTCCTGGAAGAACTCCTGCGTCTGGCGGCAGCCGCTGAGATCGATGTCGAGGTCGGCCCGAGCTTGTCGGCGAGTGGGCCGCAGTGGAGCAGCAGTCCCCTCGTGCTCGTGGGTTTCGACGCAGCAGCCGCCCGACCGACACTGCCGCGACGGTCTGGTGTCGTGCTCGTGACGATGGACGAACCTGAAGTCGGGGCGTGGCAACGAGCAGTCGAAATCGGCGCGGAGCATGTCGTCGTACTGCCGGACGGGGAACAGTGGCTGATTCAGCAACTGGCCGAGGTCGACGCCATCAACGGCGCACCCGCATCGGTCGTCAGCATTATCGGGGCCCGAGGCGGCGCGGGCGCGTCGGTGTTGGCCACTGCGCTGGCTCTGACGGCCGCGCAGCGCGGTACTCGTACCCTGCTCGTGGACGCCGATCCACTGGCGGGCGGCGTCGACCTCATTCTCGGTGCCGAGGATTCGCCCGGGTTGCGGTGGCCGGACCTTGCCGGTGCGCGCGGTCGGCTGGCGCCGGCGTCGTTGGACGAAGCGCTGCTCTGGCACAGCGGTCTTGCCGTGTTGTCGTGGGATCGCACCGACATCGTCGAAATCTCGGCTGAAGCCATCCGTAGTGTTCTCGATGCGAGCTCTCGCTCGTACGAATTGGTGGTTATCGACTTGCCGCGCCGCATCGACGAAGGCTCCCGCGAAGTGCTCCGGCGATCGGCCACGACCTACCTCGTGTCACCGGCTGAAGTCCGCGCGACAGCGAGTGCGCTTCGGACGGCGGGCGCGATCCGGCCGTACTCGCGCGAGATTCGGCTCGTCGTGCGCGGGCCCGGACCGGGGGGACTGGACGCCTTGGACTTCGCTGATGCAGTGGGCCTGCCGCTCGCGGCGGAGTTGACATCGGATTCACGGGTGGTCCAAGCGCTCGAGCGTGGCGATGCCCCCAATGTTCGTGGCCGCACGTCCATGGCCAAAGCATGCGTGGCTCTGCTCCAGGACCTCGGGGTGCTCGGCACCACTTCGGCAGCGTGAGCGTGGTGGCGATCGACGCGACTCCAGGCGTTTCCGCGGGGTTGGTCGAACGCGTTCGGGCGAGACTGGTCGCCAGCGGATCCCACGCCAGTGCGCTGGATGTCACGGCTGCGTTGCGCGACGAGGGAGTGGTGCTCGCTGACCTCGGACTGCTCGAAGTCGTACGACTCGTGCGCGATGAACTCGTGGGTGCCGGCGCGCTCGAACCAGTCCTTCGTGATTCGGCGGTCACCGATGTTCTCGTCAATGGCCCACGTGAGGTTTGGGTTGATCGGGGAGACGGCTTGCAGCCCGTCGCCGTCGATCTGACCGACGAAGCATCCGTCCGGAGGCTGGCGCAGCGGCTTGCGGCTGCCGCGGGCCGCCGACTCGACGATGCATCGCCGTACGTGGACGCGCGACTGCGTGACGGGACCCGGTTGCACGCGGTTCTCCCGCCGATCTCACCGACCGGGACGGTCATCTCCCTTCGCGTTCCACGACGGGTGAGTTTCAGTCTGGAGGACCTCATCGAACGACGAACCGTGACCAAGGCCGCCGCCCAACTCCTGGTGGCACTGGTCTCGTCGCGAACCTCGTTCATCATCAGCGGCGGAACGGGGTCGGGGAAGACCACGATTCTGTCGACCTTGTTGGGGGTCGTCGATCCACGTGAACGCGTTCTCATACTCGAAGACTGTGTCGAATTGCGTCCCGCGCATCCGCATCTGGTCCGACTCGAAACTCGACCGCCCAATGTCGAGGGCGCTGGCGCCGTCGATCTTCGAGACTTGGTCCGGCAAGCGCTGCGGATGCGGCCGGATCGCATCGTCGTCGGTGAAGTCCGTGGTGCTGAGGTCGTCGATCTCTTGGCCGCGCTCAACACCGGCCACGACGGTGGTGCGACAACCGTCCATGCGAATTCGGCCGCCGATGTGCCGGCTCGGCTCGAGGCATTGGCGTTGAGCGCCGGTCTGAGTCGAGAAGGGCTTCATTCTCAGCTGCACGCGGCGTTACGCGTTGTCGTTCATGTCGCGCGGGATCACGACGGCGTACGCCGCGTCGAGGGTCTGCATGTCTTCACCGCGGATGCTCGCGACCGTGTCTCGGTGGAGGTCGCGGCAAGGTTCCCCACTGACGGGGCATTGGTGAAGGGCCCCGCTTGGTCGAGTCTCTGTGACGTCTTGACCGCAGGCGTCCACCCCGGTGCGGACGCGGTACCCGTGGCGTGCTCGTGATGTCTGCCGACACATGGACGGTGGGTATCTGCCTCGTCCTGCTTGCGCTGGTCGTGACTCCATCGCGGGCTTCGGCCCGGCGGCGGGTTCGCGCGTCTGTCACTCGCGGCGACGTCGGCGTGCGCGCGAAGGCCAGGCCCTTGCCGCGGCTGTGGTCACCGGCCACATCGCGTCGACGTGAAGAGGAGCGACGACGGGCTGACGTTCAGCGCTTGCTTTCAGCGTTCGGAGCGGAACTGCGCGCAGGTCAATCCCCTCGCGACGCATTGCGCGAAGCCGCCGATGGGGCTTCATCCCGCGCCTGTCCGGCGGCGCTGGCTGCCTGCGCACTGGGAACTGGCGTTGCCGTCGCGCTGCGCCAGGATGCGCGAGCACCCGGTTCAGGGGCGTTGCGGGGACTCGCCGCGTGCTGGCAGGTCGGGGAGCTGTCCGGGGCCCGCTTCGCCGAGGCGGTCGATCAACTCATCGAGCGAGCACGTCGGGATATCGACGTACGCCGCCAACTGGGGTCGGAGTTGGCCGGTCCGCGCGCTACCGCTCGCTTGGTGGGCGGCCTGCCGATTCTCGGTCTCGCGATCGGCTATGTCCTGGGAGCAAATCCGGTCGCGTGGTTGATCGGTACACCGCTCGGATCAGCGGTGTTTGCCCTCGGTGTGACCTTGGATGTTCTCGGCTTTTGGTGGATGTCGCGGTTGGTTGCGACGGTCGAGACTCAACTGTCGTGCTAGTCGTCGCGTTGTCCGCTGCACTTGCGGCGTACGCCGTGTGGTCGCGATCCCTCTCACGCCCCCGCCGCCGCATGCTCGCGCTGAGCACGCCGGTGCGGCAGCAGATCGTCGATGAGTTGAGTGATCGCAACGGCGAAGCGGCGAGGGGTCGAACGGTGGATCGGGCTGCGCTGAAACGGATTCTCGCGACGCTGGCACTCGCTGCGGGGGTTCTTGCTGTGGTCGGGGGAGTGTTAGGAGGCTTGGCTGCGGTGGTCGTTGTCGTTGTCGCTCCGATTGCCTTGTCGAAGTTGGAGCCGGTTGCGATCCGTCGCGAACGCGAGGCTGCAGCGTTGCAGGTTCCCGAGGCCGCGGGGCTGCTTGCGTCGTGTATTGCGGCCGGCGCCACGGTGAGAGATGCGGCGCTCGCCGTTCGAGATTCCATGGATGACCCGGTCAAGCGCGCGTTGACGACCGTGGTCGCGCGGATGGATCTTGGCGCGGAGCCCGGATTGTGTTGGGACGTGGACACCGTCGCTGGACGAGAACTCGCCGATATCGCCACGGCATTTCGTCGCACCGGGCGTACGGGCGCTCCGGTACACGATGTTCTGAATCGACTGGCGGGCGATCTCGCGAACGAACGCGTACGTCGACTGGAGGCAGCGGCCAGAGCCGTCGGCATCCGGGTTGTTGCGCCGTTGGGACTCTGCTTCCTGCCGGCTTTCCTGCTGATCGGTGTGGTCCCGGTCGTCGCTGGATTCGTCGGCGTTCTGTGGACCACGTGAGATCGGCCCCGTCAGAACGGGCCCGTCAGAACGGCCCCGTCAGAACGCTCGACGACGTCCGTCCCCAGCCACCAACTTTGGTGGAGCATCCCCAACTTCGTGAGTGGCGACCGTGGATGCGGCGAGGCCGGTCCAGGGTCGGCTCGGTTGCCAGTGTGGCGACCTGACCCGGCCAGCGTCGGGGGAAACAATGGGGGAGAACTCATGCAGAAGATTCTCGCGCGAGTGCGCCGCAGTGAAGCTGGGATGACGACCGCCGAGTATGCAGTCGGGACGTGTGCGACGGCAGGGCTCGGTGGCCTGCTCCTCAAACTGCTCACGGGTGACAACGTGATGAACCTGCTGTGGAGCGTCATCAAAGGTGCCTTCTCCTTTCTCTTCTAGGGGATGAATCGGTGATGCGGATGCGACGCGAGTCTTCGACCGTCAATGGCAAGCAGGCCGGATATGTCACCGCGGAGACGGCCGTCGTCCTCCCGGTCTTGGTGATCGTGCTGGTGGCGCTGCTCTGGATTCTGGCCTTGGCGTCGGCGCACACGCGCGCGAGCGACATCGCCGTACGCACGGCGCGAGCGGCTGCACGTGGTGACTCCGTTGAGTCCCTGCGCGCGGCCGCTCACGCGTCGGTACCGGAGGCAGACGTCGACATCGAAATGACGTCGGACTTGGTGGTCGTCCGCGTCCGCTGGTCGATGTCGCCGCCGGTGGCGTTCTTGAGTGCCATCGGGACTCAAGAGATCCGCAGCGACGCCACCGCCCGACGCGAGGTGGTCGTCTTGTGAGCCCGACACACCCGACAATAGCGATGCCACAGGGTGCCATCAGCCGGATTGCGAGTGGCCGGATTGTGAGCGGCCGGATTGTGAGCAGGCGATGCACGCGCGACAGCGCCGAGGTCGGGATGGCGAGCTTGTGGGTGTTGATTCTCGCGACCGTGTTGTTGGTGGCCGGTTCTGCTGCAATCGCGATCGCTCAAGTGTCGTTGGTACGCCAACGAGTCGCGGCTGCCGCCGACCTCGCCGCGTTGGCCGCGGCCACCGATCTCTGGCGCGGCGACATGGATCACGCGTGTCGGGAGGCCGCCGCCGTGGCGACGGCCAACCACGGGGACCTTGCCAGTTGCGAGATCGCCTACCCCAACGCCACGGTTGAAGTGGAGTCCTCGCTGCCCACCCTGGTCAATCGGCTGGCCGGGCTGGCGGGGCAGTCGGCACCAAAGGTGCGAGTTCGGGCTCGAGCGGGTCCGCCAACAGCACCGTGAGAAGTCGGACCGCACCGTACTTGTCGAGCGGCTCGTTGCCGTTGCCGCACTTGGGCGACTGGACACACGATGGACATCCGTCCTTGCATGCGCACCCGGCGATGAGATCGCGTGTCGCGCTCAACCACTCCCGCGCGGTAGCGAATCCGCGTTCCGCGAAACCTGCTCCGCCCGGACTTCCGTCGTAGACGACAACGGTTGCTCGCTCGGTATCGGGGTGCAGTGCGGTCGAGATCCCACCGATGTCCCATCGATCACAACTCGCGAACAAGGGGAGTAGGCCGATCGATGCGTGTTCGGCGGCATGCGCCGCACCGGGAACATCCGCCCCCCCGAGTCCTGCTCGTTCGAGTTGAGTTGCTGACACGGTCCACCAGACCGCATGTGTGGTGAGTTGACGTGGCGGCAGGTCCAGGGGTGTCTCGTCGATGACTGCACCGGTGATCTCGCGGCGGCGAAGGAAGGAAACAACTTGCGACGTGACATCGACAACTCCGTGCGCGAGCGACGCCTCGCCCCACGCAACCTCCTCATCGGTACGCATGATGCGCAACTCGCTCACGTCGCGTGCATGGGTCGAGTAGTCGACGGTCACTGGTTCGACGAGCGCGTCGTGCGCATCGAGATCGAGACTGCCGACGAGATAGGTAAGTCCTTGATGCAGATAGATCGCGCCGGGATGCACGCTGGAATGTGCTGCTCCGGCATCGACGGTTCCGAGCAGGCGGCCGGTGCTCTCTTCCACGATTCGTACGGCTGCATCGCCGGTTCCACGCAGATCGGCCAGATCAGCGGCCCGCTCGGGTCGGGTCCAGAACCATCCCGCCCGTCGACGGCGCAGGTATCCGTCGTGCACCAGTTCATCGAGGAGTTCGTGCACTGAGTTCAGGTGCGCATCGTCGGCAGCGAAGATCGGCAGGTCGTCGAGCTGCAGTGGCAACTCTGCGGCCGCTGCGCACAGATGCGGACCGAGGATGTACGGATTGCCAGGATCGCAGACCGTCGCCTCGATCGGTGCACTGAAGATCGCCGCCGGATGATGAACCAGATAGGTGTCCAGCGGGTCATCGCGCGCAACGAAGAGGGCGAGAGCCTCCTTGGTT
>Ga0315290_10002619_pt1 | contig 12721 bp, 17 predicted proteins | sample YL17G12_0_MG_FD_203627 | JGI IMG/M metagenome (GOLD analysis project Ga0315290, IMG submission 203627) | Sediment microbial communities from Yellowstone Lake, YNP, Wyoming, USA - YL17G12_0 | ecosystem: Environmental > Aquatic > Freshwater > Lake > Sediment | place: USA: Wyoming | collected...
CCGATATATTCTCTCCGCCGCCACCGGAGTCACCAAACCGTGCCTTCTTGGGTGATGGAGAGGCCTCTTCTTTGGCCCATGCATCTTTCACCTGGTAGTACAGAGTAGTGTGTCGTGCTCGTAAGTGACGCAGACAGAATAACTCAACTGACTCCTGTACGCCCGGTCGCTCTTCAAACGCGGGAAGCGCAAACAAGTCTTGCTCACGGAGTACGTCAAGGAAAAATTGGTCGAGTGAGTCGACCACCTGTGGCGCATTCTTGACTAGCGTGGTGATAAAGTCAATCAGTCGCGCGTCATCGCCCATCACAATGCTGAGTCGTTTATGCAGTTGACTGCGTTCTTTATCGCTCAGGTTCATTGCACGCGGCTCGTTGACGAAACAATGAAGTCCTTTACCACCGCTAAACACCCAGAGACAATGCGCTCGTTTGTAGCCCATCACCTCCTCTAGCAAGTATTGCAATAAGAGCGAGGCGCCTTGTATATGAAACCAACACACAGGACAGAGACGTTTCACACCGCGACACTCACAGAAACGATAAAAGTCAGTGATATCCATGTCAAAGACCAACTCCTTCTGTGCGTGTAAAAAGTGTTTGCCGTCCTTAAAGTGAGCCATATGCATCGACTCTGGTGGTCGTGACGAACCAACAAGCATCTTACGCTTTAAAGCTTGAACACTGTCGCGTGGATAGTCATGCATGACAAAGACATTTGTGTTGGCCTGGAATTGGACAGCAATGACGCGCGACTCTGCGCTCTGTAACTTCTTGTTGCACGTCATCATACGAAAGATCAACTCGAAAGGATACAGATCCTTGTCATAATACTCGCTAAGCATTCACGTTTTATTCTGTGGGATGCGACACTCACACACTCTCTTTTATTTTTATTTTTATTATAATCTGTCAAAGTGGAGATAGGCGTAGAACGACGTGGTACATACTTTGGGTACGCCAAGTGGTATCTACTCGGTCTCTTTGTACTATTGCATGGTGTCGCCCTACTTGATCACCACGGTATGGCATACTTCCCTATAGAGGTAGCCTCTTTATTGGCCACCCGCCATACGCGTAAATCCATCTTTCTCGCGGGCATCGTGCCCATATGCCTCTTCTTGTGGATTGAAGAGGCCGACGATTGGCCTCTCAGGGGTATTGGTATGAGTCTCTTTCTGATGACACTCTTTGATGTGGCGAACGAATGGCCTCTCCATATAGTGGGCGTCGTACTCTTTGCTTTCTGTGTCGCGCGTTACGCCAATAAGACTGGTCGTGACGGCTTATTCAAGGCAACTGTCGTTCTGTATAGTCTAAAAGTGTTACTCAAGCTACTCTATGTGTGGTCGTACGAGTATGGTACACAAGTCTCACTTCTACAGAGAATGAAAGAGCTGTCTGCAATGGGTTGTAGTGGATACATCCAGTGTGAACAACCTCTCATGACGGAGGGGGTGCTTAAATTCGCCGCTCTTATACAATGGTCTCTGTTTATTCTGCTCGCCCTCATCATTGTATAATGACGGCGAACAGAGAGAGAGAAAATGGAGAAAGAGGTCGATATCGAACGAATCTATGAAGAGATGATTATTTATTACAGACAGCAGGAGAAACAGTCGGACGCGGTGACAAAGAGACATTCAACGCCCATACGAAATTATGCTACCACCACAAGGACAGCACGAACACCAACAACTGATAGACCACGACGCACAATGTCTGGCTCGATTGCACAGTTTGCTGCAATGTATGAAAAATAAATAAAAAATATAACAAACAAAAATGTTTATACAAGAGGTTGCACAACGAAAGAAACACAATTATTATGTCCGTTGTGCGCTCATTGTTCTTTACATGGTGGGTGGTGCGATGCTAGATACTGTTGGTGAGAATCTCTCTATCCAGTGGTTTCACTCGTTTGGCGGTACGCTGGGTACTACAATCTGGTTGCCTCTGTATCCTTTATATCTGCTGTGTCGTACACAGTGTTTTATATGTTATAGCGTAAGAATAGCGTTTCCTTATGTGATGGGTCTTCTATGTCTTTTCTATATGATGCTTCTTATGCTAGGCCATCTCTTGCGCTGTGAGAAACTGTTGGCTGTGCCATTATTCTGAAATAAAAAAATCAATGGCGTTTAATGTGCGGCGCCATTTTTTGTCTTTTCCTAATTAAAAGATCAATGGCGTTTAATGTTTTTGTATTAATGACCATGGGCATTAATGCGGACCCACATTTTCAAAATGGCGCCGCACTTTTTATTTTTATAATGGAAAAAAAGATCAATGCGGACCGGCACTATTCTTTTTGGGACGGGCATGAAAAAGTCACCGAAAGTTAGATCCATTTTTTGACAATCCTTAAAAAACTTTCGACTTTCGACTTTTTTAACTTTTTTTTATGCCCCAATGGTCAAGTATGGATTACGAACATAACTGATCCGTGACAATTTTATGTACTCTGGCGAGAGAGCGACACAAAAAAAAAGAATAATGATAGGTCACCATGCCTATACGTACCACATTGGCAAGAATGTCATCTATCGTGGGTGTATCATACGACTCTATGAATTTCCACTGCTTAACCTTGTGTGTGTAGACACTGATCCATTGCGACTAAAAGTGAACGACCACGAAATTACGCTGGCTGACGATGATGTTGTTCGTAGAGTAGGTCAATACGTGTTTAAGCGACTGTGTACGAACAAGGACGAGGTTATATTGATTGTGATAGTCAAAGACGAGGAGACATTACATGTTATGCCATCACAAAGTTACCGACTTGGTCAACCATTCATACTGGAGTTTAACGAGACAGCGGGCAATGGTTATACGTGGTGGCTTAAACTGCCCGTCGAAGTGGCGCAACTCACCGCTACTTATGCAGGAGAATGTGGCACCACACTGGGTGACGGCAATGACGAGGCAGAACAAGACCCTGGTTGCTCAGTGATACATAGTTTTGTGCTTAAAGGGGTTAAGCGAGGAAAGTTCAAGATACAGGCCATCTATAGCAGGCCTTGGCAAATTGAGGCCAGTATTGATGAAGAGAAACGAGAGTACGAGGTCTTGATTGTATAAAAATAAAAAAACAAAGAGATGCTCCCGTCGCAAGAAGAAATTTCCTCTCTAAGTTTAGAAGATTTTTGTCAACGTGTTAAAGAAGTGAAACAAGTACGTTTTCTCTCGGCAACAGAAAATGCATTTATTACCAAAGCAAAACGTACAATCACTAATAGATACGCAGCACAAGAGTCACGCAATAGACAGAAACGCATGATTGTTGATTTACGAAAGAATGTCGAGATTCTGGAAAAAGGCCTTGATCTTTCATCCCATATCTGTTCTGCTCTCTTGACTACAAACCAAGTCAATGAAAGAAGAGTGAAGGCACTTGAAAAAAAGTGTCACTCTCTGCGTTTAAAATGTCGAGAGGTCGGCGTAAATATTGATGACGATGATAGTACACTCTCTATGTAGAGAAAGATATTAATAAAAAATAATTTATGTGTGTTTGTGTGTAGATACAATGGATGCAATGGTTGTAGCTGGCTTTACAAATTTTTTCTTTACGTTATTTACTAGCATTCTATTTATTACCGAGGCATTTTGCGGTTATATAGAATTGTTATCTCAAGCTACAAATGGCAATGCGTTTTTAACAATACTTATCTCTGTCTGCTTGTCTATCTTTATTATCGAGTCCCTGACTAAAAAATAAATGACCTATTTATTTACATTCTTTGTACGCGTCGGTAGCAAGACCATAAAAGGAGCAATAAAAATATTCCTCCGAAACCAAAACGCAATGGATTAAGAATAAAACGTATCCTATCGCTATGTAGCGATATTGGATCGAAAAAGATGCACAAGATAGAAGTTATCGATTCGCTTATAGCAAGGTCATAACAAAGCCAGTCGACGAATAACGCAAAGATATATAAGAAAAATAAGCAAAGATTCGTGTAGATCTTACGTCTATATACATTATAGTTATTCATTATCACAGCCTCGAGACGAAGTGATGCGAGCCAATCATCTCGCAAGCATAAATCATCCATGAAAAACAACTCATCTGTTCCAATATCAGTATAAAATCCGTATATCCATTCACGCGATTGTGATCGCACTGGGCCATTCACATCTATATGTCCTGGTACTATACAAGTTGTATTATCCGTAAATGTAATAAATTGCCATCCATATTTTATCGTTGCGTACTCTAGTCTCTCACAAATTGCCACTTTAAACGACAACGACACTATGAATCGTAAAACATCGTAAGGTACTTCTTGACGTTCTTTCATACACATATAAAACAGTAATCCTAGTTTGTATGGATACCAGTATTCTCTACCTACGCCATATTTACACCGTTCAATTGGCGAACGAAGTACATCAAATATCTGGTGAAATGGTCTATAATGCATTTCGTATGCATAAGGCGGCACAATTCCGATAGACTCCTCAAAAAGATCAATCATCTCTTTACTACTTTTTATTTATTTTATTTATTGTATCGTAAATGAGTAGGATAAACACAATACAGTGTCAATTACCTTCTTTGATCTCTTATTCTTCCTCTTTTCTAGTGATAGGTCTATCACGAAACCTTGCTTCTGTATTCTTGCCAGAGCGCGCAATATGCCCACACCTACGCCTCTACTTCCAAGTAACCAGTCAGCCGTATTCATCGGAGGAGAAGATGGTTGAGTACGACGTGGATAATTGAAACTCATTTTGAAGGGAGTAGCGTCTCTTTGTTTGTTTTCAAAAGATGTCATTACGTATTCGTAACATGCATTCTCCATACAGTACACAATCTTTTTATTTATTTTATTTATCATCCTCCTTCTGTCACACACACAGTTCGTTGTGCCTCACTGATTACGTACTTTCTTAATGCGCTACACAAGTTCGCTTTCACAGAAAGCAACGGCTATGGTATAGTTGGTTGGACTGCGTGGGCTGCTGGTCGTGGATGGGGCGGCGTATATCCTCTGTCACTTGCACCTGGTGGTATGGCTAACGAAATGATGTGGCACAATCAATCCTACCAACAATTCCTTACGCCTATCACTAAAGCCATACCACCAATGAACAATAAACCTGCAATGTTTATCACAAATTTGTCAGAAGAGTGGCTTCTCTTTAGGTCGGGTTACGTACCATTCCAATTCAGGAGGAGGAGGTGAACGATATCTTTATTCAAACAACCAGAATAATACGCCTATCGATGGACTGTTCTTTAAGTATTACACGACAGATCCGTCCGTGCTCGTCATATTTGGTATCGATCCACTCGGTTCCGACAATAGAAATACCGCCTATGCAGTTAATCATATACCCTCTATCAGTATTGATAACACTCGAAGACTATATTTTATAAGACCCGTTCCCCTTGAACCACGCTGTTTCACAGTCAATCCAAAATAAGTGTGGCCCGCGGTGCCATTCTTTGACTTTGCCTAATAAAAAGATTAATGGCGTTTAATCTTTTTGCATTAATGACCATGGCGCCGCACTTTTTGTTTTTATAATGGAAAAAAGATCAATGCGGACCTGGGCTGATCTTTTTTGGGTGGTCATGAAAAAGTCACCGAAAGTTAGATCCATTTTTTGACAATCCTTAAAAAACTTTCGACTTTTGACTTTTTTAACTTTCGGTGATCTTTAATAAAAATATTACAGACTTTCGATCTGTCGTCACAAAAATGAGCGTCTCTGTAAAGACTTATGAAATGGAAGAAGCTGAGCACATGGAAAACATGGGCTATAGAGAAGAATGGGAAGAGGAAGAGGATTTAATGCGCTACAGCGCCACAAGGGACGACGACGACGACGAGAATATAGAATTATCACCATCATATGAAGAGTACAGCTTCAATGAAGACTTGAAATTAGATTGTTCACCAAGTGATCTGGCATCTAGACACAAAGTGATATTAGCTGAGACAGAAGCAAGTATAGATCGTTTTATAAAAGAGTCGCATCTTCTTATACACTACAACCCATTAAAACTCGAGACAAACAAGAAGCAGGTACTTGATTGGCTCAGAGAAAAGTACACGAAAGATGGACAACTCTATACAATAGATTGTGGTGGACAGGCACGTATGTTACGTCATCTATTGTTACATCCTACATGTGATGCAACAACTATGCTCTACTGTTGTACGCACCATGACTGGTTGAGACTAGAAAAAGAATGGCCTAAATCTTTGACCAGAGTACTGCGCATGACATGCGAAGAGGTGCCTCTTAATGCGCCTGTCCTGAAGCGGCATTTGAAAGTGGATGAGAATATATTCACCAATGAAGCAGAGTATCGTGATCTCTTGTACCGCTACTCACAGTGTCACTCTGTCATGGTTGACGTTTGTTCTGTCTGGTTTGGAGATATTATAAAATGTCTTCACGTGTTAGAGAAAAATGATTACCCTTCTATAGAGGAAGTTATAATGAATAGAAAGATGTTGAGCACAGAGATGAAACAAGTTCATCGAGAGGAGAGACTCAGAACGACAGTCTTACAGAAGAACAATAGTATTAGGAAGGTTGTAGACAGTATGGTTAACACCTATTTGGATAACCTGAGTACTATAATTGAATACGAAGTTCCGTATGTGGCAAATGATGTAACTGACTTGTTTATAGTCAAACGAGCAGTTTCGATTACTGAACTCGAAGGAGGCATACAGGCCAGTCTAGAGACAATCAATGCATGTATTAAACGGGTTGGTTCTTATGCCAATGATGCGATCAACCAGAGAGGCGTAGATTCGTTCCGTGGTAATATTACACTGGAGATAGACGAAATGCCTATTTCTAGCTTTGATAAAGCAAAGAAAATGGCGTGGCACCCTCGGGTACAGGCATTGATGAACAGTGTCATTGAAAAGCGTTTAGTCGAAGACCATCGTGAACAGAAGATGGACATCAATACACTGGTCGTAAAGTTTGGGAAAGAAGAAATAGCGAGAACCATCATCCCCTCGACGACACGTCCACATCATTATATTGTAAATCATGGTGTAATGATTATTAATAATAATCATAACACGACGAACATCAACATTGGTCGAGACGAAGACGAAAATGAGCATATCCCTACCAACAAGAGAAAGAGGACTATAAAAGAGTCGCCACACATTGAAAAGATTAAACGAATAAGGCTGGTTAACGAGATTGAGGAAAATTCTGGCCTCGATATTTATAGACTCGTGATCAAACGATTAGATCAGACGCCAGATTATAGTCAGAGTCGTCAATGTATTGTATGTTGCATAGTGAAGCCTTTTTCAAGTTTTCTTGTCTTTGTGAACAGTGTCCACAAAGAACAAAATATTTGTCATGGTTGTATGACGACTCGCGCAAAGTGGAGAAAACAAAATAAATGATTATTTATTTATTCGTTGATTGTACAGCACATGGAATCATTGACCGACCTATTATATCGTTGCCTATCTTCAACACCATGGTGTCCACTGGCATTTTACGCTCTATGTATTGTTTTAAAAAGTATTCACTGACATCAAGACTCATCATTTGTTTGACGTCCATGGTCCATATTTTTTCATTCGCCTCGTCAAAATGTTCTGTTTTTGTTACCTCCATCTCTATCCGTAGTTCCCCCTTGAAATTTTCTCGGCCGTATGTGTCTAATGTTTTTTTCGCGTTGTATGCCAATAGATCCATACAACCCTTCATCACCTTTATTGCACATTGTAAGCGTTCTTCATAATTGTCATCTTCTTCCATACTTCTACGACTGTGTCTACTTTTAACTATTTTTATTATTATGTATCGGTGTGAGACAAAAAAAAGTTAAAAAAGTCGAAAGTCGAAAGTTTTTTAAGGATTGTCAAAAAATGGATCTGACTTTCGGTAACTTTTTCATGGCCATCCCAAAAAGAATAGTGTGGGTCCGCATTGATCTTTTTTCCATTATAAAAATAAAAAGTGCGGCGCCATGGGCATTAATGCAAAAACATTAAACGCCATTGATCTTTTTTGCCCACATAAAAAAAAGTTAAAAAAGTCGAAAGTCGAAAGTTTTTTAAGAATTGTCAAAAAATGGATCTAACTTTCGGTAACTTTTTGGTGGTCGTCTTATTTATTGGGAAAAAAGAACAATGCGGCCCCACATGACCGATTATTGATCTTTTTGCCTAATAAAAAAAAATTGTGCGGCCCACATTAATGACCACGGGCATTAATGCAAAAACATTAAACGCCATTGATCTTTTAAAGAGGAAAAGTCAAAAATGCGGCCGCGCATTAAACGCCATTGATCTTTTTTCCCTCATAAAAAGTGTTTTAAGAAAGTCACCTAGTAAGAAAAATTCATGTCTACGGATGCTCAGTAACATCCAAAACCTACAAAAACCATGCTCTTTTAATTACGAAATGACCACTTCCACCAATAAAGAAAAAATATGTTCCCACAATGTCTGTGTCTGTCACTGCGAAAAAAAAGAGAGCGTTCAGGGTCCGTAGTGCATAAAATTTGTGATCATGGACTATAAGTGGCGCAACATCGGCGACCGTCGGTCTCGGTGGTAAAAAAAAGTGCGGACCCACTTTTTTATGCGGCCCTTTTTAATTAGGAAAAAAGATCAATGGCGTTTAATGTGCGACCGACATTAATGACCATGGTCATTAATGCAAAAACATTAAACGCCATTGATCTTTTAAAGAGGGAAAGTGAAAAATGGCGCCGCGCATTAAACGCCATTAAACGCCATTGATCTTTTTTGCCTAATAAAAAAAATTTATAAAAGTCACCCACTAAGAGAAACTCCTTGCTATAGATGATCAACAAGGCCCAAAACCTACAGAAACCATCATATTTTATATAATTAAAGAAAAAGATAACGAATCTTTCTTCTTAGGCTCGTGATGAACACAACACCTTCTTCTTATTTGTTAGAAACAGATTTGACACAAAAGAGTACTACACCACATGAGTGCAAGAAACTGTTTATGGAAGTTGTCAGTAATTACGACTTGCGTACTACCGACCCCGAGACACAAGGCCTCTTTGCTGTGTATTTATTGATGAAAGGCAAGTTTATCACGCACCTAGAGAAATTATTGAAAGAGAGTGAGATACCAGTCAACGTGAAACTCGTTATCTGTGACTTTTTCATAGAAGAAGGACTCTACAAGAATTTCCAAGCTGTGGAGAAAGTCCTTGTAGAGACATGTCATATTAGTAGAAAAGAGAAAGACGCTTCGGTGTCTACTAAATAAATCAATTCTCTTTTTATTTGTTGTTATCATTTTCGCAATCAAGTGACCTTGCAAAGTGGATGGCTTTTTCCTTATTAATACCCGAATCCATAAAGAGAATACACCACGCATTACCGTTATTTCTAAATCGACATGGTTCAGCATACATGCGTATATGGTGGTTCGCTGCTGTTAATTCTAATTGTCTATACTCCTCCTGATAGAGATGATACGGTCTTGAAATCATCATTGTCTTGTTCCTGACAATATTATCGACATCTTTGATGAATTGTCCATAATACGTTGTATGGTCAATCATACGACCCGCTTGGTCCAACTCAGACTTGTATTGTTGCGTCTCGATACGTTGTGTGGACATGATGCCATATATCGATGTCCAAAATGAAGGATCTATCGGTCTGAACTCGACTTGCTCATAATAAACTAGTCTCAACAATGACGCGATATAATGCTCAATATCTTTGATATCTATCACATTGCCCATCAACCATGTCTTGTGTATCATTGTATCTTCGAGTGTCTCGCTAAGCACTTCTCCTTCCTCTTCCGATGAATCATACAGTTCATCCAGGCTCTCTTCGTCATCGTCATCGTCGTTGTCGTACGAAGATAGCGGTGGCCATGTGGCGATAAGATGGAACGATGGTTTGATAGCATAGACGACTTTGATGTCTCTGTCTTGCCAAAACATCTCGCTCCCATCTACAATACCCACAGCATATTGGATCTCTAATTCTTCCAACAATGCAGTGGCAAATCCTTGTCTACGCGCTCTCTTTGCAGTCCATAGCATTTCTACCGTGTCTTTTCGTTCTTTAGCGACTATGCATAGACACGGTAATACATAAAATGTGTTGGCAACAAATAGTGGATCTCGTTGTGCACGGTGTGTAAACATGGAATCATTCTCTCTCATTTCTAGTACGTATAGTCTCTTTTCAATGAATGCTTGGAGAATCCACGTACGATTTCTATAGAGTCCGACATTATTTTGCTTGTCGTAGTCTTTCTCCAATTCATCTAAGAATTCGAAAAATTCTCTACGATCTGTCAGCTTTTTTGAAATCAGCCGTCCATGCTCAAATGATTTTTCAGTAATTGGCTCTGACTTACGTTTCATGACTGTTTTTTGTTTTTAATTTTTATTAATAAAACACCACTTGCTCATTTGCGTATAAACGTTGATGTCCTTGGAACATCCATTTGCCATTCTTCCGCTTAGTGATGATGCCTTGTATACTCCTGTATTTAGACATATAGTCATCACCAATCGCAACACTATAGAAATTTGGTGTTTCCCATTTGATAATCATCCTGTCTTCGCCTTCTCGTAGAAAAATATCAAATGGCGACGTCTTATCCTCGCTGAGTCTATTCTTCTTATAAGAAAAAAGGATTCCTCTTGTCGCGTTCTCGGGTATTTCCATAATGATGATTATTATTTTTTTTAAATTCTCTTGTAGCTATACACACACACACACACACACACACACACATATACACAGAGAAGAAGAAGAAGAATGAGTCTTATCTTTGTAGTTGCTATCTCATTGTTTCTTTGTTTAGATGCTAGAAAACGCGATACAGTGTTGCCGTCGTTTGATTCGTTAGATAACGAGCAGTGGCGACAAAATAATAGAGTACATGATGTGTGTGTGTTAGGTGCGGGTGCTTCTGGTATGAGCGCCGCTGTGTTTTTAAAAGACAAAAACTACGACGTGTTAGTCTTGGAGAAGGAGGCGAGAATTGGTGGCCATTGTGATACCGACTATTTTACGCCACCAGCGCCAGGTAAACCCGGGTACATTGACTTGGGTGTGCAGATATTTACAGACACTGCGTTCGACAATGCTTCTGGCTTTGGTGTCTGGAATTTGTCGAGTAGAGCATTTGCGCAACGTTTCTTACCGGCTGCTGACGGTATATTGCCAAACACGCTGCCATTGTCGACGCAATCCAATGGATTTGCTGCCGATTTCTTGCATGCCATTTTCTTGGGTCCAGCGCCTGCCTCGCCACCGACACCCGAATTTTTGGCAGCCTTCAACACTCTCTTTGGCATCCTTACCCAGTATTCGTGGTTAGAGACTGGCGACTTCCCTGACCCAATTCCGCCAGCTCTCTTGGTGCCTTTCGATTATTTCATCTACGTGAATAATTTGACTGCGCTTGGACCCCTCTTCTATGGTAGTGTCTATATTGGTGGGTTGGGTAATTTTTCCGACCTCACCACCCTGTATGCACTCCAAAATATGAGACGAGGTATTCTGATGTTGAGTTCCGTACAGGCCAGTGGTTTTGCCATCAATAGAGGATGCGCGGCCATGTACAGTGGTATGAAGAGTTACGTGGGTGGTCAGAATGTGATTACCAATGCAGAGGTTTTACGTGTGGAGCGTCCACCTAAACGTTCAAATAGACCAACCCGATTGATCACCCGCATCAATAACACCGACGTGTTGATCAAGTGTAGAGACATTATCGTCTCATTTCCTCAGACTGTCGACAATCTCAACTTCTTTCAGTTGACGACGGAGGAGAGAGATTTGTTCAGTCAAGTGCGTGTGCGTAACTATTATGAGATGAAGCTCAATATTACTGGTGCCATCACTGCCAGTCCTGATACACAACCGTGGTTCACTCTCGCGAACATCAACGTCATGCCACTCGGCACTTTGTCGCCGTTCCCTACTATAATGGCAATCAAACGAGACTTGAATTACGGACCTGGTGCTGGTTACGCATTTGACAATGGTAACTTGACACACCCACAGATGACGACGGTCGTCCAGCAATTGTTAGCCAACTTAAATTTTGGTCCCACTTTTAGTGCCGCTCTCATTGACATGGATCGTCATCAATTTCAACCTCATTTCACCGTGGCGTCTCTCTCTCAGTCACCAACACCATACACACGATTCGATGCTTTACAAGGTGACAGTCATACCTATTATATTGGCGCGTTGAGAAGTTTCTCAGAGACCTCCAACATATGGCAAAAGACTTTCAACCTTATTAATCAATATTTTTGAGTTGCCGTTTTATGTCGGTCACACATTAAACGCTATTGATCTTTTTTCCCTAATAAAAAGTGTTTTAAGAAAGTTACCCAGTAAGAAAAATTCATGTCTACGGATGCTCGGTAAGGCCCAAACCCGACAGAAACCATGCTCTTTTAATTGAGAAATGACCACTTCCACCAATACATAAAAAATATGGTTCCACGATGTCTGTGTCTGTCACTGACAAAAAAAAAGAGAGCGTTCAGGGTCTGCAGCGCACAAAATTTGTGACCATGGACTGCAAGATGCGCAACATCGGCGACCGTCGGTCTCGGTGGTAAAAAAAAAAAAGTGGGTCCGCACTTTTTTATGCTGCCGTTTTTTATTAGGAAAAAAGATCAATGGCGTTTAATTCGCGACCGACATTAATGCCCATGGTAATTAATTCAAAAACATTAAAAG
>Ga0315290_10002620_pt1 | contig 12717 bp, 11 predicted proteins | sample YL17G12_0_MG_FD_203627 | JGI IMG/M metagenome (GOLD analysis project Ga0315290, IMG submission 203627) | Sediment microbial communities from Yellowstone Lake, YNP, Wyoming, USA - YL17G12_0 | ecosystem: Environmental > Aquatic > Freshwater > Lake > Sediment | place: USA: Wyoming | collected...
TGCTGCGTGAGCGTCTCGTGAGCCCGCGCGTCGTGCTTAGCCTGTCCGACGTCGCGGCGCTGCGGCGAATCGACGCGAACGGCGGGCTCACCATCGGCGCCATGGTGACGCACAGCGAGGTCGCGCGATCGGAGGCGGTGGCGAGCCTCGCGCCGCTCCTGCGCGAAGCCTGCGGCCACGTCGGCTCGCCCGCCATCCGCAACATGGGGACGCTCGGTGGCAACATCAGTCATGCCGACAGCGCGTCGGACCCTGCGCCGGCGCTTCTGGCTTTGAATGCGGAGGCCGTCATCGCGGGCCCGGGCGGCGAACGCAGGGTCCCGCTCGACCAATTCTTTCGCGGTACGTTGACGACGGCGATCAATGGCGACGAACTCCTCGCGGCGCTCTTCGTGCCACGATCGGCGGCGGGAACGCATTCCCGTTTCATGAAATTCACCGCCACGTCGGCAGAGGCATTCGCCACGGTGACCGTGGCGATGTCGATCGTGTGCGATGGGGCAAATGTCTGCACGGAGGCGCGCATCGGGTTGGGCAGCGTCGCGCCGACGCCGCTTCGCGCGAGGGCCGCTGAAGACCTGCTGCGCGGACGCAAGCTGACGCGCGAAAGCATTGCCGCAGCGGCCGCTGCCGCGGCGGCATGCACCGACCCTTCGTCCAACGGACAGGGCTCGGCGGAATACCGACGCGAGATGACCGGCGTGTGGGTTCGCCGACTCCTAGGGGATATTGCCGGACTATGATGGCGATGGCACCGGGTTCCCCGCGGCCGGGCATGAGACCCGGGGATCTTTGTAGAATGAAATAACCGAACGAACGGATACCAGGATGCCAAAGAAAGAGATCAAGGGCGATTGGATATTTGGCTGGCCGGATCGCAAGCGGCCGCGATCCGAGTTCTACAAGGACACCGAGGGACGGGTGGTCGGGTCGCGCTCGCCGTTTCTCGACCTCGAGGGGTTGATCACGCCCGCGGACAATGCGTTCATCAACGCCCAGGTCCAGATGCCGGAACCCGTGCATCCCGACGAGTACCGCTTTTCGGTCTTCGGCGAGGTCGAGCGGTCGATGGAATACGGGCTGGAAGACCTCCGGAAATTGCCGGGGCGAACGGTGCGCGCGGTGATCGAGTGCGCCGGCAACGACGCCGACTTCTTCAACTACGTCCTGCAAGGCGGCAAAGGCACGAAACCCTCGTTCGAACTCTCCGAGGAAGACGGCATCCACTGGAGGCTCTCCGGCAAGAAGAGAGAGACGCCGATCGGTGACGCCGATACGCTGCTCAAAACCATACCCAGCACCTGCATGGTGAGCGGCGGCGAGTGGACCGGCGTGCCGTTTGCCGAGGTGCTGAAGCGGGCGGGCGTGAAATCGAATGCGGTCGCGGTGCGGCTCGAAGGATGGGATCGCGGCCGGCCGGATCCCATCACGCTCTATCGTTCCGCGGCGCGGACGGACTTCAAGGTGTTCGATCCCGGGGTGATCAACTACGACAAGGGGCTGCCCATCGCGAAGGCGCTGCATCCGGACACCATCCTGGCCTGGGCGCACAACGGCGAATATCTGCAGCACGTGCACGGGGCGCCGCTGCGCCTGGTGGTGCCGGGCTGGGCCGGCAACTGGTGGGTGAAGTGGATCGACAAGATCGAGGTGATGGACCGCATGCCGGATTGCTACCACCAGACGCACTACTTCGTTTCGGGCAAGTCGCCGGAGGACCCGGACAAGAAGATGATGACGGCGCTGGGCGTGAAGAGCGTGATCACGGAGCCGCGGGACGAGGAGGGGCCGCTGGCGCGTGGGGAGCACGCGATCCGCGGGATGGCGTGGAGCGGGGAGGGGGAGATCACCCGGATCGAGGTGAGCGTGGACGGGGGGGCGAGCTGGCAGGATGCGCACATCGAGTACGCGCCGGACAAATGGCTGTGGAAGCGCTGGTCGTACCTGTGGCGGGTCGATCGGCCGGGGCAATACACGATCATGGCGCGGGCAACCGACGAGATGGGCCGCGCCCAGCCGCAGACGGAGTGGAACTTCCTGCGCAAGCACTTCGACGGCATCGTACCGGTACACGTCACCGTGGAATGACCCGCTGGTGAAAATCGTCGCGTGCGTCAAGGAAATCCTCGACCCTGACATCGCGTCCAGCGTTTTCCGGGTCGACGAGGATGCGCGCAAGGTGATCCCGATCCCGGGATTGCGATCCGTCATGAGCCCGTTCGACGAGCAGGCGATAGAGGTGGCGTTGCGAATCCGCGACGCGCTCGGCGAGGCCTCCATCACGTTGCTCTCGCTTGGCTTCGAATCCGCGCGCGCGATCGTCAAGCACGGACTCGCGCTCGGGGCCGACGAGGCGATATTGCTGACCGACCCGGCGTTCGAAGGTGGCGACAGTTTCACCACGGCACGCGCGCTGGCGGCCGCGATCCGCAAGATCGGCGACGTCGACCTCGTCGTGACGGGCCGCCAGGCGGCGGACGGCGACTCCGGCGTGGTCGGTTGCGGCATCGCCGAGCTGCTCGGCGTTCCGGCGGTGACGTTCGCGATGGACGTGACGGTGGCGGGCGGCATGCTCCTGATCGAGCGGTCGCTGGGCGATGGCGCAGAGACCGTCGCGACGCCGATGCCCGCGGTAGTCACTATCTCGCACGAAGTCGGCAAGGTCCGGCATGCGAGCCTGCGCGAAACGATGAAGGCGGCCCGCAAGCCGATGCACGTGTGGACGCCCGAGGATGTCGGACTCGGGCCCGCGGAGATCGGCGCGAAGGGCGCGCGCCGCGTTCTCGAGCGCCTCTACATCCCGGCGAACGACGTCGAGTGCGAATACATCGACGGCAAGACGCCCGGCGAGCTGGCGGCGAATCTCGTCGAACGGCTCGCGGCCGCAAGGCTGATCTAGGCCCCGATGACGATCGAGCGCAAGGGATCGCGGTGACAAAGGCAATCCACGTCCTCGTGGTCGTCGAGATGGCGGACGACCGCCCGGTCGACCTCTGCTACGAGATGCTCGGACTCGCCCGCCGTTGGGTCGATGCCGCGGGCGGAGCCGTGCACGCGTGCGTTCTCGGCAATGGCCTCGACGGCGTTGGCGATGACCTGATCGCGCATGGCGCGGACCGGGCCCACGTCGTCGACGCGCCCGTCTTCGCCGGATATCAGGCCGATGCCTGGTTGCCGGACCTGGCCGCGATCGTCGCCAACGTCAAGCCGGCGGCCGTGATGGTCGGACATACGTCGCAGGGCGCGGACCTGGCGCCGCGCCTGGCCTTTCGCCTGGGTAGCACCGTTGCCACCGGATGCAACCGTGTTTCGTTCGCGGACGGAAAGGTCCACGTGACGCGCCCCTGCTATGGAGGCAAGGCCGAAGAAGTCGTGTCCTTTCTGACCGACCCGGCGGTGTTCACGGTCAAGTCCAAATGCTTCGAGCCCTGGCCGGCGCAGGAGCACCGCAGCGGTGAGGTCGTGCGCGTGAATTCGGTTCTCGACCCCGCGTCGATTCGCACGCACGTGCGCGAAGTTCGGCGTGACGCAAGCGACGGCGCCAGGCTCGAGAGCGCGAACATCGTCGTGGCGGGAGGTGGCGGCATGAAGGGTCCGCAGGGGTTCGAGCTCGTCTCGCGACTGGCCGGCGCCCTCGGCGGGGCCGTGGGGGCGAGCCGTGTCGCCTGTGACCTCGGCTGGTGTCCGCCATCGCGCCAGGTCGGCCTCTCCGGCAAGACCGTCGCCCCCGAGCTCTACATCGCCATCGGCATTTCCGGGGCGGGGCAGCACATGGCCGGATGCGCGAATGCGAAGAACATCGTCGCGATCAACACCGACCCCAACGCGCCGATTTTCCGTTTTGCGCGATACGGGGTCGTAGGCGACTGTCATCAATTGATGCCGGCGCTGATCGACGAGATCGAAGCGCTTCGAAAGTGACGGTGACAAGATGGAGATGCAGGGAGAACGTCTCATCAATGCGCCCCGTCAGGTCATATGGGACGCCTTGAATGACGCTACCACGCTGAAAAATTGCCTCCCCGGATGCGATCGCCTGGAGAAGGTATCGGAGTCGGCATTCGAGGCGACGATCACCGCCAAGGTCGGTCCGGTAAAGACAACGTTCGTCGGGTCGGTCACGCTTTCCGACGTCGATCCACCTGACGCTTACACGATTTCCTTCGAGGGCAAGGGCGGTCCGGCCGGATTTGCCAAAGGCAGCGCGAAGGTGCGACTTGCCGAAGATGACGGTATCACGCGTCTCCAATATGTCATTGCCGCGAGTCTGGGCGGGAAACTGGGGCAATTGGGATCCCGCGTCATCGATGGCGTCGCTCGCCAGATGGCGGACGACTTTTTCGGTCGATTCGCCGACGTCATCGGGCCGTCGGCCCCTGCCGAAAAGCTTGTCGAAACACGGGCAGCCGACGCGCAAAGAAGTCGTGTTTCTCCGCTGCAGTGGACGCTCTTTGGCCTTGCACTGGCCGCGTTCGCCGTCATATGGTTTCTCATCGGCCGATCATGACGACCCCCGTGCAACCCGACATCGCCAGGCTCAGGATCGACCGCAGCCTTGCGACGGTCAGGTCTTCGCGCCGCAGCAAGTGGTTGTGGCTGGGCGGCATCGCGACGATCGCCATCGCGGGCGCGGCCTGGTACGCAACGCAGCCGCATGCCCTCCCGGTGCAGACGACGACCGTCGTGACGTCGTTCCCGTCGCAGCAATTCGTCGTCCTGAACGCCACCGGCTACGTCGCCGCGCAGCGCAAGGCGGCGATCGCGTCGAAGGCGACGGGCCGCCTCGAGTGGCTTGGCGTTGCCGAGGGTTCGCAGGTCAAGGCCGGGGAAGTCATCGCCCGCCTCGACAACCGCGACGTCGTTGCGCAGGCGCAGAGCGCGGAGGCCAGTGTCCTTGCGACACGCGCGGCGTTCGAGCAGGCGCAAGCCGAGGAATGGGACGCGCAGGCGCAGTTGAAGCGCAATCAGGACCTGGTCGCCAGGGGATTCGTTTCCCGGTCGGCGCTCGACTCGGCGAAGGCACGGGCGGACCGCGCGGTTGCCGGCGTCGCGAACGCGAAGGCCGTGATCGCCGTCGCCGAAGCGAACGCGCGCAATGCGCAGGTCGCGGTCGACTACACGCTGATCCGCGCTCCGTTCGACGGCGTGATCGTATCGAAGAATGCGAACGTCGGCGACATGGTGACGCCGTTCTCGTCGGCGGTGGACTCCAAGGGCGCGGTGGTCAGCATGGCCGACATGAGCACGCTCGAGGTCGAGGCCGACGTGTCCGAGTCGAGCCTCGCCAAGATCAAGGTCGGGCAGCCGTGCGAGATTACGCTCGACGCGCTGCCCGATACGCGCTTTCGCGGCCGTATCAGCCGGATGGTGCCGACGGTCGACCGCGCCAAGGCAACGGTGATGACCAAGGTGCGGTTCGATGCCATCGATCCACGCATCCTTCCGGAAATGAGCGCGAAGGTGTCGTTCCTGTCGCAGGAAGTGACGGCGGAACAGCAGAAGGCGCTTGTCGCCGTGCACCCGGACGCCCTCGCCGTGGGCGAATCCGGCGCGGTGCTGTTCGTCATTCGCGACGGAAGGGTGAACGAGGTTCGGGTCGTGCGAGGGGACAAGGTCGGCGATCTCGTCGCGATCACAGGCGACGTGCGGACGGGAGAAAAGGTCGTGCTCAAACCGTCGGCGGACCTGAAACCGGGGACGCTCGTGAAGGCCGCGCAGAAATAGCGCGCCGAACGCGCGCTGCGACACTGCCAATGAGCGATCCGGAGGTTGTCGCCGCACCCGCGGCCGCGGCTGCAACGCCGGCAGTGCAGCCGCTGGTCGCGATCCGCGAACTCACGAAATACTATGTCCGCGGCGACCAGGTCATTCCCGTGCTCGTCGGCATCAATCTCGATGTCTACGCGGGCGACTACGTCGCGCTGATGGGGCCTTCGGGTTCGGGCAAGTCGACGCTGCTGAACCTGGTGGCGGGAATCGACAAGCCGAGCTCGGGAGAAATCCGGGTCGCCGGCGTCGACATCGCAAAGCTTTCCGAAGCGGACCTCGCCGCGTGGCGCTCGGCGAATGTCGGATTCATCTTCCAGTTCTACAACCTGATGCCGGTGTTGACCGCATTCGACAATGTCGAATTGCCTCTGCTGCTGACGTCGCTGGCCCGGCGCGATCGGCGCGAGCGGGTAGAAACCGCGCTCGCGCTGGTGGGCCTTGCCGACCGCATGGAACATTACCCGAACGAGCTTTCCGGAGGCGAGCAGCAACGCGTCGCCATCGCGCGCGCGCTCATCACCGATCCGACGATCGTCGTGGCGGATGAGCCCACGGGCGACCTCGATCGCGCGACCGCGGAGGAGATTCTCGGGCTCCTCGATCGGCTGAACCGGGATATCGGGAAGACCATCATCATGGTGACGCATGACCCCAAGGCCGCGGGTAAGGCGCACCGCGTGATTCAGCTAGAGAAAGGCGTTCTCGCTGTCTGAACGCCCCGCCCGCCGCGGAGGTTGCCTCGACCCACTGCGCCGGAGCCTATGACTCCGGCTTCTTCCCGCGACCGCGCGCGTCCTCTTCGAGGTCGAGCTCGAACTCGATGGGCTGTTGCGAAGGGCGTGGCGGCCGCAATGGATCCGGCGCACTTGCCGCATCCGGTGATTGCGGCGAGCTGCCTTGATTGGCCGCCGCCGCGGCCATCGCGACGCGCTGTGGCAACGGACCGAGCTTTCCCTCGACCGCAAGGTCGGAGTCGATGTCGACGGTCGCGGGCGCGTCGAGAATCCGCAGCAACATCAGGATGTCGGTGTAGGCGGCGAGAGGGAATCCCGTCCGCCGGCCTTCGCGATTGTCGTGCAGAAGCCGCTCGAGGTACTCGCGGCCCTCCGGCTTGCGCCAGAGTTCGACCACCTGCCGCAGGACGTGCGGAAGGGTCTCGATTCCGCCATCATCCAGCTCGCTCGAGCCAAATCCTTCCCACAGCGGCGTCTGCACGTTGCAATGCACGTGGAATTCCTCCGCCAGCTGGCGGAATTCCTGCCGCAGTCCGCTGGCGTGGTACAGGTCAAGCAGCATCAGCCAGGCTGCGGGCATGGGCTGCGGCAGCTGCCGGATGTGGTCGTTCAGAACCGCGATCGCGCGCTCCGGATGGCCGAGGGTGACATAGACGTGCGCCTCCTCGGTGACGTGCAGCAGCTCGGATACCGCGAGCGCATTGGCGGCGTCGCCGGCGACGGGTGCGCGACGGGGACTCTTCCGGGGCGGGTGGGAGGCGATTTCGATTTCTGCTGCGGGATTCGCGACCCCCGCCGGCGGATGGCGCGTTGGCGGTGCCGAGGGCGCAACCGACGTCGTTTCCAGGCCGGTCGCGACCGTGCCCGCGGCCCGCTCATCGCGAATGCGAACGACGACATCCCGCCTGCGTTTCCAAAGCAATCCTGCGGCGAGCAGGACGGGCAAGCCGAGAATCGCCGCGAGCGATGGCCCGTTGGCCTCCCACCCATCGGGGACCGATGGCGCGGGCGGCTCCCTGGTGGCTTCCGCGGCGGCCAACGCCACCGGCGCCGTCGTGGCGGGATCCACGGCGGCGGGCACGACCGGCGCCGCACCGGGCACCTCGTCGGACGGGCGCTGCGCCATTTCGTTTGCCCGCACTTCCCGCTGCATCGTTTCGATCATTGCGGACAGTTCGACGATTCGTTGCCGCAGCACGACGGTCTCGGCCTCGATGGAGTTCGCGAGTTCCTGCTGTGCCTGCGCCTGCTGCGTTTTCGTGAGGGTCTTGGCGTTCGCGCCCGCGACAGGCGGCAACGCCGCGCTCGAAAGCTTGAGCCGCGGCTCCCCGGCCGCGGTGCGCGGCGGGCGTTTCGACCCGGCTTTCGCGGCCGTGCGCGGCTTCGGCGGGGCGCGATCCCGTGCTTCGCGCGAGGTTGCTCCGGTCCCGCGTGACGCGTCGCGCGCGGCGCTTGCCGCAACGCGCGCGGCCGGCTGCGGGGGCGGGGCCGGCGGGGGTGCGGCGGCGGCTTCGTTGCGCAAATCGGAATCCGCCGCCACCAACGGCGTTTCGATCGGCGGCGGATCCATGAACAACACGAACTCGCGACGTACCGCGGTGTTGCAGCCGGCCTGCAACGTCAGTCGGATGACCGGATCGTTCACCGGACGCGCATTGGTCACCACGAGGTGGGCGCCGGACGACGTGCGCTCGAAGCTTACGCGCCCGAAAGCGAGCTGTGGAATGCCATCGGCGTCCCGGTCCGCTTGAGCGAGCTTGAAGCATTCGGCGGCGATTTCTTCATCGGGGTTCAACAGCACGGGAACGACAACGCGAAACGATTGACCGAGCGCTGATTGCTGCGTGACCTGGCCCAGGCCCACGGCCGCCGCAGGCGCCGACCCCCCCGCCGACAGCGCGAACGCGAGCGTGACGACGCCCGGCATCGCGGGATGGCGGAGGCCACGGGGAAGTGCTGCGAACGGAAGCCAGCGCGTCTCGGCAGAAATCATCGGAGTCGGAGGATCGGATCGATTGCGGGGAGCGAAATCCAGGTGGGGTCACCGAGTACCGCGAATAGCGTGCCGCGTGCCCCGGTCCGGACCCAGGCCGTAGTTTAAACTATTGATCGATCTGCCTTTGCCCTCCGCGAGACCCACGCGCCCCCCGCCCGGCCGGCCATGTTTCTACCGCTTCTGGTCACCAGGAACGCGTTCCGGCACAAGCTTCGGACGACGTTGACCGTCATCGGCATCGTCGTTGCGATCACGGCGTTCGGTCTGCTGCGAACGATCGTCGAGGCATGGTACGCCGGCGCCAACGCAAGTTCCAGCGCGCGACTCGTGACGCGGAGTTCCATTTCGCTCGTCTTTTCGCTGCCGCTGACCTATGCGGAAAAAATCCGGCAGGTGGACGGGGTGCAGTCGGTTTCATGGGCGAACTGGTTCGGCGGCGTCTACATCTCCGAGCGCAATTTCTTTCCGCAGTTCGCGGTCGACGCGCCCTCCTACCTCGAGATGTACCCCGAGTTCATCCTGTCTTCCGAGGAGCGGAAGGCCTTCCTCACCGATCGCAAGGGCGCCATCGTCGGGCGCAAGCTCGCCCTGCAGTATGGCTGGCGGGTCGGCGACCAGATCCCGCTGCGCGGCACGATCTATTCCGGCACCTGGACGTTCAACCTCCGCGGCATCTACGACGGCGCCGACAAGGGGACCGACCAGTCGACGATGTACTTTCACTGGGCGTTGCTGAACGAGACGATCAAGAAGACCTATCCTCGACGCGGCGACCAGACCGGCGTTTTCGTCGTTCGGTTGCGCGATCCCGCGCAGGCGGCCGAGGTTTCGGCGGCGATAGACGCCATGTTCAGGAACTCGCTCGCCGAGACCCTGAGCGAGACCGAAAAGGCCTTCCAGCTTTCGTTCGTCGCGATGACCGAAGCGATACTGCTCGCCATTCAGGCCGTGTCCTTCGTCGTGATCGTGATCATCATGGCGGTGATGGCGAACACGATGGCGATGACCGCGCGCGAGCGCGGCGCCGAGTATGCGACGCTCAAGGTGCTCGGTTTTTCCAGCGGTTTCGTCGCGATGCTGATCTTCGCCGAGTCGATCGGCATCGCCCTTCTCGGCGGACTCGTGGCGATCGTGTTCACCGTACCATTGGCGAACGCATTCGCGGAGCAGATGGGGACGCTCTTCCCGATCTTCTACGTGAGCGAATCCACGGTGCTGATGCAGGCGGGCGCCGCGGTGCTGGTGGGCATCATCGCCGCGGTCCTGCCGGCGTGGCGTACGGCGCGGATTCGCATCGTCGACGGCTTGCGGGCGGTCGGATGAAGCGATGGTGCCGCGCGGGACATGAAGACTCGGAGCGAGGGCTTCACCGACCGAAAGCCGTTTCATCGGTTCCGACGTGACCATCCCGTTCAGCTATATCCTGCGCAACGTCGCCGCGCGGCGACTCACGACCGCGCTCACCGCCGGCGGGATGGCGCTGGTCGTCTACGTGTTCGCGACGGTCCTGATGCTCGCCGAAGGGCTCGAGCAAACGCTGGTCGCGACCGGGCAGGCCGACAACGTCGTCGTCATCCGCCGCGCCGCGCAAACCGAGGTCCAGAGCGGTGTCGACCGGACGCAGGCGGGCATCGTCGAAACCCTTTCGGACATCGCCGTCGGAGGGAACGGACAGAAACTGATCTCCAAGGAACCGGTCGTTCTCATCAATCTTCCAAAGCGCAATTCGAACAAGCCGTCGAACGTGGTGATACGCGGCGTCACGCCGTCAGGGCTCGTGCTCCGGCCGCAGGTGAAGCTGGTCGAGGGAAGGATGTTCCAGCCGGGAACGTCGGAGATCATCGCCGGACGCTCGATCGCCAATGGTTTCCAGGGCGCCGGCGTCGGCGAGACGCTGCGTTTCGCCTCGCGCGACTGGACGGTCGTCGGTGTGTTCGACGCGGGTCGCACGGGCTTCGACTCGGAAATCTGGGGCGACGCCGAACAGATGCTGCAGGCCTTTCGCCGCTTCGGATTCTCGGCGCTGATCTTCAAGCTGGCGGACAGCGAAAGATTCGACGCCGTGAAGAGGGAGATCGAATCCGATCCGCGGCTCACGCTCGAGGCGAAGCGCGAAACGCAGTTCTATGCCGACCAGTCGGAAATGCTGTCGAAGTTCATCAGCTACCTCGGCACGACGATCTCGGTGATCTTCTCGATCGGCGCGATCATCGGCGCGATGATCACGATGTACGCGAGCGTGGCCTCGCGCACGTCCGAGATCGGGACGTTGCGCGCGCTCGGATTCCCGCGCAAGGCCATCCTGGTCGCGTTCCTCGTCGAGGCGCTGATGCTGGGGCTCATCGGCGGCGTGATCGGACTCGTTGCGGCGTCGTTCATGCAGGCGCTGTCGATTTCGACGATGAACTTCCAGACGTTTGCCGAGCTCGCGTTCACGTTCCGGCTGACCCCGGGCATCGTTGCCGCCTCGCTCGGGTTCGCGCTGGCGATGGGGTTCGTCGGCGGTTTCCTGCCGGCGGCCCGGGCGGCGCGGCTCAAGATCGTCGACGCGTTGCGGGCCGCGTAGCCGGATTCGCGACGATGTCGACGCGGCGGGCCGAATCAGTCCTCGCCGTCCTTCTTGATCACGTCGACATTGTCGATGAGCCGGGTGCTGCCCAGCATCGCGGCGCCGAGCACGATCAGCAGGTTCGGGTGGTCGAAGCCCTCGGGGTGCGGAATGCGCAGGCCGAGCCCATGGCGGATCGCGACATAGTCGACCTTCCAGCCGCGCTGGGCGAGCTCCATGCGGCCGGTAGCCTCGAGGTTCGCGTAGTCGGTGCGGCCACCGGCGATTGCGTCGGCGATGTTCCGCAGTACCCGATACAGGTTCGGCGCCTCGGCGCGCTCGGCAGGCGACAGGTAGTTGTTGCGCGACGAAAGCGCGAGCCCGTCGTCGGCGCGGATCGTCTCCGCCGGCACGATCTGGATCGGCAGGTTGAATTGCTGGACCATGCCGCGGACGATCTTGAGTTGCTGGCGATCCTTCTTGCCGAAGACCGCGACGTCGGGCTGCACCAGGTGGAAGAGCTTGAGGACGACGGTGCACACACCGTGGAAGAATCCCGGACGCGATGCGCCCTCGAGTTCCTCCGCGAGCGGCGGAGGCTGCACGCGATAGACCTGCGGCGTGGGGTACATCTCGTACTCTTTCGGATTGAATAGCACGTCGACACCTTCGCGCTCGAGTCCGTCCCTATCCGCGTCGAGCGTGCGCGGGTAGCGATCGAAATCCTCGTTCGGCCCGAATTGCAGCCGATTGACGAAGATGCTGGTGACGACCACGTCGCCGTGCTGGCGCGCGATCCGGCACAGCGACAAATGGCCGTCGTGCAGGTTGCCCATCGTGGGCACGAAGGCGACACGCCTGGCGTGCGCGAGATGCTCCGCGAGTTCGGCGGCGGTGTGGACGATCTCCATGTGGTTCCTCGCGGGCAGTCTCGAATCGGTCGAATGGGTGGGAGGTTCAGGACGCGAGGTTGAAGAACTCGCGGCGGCTGCGCATCGAGCCGATGCGCGCAAACAGGAGCTTGGTGTGTTCGTGGTTATCGACGAAGTTGAGCCGCTCGCTGTTGACGATGAGAAGCGGCGCCGCCTCGTACCCGTAGAAGTAGCGGCTGTACGCATCGGCGAGCCGGGCAAGGTAGCTCGCTGAAATCTTCCGCTCGAAATCGACGCCGCGCCGGTGCACGCGCTCGATCAGCGTTTCGACCGGCGCCTGCAGGTAGATGACGAGGTCGGGAGTGGGAGTTTGCGGCTTCAGGTGCGAATAGACCTTTTCGTAGAGCCGGTACTCGGCGTCGGTGAGATTCAGCCGCGCGAACAACGGGTCCTTGTCGAGCAGGAAATCGCCGATGGTCGCGCGGCGGAACATGTCGAACTGACCGACTCCGGAGAGCTGGTCCGCGCGCTGAAAAAGGAACGTGAGCTGCGTCGCGAGCGCGAATCGCGCCATGTCGCCGTAGAAGCGCTCGAGGAACGGATTATCCTCGGGCCGCTCGAACAGCTCGTCGCCGCCGACTTGGTGCGCGAGCACGCGCGCGAGGCTGGTCTTGCCGGCTCCGATCGGTCCTTCGACGACGATGTATCGGCACTTCTCGAGGTCCATCGGGGGTTCCGGCGCGGGACGGACGGCTAGCGGACGAAATGGCCGCGTGTGCGCGCGATACGCTGGTCGCG
>Ga0315290_10002625_pt1 | contig 12709 bp, 12 predicted proteins | sample YL17G12_0_MG_FD_203627 | JGI IMG/M metagenome (GOLD analysis project Ga0315290, IMG submission 203627) | Sediment microbial communities from Yellowstone Lake, YNP, Wyoming, USA - YL17G12_0 | ecosystem: Environmental > Aquatic > Freshwater > Lake > Sediment | place: USA: Wyoming | collected...
ATGTGTACCAGGCATGATCGCCCGTATGTGTACCACGCGTAGCCGCCTGAATGTGTACCAGGCATGATCGCCTGAATGTGTACCACGCGTAGCCGCCTGAATGTGTACCACCTTGGAGTGTGGCAAAATGCTTCCAGACCAAACTCTGGAGGCGACCGACATGAAGAGGAAGCACATGAATCACATACAGGACATCATCCGGCGATTACAGCAGGGCGAGAGCGAACGGCGTATTGCCAGGGACCTACAAATTGCGCGTGGGACGGTTCGCAAGTATTCCAGGATCGCGAAAGACCAAGGTTATCTGGAAAAGACAGAAGCACAGCCGAGCGAGAGTGAGTTGATGGAGGCACTGGGGCCGGGGGTGCAAGCACCAAAGCAGGCATCGACAGTGGAGCCATACCGGGAGAAGATCCAGGAATGGGTGAAGGCGGGGGTGGAGATGACCGCCATCTGGCTGCGGCTGCAAGAGAACTACGGATATAAAGGTGGGTATTCGTCCGTTCGACGTTTTGTGCATCGGCTGAAACCCGAAGAGCCCGAAGCGTTCATGCGTGTTCACAGCGACCCGGGCGAGGATATGCAGGTTGATTTTGGGTCGGTGGGACAGTTGTACGATCCAGCCACCAAGCGCATGCGGACAGCCTATGCGTTTGTGGCGACGTTGGGATACAGCCGCCACCAATATGCGGAACTGGTCTTTGATCAGAAAGTGGGGACCTGGATCGCCCTGCACAAACGGACCTTCGCATATTTTGGAGGTGTGCCGCGGCGGGTGATCCCGGACAATTTGTTATGTAAAGCTTTACATAACAAATTGTCGGGTACGACGATCTTCGGGACACCACCAAAATATTCCAGTGCCCGCACATGCCCATTATTCCAGTTGCACTGGTTTTCGCTGGATTGTGCTTCCGCATAGATGTAATTGCTGGCAGGTAAAATGGCCACAAATACGGAGACCTGGCTGATCTCACCTGTCTCTGGATCCGTGACGGGAATTTTCAGCCCGGCATAATCCACCTGCATTTGTTCGCCACCGGTATGCTCTATATGTCTTCTGGGCTCTATCTGGCTGTTCTTCCAGCGCTGATAGTGCTCGCAAAATTGGGAGTATTGATAGCCTTCCGGGTATTTTTCTTTGTACTCCTGCCACAATAGCTGCAGGGTCACCCCCTTTTTCCGTTTCTCTTTTTGCACTTCTTCCCAGTCCGGCAGGGGATATTTCCGCTCTGTTACTACCACCTTCTCCGGAAATAGTTTTTGGTACAGTCCCTCTTCTCCGATCTCTCCGAGTGGCCAGCTGATCCCTGCTGCCTCTGCTCTCTTCAGATACTCTCCAACCGTGCTGTTGGATACCTTACAGGCTGCAGCTATCGCTCTATTAGATAGTTCGGCTTCATACTTCAGTCTCAATATTTCTTTGATCTTTCTCACGGTTAATCGCTCCTGGGGCATGCCTACCTCCTTGTTCCTCAAGCAGATAGCATACCCACATTTTGGGATTAACCAGCGTTTCTCTCTCTCCCCATTTCTTCCTAAAAGTGTGCGACATGCCCCGGAATCGGTGTGCGGCATGCCCCGGAATCACTGTGCGGCATACCCCGGAATCACTGTGCGGCATGGCACGGATTTTGCATGGTACACATCAATGCGGCTATGACTGGTATATATGGGGCGGCTATTGACATCTACTAACCCAAAAAAGAGAGGGATGATTCACGAATGGTGAGGTTAGTGTGTATTCCACTGAACTTAAAGTTGTTTCATTCTGATCAAAACAAGTCGGATTTACTTTGTTATCGCGCTTGACATAGAACGGGTGTTCGTATTATAATTAGCACAAATGTTTTGATATCAGCATTTGAAAGGAAGGGCAGAATGGTCAGAACTCGCAGAGGTCTCACCGAACGTCATCGGAAGATCATCGCCTACCTCAATGAACGGATAAGCACCGGCTATCCTCCATCCATTCGCGAAATTGGAGAGGCAGTTGGGATCACCTCAACTTCCGTGGTGACCTATTATTTGAAACAGCTGACAGAGATGGGAATGATCGAGCGGGATGCAAAATTCTCGCGGGCTGTCCGTCTTACAGACCCGATCAGCAGGGATCTGGTAAAGATCCCCATTCTTGGCCCGATTGCCGCCGGGGAACCCATGCTCGTCCCTTCCCCGGGCGCATCCTATCTTGGCATCGGCAATGAAATGGACGCAGTGGATGTGGCACGCAGCCTGCTCCCTTCGGGAGAAAAGAACAGCGAACTCTTTGCACTTAAAGTGAAGGGCGAATCAATGATCGATGCAATGATCAATGATGGTGACATTATTATCATGAAACCGGTCATTAAAGCCAATAATGGTGAGATGGTTGCCATCTGGCTCCCGAATCGCGACGAGACGACACTGAAATATTTCTATAAGGAAAAGGACCGATATCGGCTTCAGCCTGCCAACCCGACCATGGGACCGATCTTGATAGATAAGAGCGAGCCTTTGGAAATAAAAGGAAAAGTAGTGATGGTCATTCGTAATGTAAGCAATGTGGCGGGATAAATCCCACATCTAATTAATGCACAACCTCCGCACCAGCGGAGGTTGTTTGATTATTTCTCCTGACCCATTGGTTCTGGGGGTAATCTATTTTGAAGCAGCACCTGGACGCCATTTTGCGCCTGGTTTTTTAAACGCTCTAATTCAGTTTGCAGCCCCATCAAAGCATCCAGAGCATACTGGTCTGCGCCAGTTTTGATATTCTCAGCATCCATACGAGCCTGGTCAATTATCTGACCGGCGCGGCGTTGAGCATCCTGGACAAGTGCTTCCTTCTCCACCAGGGAGTCGGCTTTTTCGCGTGCCAGTAGTAAAGTCCGGTTGGCTTCTTCCTGTGCCTGGGCCATTACCCGGTCTTTTTGCGAAAAGACCTGCTGCGCTTTTTTTACTTCTTCAGGCACAGAAATGCGCATCTGGTCAATAATGTCCAGGAATTTGTCCTCATCGACAATGACATTGTGTGTCAACGGGATTGGACGGCTGGCGTTGAAAAGTTCTTCCAGTCTATCGATTAATTGTAGAATATCCATTGGCTCCTCCGCTTAAACGAGGCCGGAATACTATGATTATACTTTAATCCCAAAGGGTAGCAGCTGTTGGTCACCCAGGTCTTTAACTTTGTTTTTTAATGCGGCTTCAACATGCGCAGGCACCATGCTGGATACATCCCCGCCAAGCGAGGCAATCTCGCGCACGGTGGTGGATGAAAGGAAGGTATGGTCCTCGTCGGTGATGAAAGCTACGCTTTCAATATCTGCCGCCAGGCGGTGGTTGGCGAGTGCCATACGAAATTCGTACTCGAAATCCGAAAAGACACGCAGGCCGCGAACGATCACCTGCGCATGTGATTTTCGACAAAATTCCACAGTCATGCCGGTGTACCCTACCACGCTGATCTTCGGGTGATCAATGAATGTCTCTTTCACCAACGAGATGCGTTCTTCGGGCATGAACATCAGGCTTTTCAACGGGAGGTTGTATACAGCAATAATCAATTCATCAAAAAGCCGGGCAGCCCGAGTAGCGATATTAATATGTCCGTAGTGAATGGGGTCAAATGTTCCGGGAAATATCGCGCGTACCATTTCTATCCTCCATAGAGTATCAATTGCTCAGATTTCGGTTTCGAATTATTAGGCATGCCTTCTGGTCGGTTTACTCACGAATGCGGGGGAACCATCCTAATTATATTAACTTATGTCTCCCTTGCCACCACCCCAGAAGCGATTGATGGCCTCTCCCAACAGCGAGTTTTCAGGCACTTTCAGCTCCGGGTCGCGGGCAAATAGCGCCTGGGCTTGCACTCGTGCTTTTTCAATCAATTGTATGTCGCTCAAGCTGGCCATCTTTAATGAAGTTGCATATCCTGCCTGACGAGTTCCCAGGAATTCCCCGGGTCCGCGCTGTTGCAGATCTCGTTCAGCCAGTACGAATCCGTTGTTAGTCTCAGCCATGGCTTTCAGGCGCTCATTCTCCGCAGCATCTTCATGGTCGGGGATGAGCAGGCAGAATGACTGTGCCTGGCTGCGCCCCACCCTGCCGCGCAACTGGTGCAGTTGTGCCAACCCGAAATTATTGGCTCCTTCGATGAGCATGACGGTTGCGTTTGGCACATCCACGCCCACCTCAACCACGGTGGTTGAGATCAAGATGTCGTACTGTTTCTCACGGAATGCCAGCATGACTGAGTCCTTCTCGCTAGCTTTCATCCGTCCATGCAGCAAGCCCAGTTTCAGATCCGGGAAAACTTCCTTCTGCAAAGTTTCATGTTCTTGCGTCGCGGCCAGGAGTTCGCTCTTTTCGCTTTCTTCCACCAGCGGGTAGATAATGAAAGCCTGGTGACCGTCCATGACCTGGCTGCGAATGAGGGTGTAAGCGCGCTCGCGTTCCTGAGGGGTAAGTATATGGGTGGGGATGGGTTGGCGGCCTGGGGGAAGTTCGTCCATGATGGAAAGATCAAGGTCACCGTAGAGGGTGAGGGCAAGCGAGCGCGGGATGGGTGTGGCGGTTAAAACAAGCAGGTGTGGGTTGGTGCCTTTGGCGCGCAGTGCGGCGCGTTGTTCAACGCCAAAGCGGTGTTGCTCATCCACTACAACGTATTGCAGGTCAGCGAACGTTACCGGGTTTTCTATCAAAGCATGCGTGCCGATTGCGATCTTAATTTCCCCGCTTGCCAGGCCGGTGCGAATTTCCTCTTTCTCGCGATCAGGAGTGTCTCCTATCAGCAATCGGATCTGACCTGGCTGTAGCAGCCCATTTTCAGAAGCAAGCACATTCAGGAATGTGCGGTAATGCTGATCTGCCAGGATGGAGGTGGGTGCCATGATCACCGACTGGGCACCGGAATGGTTCACCATGGCAGCGGCAATTGCTGCAACGGCGGTCTTCCCCGAACCCACATCACCTTGAAGCAAGCGGTTCATCGGCTGACCAGATTTCAAGTCAGCACGAATATCCTGGATGGCTTTTTGCTGGGCATTTGTCAGTTCGAAAGGCAGGGTCTTTAGCAGGGATTCCAGCCACTCTTTTTCCACCTCAAAGATGCGCCCTGGAGCAGACTTCCAATCACGCCTCTGGCGCAGGACACCAGTTTGCAGGAAAAAGATCTCATCGAAAGCCAGCCGCTGGCGGGCGGCTTTCAACTTGGATTCGGAGTCGGGGAAATGGGCCTGAAGCAATGCCGCACTCAGTTCTGGCAGATCTGCAGCCTGGCGGATAGTCTCGGGGAGGTGGTCGGTTAATTTTGGAGCCCAATAGACCACCACCTGGTTCATTAATTTGCGCAGCCACTTCTGGGTGACATTGGCGGTCAGCGAGTAGATCGGTACAATCCGATTGGTGTGCAGGTTTTCCACTTCAACGGGTTCCCAATCCGGGTTGTTCATAACCAGCCGGCCAAGATACTGCTCAACCTTGCCAGAAACCGAAATCGCCTCCCCCACCTTCAACCGGTTGGTCAGCCAGGGTTGGTTAAACCAGGTCAGGCGCAGGCCGGCAGTACCGTCATTGATAATGGCTTCGGTAAGGGACTTCTTCCCTCCCCCCAGCGGGCGCGAGGTCACCGTGATGACTTCGCCAATGACCGTAAGTACTTGTCCGTAGAATACATCCCGGATGGGTTTCAGTTGGCTGTAGTCTTCGTAGCGGTGTGGAAAGTTGTAAAGCATATCGCCCAGGGTGTTGAGGCCGAGGCGGTTGAGCATGGCTGCATGACGAGGACCAACACCTGCCAGTACGGTCAGCGAGGCATTCAGAGCAATGGGACGTTTGCTGGTGACACCACCGGGGCTTTTCTCAGCGCGACCGGGGATAGACTTCGGAGGGCGGCGGGAGGCTACCGGGACTGAAGGCCTGGAAGTTTGATTTTCAATGGCAGGCTTGGGAGGTTCGGCATTAACAGGAGCCACCTGCTCAGGTTTCAAGCCATCTGATAACAATAAAGGAAGGGATCCCGACACGCCGATGTTCGCTTTCATATCCGTTGCAGGGAGAGGTTGAGGCAACGACTCAGTGGATCTGGCAACAGCTGTTTTCTTGCCCGGCGCGGCGTCTGGCACTTTTTCCGTGATTAACTGCCATAAGGATTTCAGAGAGGCAAGACGTTCAGCGGGAGTCTGACCAGCGTAGGTGTGCAAAGTGGAGGAAGTAGCCTGAACAACCTCCTCGGGTAGTTTATCGTTGCGGGCTTCACCCTCCCAGAGATTAATGATATTCTCCAACCCACCAATAACTGCCTTGTTGGCGAAACCAGTATCCTGTTCCAGGCGAAAGAATTTACGCAGTTTTTCAATGGATGATTGCATGTAAGTATTTTACCGCATAAACAGCTGACATGTTTTTTACCTAGAGTAACAATAGGGCAGGACCCAAATTGAGTGTTTATTCAGTCTGGACAGAATCACTGCCGTGCTGTAAAATGATGCGCCGTGAAATTGCATCAATATTTGGAGGAAGGTAGTGGCAAACATCAAGTCTCAGATCAAACGTAATCGGCAGAACGACAAGAGGCGGCTGCGCAATCGTGTCTACCGGGGTGAAGCCCGCATTGCTGTCAGGAATGCCCGCACAACCATTGACGAAGGACTGCCCGAATCGAAGGCAGCTCTCCTGGAAGCCATCAGTGCCCTCGACAAGGCCGCTGAACAAGGCGTGATTCACAAGAAAAATGCTGCCCGGAGAAAAAGCCGCCTGATGAAAGCTTTCGGAAAAATGGGACCGGTCAAGGAAATTGTTACACCGGTACCCGCAGATGCCGGTCTCGAGGCAGCAATTGAAGCTCCTGCCCCGAAGGCGAAAAAATCTGCCGGACGCAAGGTATCCACTCCACCTTCTGCCAAGGGCAAGAAGGTGACGGAACCGAAAGCAGAAGCCGCAGCAGAAATTCCAGCTGAATCAAAAGCATCTTCACGCAAGAAGGTTGCGGTCAAGAAGCCAGCCAGGAAAAAAACTGAAACCAAGAAACCGACCAAGAAAACTGGCAGCACATCATCATCGTCTTCGAAATCTAAGAAACCAGCCGCCTCAAAATAACCTCATTCTTGCGGCAGGAAATAACCTTAAGCGGGAGCGCCCGGTTCGATGGGCCTCCCGTTTATCGAATGCACCGTAAACCCCCCGTCTATAGGCGTGTGGATGTGAGGCGCGGTTGTGACCTTTCATTATACAGCGAGTAGCTGTATAATTCTGCACTATGAGCGCACAAACATACAAAAGCAATCGTCATATTCTATACTCTTGTAAATACCATGTTGTTTTTTGTCCGAAGTATCGCCGCAAAGTTCTTGTAGACGGCATAGATACCCGGTTGAAAGAAATCATTCAACAAGTCGCTGATGATTTGGAATGTGAAATCATTGAGCTTGAGATCATGCCCGATCACGTCCATCTTCTTTGTGAAGTTGATCCGCGTTTTGGGGTTCATAAATTTGTGAAGCGGGTCAAGGGTCTTAGTTCTTTCCTGCTTCGCAAGCAGTTCCCTACTTTGAAAAGCAGGCTTCCGACTCTGTGGACTAATTCGTATTTCATATCCACTGTTGGAGGCGCTCCTCTTGTAGTAATCAAGCAGTACATCGAAGATCAAAAAAGTGTGTAGATGAAAACATACAAGTTTCGCCTTTCTCCATCCAAGAGCCAACGAACCAAACTCCTGCAAACGTTGGAGCTTTGTCGCTGGGTTTTCAATGAGACTTTGGCGACTCGTAAAAACGCATGGAAACAAGAAAAGAAATCCATCACGCGTTTCGACACGATTAAGTTGCTCCCAATTTGGAAGGTTGAAAAACCAGAACTCTCTCAGGTCTTGCAAGAAGTTTGCACAAGAGTTGATCTTGCTTTTCAATCCTTTTTTCGCAGAGTGAAAGAGGGAGCGGAAAAAGTTGGCTATCCACGCTTCAAGGGCTATGGAAGATACGTTAGCTTCACGTACCCGCAAACAGGTTTTGAACTTCTCGACAATGGCTTGCTCCTTTCCAAAATTGGTGTGCTGAAAATAATCCAGCATCGCCCCATCGAAGGCAGAATAAAAACATTGCACATTCAACGGGACGCGGTGGGGAATTGGTATGCCTGCTTTGCTTGTGAAGTCGAACCGACTCCCTTGCCTTTCAACGATCTGGCGGTGGGGATTGATGTTGGTCTCACAACCTTTGCCACTCTCTCCAACGGTGTGACTGTGGACAATCCGCGCTTCTTTCGCCGTGAGGAAGTCGAACTCGGCAAAGCACAACGAAGATACTCCACAGACAAATCTCCCAAACGCAGAAAAGTAATCGCCCACATCCATCAGCGTATTGCCAACAGACGAAAAGACTTTGCTCATAAATTGAGCAGAGAATTTGTGAACATATACGGAGCGATCTTCTTTGAAAACCTTTCCATCAAGAACATGATGCAGAACCACCACCTTGCTAAATCCATCGGAGATGCGGCTTGGAGTCAATTGATTCAATACACACACTACAAAGCTGTGAATGCTGGCAGGGTGTGTGAATTGGTTGATCCTCGCGGCACTTCGCAACGATGCTCTGGTTGTGGTTCTGTTGTTCAAAAAGATTTGTCTGTTCGCGTACATGATTGTCCTTCGTGCGGTATGGTTCTTGATCGTGATCTAAACGCTTCGCTAAACATAGAAGCTCTCGGACTAGAGAGCCTGGGCTATGCCCTAGAAGCCCCCGCATTCATGCGTGGGGAGTAGTCACTAATAGGGATCGATGAATGAATATTGGAAGAATAATCATCATCAACGGCACCTCCAGTTCAGGGAAAACCTGTATCGTGCATGCGCTGCAAAACCTGCTTGCAGAACCAGCCCTCGAGGCAGGGTTGGATAAATTCCTTTGGATGATGCCAGAGCGGTACCTGGAACGCCCCCTTTGGGACGAGGTGCTCGGATTGGCATCCTGCGCCGGGGAGACAGGCCACCGGCTGGTGAGCGCCATGCACAGCTCCATCTCAGGTTTGTCGAAAATGGGTTGGAATGTCATCTCAGACCATGTGCTTGTGAAACCAGCCTGGGTGAAGGAATGTGTGAGAATCTTTTCCGACCTGCCTGCCTACCTCATCGGAGTCCAATGCCCCCTGGAGGTACTGGAACAGCGTGAACGCTCCAGAAAGAACCGCACCCTCGGACAAGCACGGCTCCAGTTCCAGCTGATCCATAAGGATATTATCTAGGACCTCGAAGTGGATACATCGATCTTCTCCCCTGATGAGTGTGCCCGTTTGATTATGGCACGATTTAGCGAGCCACCGCAGGCATTTCTTCAGATGCGGCAAATGATATAATTCTTCAGCGAGTGATCATGTTTCATAGAGAGCAACAACTGATCGAAGATACGATCAAAGCATTTTGCACAGACCAGAATATTCCCTTGGAATCCCTGGTCTGGAAACCAATACCATTCAGCGGGGAGTGGGGTTTATCCACATCCTTTTTTGGCACTGCGGCTGCCGAGGCACGCCAAGGGAAGAAAGTCATCGTTGCTCAGCGTGCCCAGGAGATCGCGGATTTGGCAAGAAATGTCATTCTGGATTTGTCTAAAGCCAGCCCCACGGTGGAAGGCAGGGTGGATGGCATCCGTGGCATCCAGCGTGTGCAGGCTGTAAAAGGTTATCTGAACCTTTATTTTAACACGCAAGAATTCACCCGCAGGGTGGTGGACTCAGTTCTCGAACAGAAGGACCGCTTCGGCTCTGTGCCATCCACCGGTCAGCGGGTGATGATCGAGTTTTCCCACCCCAACACTCATAAGGCTTTCCATGTTGGGCACCTGCGCGGCACGATCCTTGGCGACGCATTATGCCGCATGCTTGAATTTGCAGGATTTGAGGTGGTACGAGCCAATTACCCAGGCGATATGGGCATGCATGTGATCAAGTGGCTGTGGGGTTACCTGAAGTTCCATAATGGCGAAAAACCAACCAGTGATATCACCAAATGGATGGGCGATGTATATGCCGAGGCAGCCCGAAAAATTGAACAGGATCCCGATCTGGAAGTTGAATTACGAACCCTTTATGGGCGCTGGGACCGGCGCGAACCAGAAATCGTTCAACTCTGGGAGCAAACGCGTGAATGGTCACTGGAAGGCTTTCGGCAGATGTATGCCGCTCTCGATGTGCGCTTTGATGTGTACTATTTCAACTCACAGGAGGAACAACCCGGCAAGAAGATGGTGGCTGAACTTGTGGAGCGCGGCATCGCCTCCGATGAGCGTTCACAGGGTGGGGCGGTGGTTGTTAAAATTGACGAGATACTTGGATTGAACAAGGAACAATATCGAACCGCTGTCGTCCTGCGGTCAGATGGTACAGCCCTTTATGCCACTGAAGACCTGGCTTTGGTGCTGCACAAATTTCACGATTATCCCGATCTGACGAAATCCGTTTATGTGGTGGATGTACGCCAGAGCCTTCATTTTACCCAAGTATTCAAAATACTCGAAATCGCCGGATATGCCCAATCACAGAATTGCAATCATGTATCCTACGAATTGGTTACCCTGCCAGGGAATGTGGTTGTTTCTTCACGTGAAGGAACCGTAGTGCTGATGGAAGATCTGCTGCGGGAGGCCATCAACCGGGCAAGGGTAGAGGCTCAACGCAGGAATCCAGCACTGACCGAAGAGCAGCTCAGCATAGTTGCCAGGGCAGTCGGTTTGGGAGCATTGAAATACCCCATCCTGGCGCGTGAGAGTACGAAGATGGTAACCTTCGATTGGCAATCCGCATTGGATTTCAACGGTCAGGCTGCCCCCTATATTCAATATGCACATGTGCGCTGCAATTCCATCCTTCGCAAGGCGGGGGTCGAAGCGGCAGACCTACCGGAATCGCAATTCTCTTATGCTTTGGAACCAGCTGAAGTGGAACTGGTGGATTGGCTATCACGTTTCCCTGCCGAGGTCCAGCGCGGCGCGCATGACTACAAGCCACTTGCCATAACCGGCATCGCTTACGACATTGCCAAGGCATTTGCCGGCTTTTACGATGCCTGTCCGGTACTACAGGCTGATCCGGAGATCCGTACTGCACGACTGCGCTTGGTCGTTGCCACACGACAGGTTCTGGCCAATTCGTTGGCTCTTTTGGGCATCTCAGCCCCGGAAGTGATGTAAAATTATTCCCATCCAATTTCGTTCTAATGGTTAGAAGGCATTGGAAACAGATATTTTTATTACCTGACAATTTATCATAATTTCAAGGAGAAACTATGCCGACCCGTATTCTTATCATGGGCGCCGCCGGGCGCGACTTTCATAATTTCAATGTCTATTTTCGGGATAATAAGGACTACGAAGTGGTGGCCTTCACAGCCACCCAGATCCCCGATATTGAAGGACGCAATTATCCAAAGGAACTTGCCGGGAGCCTGTATCCGAAAGGCATCCCGATCCATGCAGAAACCGACTTGCTCAAACTGCTTCAAGACCTCAAGGTCGACCAGGTGATCTTTGCATATTCGGATGTGCCCCACGAAGTGGTCATGCACAAGGCTTCGATGGTACTGGCAGCCGGGGCCGATTTCCGCCTGATGGGTGAAAAATCCACCCAGGTAAAATCAAGCAAACCGGTAGTTTCTGTTTGCGCCGTGCGCACCGGTTCGGGCAAAAGCCAGACTACCCGGCGCGTTTCCCTCATCTTGCGAGCCATGGGTTATAAAGTGGCAGCCATCCGCCACCCCATGCCATATGGTGACCTGGTCAAACAGGAAGTCCAGCGGTTTGCCACCTATGCCGACCTCGACAAGTACGAGTGCACCATCGAAGAGCGCGAGGAATACGAACCTCATATCGACAACGGCGTCATCGTTTATGCCGGGGTGGATTATGAAAAGATCTTGAGAGCAGCTGAAAAGGAAGTGGATATCGTTTTGTGGGATGGCGGTAACAACGATTTCTCTTTCTATGTCTCGGATCTCAAGATTGTAGTTGCCGATCCACACCGCCCGGGACACGAAAGTACTTACCACCCGGGCGAGGTCAACAGCCGGGACGCAGATGTGATCGTCATCAACAAGGTCGATACGGCTGACCCGCAGGCGGTCATAAAAGTACGCGAGAACCTGCGCTTGTTGAATCCGGATGCGACGGTCATTGAAGCTGCTTCACCCCTTTTTGTTGACAATCCGGCTGCCATTTATGGTAAACGCGTCCTGGTTATCGAGGACGGACCCACCCTGACCCACGGCGAGATGGCGTATGGTGCCGGTTACGTGGCTGCCAAACGCTTTGGCGCCAAGGAGATTGTGGACCCACGCCCGTTCGCGGTCAAGTCCATCGCTGAAACCTACAGGAAGTACCCCCGGACTGGCCCGATCCTTCCCGCCATGGGTTACGGTGAGGCGCAGACGAGGGACCTGGAAGCCACCATCAACAAATCTGACGTGGACCTGGTCATCATTGGCACGCCCATCGACCTGACGCGGGTCATTAAGATCAACAAGCCCTCGCAGCGCGTGCGTTACGAGCTGCAGGAGATTGGCCAGCCAACACTGGAAGATATCTTAATGAAAAAGTTTGGAACTAAGAAATAGAATACTAAATCACTGTTTCTAAGTGGTAATTCCAGTTGACTGTTGGGATACCGGAGGCCGGGTCTGACACATAAACCCGGTCTCTTTGTTACAATAGGACCATGTTCATAGATCAAGCAGAGA
>Ga0315290_10002626_pt1 | contig 12703 bp, 8 predicted proteins | sample YL17G12_0_MG_FD_203627 | JGI IMG/M metagenome (GOLD analysis project Ga0315290, IMG submission 203627) | Sediment microbial communities from Yellowstone Lake, YNP, Wyoming, USA - YL17G12_0 | ecosystem: Environmental > Aquatic > Freshwater > Lake > Sediment | place: USA: Wyoming | collected...
TCGTTCGTCCAAAGATCAAATGCCGTATGCAAGAATTCAATGTAATCCCGATCATGAACTTCAATTATCGGATCCAATCCAAAATCCAACGGAGCAACAATTTCCGCCGATGAGGAATTGCGTAGCGATTGAAGAATACTATCCATTCGCTCAGGGATTTCGTAGCTAGGCGATTTCTCCCCCCCATCTAAAATTTCAAAAGGTGGGTTGTGAATTCGGTGAGAATCGGAATAAAACACCTTCATGGGTAAGTTCCTTAAGGCACTATTCTACATTACAATTCCTGCTGAGGTGAAAAATGGATGCATTACTTGCGATAAAAACCAGGCAATCCGTTGGCACTGTCCGACCGGATGTCATCCCCAAGTACGTCATAGAAAATCTCCTGACTGCCGGGGCTCAAGCTCCAAACCATTATAAAGTACGTCCCTGGCGATTTTTTGTAATAAGCGGCACTGGATTAATCAAACTTGGCGATGTTATGGCGAAATCTCTCTCCATGAAATCAGAAAATCTACCTGCTGAAGCACTGGAGAAGGAACGTTCCAAACCCCTTCGAGCACCATTGATCATCGCGGTTGGAGTAGATAAGCCAACAGAAGCGAAAGTGTCGGAAATTGAGAATTTATGTGCGGCTGCCGCGGCCTGCCAAAATATCCTTATAGCAGCCCAGACCCTAGGACTCGCTGCGATCTGGAGAACTGGTCCAACTGCTCTAGACCCACTTGTAAAAGAATTTTTAGGACTAGAATCCGATCAACGTCTGATTGGCTTACTTTACATCGGATTCCCGGAAAAACCCGAGACAGTTCCCGAAAGACCGGATTTCCAAGATCGGACTGTCTGGATTGGAGAGACATGATCAGCCATGAACCAGCCGGTCAAACATTTCTTTGAACCGATTCTTATGAAATGGTAAAAAAACATACCACCAGAGAAATCCGGGCAGTCCGAACGGCTCATACATAGATGTTTGTATAAATAATCTGCCATTTAGTCTGAATTCGATTCTTAGGCAGCCATGGGGTGAATTCTTTTGCTTGAGACGAATCCATAAGCCCTTCTCAATCTCTTCTATCTCCCAATTCTTTATGATATTTCCCATTAAGATCTCCATCAGAGGTCGTGAGGCGGATTCTACATTGGTTTCTCGATGGTAAATAAGCAGACCCTCACCAGAGGTAATTACTCCTGGTTTAATAAGCGGCCTACGAGTAACCAGCGAAGCTGTCCAAGGCAATTTTGGCAGATATTCATCCCTGGCGAGTGCATGGCTTACACTTGATGAGTAAGTAGATAATTCGCCCTCTCCTGCAAGCTCGAACGCTCCATTCTGAGTTGATACAACTGAAGGAGCAGCAAGCTCTTCCATGAGAGGATGTGCAATCGCATACGGGACAGGCGTCAACCAATTAGCCAACAAGGCTGATAATGATACCGAGTAAAAGGGCAGGGAAATTTTGGGTCTCCAAAGTCGACGTTGCCGGGCATACTCAACCATAAGGTCCGGATAAGGGATCACTTGGGGACCTCCAATCTCGAATATTCTTCCTGAAATTTCGTTTCGCTCCAAGGATGCAATAAGTATTTTGAGTAAATCGTTGATGCCAATAGGTTGTCCAGGATGATTCGTTTTAGAAGGTGCTGGAATGAACGGGAACCATGAAGTAAGATACCGGATCATCTCAAATGAAATAGACCCTGAGCCGATTACTACACTGGCTCGCAATTCGACGACCGGTACCCCAGATTGACGTAATACCCGACCGGCTTCCTGCCTGGAATGCATATGTTGATTTTTTTCCGATCCACCTAGCCCACCCAGGTATACAATTCTCTGCACTCCTTCATCTTTTGCAATATTTCCAAAATTCCGAGCCCCCAATAATTCTTTTTCCCGATACGATTCGCCGCTGGACATGTTGTGAACAAGGTAATAAGCAGTATGAATGCCTACCATCGCCGGCAGAAGCGACTTGGCTACCAAGACATCACCTTTGACGACTTCAATATCCTTTAACCAGGGGCGGTTGCGCAGTTTCTCTGGTGATCTCGCAAGGCAACGCACCCTATATCCTCTTGCCAATAAAGCGGGGATTAGACGTGTTGCTACATAACCCGTCGCACCAGTAACAAGAACCTGCCTTGACTTATTTTCCATGTAATAAATTAAACGAAAAACTCCGAGGATATACCCACGATCGGAGTATCCCTCGGAGTTTTATAAATCATGGATTACTTGTCTTCAGCGATAGCTGCGCCGGCATATTTCAATGCAACATGCGCAGCAGCCAAGCGGGCAATCGGTACCCGGAACGGGGAGCAGGACACATAGTTGTTGCCAATCATATGGCACCACTCGATAGATTCTGGATCTCCTCCGTGTTCGCCACAAATGCCGACCTCAAGGTTTGGACGAGTCCCACGCCCATCAGTGATGGCCATCTTCATCAGTTTACCAACTCCGCTCCTATCCAAGGTTTGGAAGGGGTTCTTCGGCAGGATACCTTGTTCAACGTAAATCACAAGGAAGTTTCTCTCCGCGTCGTCGCGCGAATACCCAAATGTCATCTGAGTCAGGTCATTGGTTCCGAACGAGAAGAATTCAGCGCGTTCAGCGATTTCAGCAGCAGTCACGGCAGCGCGTGGAATTTCGATCATCGTCCCAAACTTATAATCGAGCCTCTTCACACCCTTCTCAGCCAAAACGGTCGCAGCTATTCTCTCGAGACGCGGCTGAATCCATTCAAGTTCCTTGACCGTACCGGTCAGCGGAATCATTACTTCCGGCTTAACGATAATACCCCGCTGAGCACAATCGCAGGCAGCTTCAAAAATGGCGCGCACCTGCATTTCAACTATCTCCGGCATGGCAATCGATAAGCGAACACCCCGCAGACCCATCATCGGGTTTGATTCGTGCAGGTTCTTGATGGCAGCCAGCAGCGTTTCCTTTTCGGCCAACCCTTCGGTTTCACCTTTTACACGCATGGTGATGACTTCTTCGAGCAGGGCTTCCTCGTCTGGCATGAATTCATGCAATGGCGGGTCGATCAGGCGGATAATTACTGGGCAACCATCCATTGCATCAAACAAACCATCGAAATCGGAGCGCTGACTTGGAAGAAGTTCATTCAAAGCTGAAGTTCTTACTTCGCTAGTTCCAGCCAGGATCATGCGCTGAACAATCGGTAAGCGCTCAGGTTCAAAGAACATGTGCTCAGTACGGCATAAGCCGATACCTTTTGCACCATAAGAACGGGCGCGGCGAGCATCTTTTGGATAGTCCGCATTCGCCCAAACCTGAAGACCAGTGGTTGGCCAGCCCTTTGGTGCGGTGCGGATCCCTTTCCTTGCACAAATCTCATCTCCCCATTTGAGCAAGGTAAGCAAATCAGTTTGTTCTTCAAGGGAAGGTGCGCTTGTCGGAATCTTTCCAACAAAAACCTGACCGGTCGTGCCATCAACTGAGATCCAATCTCCCTCTTTAATGGTCACACTGCCAACGGTCATCATACGCTTTTCCATATCGATCTTGATAGCAGAAGCGCCTACAACACAGGGAATGCCAAATTGGCGAGCAACCACTGCGGCATGAGATGTGGCACCACCCTCACTGGTGAGCACACCTTTGGAAGCGATCATTCCATGGACATCATCCGGCTTGGTAAATGGTCGAACCATGACGGTATCCTGCTTGGCTTCCTTTGCCATTTTTTCAGCGGTGTCCGCATCAAAATACGCTTGACCAACCGCAGCACCCGGAGACGCATTGACTCCTTTCGCGAAGAACTTTCCGGCTTTCTCTGCATCGGTCTTCGCCTTATCGTCAAATTGAGGGTGAAGAAGCGTATCGACATTTTCAGTGGTAACACGCAAGACAGCTTCTTCTTTCGTGATGAGTTTTTCAGTTGCAAGATCTACCGCGATCTTGATAGCAGATTTTGCGGTGCGTTTTGCGTTTCTGGTTTGAAGCATCCACAGTTTGCCGCGCTCAATGGTAAATTCGACATCCTGTACATCCCGGTAATGCCTTTCCAGTTTTCCGGCGATACCCATGAATTGCTTGTACACCTTTGGCATGGTGACGGCCATTTCCTCGACCGGGGAAGTGTTACGAATACCGGCAACCACATCCTCGCCTTGTGCGTTGAGTAAGTATTCGCCCATCATCTTCTTATCGCCTGTTGAGGGATTGCGGGTGAACGCCACACCCGTTCCAGAATCGTCACCCATATTGCCAAAAACCATAGTGACAATGTTTACAGCAGTGCCGAGTGTATCCGATATATTTGTCGCCTTTCTGTAATCGATAGCACGCTTTCCCATCCAGGATTCGAACACTGCCTTGGTCGCTAATTCGAGCTGTTTATAAACATCCTGGGGAAAATCAAAACCGACATGAGTTTTGAAAACCTGCTTGAATGTTCCTACCAGGGATTTCCAATCTTCAGCTTTCATTTCCACGTCGAGCTTGTAGCCTTTTTTCTTTTTATATTCAGCCATCGGATGTTCAAACAATTCATCGTCGAGGTTAAATACTGTCGTACCGAACATCTCAACCAGGCGGCGATAAGAATCCCATACAAAACGGGGATTCTTTGTCAAAGCAATCATCCCTTCGGCAACTTCATCGTTGAGACCAATGTTGAGGATGGTGTTCATCATGCCAGGCATGGAGAATTTTGCGCCTGAACGGCATGAAACCAACAAAGGATTTGATGGATCACCGAACTTTTTCCCTGCCTGCTTTTCGACCACTTTCATCGCAGCGAGCTGTTGATCCCATTGCCCCTTGGGAAACTGTCCGGCTTTGCGGAACTCGTTGCAAGCTTCCGTGGTGACGGTAAAACCTGGAGGAACTGGCACACCGGCACGAGTCATATCGGCTAATCCGGCGCCTTTGCCACCAAGCAGCCCGCGCACGCCTTCCCACGACCCAGAATATTTTTCCGCTTTGCCGACTTCTTCAAAAAGAAAGATCCACTTTTTGACGGTTGGCCTGATTGTCTTCTTCACTGCAACTTTCTTTAAAACTGGTTTTTTAACGGCAGCTTTTTTTACGGCTGTCTTTTTGGGTGCTGCTTTCTTTGCCATTGATGGCCTCCTAAATAAATGATTTCAAAATGCAATAAATGCATCAAGCGTGAAGTTTACCACAAACAATGATTTCATTGAGATTAAAGATTTACAAATAACCACATCTATTCAACGTCAAGAATGTTTGATCATTTACATCTTTACGCAGATGGACTGGTTCAAGAATATCGATCAGTGAATCTATTTCGCAATCGGCAAAGTAAATGAAAACGTACTTCCCTGACCATCGCCACCAGACTCTGCCAAAATAGTTCCACCGTGAGCTTCGACAAGTGATTTTGTCACCGTCAAGCCAATGCCTGATCCGCCTCCATTTTCTCGTGACCGGGATTTATCCACCCTGTAAAATCGGTCAAATACATACGGTAAATGTTCGGCTTTTACCCCAATTCCGGTATCCAAAATTGATATTCGGACGAAAACTGCTTCTTTCTTGCCTGTGATTTTAATCCTTCCATCTGTGGGCGTGTAATTTACTGCATTCATCACCAAGTTAATAAATACTTGAATTATGCGGTCTTCGTCTACAAGAACAGGCGGCAGATCCTCGGATAAATCAATAGTCATTAATATTCGTTTTCTCGTAATTTCTGGATTAAAACGCTTGATCGTTGTTGATACCAAAGTAGTCAAAGAAACCGGACGAAGCTGTAATTGGTAGGCACCCGATTCCACTCTGCTTAATTCCTGGAGATCGTCCACTAAACGACTCAATCGATCTGCCTCTTTTTGAATCTGAATGAATGTCTCGGACGTTGCTGGAAGGATTCCGTCCACAAGCCCTTCCATGGAGCCTTTAATGACCGTCAAGGGTGTCCTTAATTCATGGCTGACATCCCCGATCAATTGTCGTCGGCGATTTTCGGTCTGTTCCAGCGAGTATGTCATTTTGTTGAACTGGTCGCCTAATTGACCTAACTCGTCACTCCCAGTTACTGTCACTCGCTCATCGTAATGTCCATTGCTGATTCGTTTGCTGGCAGAAATCATAACTTTCAATGGAGCAACTATTCTAGTGCTAAAGTAGGCACTTACAGAGATGGCAGTAACAACTGCCGCAATGCCTGCATAGGCGAGAGCTTCATTAAAACCGCTTCTAAAGTTGTAGAACAAATTCCCCATCATTACCCCATTACCCTGACCAGGACCCATCCCGTTATTCATACCAGACATCCCAAGCATGTGTCTATTAAAAGCCATCGGGACAGACAAACGGGTTGCGAAAAAGAGTGATGCAACCCCAACCAGGACCACTGCCATATAGGAAAGAAATAGTTTTGTAGCCAGTTTCTTCCGTATGATGTTCATAAGAGCTCATCCTCAAATCGATATCCGACACCTCTCACGGTGACGATCAACTCATTCCTGCCAAGCTTCTGCCGCACATGACCCAAATGCACATCGACAACTCGGATTTCTCCAAAATAATCTCCGCCCCAGACTTTTTCAAGTAACTGCTCACGGGATAATACCCGTCCACGATTTTCGGCGAGCGCATACAAAAGATCAAACTCGATTGCGGTCAGTTCGATTATTTCGCCGTTGACCGTGACGCGTCGCGAACCTCTGTCGATAAGACAGGACTTAAAAGATAGAACAGGGAGGTGATTTTCTTTGTCTGCAGAAACCGACAATCTTCGGAATGCTGATTTAACACGCGCCGTCAATTCCCGCGGGCTGAACGGCTTGGTGACATAATCATCAGCCCCGACGGTCAGACCGATAACCCGATCCATTTCTTCGGTTTTCGCAGTCAGGAGAATCACATAAACATTTGACTCGCGTCGCAGACGAGTGAGAACTTCTATTCCATCCATACCGGGCAACATGACATCCAGAATGATAAGGTCAGGTTTAAATGCATGAAATACTTTCATCGCCTGGTTGCCATCTGCTGCAGTAAATACCTCGTATCCTTCAGGTTTGAAATATGCATTAATGATATTTATTATGCTAGGTTCATCGTCCACAATAAGAATTTTCCCGAGAGCCATAACGGTCTCCTTTTGATTCTATTCAAATTAGTTCTTTTAACCACTGAAGTAATATACTCGAAACAATTGAAGGGCATGTAAACCGAATATAAAGAACCTGTAAAGGTTATTATTCAAAAAGACCGGATCGTAACCTCTATTTTACATTTCTTCAATTGTTCCACTAAGACTTTGAATTACAAAGTATAATTCAAGCATGCCTGAAGAACAATTCTCAAACTCATCAAGAAACAAAATCGCGATTCTCATTGATGGAGATAACGCGACCCCAAATCTCCTGCCGCAAATGCTGGTGGAAGCCGGCAAATACGGATTGGTCACTGTCCGGCGCATTTACGGAGATTGGACCACTCCCAACATGAACGGCTGGAAGGAAATCCTAAATTTTCATGCTTTCCAACCCGTTCAGCAATTCCGTTACACCATCGGGAAGAACGCCACTGACAGCGCAATGATTATTGATGCCATGGACATCATGCATTCGGGCGTTGTGGATGGCTTTTGCCTCGTGTCGAGCGATAGCGACTACACACGCCTAGCTACGCGCATTCGCGAATCTGGCGTCTATGTCATGGGCATCGGCGAGAAGAAAACTCCCAAGCCCTTTGTAAATGCCTGCGATGTTTTCGTTTACACTGAAAACCTGGTTACAGAACAAAAAGCGACCCGAACGCGAACACAAAAAAGAAAGACCGAAACAAAAAAGAAAGACGACCAGGACCCAATGCCTCTCCTTAGCCAGGCCTTTGAAATGGCAGTTCGGGAAGATGGTTGGGCGCGCCTGGATATGATGGGCAACGCACTCTATCAGGTTGACCCCGGCTTTGACCCGCGCACCTATGGGCAACGTCAGCTTTCAAGACTGGTCGGCAACCTGAAAGAAGAATTTGAGATGCGTTCCCAGGAAATTGATGGGTCGATCCTGTTTTTTGTAAAAATGAAAGAATAGAAAAAGGGGTCAGTTCAAGTTGGACTGACCCCTTTTTATAAAATATTCTTTCCGTTCAATATACTCATCTCCCCCCTCGAAATTTCTCCATAAACTTTCTTAATTTGAGATGCGATTATTGGCCATGAATAATGACGCGCATATGCTGCCGCATTTCTACCCATCTGTTCGCGCTTAATGGAATCTCCTAGAATTTCCATCAGCTTCTCGGCGAGGACTTCTGGGTCCTGATCCGGGACAGAAAAACCAGTGATGCCATCCTGAACAAGGAAAGCCAACCCACCAACTTGCGATGCTACAACCGGTGTTCCACAGGCCATCGCCTCAAGAGCTACCAGCCCAAATGATTCATAATGTGAAGGCATGACCAGAACTTCAGCCGCAGAATAATAATAAGGCAGAGTATCCTGCCCGCGTTTTCCCAAAAAAACAACTATCCTATCCATGCCTAGATCATGGCAAAGATTTTGCAACCGGACCATCTCTTCGTTCATTTGCTCAGGGTTCGCGTTTGGATCACCCCCAATAATCGCAAGGTGTACTGGATGGCTGCTTGAAACATTCGAAAGCCGAAGAGTGGACATGGCGCGAATAATCGTGTCCACACCCTTTAACGGCTCAATCCGCCCGACGAAAAGGATCATCCTCTCGTTCTGAGGCAATCCAATGAATGATTTAGCCTCATCGGCTGGGATTGGATAAAAATGGGTTGTATCAACTCCGGGTGGTACGACTGTGATTATATTTGAATCAGTCTGATACAGCCATTCGAGCTGAGCTTTCTCCGCAAGGGTTGCAGCAATGATACGATTTGCGACTGCCAGAACCCGGCGCTCTCCATCAATGCGATAGGGACCTTCTTTTTCTGATTCAGACTGTGCTATTCGATTCTTCATCTCGCCAAGGGTATGAAACATATGAACAAACGGGATGTGCCAATCCTGTTGCAACGACTCGGCAGCCAGACCGGAAAGCCAATAATGGCTGTGGATCAAGTCATATCTCAGATCTTTTTCCTTGGCGAACATTTTAATCCCGTCAACAAATTGTGGAAGGTGTGTTACCAAATCTGATTTCTGGACGGGTGTTTCAGGTCCTGCGGGGATATGAACAACACGATTTCCATAACCAAGGTCGTGGAGAACATGGGGCACATGCTCATCCTGGGAACGGGTAAAAACATCCACATGAACACCTTCCCGTCCTAGTTCCTGGGTCAGGTCACGCACATAGACATTCATCCCGCCCGTGTCTTTCCCACCCAAAATGGCTAATGGACAGGTATGATAAGAGAGCATAGCTACATTCATTCATTAATTCATCTCTTGTCTTTTTCTTGCAGATTTATAGGGAATACGCTATAATCCCCGCCGCTATTCCGCCACCATAGCTCAGTCGGTAGAGCAGACGTTTCGTAAACGCCAGGTCAAGGGTCCGAATCCCTTTGGTGGCTCAAATAGAGTATACCCGTAATACAAGTTTTTTATTAAGCCGGCTCTTTTCAGAGCCGGCTATCTTTTTCTTCATCTATTTCACTGTTTCTTTTAGCGACTCTTTGAAAATCGCTAATCCATCGGCAATCTGTTGTTCGCTTACATTTAAGGGTGGTATCCAGCGAATAGTGTTGTCATATGTTCCGCAAGTCAGTAATAGGAGGCTACGCTCTTCTGCGGCACGGACGACAGCTTTGGCAAGAGTCTTGTTCGGCTTATTCTTTTGATCAACAAATTCAGTGCCAATCATCAGACCCAAACCGCGTACATCTCCAATTTGCGAGTAATCCTCCTGAAGTTTTCGCAAGCCTGTCATCAATTGGGTACCTCGCTGCGCGGCGTTCTCAATCATCTTCTCATCGCGCATTGCGCGGATGGTTGCGACGCCAGCGGCGCAAGCAATGGCATTCCCACCATACGTCCCTCCATGGGATCCGGTTGGCCACTTCTTCATCAAATCAAGTCGGCTGAACACACCCGACAAAGGGAGGCCGGAGGCGATACCTTTAGCAACGGTCATGATATCGGGGACAACGTCATAATGTTCCTGCGCAAACCACTTGGCGGTGCGGCCGAATCCGGATTGGATTTCGTCGAATATCAACAGGATTCCATTGCGCTCTGCGATTTCACGCAAACTCTCCATAAATGATGCCGGGGGAGGGACGTAGCCTCCCTCTCCCAGAACGGGTTCAATGAGGATTGCTGCTGTTTCGGCCGGCGAGGTCTGTGAAACAAGGATCTCCTCCAATGCAGAAAGGCAGTATTGGCTAGCTCGCTCTTCGTCCATTCCGAGCCTGAAAGCATAGGGATAGGGCACAACGTAAACTCCCGCCGGCAAGGGCTGATATCCGGATCGGTAAATGGTCTTGGATGTGGTCAATGCCATGGTCCCGGAAGTACGTCCGTGGAAGGAACCTGAAAATACGATAATATTAGGTTTGCCAGTCGCAGCCCTAGCCAGCTTAACAGCACCCTCCACAGCCTCTGCACCGGAATTACTGAAGAAGAATCCATCGATGGACTCCGGGACAACGGTCCTTAGTTCTTCGATCAACTGCAACATGGGTTGATGGACCACTATGTTCGCCTGGGCATGCAGGAAAAGTCCTGCCTGCTCCCTAATCGCTTCAACAACTTTGGGATGACAATGACCTGTATTGGTCACGCCGATACCGCAGGTAAAATCAAGAAACCGCTTGCCGCCTGTGGAGTATATGTATGACCCTTCCGCACGCTCCGCCTCGATTGGAAATATCCTCGTCCAGACGGGAGACATATGGGGGAAACTTTCAGAATACAGTTGTGATGTCATCGTTGCTCCTACTTAAAATTTTTGATATCACGAGCAGAGAAACAGACGATTAATTAATTCAAGGAAGGTATTCCACAGCCCAATTGAGATCAAGCTTGGTCAGTGATTCCTTGGTTGGGACACCCTTTTTGGTCCAACCTGCCAAGCGGTAATACTCGTCCAGAGCATTTTCAATTTCATCATGAGTAAGAGCAATGCCGGCTGTAGGGCCGCTACCTTCAAGCTTTTTGAAGAATTTCTTCGGCAGCTTGTCCGCCTTACGATCTAAGCCTTCACGGGCATTGAATACTCTCATCATGTTCAACCGGCGCATTCCAACAACCATTAACTCGTCCAGTGAAATCTGCCAGCCAGTGGCTGATTTCACCAGCTCGACTGTTTCCGCGGGACCATAGAGAGTCCATCCCGGTCCCCACACGAATTGGCAGAGTTCCAATGTATCCAACATGGAATAAAAGACTTCTGTCAACCAGGCAAACTTCACTTTGTCCGGACCAAGCGAGAGTGCGGAGAGTCTTTCCGGTAATCCGAGCATTGCCAGCCGTTCCATATAGAGGTCTGTCGCCATCCCCTCTTCAATCATCCAGTCATGCTCGCTGGATTGATGATCGGCCCCAAAAGGATTGACCGCATAAATCAAACCGAGAGAGCGTTTTGCCTGGGGCATGTGTGCAGGAGATTCTGCGCCTTTGACAGTGATGAGACATTCGTCCGCGCCATTTCCAAAAACCTTCGCAGCCCGTTCCGAACCTTGCGAAAGTACTTGCCCCAGCGGACCTTCATTCTTTACTATCAGTTCCAACACTTTGAGCATCGATTCAACATTTCCAAAATTAAGCTTTATTCCGTCAGTATCCTTGGTGGTAATAATTCCTTTCTCAAAGCATTCCATTGCAAACGCAATGGTGGCACCGCAGGCAATTGTATCCACACCATTTTCATTGCAGATCTGGTTGGCAAGGGAGACTGCTGCCAGGTCCGAAATACCACAATAAGACCCGAAAGTGCCCAGGGTCTCATACTCAGGACCTCCATAATGCGGGTCGATTTTATATTTGCCTTCCTTGACTTCCACCACACGCTTGCACTTTACGACGCAGGCGTAGCAGGTCCCCCTTTCCTTGAGGATGGTCTCCGCCATCACCTCACCGCTAATTGGTTCCGCATTTTCGAATTGCCCTTCGTTATAGTTTCGGGTCGGAAGTGTTCCGTTTGTGTTTTGAGGCATAACAACAGATGCGGTGCCGTATTTTCCCAATCCAGCCATATCAGGGTTATTGGGCATTTCCTTGGGACCGAGTTTGTTAAGGAAAGCCAAACCTTTTGAATCCGCAAATGGAGGTTTTTTCGTCCCGCGAACGACCACTGCTTTTAGATTCTTGCTCGCAGCTACCAGACCCATACCGGTTCGGCCATTGTTCCGGTTTGACATGCTGACAAGGCTGGAGAACAGGACTCCTTTTTCGGCTGATGGTCCATGTTGGAGAATTTCTATTTTTTCGTCGCCAAGTTCTTTCTTGAGGATTGTCTCTACTTCACCGGTAATCTTGCCGATCAAATGGGAGGCATCCTTAAGTTCAACAGTCCCGTCCCTTATCCAAAGGTAAACGGGGTTGGGAGATTTGCCTTTAATAACGATACCGTCATACCCGGAAAACTTCATCTCAGCAGGGAAAAATCCACCACCCTGCGAATCACCAATGCCTCCACTAATCGGAGATTTGGCATTCACATTAACACGGCTTTGACCGGATATAGCCGCCCCTGTGGTCACACTTGTCATGATTGTAAGCACATTTTCAGGCGAAAGGGCATCTGGTCCACGAGGCATTTCCTTCAGGATGTAATACAC